>Ga0265338_10004830_pt1 | contig 18000 bp, 17 predicted proteins | sample 42126metaG_FD_193579 | JGI IMG/M metagenome (GOLD analysis project Ga0265338, IMG submission 193579) | Rhizosphere microbial communities from Carex aquatilis grown in University of Washington, Seatle, WA, United States - 4-21-26 metaG | ecosystem: Host-associated > Plants > Roots > Rhizosphere... | reverse complement strand
ACGCGATCCAGGGCAACGCTACGCTATTCGCCCACTACGACTGCATCGAGGCGGCCTGGCGCACGGTGACGCCAATCCTTGGCAACAGCGTGCCGCTCACGATGTATGAACCGCAGACCTGGGGTCCGGCGCAGGCCAACCGGATCATCGGCGGAGACGATCGCTGGCACAATTCCGACACGTCCCCCGGCGCCGGGGAAGGTCGGTACGGCGTCATACCCGGAAAACCTTCAGTGATTTTCGAGCCGCTTGCGGATCGCCTGTAACTCGCGTCGCCGGCTTGCAGTCGATTCCGGGTAAGTCATCTTCAGCGATTCGAGCGTGTCGAGCACGATCTGCGAAACGATCAGCCGCGCGTTCTGCTTGTCGTCGGCGGGCACGACGTACCACGGCGCGGCGCGCGTACTCGTCGCGCCAAGGCATTGCTCGTATGCCTTCATGTACCGCTTCCAGAATTTGCGCTCCTCCGACGTCCGCTGCACTGAACTTCCAGTTCTTGTCCGGTTCGTCGATGCGCTCCACGAAACGCCTGCGTTGTTCCGCCTTCGAGAGATGAAGGAAAAACTTGACGATACGCGTGCCGTTTCGTTCAAGATGCCGCTCCAGATCCACGATCGACCGATACCGGTCGTGCCATACCACCTCCTTGTCGTGCGATGAATCCGGCAACCCTTCACTTCGCAAAAGCTCCGGATGCGCGCGCACGATCAGGACTTCCTCATAGTACGAACGGTTGAAGATGCCAATTTGTCCGCGGGGCGGCAAATCTCGCGTGGTACGCCAGAGAAAGTCGTGCTCCAGCTCCGCGGGGGTCGGGTGCTTGTAGCTGAAAACCTGGCAACCCTGCGGGTTCACGCCCGACATGACATGTCTGATCGCTCCGTCCTTGCCGGCCGCATCCATTGCCTGAAAGATCAGCAGAATCGCATGGCGGTTCGATGCGTAAAACAGTTGCTGCAGCGAACTGAGCCGCGTCACATGCTCAGCGAGCAATTCCTGATAATGCTCTTTGGAGTCATACAGGGGCGCGACCTTCGTCGGCCATTTTGCAAGACTGACTTCATCGACTTCCTGCAAACAAAAGTCTTCCGATCTGATTTTCATTTCGCTTCCGTTCGTATCGTTTCCACATGAACTGCCTCGCCTCCGTTCCCGGGTTTCAACAGGAACGGCCACGCGTGCTACGTAATTTTCAGGTAAGCAAAGACCGGAATTTTGGCCGCGGCAAGCACGACCGCAAAAATCACGGCCGCCGCCAGCACACCCGCAATCACGGCGACAGGAAGCGGCGTCATCGCGATCCCGCCGATAGCGAGGATCACGGCAATCAGGACATCGACCACCGACGACGCGGCCAGCCAGCGACTGGGACGCGCCCCCCACATGTGCCGGTGCTCGCGAATCGCATAGAGCGTCGCCTGGCTACCGAACACGAGAACGACAAAGGTCAGGGTCTGCAACGCGCCGGTGCCCAGCGCCATCGCGAACCGGCCGATCGCCAGCATGCCGATGCAGAAGGCCAGAAGCGCGATGCCGATGACGACGCCGGCAATCGTCAGGTTGCCAATGCGCCAAGCGTTCGGCCGCGGCGAAGACGCCACGTTATCGGTCGTCAGCGACATGGCCAGAAAGTCGCCCGCAATCATCAGGATCACCATCAGCAACGGAGTCAAAATCGCATGTCCGGTCATGACGAGACCGAACACCAGAAAAAGCGCGGTCACGATCTTCTTGATGATCGAATTCAGCGTGTAGGTCAGGATGCGCTGGAACGTCATGCGGCCTTCCTTCACTGCCGCCACGATGCCGCCGAGCCCGGGTTCGGTCAGCACCATGCCCGCGGCCGATTTGGCGACGTCGGTGGCCGTCGAAACCGCGATGCCGATCTGCGCCTGGCGCAGCGCGGGCGCGTCGTTGGCGCCGTCGCCGCACATGCCGACGATGTGGCCGCTGTGCTGGAACGCCTTGACGAGCTTGTATTTGTCTTCGGGCAGCACGCCGGCGAACACCCCGAAGGCTTCCGGCTTTACGTCCTCCGGAATGGGTCCCGGCGGACAAATCGCGCCGTCGAGACCGACCGCGTGCGCGACGGCGGCGGCGGTCGCCGGCGCGTCGCCCGTCACCATCACGGCACGCACGCCAAGACCGTGCAGTTCCGTGACGAGCGCGGCCGAATCGCCGCGCGGCGGGTCGCTCAATGCGATGATGCCGGCCAGCTTCAGCGTAGGCGGCGTACCCGCCGCGACGGCCAGTACCCGAAAGCCCTTCCCCTCAAATTCGGTCGCGAGCGCCGTCGTCGTCGGCGACGGTTCCGCAAGCCCCGTCACGACCGCGAAAGCTCCCTTCACGATCCGCTGCACGACACCGGCCGAATCAGTTGCGCTCGCTTCGGACATCTTCTTCGCCGGATCGAATGCGGTGAACTTCAGCAGTTTCGGCGCGTCCGCCGCGACACTGCTCGCCGCCGACGCGCGAATCGCCGTATCAACCGGGTCCTGCCCACCTTCTGCACTCGCCAGCGCCGCGAGCGCGAGTACATGCCGATCGTCGAAACCGGGCATCGGCCGCACGGTCGTGACGGTCAACGCATTACGCGTCAGTGTGCCGGTCTTGTCGGCGCACAGCACGTCCATCGTGCCAACCTCTTCCACGGCGGTCAAACGCGTGGACAGCACCCCGCGCCCCGCCAATGCCCGGGCGCCAAGGGCGGCCGACAGCGTGAAAGTCGCCGGCAACGCCACGGGAATCGATGCAAGCACGGCGGTCAGCACGAGCTGCACGATCTCGGCAATCGACATGTGGAGATACAACGCGCAGGCAAGCAGCATCGCGATGACCGCGCCGCTGAATATCGCCAGATTGCGCACGACGAGCAATATGGCCTTCTGCTGCGAACTCGCCACATGCGCGGTCCGGACCAGTTCCGCCGTGCGGCCGAAGCGCGTACCCATGCCGGTCGCGGTCACCACCGCCACGGCCTCGCCGCGCCGCACCAGCGCGCCGGCGAACGTCTGCGTACCAGCGACGGCTTCGATCGGCACCGATTCGCCGGTGAGCATCGAATGGTCGAGCAATGCGTTGCCCGAGACAAGCTGCATGTCCGCCGCCACCACGCCGCCGAGCGATAGCTTGACCACATCGCCCGTCACCAGATCCGCCGCCGGGATGACCGACCACACGCCGTCGCGCTGCACCGAGGCGTTCAGCGCCAGGCGCGATTTCAGCGCAGCGAGCGTCGCCTGTGCGCGGCTTTCCTGAAAAAGCCCGAGCACGGCATTGAACACGAGGAGTCCTGCAATGATCGCCGCCTCGACGAAATTTCCCAACGCGCCCTCCAGCACGATGGCGGCCTCCAGCATCCACGGCACCGGCGCCCAGAATTTGCCGAGCGCCGCGCGCAATGGATGCGCCGAGGTGTCCGGCATCGCATTCGGACCCGACGCGGCCAATCTTCCACGCGCCTCGGCACTGCTCAGGCCGCCCGCCGGCGGCGCGGGTGACGCGGGTGGCGAGCCAGCCACGTTCGTTGCGGGATTGGGCTCTATTACCGTCGCTGAGGTCATGATGGACAGGCTCCTGTGGCAGATAACGGGTTGCGACGACATCCGCCCCGCTTTCACCCGCGTTTTTCCCGCGAGCGAATCGGGATCGATCCATTGCTTCGGACGGGCGGAAGGTCTGCGGAAAAGCCGGTCTGGCAGCGGCCGTTGCGATGGCTGGTACACCTGTAGCCAGCCCAGTTTGTGAACCAGCGACGGACAGGAATGGAAATTGAAGATGACCGGCTTGTCGACGGTGAACAGCGAATCGAAATCTCGATCCGACAGGCCGTGCCGATATCCGATGTCGGGCATCGGCCTGAACAGATCGACCACGTTGACAAAGCATATCTTCAGGCTCGCAAACCGCTCTTTCAGAATCGCGCCGGCCGCGAACGACTCCATGCTCGCCATGTCGCCGGCACAGGCCATCACTACATCGGGCTCCACGCCCTGACCGGACCTGTGCGACCGCCTCGTGCGTGGAATGCGTCGCCTACTTTTACATTTTTACTCTGTCCTGCAATGGCCTGTAGCGCCATTTCGTTGCCGCGGGATCGATTTCGGCCGCGTCTTCCTCCCGCTTTTTCTCGCGCGCCTCATCGGCGCGCTCATACTCTTCGCGGTGATCAGAACTGGTCTTTCGAGTATCGCGTGGGAATGGCATGGTGCCTGCTCAGACTATCTGTGTTGACGGTGGATGCGCTCGACGCCCCGGTTCGAAACTCCGTCCCGATTCGTTCCAAAGACCGCGTTGATACAAAGCGAAGCCGAACATCAGCGTCATCCCGGCTACGATTCCCCATATTGCGGATGTCATGCTGTGTCCTTCGCTACGCCCTTTGTCGACGAACGCGGCGTGTTAGCGCTCAGTAATGGCTGTCGGGTCTTTCGTAAGCCGGCAATGTTTTCGGCCGGAATCTCGCCGCTTGATACCGATGCTTGATCCGGCATCGCAATACCAGATAGATCGTGGCGAATATCGCTGCCGCGAAGCCCACGGTATAACCTGTTAAAGTGGATATCGACGAACAGCCACAGGCTGTCTCCAGCATCCATCTAAAGTGCCTGCAATATGGATATATCGCCGACCGGCGGAGAAATCCGGATTCAGTGTTCCAAAACCATCGTGCTGCCCGTACAGTTTCATGTCTGTACGGTGCAGAACTTTCCTGCATCCGCCAGCACAAAGCGCTTCGCACAGGATTTCGAGCGCTCGACGCTAAACATCGGATAACGAATTTGTACGGCGTCGTACCGCATCGAGACCGGCTTGCGCGTAGCGTCGAACACACCGTCGCATACGCAGAAGTGAAGCATGCGCGAACGGACACTCATCTGGAGCACGCCCGCACTAGCCGCTTGCGGCTGCGTCAGTGGCAGCCCATCGACTACCGGCAGCGAAATCACGTGGCTCGATTCGCTCCAGTTTACAAAGGATCTACATGGATGCACCGTCCGTGCTTCCGATGGCGAAATCGGCAGTGTCAATCAAGTCTATTTCGACGACGAAGCATGGGGCATCCGTTATCTCGTGGTCGAGACCGGAAACTGGCTCCATCACAGGCAGGTGCTCGTTTCGCCTTATTCGCTCAAGCACATAGACTGGTCGTCGGACGCCGTCCATGTCAATCTGACGCGACAGCAGATACGCGACGGACCGACACTCGACACGCACACGCCGGTATCGCGCCAGCATGAAATCGAGTACCTGCGCTACTACGACGATCCGATATATTGGGGCGGGCCGAATCTGTGGGGCATGGCCGCATATCCCAGGTCCGATCCGGTTGCGCTGGAACTCGCGGCGCCCGCCCCGGCTCGCCGCATCCTGCACGCCTACCGGGCGTTGCCGGACGTCCATCTACGCAGCAAAGACGAGGTCAAGGGCTACCATATCGATGCGATAGATGGAAACATTGGCAGCGTGTCGGGTTTCATCTACGACGATCCGGCATGGGTTCTTCGCTACCTGATGATCGATACGCGCAACTGGTGGCCCAATGGCAAGAAAGTCCTGATCGCCACGCGCTGGATCGACCTCGTCGACTGGTTCGCCGCAACCGTGTCGACTTCGCTCACGCGCGATGCGATCCGCCGTAGCCCTGCCTATGACGGATAGATACCCGTTCATCGAAGCTACGAGGCGGCGCTACACGGGTTCTACAACCGCGATGGGTATTGGCTGGATACCTAACCATTCGCCCAACCCTAACGCCTCGAAGGCGTTCCGGATCCGGGTCTACCGAACGACCAAGCGCGGCGAAGGCCGCCACATTACGAATAAGCGCCTTGCATGCCTGCCGGCCGACCTCGCAGGTTGCAATTCTCCATGCGCTTACCCGTCTAACCTTCCACGCTCGAAGACAGACCGTCACAATCGAAGGCGGGAAAAATAGCCCGGAGTACGCCCATCAATTGGCTCGCACAGCGACGTGCATCTTCGGGCGCATTCGCGTCGATTGCTTCGAAGAGGTTGACGAAGACCGTTAGAAACGCATCAGAGACGGGCGTTTCACGAGCATGCTCGCGCAGGTACGCACAGTAACCAAATACGTGCTTGATGAACTCGATCTGTTGCGCCGCGAATTCGTCATCGTCGAGCGCCAAAGGAACAAAAGTGAGGTGTCGGTCAGAGAGTCCGGCAGGCAGCCGGGCATAAGAGGAAATATCGCTCATGCGGCTCCTCCACGGATGACCCAGGCGCGGCATGAATGCGAAAGGGAATAAACCCAGCATCACGACAGGTTATGCGTGTGCTATAAATGTCGATAAAAATTGACACGTTGGGCGTGCCATGAGTATTTCACGGTGCCAAATTGATGTCAAATTAATTTGACATCAATTTGGCTATCACACAATGCGATTGGATTGGTCCCAGTTATTCGATGAGCTGAAGCGTCGAGGACGCTACGATAGCGACGCGCAACTGGCTGACGCCCTGATGCTCACCCGCGCGCAAATCTCCGCGTGGCGTAACGGCAAGAGCGATCTCGGCACACTCACGAAGATCAAGATCCTCGATGCGCTGGGCCATAATACGTTGCGCTCGGCGTTGGTCAGTCTGTTGCCCGAAAAAAATCGCGAACAGCACCTTATTCATCAGAAACACCTTATCGCCAGGGCAAGTCAGACCGAACCCGAGTCCGACGCCAGCTCCCTCACGCCGGGCATGGCACCCGTGCCGCGCGTCAGCACGAACCGCCTGCTGGCGACGCTGCCGCCGGACGAGCGCAATCGCATCGAGCCTCACCTGTCGGTCGTGGACATGCCGCTCGGCGAGGTCGTGTATGAATCGGGCGACCATCTCAGCCATGTCTATCTCCCGACTACGGCCATCATTTCGATGCTTTATGTCATGGAGAATGGCGCGTCGGCGGAAATTGCCGTGGTCGGCAACGATGGCCTGCTCGGGGTCGCGCTCTTCATGGGCGGCGAGACCATGCCGAACCGGGCCATCGTGCAAAGCGCCGGGAAGGCGTTCCGTCTGAGCGGCCAGATCGTGAAGGACGAGTTTGCCCGCGGTGGCGCTCTGCAACGCCTGTTCCTGCGCTATACGCAGGCGCTCATCACGCAGATGGCGCAGACGGCCGTCTGCAACCGGCATCATTCGATTTCGCAGCAGTTTTCCCGCTGGCTGTTGTTGAGCCTCGACCGACTGGAATCGAATAACGTCCGCATGACACAGGAACTGATCGCCAACATGCTGGGCGTACGCCGCGCGGGCGTGACGGAAACCGCGAGGAAGCTGCAGGACGAGGGCGTCATTCGCTATACGCGTGGACTGATCGAAGTACTGGACCGCCATGCGCTCGAAGCACAGGTTTGCGAGTGCTACAGGGTGGTCAAGCGCGAAAGTGATCGCCTGCTGGGCGATAGTTGAGCCAATCGTCGAGCCAACCCGGCAACGCAAATCGGCTGCGCAAACGAGCGATCTCACTGCGGATTGCGTCGCACCGGCGTGAACACCATGCCACCGCCGTCCATGCCGCCCCCCTGTTGCCAGGCCACCTTGCCGGGCGCCGACGGCTCGCTGCAACTGTGTTGCACGTCCGCTTCGGTTCCTTCCATTGCCATATCGCCGCCGGCCTGCTCCTGTGACCGCTGCCGCTGCCCTGCGCGTACCGCCGCAGCGTCATCGTGCGGCCTTCCCGCATAGCATTGCGCCATTTTCGCAAACTCCTCGTACGTGCTGCCTGCAAGTTATCGGGTAGCATCCGCCGCTCTAATGCGCCGACGCTTCGCCGGACGTTCCACCTCCATCGTCGCGACGGACTGCCTGCTCTGCCCGAGTTCCGGCACCGGTCAAGACTCCACGGTGTTCGCCGTGGAGTCTGGCTTTCCCCGTATCTTTCCTTTGCATCCGTTTTCGCGTACCGCTTCGCTGCTGGCCGGCTGTCTCGCACGACGTGCCGTCTTCCGGCGGCGCATTGCCCATGCCGTCGTCCGTCGCGTTGCCGACGTCGAACACGAGCCTCCTGTTTTCGGCAAGCTCGTCCACATTCACACGGCTAACTGTCATCTCGCGTTCCTTTTGTCCAACGATTTCGACGATAGAGCAACCCACATGTCAGGCCCGGCTTCGCGCATTCGACGCGCGTACCATGGATTCATCATTCAACCAGTTGGCCCGTTGATCTGTACGCTATCGGACTATCGCCACGCCCGCGCCGACCGTGTGTTGATTTGCACGAAACCTGATGCAATTGTCCGGCGCTTTCGAAGCCTCGTGCCAAAGGCACACGTCGAGCGCCCCTGGGAGGCCACCACGTATGAAGCAATTCCTCAAGCCGGCATCGGCGACCATCGTCGCAAAGAATCGAGGACGATGGCTATGTCCACGACTCGAGTTGCACAGCTCGAAATGAGAGAGTTGCCACCCTGAGAGACAAGCTGCGCGCGATCATGCAAGCAGTCAGTACGGTGCCGTACCCGGGCCGGCTCGATTGGACTGCCGCTCTTGCACCGCACCTATCGGCGTGCGTGCATGCGTATTCCTCGTCGGAGCCGCCCCCCCATCGCGGTGGCGACTATCGGAGTGTCGCGACCGGCGATGAGGGTCTCTGCGGCCATTCAGTTCAATGGCGTCGTGGCGGGCTGCACTAATGACGTGTCACGGGCCGATGCCCAGTCGCTTCGGCGCACGTGATGGATGATCAATGGGATGCCTGCGAAAACAACGATGCCGAGTACGACCAGTCCGGTATAAAGCAGCGGCGAGCCGACCGGCAACTGGTCGGGCGGAAAAAACGACACGACGAAACTGAAAAGCACCCCGGCAAAGCCGATGCCGGCGGTCAGCCACATGCCGGCCAGACCACCGGGCAGCCTGAACGGTCGCGGCAGGGCGGGCGCGGAATAGCGCAACTGGATCGCCGCCGCATACATCAGCATATAGGCGATCAGATACAGCGCGATCGTCATCGCGGAGATCAGAAAAAAGGCGACTGACACATCGCGGATGACAAAGTAAAAGCACGAAATGACCGTCACGATCAGCCCCTGCACCAGCAGGATGTGAGTAGGCATACCCTTGCGGTTTTTCGCCTGGAGGATAGGCGGTAATTCGCCCTCCTGTGCTGTGGCGAGCAACCCTCGCGACGGACTTCCGAGCCAGGCAAGCACACCGCTGATTGCGCCGATGCCGACCAGCAGCGACAGCACCGCCACCGCCCAGCCCATATGCCAGAGATCGGTGATCACCGCGCCGAATGCGTCAAATACGCCCGATTGCAGCGAAATTTCCCCGTACGGCAGGATGGCGGCGATCGGCAACGCGCCCAGCGCAAAGATGAGGACCGAAATCAGCGCACCCAGACCAATCGCCGCCGGATAGCCGCGACTCGGGCTGCGCATGTCTATCACATGGACCGCCTGTACCTCCACGCCGGCGAACAGCAAGACGATGCCGGCAAGAAACGAGATCGTGCCGAAACCGTGAATAGCGGGCCAGAAGCGGGCGTGGCCGTCCTGCGACAGGACCTTGTCGGTCAGGTGTTGCCACCCGAGAGGATGGCCGCTGCTCACCCAGTAGCCGAGCAACGCCAGCAGCACGAGGCCCGGCACGATGGTGCCGATGACGAAGGTCCAGTTCGCGATTCTTGCAAACACTTCCACACCTTGCAGTACCACCCACGTCGAGAGCCAGTAAGCGACGATGCAAAAGAGGCCAACGTAGATGCCGTTATTCGCCAGTTCCGGCCGGCCGACCGTATAGGCGAGCGCGGCCGCGCCAAAAGTCAGCGCAACCGGATACCAGACCACGTTCTGTATCCATTGCAGCCAGATAGCGAGGAAGCCCCAGCGCGTGCCGAATGCTTCGGCAACCCAGGTGTAGATGCCGCCGCGCCGGTCGGCAAACGCGCCACCCAGCTCCGCCGACACCAGGGACGCCGGAATCAGATAGAAAACGACTGTAAAGGCCAGATAGACGAACATCGTCATCTCCTCCTTCGCGAGCAAAGGCAGTCCGCGTAGACTGGTGACGACGGCGGCCGCGGTCATCAGCCCGATCGACGTGACGCTCAGATACTTGCCGCGCGTCGCGGCATCTGCCGTCGTCGCTTTGGCGGCGGTGGGTGCAATCTTGTCCATTTCGTGCTCCTGTGAGCAGGGAACGTCAATCGTGATGGAAGGTAGGACCGGCCGTGGAGTGAAGCACCGGGTTTTTCACCAGATGCGCGATGGCGTGCCGGATGTCCTCGAGCAGCATCGCCGCCATGTCGCGGCTGACGCCGCGCCGGATCAGCACGCGCTGCACAATGGTCTCCTCACGCCCGGTCGGCAGCTTGTATGAGGCGATCTGCCAGCCGCGCATGCGCACGCGGTCGGACAGATCGAACAGTGTGAAGCCCGCGGTCTCTGGATGCCTGAGCTTGTAGCAGACAGCCGGCAGTGCGCCGCGACCGTCGTAAATCATCTCGATTGCCTCGATCTTCGACAGGCCATCGGCGAGCGCCTGAGCCGTATCAGCGCACTCCTGCTGGATGTGCCGGTATCCTTCACGCCCGAGCCGCAGCATCGTGTAGTACTGTGCGATGATCTGCCCCGCCGGCCGCGAAAAGTTCAGCGCGAAGGTCGGCATGTCGCCGCCCAGGTAGTCGACACGGAAAATCAGGTCGTCGGGCAAATCCTGCGGGCTGCGCCACACAATCCAGCCCACGCCGAGCGGCGCAAGGCCGTATTTATGACCGGACGCGTTGATGGATTTGACGCGCGGCACACTGAAGTCCCATCCGAGGTCCGGTTGAATGAACGGCGCAATGAATCCGCCGCTGGCCGCATCGACGTGGATCGGAATATCGATCCCCACGTCGCGTTGCAGCGTGTCGAGCGCAGCTGCAAGCGCGCTGACGGGTTCGTAGACGCAGGTGAAGGTGATGCCGAGCGTAGCGACCACGCCAATGGTGTTTTCATCACAATATTCCGCCAGATCTTCCGGCCGTAGCCCCAATGAATCGCCGCTCAGTGGCACCTCACGCATCTCGATGTCGAAATAGCGTGCGAATTTTTCCCAGCACACCTGCACCGGTCCGCACACGAAGTTCGGCTTGTCCGTCGACTTGCCTTGCGCCGCCCTGCGCTTTTTCCACTGCCATTTGAGTGCGAGGCCACCCAGCATGCAGGCCTCACTCGAACCGGTCGTCGAACAGCCGGTGGTCTCCCACGCTTTGGACGCATGCCACAGATCGGCGAGCATATGCACGCAGCGCATTTCGATCTCGGCGGTTTGCGGATACTCGTCCTTGTCGATCATGTTCTTGTCGATCGACATATCCATGAGGTGTCGAACCTCCTCGTCAATGTAGGTCGTACAAAACGTTGCAACGTTCTGCCGCGAGTTTCCATCCATGAACAATTCGTCGCGCACCAAATCGAATACGGCACGTCGATCGGAAGACCCTTTGGGAATCCGGTACTTTGGGAGTGGCGAACCGGAAATCGTCGCAGCATATTCGTCGGCAACGGCGTCGGGTTCGGCGGATGGCAACTTGAGAAAGGTCATGGCGTGAAACTCCTGAATGGCGAAGGAGGAACGTGGCAGGTGCCATAACGAGGCGCCCGCCCCAATGTCATTGCAGCGTTGATTGCTTGAAGGAGCGGAAACGGAGGACTCCCCTCGTTCGGCCTCGCTCTTGACTAGCGTGCCGGCAAGCGAATGACGACCGTCCCCGACCGAAACGCATCGTCGGGGACGAAGGCGTCGTGCAGGCTATCCCGATCAACGGGATAGAAAGTTCGACGGGGTTTGACGCGTCGAGGATCACGGTGCGCGTATTGACCAGGGGAGTCGGTCCGGTGGCGTACCAGCGCGAAAATCCGTAGCTAGGCACGCCGCGATACGTTTCCATTGCCACGCTGAAAGACATCTTGAACGTATGCCCTTCACGATTTTCAATGACCGCGCGAAAGTATGGAGGGGTTTCTGCCAGACCTGCGGCCTGACCCGCACCGGGTTTTTATTTGTGCGCGTTGAACCACGTACGACACCGTACTGATTTCGGCCCGATTCTGGGCGCACCCTATGCCGGAATGCGGTGGGACACCTATACGATCGCACCGGGACTAACAGGAACGCTGCGCCATAGCTGTCCCAAAGGCTATCCCCGAAACATAAGCGCGAATGCGTGGCGCCCACGGGGAGACAACGCAGATGAGTGAGCAAACCAGACGGAAAGGAACAAACATGAAAAATCGGGCACTGATACGAGCACTGATCGTGCTGTCGCTGATTACCAGCCTGAGCGCATGCTTCTTTCCCGTCCGAGGTGACGACGACCACCATGGCGGCGGCGACTACTACCAGGAACACCGCGACTAGAAGATAGCAGACCACCCCGCCTCGTCCGGGCGTGCTCCCGACAGTTCGATTGTCATTCGCATTCGTGGGTATTCGTCGATCATTTTTATCAACCGAATAGTACTGAAGCGAATGTGGATTGCAGTCCGACCATCCTGATACGCCAACGCGTACCGTTGATGTCGAATAGCACGAATTTCATTCATAGCGCGGCCATCGAAACAACCAGGTTGGGACGACCACATATTGTGGGTGCGCCAGTTCCTTTCTGGACCCGGTACGGCACCGTACCGATTTCTTACCCCGGCTGCGCGCATCGTCTTGTCTGGGCACTTTCGATCCCCACCCCGAACCCGGCTCCGTGGCATGCGCACCAGATGCGCAATCGACATCTCAGCGAACTGCGCCGGTATCCCGCGAAATAAACTCAGGAGAGAATCATGACTACACTCGACCCGACCAATCGGTCTTCAACCAGCGGTACAGGTGCCGCGATTCTGGGCAACGGAACCGGTGACGGGCCGGGCCCTAACGTGATGGCGGCTGATACCTTGACGGGAAATAAACTCTTTACGTCCGACCACGAGGAAATCGGCAAGATCTCCGCAATCATGCTGGATGTACCCAGCGGACAGATCGCCTATGCCGTATTGGCGAGCGGGGGCTTTCTCGGCATGGGCGGCAAGCTTTACGCCATTCCATGGAGTGCGCTGATCCTCGACACGGACGAAAAGTGCTTCCGTCTCGACGTCACTGCGGAACACGTGAAGAATGCGCCCGCCTTCGACAAGGACCATTGGCCCGCCATGGCGGATGAACAATGGGGTTCGTTGCTTCACCGTTACTACAACCGGAAGCCTTACTGGATCGCCACGCGGGCCGTTACCGGGAATCAGCCGCCCGCGCAATGAAGCAGGCAACAGACAGCGACTTCATCCACAAATCAGCTACGTATTAGCTATGGGAGATTTACCATGAACAAAGATCAAGTCAAGGGAACGGTAGAAAAGGGAAAGGGCAACGCGAACGAAACCGTTGGCAGGGCCACGGGCAATACGAAACAGGAAGTCAAGGGCGATATCCAGCGAGCAGCTGGTCAGGCGCGAAAGAATCTTGGCGACGTCAAGGAAGCAGCCAAGAAGCCCCGGTAACAGACGGCGCACTCGGTGCCTGTACCGCGTTGCGGAGAGGCTCCAGACGGCGGCTTGCATCGAGTGAATGGCTTTGCTTGCGGTCGGCGGTAGTGCCCCGCATGCAGCACTAGCACAACCTGCCCCCGACACAGCCCACGAGAACCATCGAGCGGACTGGGGCCGCTCATGACTGACGCAAAGCCTGGAATTAACCCAGCCAGAGAAAATATGCGGCTGCCCGTGAAGATGTGTTATGCCCGAGCAGGATCGGCTGGCCAATGTCCTGGGATGCTGGAACTGGTTCTATATCCGGTCCGGCTGGGCCTACGGTGAAGCTGCCCTGATCCCGAGCGCCAAAGAGCCGCGCCGTTCAGCGCGGCAAGCGGTACACAATGACGGTCACCGGCCTCAAGCATGGTTCAAACACCAGTGCCCCCTCCTAATCGAAGCGGGGATGCCTGGCCATCTCTGGAGCGGTCGGGCGGCAACTCAGCCATTCGGCGATAACAGCAGGTGTATGCATCGCGCCTGGCACGGACATTCGCAGCGACGCAGTTTCGAGCGCAGGTTTTTACGCGGAACATCGACCCAGACTATCCCCGCTAAAGCAGACGTCATACGGTCACGCCAGCAAAGGCATCTACGATATTGCGGACAGATCGGTCCCGTCCCGAACGACAGTTCGCACTCGCGGAACCCGAGCGCCCTTCCCTGCCTGCCGCGATAGTCGATAAGCCGGTCGCGTGCGAGGTGGGACGCAGACGCTCGCGGCAGGGAAAACAGCATTCTCACATTGACGTCAAATTAATTTGACAAACATACTGGATCGCTCCAGTGCCCTCTGCACAACAGGCGTGCCCGAAGCCACGAAAAACTGACTGTCTTTCGAACATACTCGCATTGACAGACTGGCATTTTGCACGATGTATGGGAACGCCACCGTACAGACGAAACCTCCGCGCATTTGCGATGATATGAACCGGCCCTGCGTGCACCGGTCACTCGGCTTACCGTCGCGCGACAGGCATTCGCGAACAGGCTGCCACTCCCGCAACGCGTCGAGTCTCACGAAAGCACTGTGACCGTTCGTTCTGGCTGCCCGCTCGCGGTCCAGGCATAGATGACCGGGGACCGCCATGTCCACATATTCAAACCTCTGCGCACCCGCTACCGATGAACGTAGCCTGTCGGACTCCCAAGTACTTGACGGGACGACGGACCCTCGATATATCCGGACTGAAGAACTGACCGGTCTTCCGTCTTGCAACACGCCGGCGAGCGACGCCCATCTCAAGAATGAAATGATCGCAATGGTCGCGCACGAGCTGCGCGGCCCGCTCTCCCCGCTGCGGCTCGCCGCATGTGCGATGCGCCGCGCGTCCACCGGCATGCCGGACATATCACGCCTCGTCGACATCATGGATCGGCAGATTGCCCAGATCGCTCGGCTGGCCGAAGATCTGACCGACGTGACACGCATCAGCCACAATGCATTGCGCCTGTGCGTGTCCGAAGTCGATCTCGTCGACGTGCTGACCGATCCGCTCGAAGCCGCGTCCGTTGCGGTGGTCGGCCGCGGTCAGAGATTGACCATAGAGGTGGCCGACTGGACGCTTCGTATAGAGGCCGATCCCGTTCGCCTGATGCAGGCACTGAACAACATCCTGGACAACGCGGTGAAATACACGCCGACAAATGGTCATATCGATGTAACCGTGCGCATGCAAGGGCACGATCTGATCGTCTCCGTACGGGACGATGGCGCAGGCGTGGCGAGTGAACTGCTGCCGCATATCTTCGATCTGTTCACGCAGTCCCGCCGGACGATTGCCGCGAGCGCGGGCGGCCTCGGAATCGGCCTCGCCGTGGTGAAAGCCATTGTGCAGGCGCACGGCGGAACCGTATCGGCGATCAGCGCGGGTCCCGGGCACGGTAGCGAATTCATCCTGCGGTTGCCCGTTGTCAGGCAATAACGTTGCGTGACCGGCAGCCGCGTGCAGGCTGGGGATTTCGATGAGCGTCCGTGCCTGGCGCGCGAAGACGGCGCTCCAAAAGTGCTCGACGCGTCGCGTGGTATCGCACACGTGAATGAAATTCGGGGCAAGCCTGACGTTCACAGGATGCCCGGGCGTACTAGCACTGCGCCACGATGGGGCTGGTTTAAAACCCGCTCATCCGATCGCTTTTTATAACGCCCGATCCACTAAGCTCTATCCCGGATAGGATTGCATATACTCCGGCCCGATATTGAGGAACACAAGGTGTCTGACGAACAGCGTCGCAGCGGAAATCACCTGCTCTCGGCTTTGCCCGCAACCGAGTGGGCACACATCGCACCGCATCTGATGCAGGTGGACATGCCGCTCGGACAGGTCGTCTATGAGTCCGGCGACCGACTCCATCACGTCTATTTCCCAACGACGTCGATCATCTCGCTGCTGTACGTGATGGAAGACGGCGCATCTGGGGAAATTGCCATCGTGGGCAACGAAGGCATCGTCGGCATCGCGCTCTTCATGGGCGGCGAAACCACGCCAAGCCGCGCAGTCGTGCAGAGCGCGGGTAGAGCGTACCGGCTGGACGCCCGCCTCCTGAAGGAGGAATTTCATCGCGGCGGTCCAATGCAGCGGCTGTTGCTGCGATACACCCAGGCGCTGATCACACAGATGGCACAGACCGCCGTGTGTAACCGGCATCATTCGATCGATCAGCAACTGTGCCGCTGGCTGCTGCTGAGCATCGACCGTCTGCCGTCTAACGAGTTGAAGATGACGCAGGAGTTGATCGCGAACATGCTGGGCGTCCGCCGGCCCGGCGTCACCGAGGCAGCGATGAAATTGCAGCAAGCAGGATTAATCCGCTACAGCTACGGCCACATCGAGGTACTGGATCGGCCCGGACTCGAAAAGCGGGTATGCGAATGCTATGCGGTCGTAAAGCGCGAATTCGACCGGTTACTACCCGATCTCCAGGCGATCTGAACGGCGCCCGAGTGGGCAAACTCCGCCAGTGCAGCAAGGGACACGATCGAGCCGGCGGCGGCCGCATTCATCCCTGTCTTTTCTATGAGGCAGGGGTCTTCTGATCCCGCCTGCGAGCCTGCGGCCGTACCGGCAGTCAAAGCAATTGGCGGTCGTGTCGCGACCAACGGCGCACCTGCCGGCGCGACCCGAGCTTTCCCTTTCGCAACATCACGTATTGGTTGGTTTTTCCATGGCGCATGGATACATGGTGAGAAGACCCAGCTGTGTCCGACCGCGCATTTCGCATTGGGACGTGCGTCGGTTCGTGGCGATCCGGGTCGCTTAAAGGCCAGTTCAAAAAGAGCCCGGAAGGGCTGTTTACTTTCCCGTGAAACGGTTAACCTTGGATGCCTGAACAACGGATCAAGGAATGCCGGCACCTATCATCGATGACGCGCTGTGGGCACTGATCGAACCACTACTTCCGCCGCCCAAGCCGCGACGCAGGCGATACCCTGGGCGCCTGCCGGTCTCGGACCGTGCGGCACTCAATGGCATCCTGCTCGTGCTCAAGACAGGGATGCGATGGAATCATCTGCCGACCCGGTTGGGCTTCGGCTCTGGAGCGACTTGCTGGCGTCGGTTGCACGACTGGCAGCAAGCCGGAGTGTGGGACAAACTGCACGGGCTGCTGCTCGACAAGCTGCGCGAATCCGGCCAGCTCGACTTCTCATATGCGGCTGTCGATTCATCGTCCGTGCGCGCCGTTGGGGCAGGCCAAAAACTGGGCCAAACCCCACCGATCGCGCACGACCAGGGTCCAAACATCACGTCCTCGTAGACGCGAATGGCGTTCCTGTCAGCGTGATCCTGACCGGCGCGAACCGCAACGATGTCACGCAACTGCTGCCGCTGGTCGACGCTATCCCGCCGATTCGCGGCACTCGCGGCCGACCGCTTCGCAAGCCCAAGGTCCTCTACGCCGACCGTGGCTACGATTCCGACTCGCATCGCCACCGACTTCGCGAACGCGGTATCAGACCGGTCATCGCCAGACGCCGCACCGAACACGGCAGCGGCCTCGGCAAATTCCGTTGGGTCGTCGAACGGACTCATTCGTGGCTCCATGGTTTCCGTCGTCTTCGCATCCGCTTCGAACGCCGATCTGACATTCACGAAGCGTTCCTCAAACTCGGCTGCTCTCTCGTCTGCTGGAACATCTTCAGCCGAGCTGAGCGGCCATTTTGAACTGGCCTTTTAAAGAACGTGCCACTATGACCCTCACCACTATCGAGTACAGGGGCACGAGATACGTGTTTACTCCCACCAGATCCGTACGCTAAAGAGTGAAGGCAGTTCTCGTCACTCGTCCAGATCGACGTCATTCCTTCCGACGAACTCAAGGCACGGTGCTATAAAAGATTGTTCGGTGCGTTAAGGCTACGCTGAACAAGCAGCTGAATTGGCGGCGTGTTGGCGATGTGGAGGTGTTCAGGTCGTGAAGCCGACCGTCACTCCTTTGCTTTTGGCCCTTGCGGGCATTGCACGCGGGCGTTTTGCCCGCC
>Ga0265338_10004829_pt1 | contig 18005 bp, 21 predicted proteins | sample 42126metaG_FD_193579 | JGI IMG/M metagenome (GOLD analysis project Ga0265338, IMG submission 193579) | Rhizosphere microbial communities from Carex aquatilis grown in University of Washington, Seatle, WA, United States - 4-21-26 metaG | ecosystem: Host-associated > Plants > Roots > Rhizosphere... | reverse complement strand
GGTGATGGCGGAGGTCGACGGCTTCTCTCCCGACCTGATCCTGGTCTCGGCCGGGTTCGACGCCCACGCCCGCGACCCGCTCGCCCAGCAGCAGCTGGAGGAGGAGGACTTCGCCTGGGCAACCCGTTCGATCATGAGCGTGGCCCGCGCCCGCTGCGGCGGGAAGGTCGTGTCATCCCTCGAAGGCGGCTACGATCTGGAAGCCCTCGGCCGTTCGGCCCTGGCGCACGTGCGGGCGCTACAGGCGTCCTAGACCTTAGACCTTGGTTTTGGGCGCGGCCGCTTCCGGTTCGGCCGGCGCGGGCGTCGAAGAGGCCGGCGGCGAGGCGCTGCAGTTCGGGCCCTCGTCCACCGAGCCGAAGCCGGAGATGTGTTGCGAAATCCCGTCGACCGGGCGGCACTTGAACTCGATATGGCCTGCGCCGGAAATCGACACATCCGCCCTGCTTTGGGCGTTCAGCGAGGCGTCGCCGGCGCCGGAGATCGACACGTCGGCGTCTTCCACCGCCAGCTCCTCCAGGGCCAGATGGCCGGCGCCCGAGATGTGCGCCTCCAGATGCCTGGCCTTGCCCTGGCCTTCCACGTCGGCCGCGCCGGAGGCGTAGAGCGCCAGGCTGTCCTGGTCATAGCCGTGCAGAGACAGCTTCTGCGTTCCGTTCAGGTGGAATTCGTGGGTGTCCGGGGTGACGATATCGATCTTGAGGCGGCCATCGTGGTCCGGTCCGGGACCCCAGTTCCAGCGCGGACCGCGCGGGCCATAGAGCGTCCCGTTCTCCAGCGTCAGCCGGTCGAGCAGGCCCTGCGGACCAGTGACCGTGAAACGGGCCTGCGGCCCCTGGGTCACGGTGATCTCGGCCGGATAGTCGAATTCGAGCTTGTAGCCGCCGGTGTAGGCGAGGGTGCGGCTGGCGTCCGGGCCGCCGAGGTTCCAGCGGTCGTGGCGTCCGCCGCGCCAGGCCCAGTCCCCGTTCTGCCAGGGCGGGCCGTTGAAGTTGGGCGGGAAGCCGCCCAACACGCCCAGCAGGGTGAAGCAGGCCATGCTGATCAGGGCCGCGGAGGCGAAGACGACAAGAAGCTTCTTGAGCATGACACGCCTCCCCTAGGCCGTGATGGGCTTGATGAGCCGCAGGTGGAAGCGGCCGTAGTGGATCAGGAAGTTGATGATGCCGATGCTGGCGAGCGCCATCAGCGCGCCGATCGACACCCCGGCCGAGGTCAGGCCCACGCCGGTCAGCAGCATGTGCAGGAAGGCGAGGCCGCCGCCGAACAGGGAAAAGGGCGAGACCAGCAGCACGATCACCCCGGCCACGGTCAGGGCCGCGGACACGCAGGCGAAGGCGAACACCAGGCTGCACACCACCATCAGCAGCGGCAGCAGGATCAGAAGATCAATGGCGCCGAGACTGAGGATCGCCAGGACCGCCCCGGCGGCGGCCGAGGGGCTGCGTTCCTCCTCCCAGCGCTTCAGTCCGGCCTGGGCGCGCAGTTCGCGGGCCAGCCGCGCCGGGTCGCCCAGGGCGGCGGCGATCTCATGTTCGCTGCGTCCGGCGGCCATGCCCTCGTCGAAGTGGCTGGCGTAGTCGGACACGATGTCGTCGGCGGTCGCTGGCGATACCCCCGTGAGGTGGGCGCGCAGGGCGGCCAGGAAGGCGTCCTTGGTCATCTCAACCTTCCCCGAGTATGGCGTTGACCGCGCGTGAGAAGGCGGTCCATTCGGATTTCTGCGACTGCAGGCTCGCCCGGCCGGTGTCGGTCAGGCGGTAGTACTTCCGCGGCGGCCCGGACGGCGATTCCGCCAGGTAGGTGGCCACCAGGCCTTCGTCCTGCAGACGGCGCATCAGCGGGTAGATAGTGCCTTCACCCATTTCGATCCCCTCCGCCAGCTGGCTGGCGATGTCGTAGGCGTATCCGTCTCCGCGGCTGAGCAGGGCGAGCACACAAAGCTCGAGCACGCCCTTCTTCAGTTGCACAGGAATAGAATCAGCCATGGCGGCTCCCTTCACTGAGATGCTTGTGCCACAAGATACCTTGCAACGCAAGATACCTTCTTTGGGTAGGTACCGGGCGGTGCGTAGTAGGTGCGCGCCGCGACGGTCCGGAGGTCGTTGCTGTGGGGCGAGTCGCCTCCTAAGCTGAGCGCACGTCTTCTGGAGAGCCCGAATCGCCATGACCGAGCCGGCCGACATCGCCAGCCTGTCCTTCGAACAGGCCCTCGCCGAACTCGAATCGATCGTGCAGGAGCTGGAGTCGGGTCAGGCGCCGCTCGAGCGCTCGATCGAGATGTACGAGCGCGGAGCCCGGCTGAAGGCCCATTGCGAGCAGAGGCTCGAGGCCGCGCGACTCAGGGTCGAGAAGATCGTGGTCGGGCCCCAGGGCGCCGAGCGCGTCGAGCCCGCCGAGTTTTCCTGACTTCCGCAGCGGCGCGGGCCCTTACCGTAGCGCGCAAAGCACGCAGATCGTCCGATGGCGGACTCCGCAGCGATAGCGCCTCGCCCTCCGAGCATACGGGCGCTATAAGAAGCCGATCTCGTTAAGCTTCCCATCGTGGTCCCATGCCCCACACGCCTCTGCTCGACACCGTCAAGACACCGGCCGACACCCGGAACCTGTCCGTAGCCCAGCTCAAACAACTGGCCGACGAGTTGCGCACCGAGACCATCGACGCCGTCTCCACCACCGGCGGGCACCTGGGCGCCGGCCTGGGCGTGGTCGAGCTGACCGTGGCTCTGCACCACGTCTACGACACGCCCCAGGACATCCTGATCTGGGACGTCGGCCACCAGGCCTATCCGCACAAGATCCTGACCGGGCGTCGCGACCGCATCCGCACCCTGCGCCAGGGCGGCGGCCTGTCGGGCTTCACCAAGCGCGACGAGAGCGATTTCGACCCGTTCGGCGCGGCCCACGCCTCGACCTCGATCTCCGCCGCCCTCGGCTTCTGCGTGGCGCGTGACCAGCAGGGCAAGAAGAACCACGTGGTGGCGGTGATCGGCGACGGCTCGATGAGCGCCGGCATGGCCTATGAGGCGATGAACAACGCCGCGCACACCACCGGCCAGCTCACCGTCATCCTCAACGACAACGACATGTCGATCGCGCCCCCCGTGGGCGGGATGAGCGCCTATCTGGCGCGCCTGGTGTCGGGCGGGCTCTATCAATCGGTGCGCCGCCTGGGCAAGGCGGTCACCACCATCCTGCCCAAGCCGATCCGCGAAGCGGCTCGCAAGGCGGAGGAATTCGCCCGCGGCATGGCTACCGGCGGCACCCTGTTCGAGGAGCTGGGTTTCTATTACGTGGGTCCGATCGACGGACATAACCTCGACCACCTCGTGCCGATCCTGAAGAACGTGCGCGAGATCGACGACCGGCCGGTGCTGCTGCATGTGGTGACCAAGAAGGGCAAGGGCTACGCTCCGGCCGAGAATGCGGCGGACAAGCACCACGCCGTGGTCAAGTTCGACGTCATCACCGGCAAGCAGTCCAAGCCGGTGTCCAACGCTCCCAGCTACACCAAGGTGTTCGCGGGCGAGCTGATCAAGCAGGCCGAGAAGGACAAGCGCATCGTCGCCGTCACCGCGGCCATGCCCTCGGGCACGGGCCTGGACCTGTTCGGCCAGGCCTTCCCCGACCGCACCTTCGACGTCGGCATCGCCGAGCAGCACGCCGTGACCTTCGCCGCCGGCATGGCCGCCGATGGTCTGAAGCCGTTCTGCGCCATCTATTCCACCTTCCTGCAGCGCGGCTACGACCAGGTGGTGCACGACGTGGCGCTGCAGCGGCTGCCGGTGCGCTTCGCCATGGACCGCGCGGGCCTGGTGGGCGCCGACGGGGCCACCCACGCCGGCTCCTTCGACATCGGCTTCATGGGCGCCCTGCCGGGCATGGTGCTGATGGCCGCCTCCGATGAGGCCGAGCTGGCCCGCATGGTGGCCACCGCCGCCGAGATCGACGACCGCCCCAGCGCCTTCCGCTATCCGCGCGGCGACGGCGTGGGCGTGGATATCCCGAGCCCGGCCCTGCCGCTGGAGATCGGCAAGGGCCGCATCGTGCGCGAGGGCTCCAAGATCGCCATCCTGTGCTTCGGCACCCGCATGCAGGACTCGCTCAAGGCCGCCGATCGCCTGACCGCCATGGGTTATTCCACCACCGTGGCCGACGCCCGCTTCGCCAAGCCGCTCGACGAGGACCTGCTGCTGCGCCTGGCGCGCGAGCACGAGGTGCTGATCACGGTCGAAGAGGGCTCGGTGGGCGGCTTCGGCGCCTTCTGCCTGCACGCCCTGGCCAGGCATGGCGCGCTCGACTCGGGCCTGAAGATCCGCACCCTCACCTTGCCGGACACCTTCCAGGATCACGAGAAGGCCGAGTTGCAGTACGCCGAGGCCGGGCTCGACGCCCACGGCATCGCCCGCACGGCGCTCGAAGCCCTTGGCGGCGCCGAAGCGGCCGCGGCGCTGATCGCCTGAGCCGCATGTTCAAGCCGGTCCTGATGGCGGCCGCCCTGGCGGTCTTCGCCGGTGTTGCAGTCGCGGCCGACGCGCCGCCCCTGCCGGTGCGTCACGTGCTGCAGACCGCGCCGAGTTCGGCCTCGGCCAACACCCAGATCGTGGTGAGCGAGGTGGTGTTCGCCCCCGGCGCGCATCTGCCGTTCCACACCCATCCGGGCGAGGAGGCCGGGGTGGTCAAGTCGGGCGTGCTGGTGATGCAGATCGAGGGCAAGCCGGCGATGACGCTCAAGGCCGGCGACAGCTTCGTCATTCCGCGCGGCGTCGAGCACCAGGCCACCGCGCCGCAAGGCGAGACCCACGTCATCGCCACCTATGTGGTGGACAGGGACAAGCCTCTGGCGACGATGAAGTAGCGGACCAGACCGGTCTTATTTTCGCTCGCAGCCGCTGAAGAACTTCGCGATCTGGGGCTTTTCGGCCGCCGAGGCGCTGAGGGCGTATTCGCGCGCGCCCAGCTTCACGGTGATCGATCCCGAGTGGCGGAAGCCTTCGAGCGCCGGCAGCTCGGGCGTGGCGTGGGCCAGCACCATTACGCCGCCGCCGCTGGCCTCGTCCGGCTCCACGCTGGTCGCCAGGACCGATTGAACCTGGCCCGAACGGAGCATGAGCATCTCGCCCTTGTGCGCGCCCGAGTGCCGGGTGTCGAACACCTCGACCTTGCGGCTGCCGGGCTTGCATTCCAGCATCAGCCAGACGTCGTCGGTGCCGCCGCGCCCGTAGACCAGTTTCCAGCCCTCGTCCTTGTTGCTGGTCAGGAAGAAGCCCATCCCCGGCTGGGTCTGGGCCGCCTGGCCGGGCGGGGCAGGGGCGCGTTGCTGCATGCAGCCGGCCATGGCCGAGGCGCAGGCCACGACGAACACGCCCGCTGTCAGGCGCGCGGCCTTGGTCATGTCGTCAGCGGTCAGCGCCATGGCGGCCCCCCTGCGCCCGGTTCACTCCTTAGAAGAAGCGGATCCCCCGGCGCGTTCCCTGGATCTGGATCAGAACGGCGAGAAGGTCTCCAGCAGGGCCTGGCCAGGCGGAGTCTGGCTGGAGCGCTGCAGGTCGCCCTTGCCGCCGTAGGCGATGCGCGCCTCGGCGATCTGGGTGTGGCTGATGGTGTTGGACGAGGAGATGTCCTCGGGCCGCACCACGCCCGCCACGGTCAGCTCGCGCAGCTCGTTGTTGGTCTTCATCTCCTGCCTGCCCTGGATCACCAGGTTGCCGTTGGGCAGCACCTTGGTGACCACCGCGGCGAGGGTCAGGTTGATCTGGTCCAGGCGCTGGATCTGGCCGGTGCCGGTCAGCTGGTTGTCGCCGTTGGTCGCGATCGCGTTGGCCGGATCGTAGGCCTTGGGCAGGATCTTGCCCAGGCTGGACTCCAACCCGAACAGGTGCGGGATGCCCAGGGTGTTGGCGGTCTTGCGTTCGCGGGTGGTGCCGTTGGTGATGTTGGCGCTGTCGTCGATGGTGATCAGCACCGTCAGGATGTCGCCCACCTTGCTGGCCCGCTGGTCGGCGAAGAAGGCGCGCGCGCCATTGCGCCACAAGGATTTGGAGATCCGCTGCGGCGTCGCTTCCCTCGGCAGGATCACCGGCTGTTCGGCGGCCACCAGGGCGGAAGGATAGCTCATCGGCGACAGCGACGGGCCGTGCAGGGCGTCATGGGTGGCGGCGCAGGCGGCCAGCGCCGGAACGGCGAGGGCCAGGGCGGCGAGGGATAACGGGCGGATGGGGCGCATGAGGGTCCTCAACGCAGAGCCAGACGGGACGGATCGGAAAAATTGGACGACAGGCGGACGGAGGCCTTGATCTGATCGGCGGCGGGGCCGACCAGGGCCTGGCCAGGGCCGGCGGCGACGGCCTGGATGATCTTCTTGGACGCGGGGTTAATCACGGCCACGGGCTGGCCGGCGGCGGCGTCGGCCAGGGCCTTGGCTTGCAGGGTCAGGCTGAGGCCGTCCTGGCTGAAGGTGACCGCGATCACGTCGTCCTTGCGGATGACCATCGGCGTGCTGATGTCGCGCAGCGAGACAGCGTCGCCTTCGCGCAGCGGCCGCCGGGCGGCCATGCCGATCACCGCCTCCGGGCTGCGCGGGGCGTCAGCGCCGGCCACCGCGTCGTGGCTCCAGGTCAGGTCCTCGGCGTGTACGACATCGCCCGCGTTCAGGCTGTGCAGGTAGGTCAGCACCTGCGGCGCGCGGGCGACCTTGTGTTCGCGGGCCGCTTCGGGCGCCGGAGCGCTCGACTGGACCGAGATACGGCGCAGGTTCGCCGGATTGCCCCAGTCCACGCCGTTGGAGCGGGCGATGATCTGCACCTGGGTGGCGTCCAGCACGACCATCTGGCCCGGCTGGATCCGCGCCACCACGACCCCCGCCGCGTCGCCCGCGTCGGAGAACAGGTCGCCGAGGGTGACCCGGGGACCCGAGACCGTGACGTCCTGCAGCAGGTCGACCACCGGGTGCGCCCAGGCCGGAACGGGCAGGGCGACCGGCAGGACCGCCAGGAGGCAGGCCAGGCCGAGTGCGCGCAGGGCGCGCCGAGAGAAGGACAGGTGCGCGCGCATCAGCTCTTCATCTGGTTGGTGGTCGCCAGCATCTGGTCGGTGGTGCTGATGACCTTGGAGTTCATCTCGTAGGCGCGCTGGGCGCTGATCAGCGAGGTGACCTCGGTCACCGCATCGACGTTGGAGGCTTCGGTATAGCCCTGCATCAGAGTGCCGAAGCCCGGGGCGCCGGGATTGCCCACCACCGCGGGACCCGAGGCGCCGGACACCGAGAACAGGTTGTCGCCGTTGGCTTCCAGGCCCGCCTCGTTGATGAAGGTGGCGAGCTGAAGTTGGCCCACCTGCGAGGGGATGACGGCGTTCGGCGTGGTCACCTGCACCTGGCCCGAGGGCGAGATGGTGATGGCGGTGGCGTCGGTGGGGATGGTCATGGTCGGCAGCACCGGATAGCCCTGGTCGGTCACGATCTGGCCGGTGTTGTTCACCGACAGGTTGCCGGCGCGGGTGTAGGCGGTCTCGCCCGATGGCATCTGCACCTGCAGGTAGCCGCGTCCCTGGATGGCCACGTCCAGCTGGTTGTTGGTCTGGGTCAGCGACCCTTGCGACGTGATGCGATAGATCGAACCGGTCTTCACGCCCGAGCCGACCTGGATGCCGGTGGGCACCACGGTGCCGGCGTCCGACGACTGGGCCCCGGCCTTCTGGATGTCCTGGTAGAGCAGGTCCGAGAACTCGGCGCGTTGGCGCTTGTAGCCAACGGTGTTCATGTTGGCGATGTTGTTCGAGATGACCTCGACGTTCATCTCCTGGGCGGCCATCCCGGTGGCGGCGGTAGAAAGCGCTCGCATGGTGTTGGGCTCCTTGGTCCTAGTTCACTTTGCCGAGTCGTTGGATCGACTCGTCTGAGAGGGCGCCGGTCTGCGACATCATGTTGGCGACCTGTTCGTAGGCGCGGCTGACCGCGACCATCTGGGTCATCTGCACGATGGGATCGACGTTCGAATTTTCGGTCATGCCCTGCTCGATCTTGCCGGGGGCGTCGGCGGTCGGCGTCTGGCCGCCGGTGTCGAGCAGGCCGTCGCCCTGCTTGTTGAGCTGGCTGCGGTCGGCGACCTTGAACACCCCGATCTTGCCGGCGATCACGCCGTCCTGGCTGATGGTGCCGTCGCGGGCGATGACGGGCGCGGTCTTGGTCTGATCGATGTTGATCGGGTTGCCGGTGGACGACAGCACCGGGTCGCCGGCCCCGTCCACGATCTGGCCCTGGGCGTTGAGGGTGAAGCGACCGTCACGGGTGAGGCGGTTGCCGTTGGCGGTCTGCACCTGGAAGAAGCCGTCGCCCTGCAGGGCCAGGTCGAAGGTCCCGCCAGTCTGCTTCAGCCCGCCCTGGGAGAAGTCGCGCCCCATCCCGGCGTCGTGTACGAACGAGACCTTGCTGTTGACGCCCAGGGGGGAGAAGCCCTTCGTTGCGGGCCGCTCGACGTCCTCGCCCACCATCAGCTCCTCGACCTTGAAGCCGACCGTGTCACTGTTGGCGATGTTGTTGGCGATGATGTTCATCTGCCTTTGCAGGGTCATCTGCCGCGACAAACCGACATAGAGAGCGTTGTTCATTAATCTCGGCTCCAGACTTCGCTTTCAAGGTCTGCAAGCCGCGGGCCAGTTTTTTCATCAATAAAATCAACGAAAAGGATGGTTAACAGCGCTGCCTGGCGCCAACTCGACCCGGCAAAAACTGCAGCGCGCCGGCCTGAGGAAAAACCGATCGTTAACCATGTTGGCCTGATTGATGGGGTGACTCCAAAGCGCGGCCTTCTGTCGGCGCGCGCGCATGGGTGGGCTGGCGATGTTGTTTGGAAAGAAGAAGGCCAAGGCGCCGCAAGGCGAAGCTGACGCGGAAGCGCCGGCTCAAGCTCCCGCGGCCGAGGGCGAAGAGGGTTTGACCCTCGATGGCGATGCTGCGCCGCGCAAGAAGAAGCCGCCGATGATGCTCATCGCGGCGGCGCTCGGCGCGGTCGTGGTGCTGGCCGGCGGCGGGACCGGGGCCTATCTGGTCCTGTTCAAGAAGCCGCCGACGCCGGCGGACGCCGCCGCCAAGGTCAAGGCCGAGAAGGCCAAGAAGGCCAAGGCCGGCGCCAAGGACGAGAAGAAGGAGGGCGGCAAGCCCGATCCCAACGCTCCGGTGGTCAAGGACGGCCCGGACGGCGTGGTGTTCTACACCCTGCCCGACGTGGTGGTGAACATGCAGACCGCCGATGGCCGGCCGAGCTTTCTCAAGCTCAAGCTTACCCTGGAGCTGCCCGACCACGACACCGCCGACGTGCTCAGCCCGAACATGCCGCGCCTGCAGGACATGTTCCAGGTGTTCCTGCGCGAACTGCGTCCCGAGGATCTGGCCGGCAGCCAGGGCGGCTATCAGCTGCGCACCGAAATCCTGCGCCGCGTGAACCTGGTGATCGCCCCGTCGCGCGCCAACGCCGTGCTGATCGAAGAAATGCTGGTCAACTGATGGCTGACGAACCGTCCGCCGATGATTTCGAAGCCCAGGCCGCGGCGGCGTGGGGCGAAGAGGGCGCCGCCGAGCGCATCCTGAATCAGGATGAGATCGACAGCCTGCTCGGCTTCGACCTGTCGGACGACACGGTCGAGCGCAGCGGCATCCGCGCCATCATCAACTCGGCCCTGGTCTCCTACGAGCGCCTGCCGATGCTGGAAATCGTCTTCGACCGCCTGGTGCGGTTGATGACGACCTCCCTGCGCAACTTCACCTCCGACAACGTCGAGGTCAGCCTCGACAACATCTCGTCCGTGCGCTTCGGCGACTACCTGAACTCGATCCCCCTGCCGGCGATCCTGGCGGTGTTCCGCGCCGAGGAACTCGACAACTACGGCCTGCTGATCGTCGACTCCAACCTGATCTACTCCATCGTCGACGTGCTGCTCGGCGGCCGGCGCGGCACCGCGGCCATGCGCATCGAGGGCCGTCCCTACACCACCATCGAGCGGGTGCTGGTGCAGCGGATGGTCGAGGTGGTGCTCAACGACGCCAAGGCCGCGTTCGAACCCCTGACGCCGGTCAAGTTCACCCTGGACCGCCTGGAGACCAATCCGCGCTTCGCCGCCATCGCCCGGCCGGCCAACGCCGCGATCCTGGTGAAGCTGCGCATCGACATGGACGACCGCGGCGGGCGCATCGAGCTGCTTCTCCCGTATTCCACACTTGAACCCATACGGAAGATGCTGCTGCAGCAGTTCATGGGCGAGAAGTTCGGCCGCGACAACATCTGGGAAAGCCACCTGGCCACCGAGCTCTGGACCACCCAGATGGAGGTCCGCGCCGTGCTCGACGAGCAGCAGATATCGCTGCGCCGGGTGATCGATCTCAAGGTCGGCGACACCCTGATGCTCAACGCCACCGCCGACAGCCTGGTCGAACTCAGGGCCGGCGCCATCTCGCTCACGCGCGGCCGCATGGGCCGGCGGGGCCACTCCATCGCCGTGCGCGCCGAGGCGCCGCTGCATCCCTCCGCCCGCCAAGCTCTGAAGGAGATGCGATGATCTCGATCGGCCTCAACCTGATCCTGGGCCTGTTGTTGACATGCGCCCTGGTGCTGGGCCTGCGGCTCGAGCGTCGCCTGCGCGGTCTGCGCCAGAGCCACACCGACTTCGCCAAGGCCGTTGGCGAGCTCGATCAGGCCGCCGCCCGCACCGAATCCAGCCTCGCCGCCCTGCGCGCCGGCACCGAGGAGTCCAAGGACGAGCTGGTGTCGCGCATCGACCAGGCGCGCATCGCCTGCCAGCGCCTCGAAAAGCTGTCGGCCGACGCCGAGCGCCTCGCCAACCAGCCGCTGGCCCTGTCCCAAGTCCTGGCGCCGCCGCCGGCCCGGCCGGTCGAGCGGACCGCCGCTTCTGCGCTCATGCCGTCGCCCCTCGTCCAGGCCCCGCTGGGCGCCTCGGCCTTCGCCCGGCCCGAGCCCGAAGCCCTGCGTCGGGCCGCGCCGGCGCCCGCCGCGCCCCGTTCGCGCGCCAAGATGATCGACGACGACCTGTTCGACTTCGACGCGCCCGTCCCCGCGCCGCGAGCCGAGCCGCATCGCCTGGCCCCCGAGCCTCAAGCCCCCATAGCCATGGCCCCCGCGCCCATGGCCCCCGCGCCGAGGACCGCGGACCCCGAGCCTCTGGTTGAGGCTCCCCGTCAGGCCGATCGCTTCGCGCGGGAAGCCTTCTACCGGCGGATGCTGGAGCGCGAGGCCCTCGAGCGCGAGATGATCCAGGACAACTTCGCCCCGGAGGCCTTCGCCGAGGAGCCCGAACCTGCCTACTCCGGGCCGGCCTCCCGCGATCCCTTCGAGTCCGGCCGCTTCGCCAATGAACGCCGCGCCATGCTGGCGGCCGTGATGGGTGGCCGTCGATGAGCGCGACCCGTTTCCTGCCCGTGGTGCTGGTGGTGGCCGGCGGCGCCCTGGCCCTGCGCGCCGTCGGCAGCGTGGCCGACCTGCCGCAGATGCTGAACGGGGCCAAGGCATTCGCCGAGGAGATGGCGCCTGGCGCCCGGAAGACTGCCGCCAAGAACAACCAGGCCGTGGGCGCGCTCCTGGCCAAGCCGCCGCCGGTCGCGCCCGGCGCCGCCCTCAACCCGCCGCCGCCGCCGGCCCCGACGGTGTGCGCGCCGACGCCAGCCGAGCTGGCCAAACAGGCGGGCATGTCGCCGCAGGAGCTGCAGGTGTTGCAGAGCCTGGGCGCACGCCGCACCCAGTTGGACGCCCGCCAGCAGAACCTCGACACCCAGCTGCAGCTGCTCGCCGCGGCCGAGGCCAAGGTCGATCTCAAGATCAAGCAATTGGCCGGGATGAAGGGCGACATCCAGGGCCTGCTCGGCCAGGCCGATTCGAAGAAGGACGCCGAGATGGCGCGCCTCGTGACCATCTACGAGCAGATGAAGCCGCAGGAAGCCGCTGCCCGCATGACCTTGCTGGACGACAGCGTGCGCCTGCCCATCGCGTCCAAGATGAACGTGCGCAAGCTGGCGGTCATCATGGGCGACATGCCTGCGGCGGACGCCAAGTCCATGACCGAAAAGCTCGCCGACCGGCTCAACGCCGCCGATCAGGCGCGCGCGGCCATGGCCTCCAACTCGGTTCCCGCCGCCTCGACGCCTCCCGCCACCCCGGCCAAGACCACGTCGCCGGCCGCCGGGGCGCCGGCGACGACCAAGGGGTAGGCGTGTGAGGGCGCGGCCTCTCCTGCGCGCCTGCGCCCTCGGTCTCGCTCTGGCGGCGAGCGCGGCGCCCTACGGCCTGAACGCCGCCGCGGCCGCCGCCAAGGCCGCTCCGGCCTCGCCGATGCAGATCCGCGTCGGCGAGTCGAACGGCTTCACCCGCATCGAATTCCACTGGCAGGGCAATGTCGGCTACACGGTCAAGCGCCAGGGCGACGACATGATCGTCCGCTTCAGCCGCGACGCCGACCCGGACATGGCGCGCCTGCGCGTCGACCCGCCGCCGTTCCTCAAGACGGCGGCCTTGCACCGCCAGGGCAAGATCCTGGAAGTGGTGCTGACCCTGCAGCCCGGCGCTGACGCCAAGGCCGGCCAGGACACCGACGCCATCTTCGTCAACCTGTTCCCGAAGCCGCCCGACGGCCCGCCGGCGCCGCCGCCCGCGCCCAAGGTCGACCCTGTGCCAGCGGGCGGCGTGGTGCGCATGGAGGGCGAGATCGCCCAGGGCCAGGTGCTGCTGCGCTTCCCGTGGAAGGCGCCGCTCGGCGCCGCCGCCTTCCGCCGCGGCGAAGCGGTATGGATGGTGTTCGACGCCGAGGCCAAGCTCGACGTGTCCAAGGCCCCGGCCGAGACCACCATGTTCAAGGGGCTCAAGGTCTATGGCGGCCCCGGCTATTCGGCCGTCCGCATCGCCTCGCCCGCGTTGGCCACGGTCAAGGCCTGGGCCGAAGGCTCGACCTGGGTGCTGGCGCTGGGCCCCGGCGTGCAGCCTCCGGCCGTGCCGATCAAGGCCGAGCGCGATCCGGACAACATGGCGCCGGGCCTGCGCGCGGCCCTGGCCGGCGCCACCAAGAGCCTGTGGCTCGATGATCCGGTAGTGGGCGACCGCCTGGCCGTGGTCACCGCGCTGGCGCCCTCCAAGGGCGTCCCCGGCCGCCGATCCTATGTCGACTTCTCTCTTCTGCCCTCGGCCCAGGGCATGGCCTTCGAACCGGCCGTCGCCGACCTCAGCGTCGTCATCGACAGCGAATGGGTGCGCATCGGCCGGCCCAAGGGCCTGGACATCTCGACCGTGGTCGCCGCCGCCGGCGCCAGGGGCCGGGGCGTGGCCCAGTCGGCGCTCGGCCTGCCGCAGCCGGAGGCCATGCCGGGCCTGATCGACTACGTGGGCTGGTCGCGCACGGGCGACGCCGGTTTCATGGCCCGCTACAGCCAACTTCAGAACGCCGCCGCCGACGAATTCGGACGCGAGGCCGCCGGCGACCGCGCCACAGGCTTCAACGCCCGCATGGGCCTGGCCCGCTTCCTGGTGGGATCGGAGCTGAACTACGAGGCGATCGGCGCCCTCAACCTGCTGTTGAAGCATCACCCGGAACTGGCCGGCGATCCGGAGTTCCGCGGCCTGCGCGGCGCCGCCCGGGCCATGGTCGGGCGCTACAAGGAAGCGGAGAACGACTTCTCCGTGCCGGTCCTGGCCGACGATCCCGCCTCGTCCTTGTGGCGGGGCTACATCGCCTCGAAAGAGAACGACTGGCAGGCCTCCGCCGACGCTTTCGTGAAGGGCATGTCGGCGATGAACCAGTTCACCCCCGCCTGGCAGTCGCGCTTCGCCCGCGCCTACGCCGAGACGGCGCTGGAGCTCGGCAAGCTGAGCGTGGCGTCCACCGAGGTGGCGCTGTCGATCGCCCAGACCAAGGATCCGGTCGAGCAGCTGCAGACCCGCCTGATCCAGGCGCGGCTGATCGAGGCCATGGGCTATCCCAAGCGCGCCCTGCCGCTCTACGACGCCGTCGCCCGCGCCCCGCTCGACATGCTGTCGGTCCCGGCCCAGATGCATGCGGCGGAGCTGCGCCTGCAACTTGGCCAGATCAACCAGACCCAGGCCGTGTCCCTGCTCGACGGCCTGCGCTTCCGCTGGCGCGGCGACCGGGTGGAGCTGGAGCTGATCCGCAACCTCGGCCGGCTCTATCTGCAGGGCGGCCACTATCGCGAGGCGCTGGAGGCCCTGCGCTCCATCTCCAATGCGCCGATCCAGTCGCCGGAAATGGCCGACGTCCGCAACGACCTGTCCAACACCTTCCGCGCCCTGTTCCTCGACGGCCGCGCCGACGGCATGGAGCCGGTCCAGGCCCTGGCCCTGTTCTACGACTTCCAGAACCTGACGCCGGTCGGGTCCGACGGCGATCTTCTGGTGCGCAAGCTGGCGCGCCGGCTGGTGGACGTCGACCTCCTCGACCAGGCCACCACGCTCTTGAAGTACCAGGTCGAGAACCGCCTGGACGGCGTGGCCAAGGCCCAGGTCGCCACGGATCTGGCCACCCTCTACATCATGGACCACAAGGCCGAGGCGGCGATCGAGGCGATCAACGAGTCGCGCAGCACCATCCTGCCCAAGGATCTCCAGGACCAGCGGCGGATGATCGAGGCGCGGGCCTGGCTCGACCTCAATCAGAACGACCACGCCCTGGAGCTGGTGGCCAAGGACACGTCGTCCGACGCCGACGTCATCCGCGCCGAGGTCGCCTGGCGTTCACGGCAATGGACCCAGGCCGGCGCCCTTTTGGAGAAGATCCTCGGCGACCGCTGGAAGAAGCCCGATCCCCTGGCGCCCGAGCAGGAAGCAATGCTGCTGCGCGCCGGCATCGCCTACAGCATGGCCGACGACGAGGCGGCGCTGGGCCGCCTGCGGGCGCATTTCGGCGGGTTCGTCGATCAGGCCCGCTCGGCCGACTCCCTGCGCGTGGCGTTGGCGGGCGCGTCGGCCATGCCCACCCTGACCCGCGACTTCGGCAAGGTCGCCGCCGACACCGACATCTTCGCCGGCTGGGTCGAGCGCATGAAACAGAAGTTCAAGGACGCCCCCTCGGTGTCGAGCAACAAGCTGGCGGCCGTGGGGTCGGGGGCGACGGGGTAGGGAGCGCCCTACGTCCCGCCGCGGGCGAAGCTTTCGACCAGGCTGCCGGCCACCAGCCGCCAGCCGTCGACCAGCACGAAGAAGATCAGCTTGAACGGCAGGCTGACCACCACGGGCGGCAGCATCATCATGCCCATGCTCATCAGCACGCTGGCCACCACCAGGTCGATGACCAGGAACGGCACGAACAGCAAAAAGCCGATCTCGAACGCGCGCTTCAGCTCGCTGATCATGAAGGCCGGGGTCACCACCTGGATCGGGGTGTCCATGGCCGTCTTGGGCTTGGGGATCTTGGACAGGCGGATGAACAGCTGCAGGTCAGCGCCGTCGACCTGCTTCAGCATGAACTGCTCCACCGGCTTGGAGGTGGCGGCGAAGGCGGCGGGCAGCTCCATCTTGTGGTCGAGCAGGGGCTTGATGCCGGCGGCATAGGCGGCGTTCCAGGTCGGGCCCATCACGATCGCCGACAGGAACAGCGACAGGCTGATGATCACCGCGTTGGGCGGGCTCTGCTGCAGGCCGAGCGCCGTGCGCAGCAGCGACAACACCACCACGATGCGCACGAACGAGGTGGTCATGATCACGATCGACGGCGCCAGGGACAGCACGGTGAGCAGGCCCACCAGCTGCACGATGCGGTCGGTCAGGCCGGCGCCGTTTCCGAGGTCCAGGTTCACCTGCTGCGCCAGGGCCCCGATCGGGAAGGCGAGGGAGGAGACGGTGACGATCACCGAGATCAGCGCCGCCTTCTTCAGGTCGTCGGGGTGAAGGCGGGCCAGATAAGCCCGCGCGGCGCGCGCCAGCCTTGTCATGCGGCGTCTTTCGGCGGGGCGCCGATCAGGCGCCCGTCGCCCAGCAGCAGCAGCTGTTCCACCCCGTCCAGCTTGATCAGCACCAGGCGGTGATTGGTCCCCATCACCAGCGTCTCGACCACGGTCATGCGCCGCTGCCGCGGGCCCGCGACGCTGAGCAGGCTCGCCGGCGCGAACCGGCGCCAGGCCCACACCGCCAGCCCGAACAGGCCGAGGGTGACGGCCAGGGCGGCGACCATGCTGATGACCTCGAGGATCCCCATGGTCTCCTACATAGCCAGATTCGCTCAGGGCGCGATGCGGTGCGGCGGTCGGCGGATCGTTGAATCGCGCCCGCGAATCCAAAGATCGGCCGCGTTCAACTCGCAATACCGGGTTCCACATTTGCGGAACGCGGCCGGCAGGGGGCGTGTCGTTAACCGTCCGCGCCCAGAGCGGAAAGGAGCTGTTAACCCTGTTTGTTCACACTCGCGCCATGGACCTGACTGGCATCCCTCTGTTCGCGGCGCTGAAGCACAAGCTCGGCTATCTGAGCGAGCGGGAGAAGATGATCTCGCAGAACGTCGCCAACGCCTCGACGCCGGGCTTCACGCCGACCGACCTGAAGCCCTTCAGCGACCAGCCGGGCATGAACTCCAAGTCCAACGCGGTGATGCTCGCCCAGCCCAAGGGCGACGCGGGAATCTCGGGCGGCGGCGCCAGCATGATCGCCATCGCCGGCAACACCGAAGACCCGTCCAAGGCCTTTGTCTCGGAGGCCGCGCCGGATTCCGAAACCACGCTCAACGGCAACCAGGTGGTGCTGGAAGAGCAGATGCTGAAGATGAACCAGGCCCGCTCGGAGTACGACGCGGCCATTGGATTCTATCAGAAGTCGCTGAGCATGCTGCAATTGGCGATCAAGAAGCCCGGCGGCTAGAGGCTAGAGAAGAGAGAGCAAGATGCCTGTCATCAGTTCCCCGTCCGACGCCACGATGGCCGTGGCCACGTCCGCGCTCCAGGCGAAGCAGCAGCGCATGCGCATCATCGCCGAGAACATCGCCAACGCGGATTCGACCGCCTCCAACCCGAACGCCGATCCCTACCGCAAGCAGACGCCGGTGTTCGCCACCAAGGTGCTGCCTGGCGGGATGAAGGGCGTGGCGCTGTCGCGCGTCGAGGTCGACCAGAGCGCGTTCCGCAGGGAATACAACCCGGGCCACCCGGCGGCCGACGCCCAGGGCTACGTCAAGATGCCCAATGTCGAGCCGATGACGGAGACGCTGGACATGCGCGAGGCCCAGCGCGCCTACGAAGCCAACATCAGCGTGATTGAGACGGCGCGCGCCATGGACTCCAGCACCCTCGGCCTGCTCAAGGGCTCGGGCCAGTAAGCCATGGTCGCCCCGCTCGCCGCCATCAAGGCCTACACCGCGGTCCAGGACTCCGCCGCGGCCGACAAGACGAAGTTCGTTTCCGGGGCCAACTCGAGCTTCGGCGAGCTGGTGCAGGGCGCGATCAACGACGCGGTCTCGGCCTCCAAGCACGCCGAAACCCAGATGGGCGCTCAGATCCAGGGCAAGGCCGCCCTGATCGACGTGGCCACCGCGGTGTCTTCGGCCCAGGCCAGCCTGCAGACCGTGATCGCCGTGCGCGACCAGGTGATCTCCGCCTACCAAGAGATCATGCGGATGACGATCTAGGCGGCCGCTTTTCGTTAACCAACGTAAAGCCCGCGTTAACCATCGCCGGTCAGTTTGTTAACTATGTTTGGGCCGGGGCCGGGTGATTCCGGCCGCGGAGTTCTAGCCGCGAAATTCCGGCCCAGAAGTATTTGGGGTGCGTCCGATGAGCGGAAACGAAGTGTTGGACGTGGGGCGCGAGGCCATCTGGCTGGTGATCCAGCTGTGCGCCCCGATCCTGCTGGTCGGCCTGATCGTCGGCGTGGCCATCGGCTTCCTGCAGGCGCTGACGCAGATCCAGGAGCAGACCCTGGTGTTCGCCCCCAAGATCCTGGCCGTGTTCGTGGCGCTGCTGATCTTCCTGCCGATGATGGGCGCCCTGCTATCCGGCTTAATGTCTCAGATCG
>Ga0265338_10004827_pt1 | contig 18014 bp, 13 predicted proteins | sample 42126metaG_FD_193579 | JGI IMG/M metagenome (GOLD analysis project Ga0265338, IMG submission 193579) | Rhizosphere microbial communities from Carex aquatilis grown in University of Washington, Seatle, WA, United States - 4-21-26 metaG | ecosystem: Host-associated > Plants > Roots > Rhizosphere... | reverse complement strand
CCTGAGCGCGTGTAGCGAACCACGCCGGAGGAGTATTGTGGAACAAAACAGGAAGCCTGGCGCTCCGCCCAACAAAGACATCTCGGATCTGAAAGCGCGCCTCGGTCTCAAGAGACCCGAAGCGGCACCTCCTCCGGGCGCAGCCCCCGCTCCCGGCCGGCCGGGCGGACCGGGTCCAGGGTTCCCACCCCAGTTTGGTGGGCCGGCGGCCGGCCTGGCACCCGCTGCCGCACCGCAGCCGCAGGCCGCCCCGCAGCCGGCCGGACCGCCGCCCGGGCTCGACCCGTTCGCGCGCATGAAGCCACAGGCCGGTCAGTTCGACCTGCGTACCATCGATGACGGCCAGCCGGCCGCCAACGTGCGCTCGGGCCGCGGCAAGGCGACCCTGATTGCGTCCGTGATCGTCGGCCTCGTCGGCTTCGCGCTCGGCGCCGGCATGGGCATGGCCAGCGTTGGCCGCGCCAACATGAACACCGCGAACCACGCCGCCAAGAGCGTGAAGGGCGAGCTCGATTCGATGCAGAAGACGCTGACCCAGATCGGGACGGCGCTGGCGATGAGCTCGCAGCGGATGGCGAAGGACAAGAAAGACCCGCTGTCCTACGACCCGGCGCTGATTGCCGACCTCGAGAAGATCAAGCTCGACCCGCGCCCTGACACCAGCAAGATCTTCCGCGTCGACTACTTCCGCCTCAACGACGTGGTCGTCGACCAGCTGTTCAACTACTACTACGACAGCATCGCGCTGTACGGCGAGACCGAGCGCCACATCAAGAAGACCAAGGCCGACCAGGAGTCGCTGTCCGCGTTCGCGACCAAGCAGGCAGCCGCCGGCGGCGAGAAGATCTACGGCCTGGTGTTCGACACCTCGGCGAAGATCATCGTTGGCAACCTGGTCGAAGTCGGCGAGCAGGTCTGTAAGAACGGCGGCAAGGATTGCGGCGCCGCGGATTTCGTCGGCTTCAAGGTTCGTTCGAACACCGGCGCGCCCTGGGTCGATCGCAAGTCGGGCGGCAAGCTCGACACCGACAAGGTCGTCCCGATCAAGTCGACGCCGCTGATGGAGGCGGTGATGTCGGGTTCGCCGGACCAGGTGCGCAACGAGGCCTACAAGCAGCGCGTGGCCAACCTGCGCGCGATCGCGAGCCGCCTCACCACCTCGCAGAAGGAGCTGTTCGAGGGCGTCGACAAGGCCGCGAGCCGCCCGGACGTCTTCGCGCCGTTCTAAGCGCAGTCAGCTCATAGAACGTCGAAAAGCCCCGCCTGAGAGCGGGGCTTTTTCTTTTGGTGGGGCGGGGGCCGCCCCCCGGCGAGCGAAGCGACCTGCTCGTCGTGGACGTGGACGTGGACGTGGACGTAAACGTAAACGTAAACGTAGTCGTAGTCGTAGTCGTAGTCGTAGTCCCGGTGCACTACGACTACGAGAGTACGTCTACGTCTACCTCCACGCGCCACAACATGGAGGGGCGCCCGACCCGGAGCTTGACGCGGCCTCTACAGCTCGAGCCCGTCGTTTGGCCCGCTCTTCTTCTTGCTGGCCGGCTTCGCGCTCGCCTCGCCACCGCCCGCCGGTTTCTTGCCCGACACCGACGGCACGACGATGTCGTCGTGCTTCACCTCATCGCCCGGCTTGCGGATCTCCTTGCCGGTGATGCGGTCGATGATGTTGTCATTGGAGTCGCGGTCGTTGTTGTCCTTGGCCACGACCGCCTCGACCAGCGCATCTCCCGTGGGCTGATCCGGGTTCACGACCTTGCGCTTCTCATTGGCGCGCTCCTGCGTCTGCCGGTCAGACAGCACCAGGCAGTACACGCCGTAGAACTCCGACCGATCGACCAATCGCAGCTTGTCGCCACCGCCGTTCCACTCGAAGTGGTCGAGCATGTGCTTCACGCCACCCATGACTTTCTCGTCGCGATAGACCTCTTTGGCATGTCCGTACTTCGCTTCCATGCCCTTGCCGAACTCGCGGAACGGCTTGCCCTCGATCGCATCCTTGTTGAACGCCAGGAACATCTTGTAGAGCCCGTTCTCGAAGAAGAAGAAATAGCGCGTCCAGATGTCTTCCTTCGCGACCAGCACCGCCTCGCCGGTGTTCTGCTCGAACTCGGGGCCGACGATCGAGACGTCGAGGCCGGTCTTCTGGCCCTCGAACTTCGCGTAGCTCTTCTTGACCGTCTGCAGCTCCCTCTCCATCTCGTCGTGGATGCGTTGCTGCTTGCCAGGATCCTGCGCCGCGCCCTCGATGCGCGGCTGATACTTCTTCTGGATCGCGTCGCGCACCAGCCCCATGACCTCCTCGGGGCTCATCTGCCACTTGAAGACGCCCGCCTTCGGGTCTCCGAGGCGCACTGCCTTGAGCTTGTCGATCTCAGCGCTGTTCGCGGCCGGCTCCGCCCCACCCTTTTTTGCGCTGCTCTTGCCCTTCGCAAAAGCTGCCGCGCCACTGGTCAGGCTCACCCCGGCGCTGAGTCCGAGCGCGAGCAAAAAACGTCCGAATGTCCGCATAAAATCCTCCTGGGGATGGGTCGTCGGCGAAGGCCGTACGCCGTTTCTCTCGGCGCGCTGAACACTAGCACGAAAGGTCTTTTATTCGTGCGTGCGCGCCACGCATCGCGGTGCGCGCTACGGCGTCGCGGACGGCTGCTCGGCGGGACCGGCGGCCGCGGGATCGGGAGCGACCGCGCCGACCGGCGATTCGACCGGTGGGGCCTCTGACGGCACCTGCTGCTGAGCTTGGGCGGGGCTCGCGTCGAGCCACGACTCGTCGATCTTGCTAGGACGAAAATGCTCGGCGCGCCCCGACTTCAGGTCGTCCGACGGATTCGACGAGTACATCGCGCGCTCGCCCGGACCCGAGTAATCGATCCAGAACGCCGAGTGGTCCTTGCGGACGTCGAGGTGCACGAACGACGAGTTCGGGTAGTAGCCGACGCCCACCTTGTCGAAGGTTCGCCGCAGATAGTCGCGCAGCTCGGTGTTGGGGACGCCGACCACGCGGAAGTCGCACGCCAGGCCCTTCATGTGCGGGCTGCGCGGATTCTTCGCGTATTTCGGGTGGCGGTAGCCGGAGACCACCTCGACGCGACGGCCTGGCCAGTGCCGCCCGGTGCGGTAGATCAGCGACAGCAGCCGCGGGTTCATGGGGTGCACGACGTTGGTGTAGTGACAGCGCAGGAAGCGATCGAAGTGCCGCTGCTGCCCGCGCACGGGGCGCCCGTTGGCGTCGCGCAGGCGGATCTGCATCGACTCATGCAGGTTGACCTGGAACAGCTCCACCGGCGGGTTCTTGCGCGATGCGCGCGACGCGCTCGTCGGAGATCGCGCGACGTGCGACCGGGCCGCGCTGGCACCGCTGTCGGGCGCGGGTGCGCGCCGCGTGACGGGCGATGCCTGAGCTGATCCAGCCAGCAGGAGGGCGACTGCGAAGAAAGCGGTTCGAAACACCGACGAGATCCTCTGATCTCCATGGTCAGGTGTCTGGCGGCGACGTCAACTTCTTTCTGAGCTCGACCACGAGATCCAGCGCGGCGCGGGGCGAAAGTTCGTCGGGATCGACGGCGCGCAACGCGGCGGCGACCTCATCCACGGCTCCCGGAAGGCGACTCTCCGACTCGACCGTGACCGGCGGCGCGGCCGCGGCGCCGCCGAACAGGCCGAGCTGCGGAATCTCGGCCGCGGCGGGCGTGGCCGGGCGCGGCAACGTCCCGCGCTGGCCGGCCGCGTCGGACTCCAGCGCCTTGAGGATGGCCCGCGCGCGCTCGACCACCGTTGACGGCAGGCCGGCCAGCTTGCCGACCTCGATGCCGAACGACCGGCTCGCGCCGCCCGGCGACAGCTTCCGCAGGAAGACAACCTCGCCCTTCCACTCGCGCGCGGCCACGCTGACGTTGCGCACGCGCGCGTGCAGGTCGGCCAGCGCGCACAGCTCGTGGTAGTGGGTCGCGAACAGCGTCTTCGCGCGCACGCGGTCGTGCAAGTGCTCGGCGACGGCCCAGGCGATCGACACGCCGTCGTACGTCGACGTGCCGCGCCCGATCTCGTCGAGGATCACCAGGCTGCGCGCTGTGGCGTAGCGCAAGATGTGCGCGGTCTCGCGCATCTCGACCAGGAACGTCGACTCGCCGCGCGCCAGGTTGTCGCCCGCGCCCACGCGCGTGAACACCCGATCGCACACGCCGATGCGCGCGCGCCGCGCCGGAAGGAAGCTGCCCATCTGAGCCAGGATCACCGACTGCGCCACCTGACGGATCAGCGTCGATTTCCCGGCCATGTTGGGGCCGGTCACGATCAGGATCTGCTCGCCGTCCGTGTCGAGGCGCACGTCGTTGGGCACGAAGCCACCCGCCGCCGCCAGCCGTTCCACCACCGGGTGCCGGCCGTCGGCGATGTCGATCACGCCAGAGTCATCGACGATCGGCCGGCAATAGCCGCTCCGGTGCGCGACCTCGGCCAGCGCCGCCAGGGCGTCGGCGGCGGCCACGCGCGCTGCCAGCGACAGCAGGCGCGCCGACTCGGCCGCGACCTCGGCGCGCAGCTTTTCGAAGATCTCCGTCTCGATGGCGACGCGCCGCTCGTCGGCCGAGAGGATCTTGGCCTCGTATTCCGCCAGCTCGGGCGTGACGAACCGCTCGCCGTTGGCCACCGTCTGCTTGCGCACGTACTCGGCCGGGATCTTCGCGTGCTGAAGCTGCGCGCGCGTGACCTCGATGTAGTAGCCGAAGACGTTGTTGTACTTGACCTTGAGCGAGCCGATGCCGGTGCGCTCGCGCTCGCGCGTCTCGATCGCCGCCACCACGTCACGCCCGCCGCTGGCGATCGCGGTCAGCTCGTCGAGCTCGGCGGAGATGCCGGGGTTCACGAAGCCGCCGTCCTTGACCGCGGCCGGCGCGTCGGCGCGCAGCGTGGCGATCAAGTGCTCGCCGAGCTCGCGGGCCAGGTCGCCGCCGAGCTGGCCGAGATCGCCCTCGCCCACCTCCGACGAGGCCGATGGCTCGGGCGCCGCGCCGATCTCCGACGAGAGCGCGGAACGAAGCGCGTCGGCGAGCGCGGGCAGCTGGGCCAGCGAGCGCCCGAGGACGGCCAGGTCGCGCGGCGTGGCGACGCCGAGCTGAGCGCGGCCCACGAGGCGTTCGAGGTCGGCGATCTCACCCAGCAGCTTGCGCGCGCCGTCGCGCGCGGCGTGGCTCGCGACCAGCCGCTCGACCGCGTCCTGGCGGCGGCGGATGCGCGCGACGTCGACCAGGGGGAAGAGCAGCCACCGGCGCAGCATGCGGCCGCCCATCGCCGAGCGGGTCTCGTCGATCACGTCGAGGAGCGAGCCCTGGCGCTTGCGCTCGAGCAAGGTCTCGGTCAGCTCCAGGTGGCTGCGCGCTTGCTCGTCGATGACCAGGTAGTCGGCGCGCTGGAAGACCTCGAGCCGGCCGAGCGGCAGGGTCGCGCCGGGCTGGGTCGCGCGCGCGTAGCGCAGCACGCGCGCGGCGGCCGCGATCGCCATCGGCGCGCGCGCGGCGAGACCGCTCGTGCTGGCGTCAGCACCGTCCGGACCGACACCGCCCTGCGCCGCACCCAGCGTCTTCGCGTCGTCGAGACCGACCTCTTGCCGCCCGTCTTCCCGGCTCTCCTCGGCGACCGGCGTCTGCACCAGGCGCGGACAGCCGCGCCGGATCAGCGCAGCTAGGTCGGTGTCGTCGCGCCCTACCACCAGCTCGCGCGGCTCGGCGCGCGCCAGCTCGTCGAGCAGCGCCTCGGGTGTCGACGCCTCGGTGGCGCGGAAGTGTCCGGTGGTCACGTCGAGGAACGCGAGGCCGTAACCGCGCCGCCCGTCGCCCACGACCGCCGCGACGTAGCTGGGCGCGCGCGGGTCGAGCGACTCCTCGTCGAGCACCACCCCTGGCGTCACCACGCGCACGACGTCGCGGCGCACGATGCCGCGCGCGACCTTGGGGTCCTCCAGCTGCTCGCACAGCGCCACGCGGTGGCCGAGCTCGGTGAGCTTGGCCAGGTAACCGCGCACGGCGTGATGAGGCACGCCGCACATCGGAACGGCCTCGTCCTTGTCCTTGCCCTTGTCGCGCGTCGTCAGCGTCAGGTTCAACGCGCGGGCCACGTAGACCGCGTCCTCGTAGAACATCTCGTAGAAGTCGCCGAGACGGAAGAACACGATCGCGTCGGGGTACCTCGCCTTGACGTCGAGGTACTGCCGCATCAGGGCGGTGGGGGCCGCGGCTTGCAAGATGCGCGGGGCGCCGGCGCCGCCCTACTCCTTGGCGGCCGGCTTCTTGCGCGCGGTCTTGGCGGCGGCGGGCTTGGCGGCGCGCTTCTCGGCGCGCTTGCGCTGCGTGCGGGCCTTGAGCTTTCGCTGGCGGGTCTTGCGGCGCATCTTCATCGAACGGCGGTTGTCACGTCTTCCCATGCGAGGCGAATACTAGTTCGCCCGCGCACTGTCAAGGATGCGCGTAAGGACGCGGGATCGCCGGCGTTCAGCCCGGCGTTCAGCTTCCATTCCGCACGCGCGCCGGGATGACGTCGTCGCCGTGCTTGACGCGGACGACGCTGCCCTCGGGGACGCTCACGTGCAGCAGCGCCAGCGCCACACCACGACCGCCGGGGAGCCGCGCGACGCTGGTGACTCGCCCGGCCTTGGGCTTCACGTCACTCTCGATCGCGTCGTCGGCGGCCGGGTCGCGCGGATCGTCGATGTCCAGCCCGACCAGCCGCCAGTTGATATGGCCGCGGTCGCGAATGCGCACGATCGGCTCCTGGCCGAGGTAGCAGCCCTTCTGATAGTCGATCGCCCCGTCGAGGCCGACCTCCATCGGGAAGTAGTCCCCCGTGATCTCGGCGCCCTCCTTGGGCTCGCACGCGGCGATGCGCGCCGCCTCGGCGAGCGCGGCATCCAGGCGCCCAACGCCGGCCGCTGCGAGCCTGGCGTCGGCGGCCGCGACGGCGGGGGGATCGCCGGCCAGCCAGAAGCCGTCCGCCCCCAGCTCGTGCGCACGCACCAGCCAGAGCCGCCCGATGCCCGGAGCGTCGACGTCGGCGTGCGAGAGCGGCGCGCGCGACGCCAGGTCGCGGGCTTCGATTCCCATTCCCATGCCGGCGAGACGCTCGACCGCCGACGGGCCAAAGAGGCCGACCGACGCGAACGCGGCGCGCGGCGCCGCTGCGAAGTCGTCCATGATCGCGTAGCGCGCCAGCGCGGCCGCCAGCGTCGCCGCCACGCCGGGGCCGACCACGATCCAGATCTCGCCCTCCCGCACAAAGATCCGCATGTCGGCCACGATGTGCCCCTTGGGCGTGAGCAGCACCGATCGTGCGCCACCGCCCACCGGCGTGCCCGCTACGTTGCCGGTGACGATGCCGTGGAGGAAGCGCACGCGATCGGCGCCGGTCGCGACGATCATCTCGCGCGCAGGCAGCGCCGCGCGTGCGGCCCCGGCCGTGAGCAAATCCAGAGTCGCACCGCCGGGACCACTCGCGCCCGCGGGGACAGGGGCGCCCGCCGGGCTCGTGGCGCCCGCCGGGCTAGCGGCACGTTCAGGGTTCATGCCGGTTCTTCATAGCGCGGCGCTCGCGCAGGCGCACGGCCCGTCGCGCCGCAGCCTCGCGAAAGCGCCGCCGGTCGTCGGCGTTCTCGGGAACCAGGCGCGGCACCTCGCGCGGCCGTCCCTGATCGTCGACGGAGACGAAGGTCAGGTAGGCGCGCGTCGCCTGCACGCGCTCGCGCGTGATCTGGTTCTCGGCGAACACGCGCACGCCGACCTCCATCGAGGTGCGCGCTGCGAAGTTCACCTGAGCCTGCACGACCACGACGTCGCCGAGGCGCGCGGGCCGCAGGAAATGCAGGCGATCCATGGACGCCGTCACCACCAGGCCGCCGGCGTGGCGCGCGGCCGAGATGCCGGCGGCGCCGTCGACCCATTGCATGAGGATGCCGCCGAAGATGGTACCGTGCACGTTGGTCAGGCCGGGCAACACGATCTGTGCGGTCTCGACCCGAGTCGCGCGTGGCGTGCTCCGGGTATTCGGCGTCCTCCTCCTCGGCGCAGACATGTCGGTGATGCCGGTAACATGCTCAGCCGTCGACGGTCAATTGCCGGCTGTGTATAGTGCTGCGCCGATGGTTCGACGCTTGGCCGCCTCGATAGCTTTGCTGACCGCGCTGCTCGGGGCCGCGTCTGCTCACGCCAAGAAACTGACGCTGCCCGAGCTCCTCGATCTCGCGCGCGCGACGAATCCCGGCCTGCACGCGAGCGCGGCGGTCACCGATGCCTCGCGCGCGCAGGTCACGGAGGCGTGGACCTACTGGCTGCCGAGCGGGGATCTCCTGTCACTGCTCGCGCCGTCGCCCAACGTGCAGTGCAGTGCCTCCACGCTCCCGGGAAGGCCAACCGATCCCGCTGCGGCGAGAGCATTTGACATTGCGAACTGCGTCCAGACCAACGCCAACGAGGTCAGCCTGAGCAACGTCTCGTTCTCCCAGGTCTTCACCCGCACCGAGCTTCACCTCGTGCAGCCGGTGTGGGACTTCGGCAAGATCTCGGCCGGCTTGGCCGCGGCCCGCGCCGGCGTCGACGTCTCGCGCGAGCGCGAGGCGGGCGCGCGCGCCGACGTCGAGCTCAATGTCCGCAAGGCCTATTACGGCATCAAGCTGGCGCGTGAGCTGATCGCGACGCTCGATGAAGGCGGCGGCTACATCGACGAGGCCCAGAAGCGGATCGAGTCCGACCTGGCCAAGGGGACCGGCAATACCACTGTGCCCGACCGGTTGCGCCTGCGCGTGACGCGCGCCGAGGTCGACGCGCGCCTTCAAGAGGCCAAGCGCCTCGAGGCCATCGCGCGCGACGGGCTGCGCGCGATGCTGGGCCCCGACGCGCCGGCCGATCTCGACGTCGACGACGAAGACTTCGCGGCCGTCGAGGTCAAGAACCGGCCCGTGAGTTATTACGAAGACCAGGCCCGTTTCAACCGGCCGGAGGCGCGGCTGCTCGAGCACGCCGTGCGCGCCAAGCACGCGCTGGCCGATCTGGAGCGGCGCAAGGAGTACCCCGACCTGGTACTGATCGCCAGCGGCGCGCTGGCGTATGCCGGGGGCGCCGACGATCCGCAGAACGCCTTCATGAACCACTACCTCCACTCGTCGAGCATCGGGGTCGCCGCTGGGCTGCGCATGCAGCTCGACCTCGGTCCCAAGATCGCGCGCGCGTCGCGCGTCCGCGCCGAGGCGATCGAGAGCGAGTACCGGCGCAGCGAGGCGCTGGGCGGGATCCTCTTCGAGGTACGCAAGGCCTACGACGAGCTCACCGAGGCCCGCAACCGCACCGAGGCGGTGCACAAGGGCGAGCGCGCGGGCAAGTCCTGGATCTCGGCGGTATCTCAGAGCTTCGCCGTCGGCCTGGCGGAGTCGCGCGACTTCTCCGATGCGCTCAACGCCTTCTTCCAGATGAGGGCGCGCTACCTACAAGCGGTGTTCGATCTCAACGTCGCCGCTTCGACGCTGGCGCGCGTGACCGGAACGTCCGACCTCTGAGTGGACGTTACCGGCGGAGAATCGGCTCGCGCGCGGCGCGCCGACCTTGACCGGCGCCATTCAGCCCCCAGGTTTGAATCGTGACGAGGACATCGACCGTCGGTGCGGGTCGTCTTTCTCGCGTGGTGGTGGGGTCGGGGGAGTTGGTGTGAACGCGGGAGATTCTGACACCTTCGGGTGCTCGGAAAAAGCACGGCGCTGAAACTGTCGGTCGCACACGTCACCCTCGAGGTCGAACGGCTCTTGGCCGTCCGGCCTCGAGTCATTTGGGGGTGCTGGGCGCGCTCGACAGCGCCAGGCTCTTCACCACGCCGGCGTACTCCTCCTTGAGCTTGCCGTAGGCTTCGCGGGAAGCGTTCAGCACCAGGAAATAGACCGTCCCGCCCTTCTCCACCGTGGTGACCTCACCCTGGTGGACCGAGCCTTCTTGCGTTTCACGGAACTGCTCGCGCTTGCTGCCGGGCAGGAGCGCGGGCAGCGTGCGCAGCTTGGCGTCGGGGAACAGGTTGCGCCCGGCCTTGCGCAGCAGCGCGCTGCGCTCGGCGGGGCTGTCGGGGTGCTGGATCAGCAGCGTGGCTGCGCCGCGCTCGGTGTCGCCGTCGTCGAGGATCACGCGACCGGTCGACAGGTTCAGCATCATGCCCGTCCCGGCCGACGCCGAGACGCCGACCACGCGCCAGGTGATCGGCCAGTCGACGTGAAAGCCGAACGCCGCGCTCTCGGCGCCGGCCTTCTCGAAGCTGCCGCCCAGGCGCACCGTCGCGTCGTCGGGCGGCGCCGGCGACTCCAGCTTCGGGTCGGTGCCGTTCGAGGCGAGCAAGCGGCGCGCGCGCGGATCGATCGGATCGCTGTCTGCGTAGATCTTCAGCGCGGCCAATCCGGATTGCGTCTTCCCCGCCGCGATCAGGCTGCGCCCGAGCACGTAGTAGACGCGCGGCGAGACGCTCGGCACCAGCGTCGCCGTCTCGGCCAGCGCCGCCGCTTTGTCGGCCTCACCGGCCAGCAAATGCAGTGACGCGCGCGCGATCATCGCATCGGGGCGCGTCGACGATCTCCGCAGCACGTCGTCGAGCACGGCGACCGCGACCTCGGACGTGCCCGGCCAGTCGAGCGCCGCGCCCAGCGCCAGGGCGCGCCCGGTCAGCTCGCGCCGTTCGAGATCGAAGCGCGGGTCGGCGACCAGCGACCAGGCCTCGTCGACCAGGTCGTGCACCTTCTCGTCGACGACGGCGCGGCCGTTCTTCGCGACGAGCGGCGGCCGCTCGGCGATCGTGCGCTCGAGGTGGTCGAGATCGCGCCGCAGCTCGCGTACGTGCGCCAGCGTCGCGTCCTTGCGGATGTCGATGCGATAGACCGCGACGTCGCCGCGCAGGATCTTGCCGCCGCCGTCGAAGAACATCGGGTTTCCGGTGCGCATCGCCGATCCCTCGAGATCGCCGGCCTCCAGCGTCATCCACTCGCCGCCGACGCGTCCGCCGAGGATCGCCATCTTGCCGCACGAGCCGGCGCCGACGGTGCGCACCAGGATGTCGCCCTGCTTGATGTCGCCCGGCGTGACCGCGCGGTAAAGGCCGTTCGGCGACTTGGCCTCGACCGCCAGGATGTCCGCGGAGCGCAGCGGGCTCGGGTAGCGCCACCAGGCCGGTGGCGCGTGGCTTCGGTCCTCGTCGATCTCGGGGACGATGCCACCATATTGTTCGATGGCCTCCCAGGCGACCTTGCTCGAGCGCTCCCAGCCGACGTAGTCCCTGGGCGTGGGCACCGGATCGTCGGCAACGCAGGTGCTGCTCTCGCGCACGGGAGGCGCGGCGTGCCCCGGCCGTGCGCCCCAGCCGATCGGCGCCACGGTCGTGGCGGCGATCAAGAGAGCGAGCGGCGCGCGAGAGCGTCGAGCGACCATCGAGCGGCCGCGCAAGCGGTCAGACCCCCAGCCGCGCAAGGCGGCTACACTCCGATGAATAGCCGGTGCCCGAAATTCGGCTCGAGCTCCGAGTTGAAGATCTTCTCCGCCGAGCTCTTGACGTCGTAATCGATCCGCTTGAACTCGAACACGCGCGCCTCGGTGTCGTAGATCGTGTAGCTGGCGCGCGGATCGTAGTCGCGCGGCTGGCCGACCGAACCGACGCTGACGATGTACTTCCAGTTCGGACGCAGCTCGAACCTCTCCGACACCACCTCGTGAACGCCTTGCTCGCGCGACAGCGCGAACGACTTGCAAAGGTGCGAGTGTCCGATGACGGTCAGGCGCGACAGCGAATCCCAGATCTCCATGCACTGCGCCGCCTGCTCGCGCGCGAAGATGTAGTCGAACTCCTCGATGTTCAGCGGCGAGCCGTGACAGAAGTGGACCTCGCCCTCGCGGACTTCGTAAGGCAGGCCCTTCAGCCATTCCTTGTTGTCGGGCGCGAGCAGCCGCGCGTGCATGTCCAGCGCGTGCCGGGCCGCGTGATAGTAGTACGAGTAGTCCATGCGGCCGGCGACCGCGGCGTCGTGGTTGCCGAGGATGGTGTACTTGGCCTTGGCGCGAATCACCGCGCAGCACTCGTTGGGGCTGGCGCCGTAACCGACCGTGTCACCGAGGCAGATGTACTGATCGATGCGCTCCGACTCGAAGGCCTTCAAAACGGCCTCGAGTGCCTCGATATTGGCGTGGGTGTCGGAGAAAATGCCGAAACGCATCGATACTCCCGGGTTACCAAGACTAACACCATGGCGGCCCTCTGTCGCGGCCCGCCATGCGCAGAGGCGCTCGACCCCGACGGCGCCCGACGGGTGGAGAGCCGGTTAGCGCAGCGACTAGAGCGGGTTAGCGCAACGACTCGTCGGGTCAGCGCAGCGCTCGGCCGGCTAGCGCAGCATCTCGTCTGACGTGCGCGGCTGAATGATCACGCGCGCAAAGACCGAGGTCAGCTCGACCAGCGGTGTCGCCTCCGCCGCCGAGCCTCCCCGCCCCTGGGCCCGCACCTCGGCATGCAGCCTGTCCCCGCGCTGCCAGAGGGTGTGCATGGCCAGCGTCGATTCGACGGGGAACGCCGAGCGCGCTCGTAGCTCGAAGCCGCCGCGATCAATCACGGGAATCATGCGGACGTCGCCGGTGTAGCTGCGCAGATCGTAGTGTGCCGCTGGGCGCAGCAGCCCCACGAACAAGATCTCGCCGGTGGTGGTGGTCAGGCGCACCAGCGCCGAGCGGATGTCCTCAGCGCGAATGCTGCCATCGACCATGCGGGCATCCAGGCGACCCCCACCTACACCGCGCACGTCGAGGTTGCCTTCGACACCGTCGAGATCGACGTCGCCGTCGACCGACGTCACCGTCTGCCCGCCCTTGAGCTGGCGCGTGACCACGCCGCCGCGCACGTCGGAGACACCGATGCGGCCGCCGGTGGTCTCGAGGCGCGCGCCCGCGCGCAGCCCCGACGCCACCAGATCGCCGCCGAAGGTCTTGGCCTCGATGCCCAGCGCGGCCGGCACCTCGACGATCATGTCGATGCGGCTGCCCGAAAGCGGCAGCGAGCGCTCGCGCCCGCCGAGCTCGACGCGCGTGTCGACGGAGATCTCGCCGCTCTGCCAGGCGGTGTAGTGCACGCGCAGGCGATCGAGCGCCTCCTGCGTGGCGGCGTGCTTCTCGGCGATGATGTGGATCTGGTCGTCGTGACCCCACGCGCGCACCTCGATACGCCCGAGCGGGTTGTCGATGCGCAGCAGCTCCGCGCCCGGCGTCGGCACGATGAGCTCGCGCCGGTCGACGACGCCCGGCGCGCCCGGCGGCACCGACGTCGAGGGAGTCGTCGAGGGAGTCGACGGCGACGGCGACGGCGCGGGCATGGGCGCTCCGCTCTCGCCATTGGCGGCCGCGAAGCGCGAAGCCAGCGCCAGCGTCGACGCCAGCGTCAGCGCGACGCCCGACCTCATGGCCCGCCCTCGTGAAACATCTCCTCGGGGCCGCCGCGATGAACCGCCTCTGCCAGGAAGTCGATCTTGCTGCGATACGCAGCGAACAGGATCTCGTTGCCGGCGCTGTCACCCGGCGTGCTGCGCGCCGCCGCGCGCGAGCGTTCGATCGCGTCGTCGATGCGGGCCAGGCGCTCGCGGAAGCGGCTGCGAGCGTCCGGGCTCCAGCGTGGCTCTTCCAGGCGCGTCAGCAGCGAGCGGAGCTTGGCGATCGATCGCTCGTAGGACGCGGCCGCGGTCTCGAGCTCGTTCTCCGCCTCTTGCAGCATCGGATCGATGGACGTGGGGGCGCCCGCCGATAGACCCGCCGCAGCCACCGGCGACGACGGTGCGTCCGCCGACGTCCGCGACCAGATGCGGTTGCCGAGCGGCCCCAGACCGACGACGAGCAGGATCATCACCGCCGCGCCGGCCAGTCCGCCGAACGCGAAGCCGCGCACGAAGATGCGGCGCCAGTCGAGCAGCGGCGCCCCGCGCTCGGCGAGCGCGCCCTCGATCGCCGGCCACAATGTCGGCGGCGGCTCCGGCCGCTCCAGCGATCGCGCGCCCGCGACGATCGCGCGCAGCTCGTCCGCGGCACGGGTGCAGGCAGCGCAACCGTCGAGGTGCGCGCGCACCAGCTCGGCCGCCGCCGGTTTCATGTCGCCGTCGAGATACGCGGAGAGCTGTTCCACGACGTGGCGGACGTTGTTGCTCTGGCCGCTCTGGCCGGTCTGGCCGCTCCCGCCGTGGTCGCCATCGCCGATACCGTTGCTGTCTCGCCGGCCGCTGAAAGACGACCCGTCGCCTCCGGTCACGTCAGCCCTCCTCCAACTCGGAGGAGGTGATGCCGTCCTGGAGCAGGATCTCGCGCAACTTGCCGCGCGCCTTGTGCAGCTGCGACTTCGACGTGCCCACGTGGCAGCCGAGGATCTGCGCGACCTCTTCGTGCTCCAGCCCTTCGATGTCGTGGAGGACGATCACCGTGCGGTAGCCGACCGGCAGCTGCCACAGCGCGCGCTCGAGCCGCGCGCGCAGCACGGCGTCGCCCGTGGGCGGCCCCTCGATCAGCGCCGCCGCGATCGGAACCTCGGGATCGCTCATCGCCCCGGGCACGGCGCCGCGCCGCGATCGATGCGACAGCGCAGCGTTCACCGACAGGCGGTAGATCCAGGTGCCGAGCGCCGAGTCGCCGCGAAACTTCGGCAGCCCGCGGAAGATGCGGATGAACGCCTCCTGCGACACCTCCTCGGCATCGGCGGCGCCGACGATGCGCACCGCCAGCGCGAAGACGCGCCGCTTGTAGCGATGGTAGAGGGCCTCGCGGCTGCCGGAGTCGCCGCGCCGGATCGCGGCGACGAGCTCCGTGTCCTCTGCCGAAACCCCACTCTGGGCAAACCCCAAGGGTCGATCGATGACGCTGACGTTGAGCATGGGAGATCGGGGAGGTTTGACGGTCATGGCGCGGCGGAGGTTGCCCCGGATGCAAGGGCGCTGGTTTTCGGCGATCCGGTAGTGCTAGTCGCTCAGCCACGAATTGTCGAATGCGGAAGCCACGGGGCCAAATTTCTGCGTGGCGCTGGTGTAGAGTCCGGCGCCATGCGGGCCGTGATCCTCGGCTGTTTCTTCCTGTCCGGCGCGTCGGGGTTGGTGCTGGAGATGCTGTGGACGCGCATGCTGACGCTGGTCTTCGGCTCGACGACCCTGGCGGTTTCGACGGTGCTGACCGCGTTCATGGGCGGGTTGGGCCTCGGCTCGTATCTGGCCGGCAAGTGGGCTGACCGGCTGGAGAATCCCGCTCGTAGCTACGCGTTCGTCGAAGCTTCGGTGGGCCTGTACGCCCTCCTCGTACCCTGGGTGATCTCGTTTTATCCCGGGCTCAACCGCTGGCTGTGGGCCGCGTTCGGCGATCGCTACGCGCTGCTTTCGGTCCTGCGCTTCGTTGCGTCGGCGGGGTTGCTGATCATTCCGACGACGTTGATGGGCGCCACGCTTCCCATCCTCGCGCGGCACTTCGTGCGCCACCCATGGGAGCTGCGGCGCGTCGGCCTGCGCATCGGCACGCTCTACGCGGTCAACCTGTTCGGCGCGGTCGCCGGGTCGTTCTTCGCCGGGTTCATTTTCCTGCCCAGCATCGGCTTGCGCTGGACCAACGTCACGGCGGCCAGCTTCAACCTGACCCTGGCGGCGGCGATCCTCGTCGCGCGCCGCTTCCTGCCGCGCAGCGAGACCAGGCACAGCATGGACGAGCTGCTGGAAAAGGCGGCCGCCGAGGGCAACCTGGACGCGAGCCAGCGAACCGCCGCGCTGAACCCCGACGTCGTGATGACGCCGGTGGCACGGCGCGTGGCACTGCTGGGCTTCGCCGTGTCGGGGGCGGCGGCGATGACGCTGCAGGTGCTCTGGACGCGCGCGCTCGCCGTGCTGATCGGGTCGTCGATCTTTTCGTTCACGCTGATCCTGCTCGCGTTCCTGATCGGGCTCGGGCTCGGCTCCGCGATCTTCGGCAGGATCTCGCAACGCACGGCGCACCCGATCCGCTGGCTGGCGGCGCTCCAACTGGGCATCGCGGCCGCGGTCGGCGTGTCGTACCTGGTCACCGACAAGCTGCCCTATGTTTTCACCTGGCTGCTCGAGTCGGCGAGCTTCGGCGTCGACACCATCCTGGTCTGCCAGTTCATCCTCGCCTGCATCGCCGTTCTGCCGGCCACGGTGCTGATGGGCGGCGTCTTCCCGCTGACGGTGCGGATCGCGGCGGCGCGGCTCGACTCGGTCGGGCGCGACATCGGCTCGGCCTACGCGCTCAACACGGTCGGGGCGATCGTCGGGTCTTTTCTCTCCGGTTTCGTGACGCTGCCGCTGCTCGGCCTTCAGAAGGGCATCTACGTCGCGACCCTCGGCAGCCTCGGGCTCGGCGCCGCGCTCTTCGCGTGCGCGCCGGCGCTGCCGCGCGCGCGGCGCGCCATCGGCGTCGCGGTCGCCGTCGCGATGGCGGTGGTCGGCCTGCGGCTGCCGCGCTGGGATCTGGTCAGCTTCTCGGCCGGCTTCTTCCGCGTGTCGATCGCGCGCGAGTACATTTACCGCAAGATCCACAAGAAGGTGTGGCAGCACCCCAAGCTGGTCTTCTACGAGGACGGCGTCGCGACGACTGTCTCCGTCGATCAGTGGGGCAAGACTTACTCGCTCAAGAACAACGGCAAGGTCGACGCGTCGAACGACGGCGACATGGCGACCCAGATCATCGTCGGGCTCCTGCCGCTGTTGCTCTATCAGGGCCCCGACGCGCCCAAGGTCGCGCTGGTCGGTTACGGCTCGGGCGTCACCGCGGGCGCGATCACGCAATATCCGATCAAGTCGCTCGAAGTCGTCGAGCTCGAGCCGGCGATCTACCGGGCGTCGCGCTTCTTCGAGAACGACAACCACCGCCCGCTTTCGAATCCGAAGGTGACTGCGCGCGTGGGCGACGGGCGTAACTTTCTCGGCCAGCGCTCCGACCCGTTCGACGTCATCGTGAGCCAGCCGTCGAACCCGTGGCTGACCGGCGTGTCGAACCTGTTCACGCGCGAGTACTTCCGCGACATCAAGACGCGCCTGGCGCCGCACGGGATCTTCTGCCAGTGGGCTCAGCTCTACGAAATGTCGCCCTGGAACATCAAGGCCATCTACCGCACCGTGCGCGAGGAATTCCCGTACGTCTACGTGTTCGCCGCCGAGGATCTGTCATCGGACACGATCCTGATCGCCAGCCTCGAGCCGCTGAAGCTGGATCTGGGCACCGTCGAGCGTGCGTTCCGCGATCCGACGACGCGTGCCGAGGCGCGGCGCGGCGGCCTGACATCACCGCACGACGTGTTCGCGTATCTGCTGCTCGGTCCCGAAGAGCTTCAGTCGTTCACCGCGGGCTCGCCCGACAACACCGACGACAACGCGCGCATAGAGTTCAGCGCGCCGCGCGACCTGCTCGGCTATGCCAAGTTCGATCCCTACCTGGCCAAGGTCTACGGACCGCTCTGGCCCTACGGCCGCCTCAGCGAGGTGGTCACCGGCTACGGCGAGCCCAACCTCGAGTCCAAGGCCGGGCAGCTCGCGCGCAGCCTGCTGGCGCACGGCAAATCGCGCGAGGCCGAGCTCTGGACCCGGCGCGCCGAGGCCGCCGGCGACGGTGCCGAGGCAAAGCACGCGCGGCTATTGCTGGACATGGTGTCGACGCGGCTCGACCGCGATCCCGAGATCCCGCTCGCGCCCGAGGACGGTCTCGCGCCGCCGGTGGTGCCGGCGAAGCTGGCAGCGACGCAACCGGCGCTGGTCGATCGCGTGGCATCCGAGTATCCGCAGATCCTCGCGTCGACGGCCGCGCGGCGCTACGCGACCGCCTACGACATCTTGAACAAGTGGCCCGAGCCGCTGTGGACAGGCCTCGGCAAGGACTTCACGCTGCTGAGCGGATTCCTCGAGTACAAGGCCGAGTTCTACAACGACGCCGTCGACGATCTGCGCCCGCTGTCCGAGGACGCGGCGTTCGTCGCGCGCAGGCCCGAGGTGCTCTACTACC
>Ga0265338_10004825_pt1 | contig 18021 bp, 14 predicted proteins | sample 42126metaG_FD_193579 | JGI IMG/M metagenome (GOLD analysis project Ga0265338, IMG submission 193579) | Rhizosphere microbial communities from Carex aquatilis grown in University of Washington, Seatle, WA, United States - 4-21-26 metaG | ecosystem: Host-associated > Plants > Roots > Rhizosphere... | reverse complement strand
ACCCGAACCTGTGCGGTCCGGGTACGGTGTTCTCCTGACGCGATTACGCGTCCGTTTTTTCAACAAAGAGCCAGGGAAACTATTCGCTCATCACTGCTTGGCGCTCCAACTTCACATCCTCACCACGTGCTTTTGCTTCATTGTAGGCCGCGATGGCGGGATCACGCCCGACAATCAGAGCCAGTATAATACTTGCTGAGCAGGCGATCAGAATAACCAGAAAGGTATCAGTCAAACCATTCGTAATCGCATATTGCGAAACACAGCTACGCACCAGAGCCTGGTTAAGCGTTGGACCGGCAGCCCGCACGCAGGTCAAAGCTGGGCCAGTGAACTGATTTGTCGTCAGGCCAGCTTTAATAGCGTTCCCGATAGCAGTCGCATGTGTCGTCGTCTGCTGGGTGAGATACGTTGTCAGGATCGCCACACCAATCGCGCCGGAAACCTGGCGCATCACGCTGACCAGCGACGAAGCTTTAGCCATGGCTTTATTGCTAATCACCGAAAGAGCCAGCGTTTGCAAGGGCGTATTCAGACAACCCAGGCCCAGACCACGGAAAACCAGCCAGAGTTGCAATTCTTGCCCGGTTGTTCCTACATTCAATTGCGTCAACCCATACGTGCCGGCGATCACAAAGAGCAGGCCAACCACGGCCAGAATACGAGGTCCAACCCGGTTGTAGAGAATACCGGAGAGAGCCATACCCACACCCGTCGCCAGACCCTGACTGATCAAAATCTCGCCAGCCGTTAGCGCGCTATCTCCCTGAACATTCTCAAAGAAGAGCGGTAGCAGGAACAGGCCCCCAAAGAGGACCGCCGTTACGACCCACATCAAGATATTCGAGATTGTAAACGTATAGTTCTTAAAAAGTCGTAAATCCATGACAGGATCGCTGACGATCATCTCGACAATGATAAAGGCCACCAGCACAACCGCGCCAATCGCAATATACGTCAGAACAGTCCCACTACCCCAGCCATCGGTCGCAGCCTCAGAAATGCCATAGGACAGAACCGAGAAACCCACCATAGAGAGAACCAGGCCGACGATATCAAAGCGTTTCTTGCGTGGAGTTTTCTCAAACACGATGGCATCACCAAGGGTGCTTTCCTCGAATGCCTCTTCTATATCGTTCTGTTCCTGCTCCGCTTTGAATCCCGGCAACGTCAGGAAGCCCAGAATCAGTGCAATCAGTCCAATTGGAAGATTGACGGTAAAAATGGCACTCCAGTCAAAGGTAGTGCTCAGGTAACCACCAATAGTTGGACCAAAAGCCGGAGCCATAATCACCGGAATCCCAATTACCGCTGTCAATTTGCCGCGATCGGCTGGTGGGAAAATGCGATAAACGATCGCAAAGGCTACCGGGAGCAAAGCGCCACCGCCAATGCCCTGAAAAATGCGCGAGGCAATCAGGATCTCCTTTGTCGGAGAGAGCGCGCAGCAAGCCGAGCCAAGGGTAAACAGGATCAAGGCTACCAGGAAAACTATCTTGGTTCCGATGCGGTCACAAAGATAACCGACAATCGGAATTACCGCCGCCTGGGCGAGAAAGTAAGCGGTCGCGACCCAGGTAATCGTCTGATAGGTAGTGTGGAAGGCATCTTCCATCTGCGGTAACGCAACGCTCACGATACTATTATCGAGAATGGCCATAAACAGGCCCAGCGTCACCACCGCCGTAATTTGCCAACGGCGTCCGTTGTTCATGGTTAGGTCCCTTCTATAGGTAAAACAAGTATTCCATGCAGAATAAGCTGAACTATTTGCTGACGTATATAAACATGATCATCCATAGGCTGGTCCAAGAGCCATTGGAAACGTGGGAGTGTAAGCAAATACATCATACACATATTTGCAATATTAATCATCAAAACGCGTGTATCAAGATCCTTATGAATAATACCAGCCTGCTGTGCTCGATGTAAGAAATCGATCAAACAATGCACTGAAACCTTTTCGCGTTCTTCATCCTTGATTGGCCCGACCATAAAGGTATGCCAGCCTTCTGCTGCTTCCCAGGCCATAATCCGTAAATTGAGCGAGTGCTCCGTCAGAAAAGCCAGGTATTGTTCAACTGCCAGTTCTAAAAAGAAACGCACCCGACTGGCATCCATAGCCTCGCTACTATCGATAAAAGCCATCAAGGGCACCAGGTACTCTGTATGCAAACGCGCTTTTAATCTGGTGACAATAGATCGATAAAGTCCCTCTTTATCGCCAAAGTAGTGAAAAATCAAGCTCTTATTGTACCCAGACTCGGTAGCGATTGTATCAATACGAGCACCATCGAAGCCTTCACGCGCAAAAACAATTTCTGCTGCTTCCAGAATGGCCACCCGCGCGACCTCAGCGTCACGCTCGCGACTGATCTTGACCACCTTTTTGTTGTATCCTCCATTGTTAACTAAATGGTTCACTGAATTAACCAACTGGTTAGATAATAACAGAAAAAGAGTTGGCCTGTCAAGAGGGTTGGGTAATTGACATCCATGCTCGAACTCGCTTGCAATCTCTCCATAAGCGTCCCAGAAAAGAGCAAGCCAGGAGAAGTTCCTTCAGGTCCACATGCTATGCTTCTGGGGAGGCGCCGCTTAAGCGCTCATTTTTTATCTTCTTTACAACCCGAAAGGAGTTTTTTATGAACGAGCCAGTCACCACTATTAACCCGGAATGTAGCGACCCGGACGCCGTACCAACCCCCTGGGAGGAGACGCGGCATCTCCTTGAAACAGCCGAGATGTTCTGGATTGTCACTGTCAGGAGCGACGGTCGTCCCCATGCCACTCCGCTCGTTGCCGTGTGGCTCGACGGAGTTCTCCACTTCTGCACTGCTGAAACCGAACAGAAAGCCGCGAATCTGCGTAAGAACCCACATGTGCTTCTCACAACCGGCAGCATTCACTGGAACGCAGGGATCGATGTTGTCGTTGAGGGCGACGCTGTCCAGGTTACTGACGAAGATACGCTCAAACGTCTCGCCGAGGCGTGGACCAGCAAGTGGGATGGGCGATGGCAATACAAGATTCGCGATGGTGCCTTTTACGGCGAAAATATGATAATCCCGGTGTTCTCGGTCACGCCCACCAGGGTCTTCGCGTTCGCTGAGGGCCCCTGCTTCGGCCAGACACGCCACCAATTCTAAAATTGAGCGCCTCCATGCATCGCGGGAGAAGCACTTGCCACTCAACTGAGTAATGCAAAAGCTTCTCCTGTTTCTTCTCCAACGAATGATCTCCAACCTCTTGACTGGGAGCGCGCTCAAAGGTGTAGACTTCCTGAAGGTCCATCCACAACTCACATGACGATCCGTTCTCACATGAGGAACAACGTCTGAGAAAACCTGGAGAAAAGCGCTTCTCTTCTCTTCAGCACGGCGAAAGGATTATCTTTATGATTCAGTCAGCATTTGGAGCACATTCTACTGCGAGCGATGTTGCTGTCAGCCATAATCTGCGTGGAAAAACAATCATGATTAAGAAATACAGGAGAGGGTTTTCCAACAGAAGGGTTAAAAGCCAGTCCTGGAATTCTTCTTACCACCTTCAGACTCCCGGCTGGAATGTGTTATGATACCTGAAAACCTTGATATTCAGACATGGAGACATTGCACTATGACCACAGGTGAACGCACACCCCAGGATTCAGCAGGACTGAAAAGCACAGCAGAGAAGCTGGCCGAATTTCATGAACTCAGGGAACTGGCGCAACAGAGCGGCGGAAGCAAACGCATTGAGAACCAGCATAAAAAGGGCAAGCTGACGGCTCGCGAGCGCCTGGACTTGCTGCTTGATCCAGGTAGTTTTAACGAACTGGATATGTTTGTGACACATCGCGCTAACGATTTTGGCCTGGATCAGCAGAGAATTCTCGGTGATGGTGTGGTGACCGGCTATGGCAAGGTGGCCGGGCGTCTGGTCTATGTGTTCTCGCAGGATTTCACCGTCTTTGGCGGCTCCATGAGTGAGGCGAACGCGGAAAAGATTTGCAAGGTGATGGACCTGGCAATGCGTAATGGCGCTCCAATCATTGGACTGAATGATGGTGGCGGAGCACGTATCCAGGAAGGTGTGGTCAGCCTGGGAGCCTATGCCGATATTTTCTTACGCAATACACTGGCCTCTGGCGTGGTACCACAGATTTCGGCGATCATGGGACCGGCAGCCGGGGGCGCGGTCTATTCACCCGCAATCACGGACTTTATTTTTATGGTGGAAAACACCAGCCATATGTTTGTCACCGGTCCCGATGTATTGAAAACGGTCACCCATGAAGATGTTTCGTTCGAGGAACTGGGCGGCGCGACAGTTCATAATGCTATCAGTGGCGTAGCTCATTTCGCCTGTCCCAGCGAACCGGATTGTATCCGTCAAATGCGCCAGTTATTGAGTTACCTGCCCTCGAATAACCTGGAGGATGCACCGCGTATCACGCCGAAGGATGTTCCGACGCGCGCCGAAGCGGCCCTGAATAGTATCATCCCGGATAATCCCAATAAACCTTATGATATGAAAACGGTCATTCAACACGTCATCGATGATGGCGACTTCTTCGAGGTCCAGGAACTTTTCGCGCGCAATATCATCGTTGGCTTTGCGCGCCTGGATGGCCGCTCTGTCGGCATAGTCGCGCAGCAACCGGGCGCGCTGGCCGGTGTCCTGGATATCAATTCCTCCGATAAAGCCGCACGTTTTGTCCGCTTCTGCGACTGCTTTAACATTCCGCTGATTACCTTTGTAGATGTTCCAGGTTTCCTGCCTGGCCTGGCACAGGAACATAATGGAATTATTCGCCATGGCGCCAAGTTGCTTTATGCCTATTGCGAAGCCACCGTGCCCAAAATCACCGTGATTACCCGCAAAGCCTACGGCGGCGCTTACGATGTAATGAATAGCAAACATGTGCGCGGCGACCTCAACTACGCCTGGCCCACAGCGGAAATCGCGGTCATGGGTCCCGAAGGAGCGGTAAATATTCTCTTCAGAAATGAGATCGAACACGCCGACAATCCTGAGCAACGGCGCAAAGAACTGATCACCGAGTACACGGAAACCTTTAATAATCCCTATATCGCCGCCAGCCGGGGCTATATTGATGAAGTGATTGAACCTCGACAAACGCGCATCAAGCTGATCAACGCTCTGGAGATGCTCAAAAATAAACGCGATACCAATCCACCAAAGAAACACGGCAATATCCCGTTATAGCTATTCATTCATGCTATAATGAGCATATATACGTCTGGCATCTTTGTAGAGAGGGAAAGGAATAGTCAATGGCACTGGCACACGATGGCTCACAGAAAAGTCTTGAGGATTTTCTCGCAATGGCCGAAAGCGATCCCTTGCATCGCTATGAATATATTGATGGTCAGATCTCTATGATGACCGGGGGTAGTCCCGATCACTCTATCATGTGCAACAATATTGGCGGCATCCTGCATAATCTGTTGCGTCAAAAACCGTGCCGGGTCTATAACTCAGATGTATTTGTCCAGTTAAACGCGACTGATTGCATCTGTCCCGACGTATCGGTCAGTTGCGACAAACGAGATCGCAATGCCAGGAAAACCATTCAATATCCCTGCCTGGTTGTCGAGGTACTTTCACCTGGCAGCAGAGTACGCGATCGCGGCCTTAAAGCAGACCTTTACCAGAATATCCCCTCAGTGCAAGAGATTCTTCTCGTCGATACGCAAATCGCCAGAGTCCAGCTCTATCGGCGCGCCGAAGATAGCTGGATCTTGCGAAATTTCGCTTTCGACAGCACGATAGAGCTAGCCAGCTTACATGTGAGTGTTCCAGTTACCGAGATCTATGAGAAAACCAGCTTCGACGAGCATGCTTTCGACGAGGAGTGAGCTTCTATGGATAACACCACTGCCTTGATTGACTTTCATGGCCATTATAACGCGGAGAACTGGTTCGCGTCTCCAGATGCACCCGGCAAAAACCTGGTGAAGATCCATCCATTGCTGGCCGATCTGGCGGGCCAGCTTGCAGAGATTGAACAGGCTGGCATCGATGTTCGGGTACTCAGCGCGCCTGCGAGTATGCTGACCGCTCCAGGGCAACCATTGCCACCGGAACGTATGGCACGTGTGAATGATGGGCTTGCACAACTGGTCGCAGAGCATCCCGGACACCTGCTGGCTCTCGCGACGATCGATGCTTTCCAGGGAGATAGAGCAGCACGCGAGGTTGAACGGGCGGTACAGAGTCTGGGTATGGGTGGGATTTGCGTAGATTGCGCGCAGGGAGATAGCTTGCTGGATCAGCCAGAAGCACGCCCGACGTTTGAAGCAGCCGCCGCGCTGGGCATACCAGTTTTTGTTCATCCAGTCAGTCCGGCTGGCCTGACAGAACGCCTGGCTCGCCTTGGCCATACAGGCATACTGCTGGCGCGTGGCACCGAAGACGCAGCCAGCCTGCTGGCGTTGATGCAGAGCGGTATCTTCGACGTTTTGCCAGAACTGCATATAGTATTTCCTATGATCGGAGCAGCGGCTCTGCTGTTCGCGGGTATGGCAGATCTGGAGTATGAGCAGAAGCGTGACTGGCCAGGTACCCGACCGGCTCTGCTGCGGCAACGACTTTATGTCGATACCATGGGCTTTGATCCAGCCGCTCTACGCTTCGTCATTGAACTGCTGGGGGTTGAGCATGTATTACTCGGTAGCGACTGGCCCATTATGCCCATGACCACGCGCTCACAAATAGCCACAAAACTTGCGGCTCTGAAGCTGAACGACGCCGAACAGGCGTTAATTATGGGTGGCAATACCCGACGCCTGCTTAGCATCAATTGAGCAGAGCTGGATAGCATTGATTAGAGCGAGCCAAATTGCTGCATATGGCGGCGTTCGCGCTCAAGGGCATCGCCAGGGAAGGGCTTTTCGCCACCAATCAGACGAGCATCCAGGGTAAGTTGCGCCGATTCCTCCATAATAATAATGAGCTGGGCGGCGACCTGGGCATCGCTGCTAAAGGCCAGCAGCCCGTGATTGGCAAGCAGAATCGCTGGTACAGTGGGATGTTCCTGCAATTGTCCGACGATGTAGTTGACAGCGTCGGAAGAACCGCGCGGTGCCCAGGCCGCCACGGGAACATCTTCAACTATCCCAAAACGGAGAAACGCTTCATAGACACACGGCAGGGGTTGATGGGCCAGGGCGAAACTGGTAGAACGCGGAGAGTGGGTATGAATGACAGCATTCACGCCCGCACGCTCCCGGTAGACACATGAATGCATACCTACGATTTCACGCGTGCCTGGATCGAGCGAGCCTTCAACCTCCTGACCAGCAAAGGTAACGACCACCAGGTTCTCAGGCGTCAAATGCGTCAGATGGCTCACAGAGGTCAGGAGCATCAAACCTTCTCCAGGAAGACGCACGCTCATATTCCCATGTCCACTATGCGACAGAACGCCAGCCTGGTCGAGCCGCTGAGCGGCCAGCACGACCTGTTCACGCAATGCGTTATAACTCAAGGTTGTCATACCTGTATTCTCCTTTTTCCCTTACGTTCGCGCTTATAGGGTCGCGTCCTTTGTCTCGGCGTTTGCATGTTCTATCAGTTCCAGAAGTACACCATGGGTTGCTTTGGGGTGCAGAAAAATCGCACGTCCCTCGGCGGCAAGGCGTGGCTCTTGATCGAGTACTGCCACTCCCTGTGCCTGCATCTCACGTAAAGAGGCATCGATATCCTCAACCTCCAGACAGATATGATGCAAGCCCTCACCACGCTTCTCCAGAAAACGGCTCAGGGTGGAATCTGGATTGGTAGGCTCGATCAATTCAATCTCGCTCCCGCCGGGTCCGCCCATGGGGAGAAAAGCGATACGCACCTGTTCAGTGGGCACCTCTTTAATCTCACCAGGCACAATGCCAAGTGTATCGCGATAAAAAACCAGCGCCTGCTCAATATTGCGCACAATCATTGCCACATGATCTATACGTCTGGGCATCTTATTCCCTCTAACAAAACAGCGGCAGGCAAACAGCCACTTGCCACGTCTAGCACAATTGAAGATGAAAATCCGTCTGATTGAGCGTATGCGGAATCAGAGCAAAAAGTCCGGTGCCCAGTTGGACCGCATTGGTCAGCGTTTGCAGGGCCATCAGAGCGCTGATCCGTACCTGTTCGCTATAATGCAATTGTTCTGACGCCTGGTCAAATTCGGCCTGCGTAAGAACCTCGTGGTGCAAATCCGGCTTGACCAGCAGGCTCAAATCCAGATCGACATACGTTAACCGATTGAGCAACACATCGGGCGCTTCAATCACCGAGGCATAGGTATGGACCAGATCTCGACCATTATAAAAGGCGCTCAATGTATACCAACGCCCAGGCCAGAAGAATTGGACACAATTGTAGCGCAAGGGACGCGTTGCCGTAGTCCAGTTCATAGGCGTACCTGCGGGAAGCCAGAGCCGGATACAATCACTTGCCAGCACAACATCTCCTTCATCACCCAGACGAGTTTCAGGAGCCAGACGATAGCCACGCCACCGACCACGTACTAATTGATCATAACTTCGGCTCTCAATATGAAAGTCCGCTTCCATGGATGAAAAACCTCACTTTCTCTCTCTATACGAATTTATCACGCTTTTGGCTGTACTGGCAACCTATTTAATAAAACTGGTAATTTAAATCAACATGTTTTTCGCTTTATTTCGGCCATCTACAGCTATCATGCTTTGGTTTCCTCCTCAATGCGCCAGAAGCCATCCACGCCAGCGATCCCAGACGAGGTGTTAGCCACTGATCCAGTCCATAGTAACGCCCAGCCGAGACAACAAGGAATAGACCGAACAAAAGAATGTAGGGAAAGGCTGTACCTATATCGGTACTCGCTCCAGGCATATACGGTCCACCAAAACCTTCCGCCACAGTCCAGATTCCGAGTGACAGAAAGATGCCCAGAATACAGGTCAGATTGTTGAACAGACCCAGGATTAACAGGATGGCTAATGCCGTCTCCATCGAAGCTTCAAGACGCGCCAGAAGTAACGGATTAAGACTCACCAGATTACCCCACCAGGAGATCCATACCTGCACAACTGGAATCTGACCATCTTGCGCTCCAGTGATTTGAGCAACAAACGAGTTTTGAAATGCTGGTTGCCATTTTAACCAGGCCGCGATAGCCCAGGCGATACCAAATGCGATACGCACACCGGCTATACTTCGGGCTTGCCAGGCATGAATTCTGAACAAATTCTGGACTGGCATCTCCGGGAGTACATCTTCTGTTCGCATCGATGGAGGCATGATATTTGATCTCACCACAAACCTTCTCTCTACTTGAACCCAATATTTTCTACTACTATCCAGGATAGCAGAACACCTGTAACTCATTCAGATACAGAGCTTCCAGTTCTCGCAAAACAGTGCAGAAGGAGCCGTTCCCCACCCAGACTTTTGGGTGAGGAAGTGCAGGCCGGGCGCACCGGCCTGCACTTCCTCATTTCTTTGTAGGAGGATCGGGGTTGCCAACGAGCATTGGAAAGTCCTGCATTCAGACAGGACAGACCTGTGGACGGAACATATTCTGTTGTACAATGAAGCAGAACAACTACTGTGATAAATCACTGCTGAAGGATATCAAGATCACCAATGCTGTGTCCAAATTGCCAGACAATCAATCCGCCGAGCGCCAAATTCTGTATGGAATGTGGCATTCATTTGCTGATCTGTCCAAACTGTCGAACCGCGAATCTGCCCGCAGCTAAATTTTGTATTGAGTGTGGCCAGGCTCTGCCTATAGCAGCCAGAAGTGGCGGCCAGGGTACTATCCCGCTGCCTGAGTTCTCTACCCAGGATGAATTCCAATTCCATGTACCGTCTCCAATGCAAAACGGGCGAGTAACAGCGCAACTGACTGCGCCTGAAGAACGTCGCGTGGTAACTATTATGTTCGCTGACATCACTGGCTCCACGCCCCTGGCCGACCGCCTTGATCCCGAAGATATGCGCACGATCCTGGCTGGCTATTTTAATCTGATGACCGAGCAAATCCGCCGCCACGGTGGAACCGTTGAGAAATATATCGGCGATGCGGTAATGGCCGTTTTTGGTTCACCGGTCGCGCATGAAGATGACCCGGACCGGGCCATACGCGCGGCGCTGGATATGCAAACTGCATTGAACAACTTTAATCTTACGCGCCAGGGACACGAAGCCGAAGCCATACAACTCCAGATGCGTATTGGCATCAATACGGGTGACGTGGCGGCGCCTGGAGCGCAGTTTAACCGCCAGGATTTCTTGATTACTGGTGACGCAGTAAATGTGGCTGCGCGTTTGCAACAGGTGGCTACGCCCGATACAATTCTGGTGGGTGAACGCACCTATCTGGCAACACGCGAAGTTTTCGATTTCCATTCATTAGCACCCCTGCATGTCAAAGGCAAAAATCTTCCACTCAATGCCTGGGTCGTTCAGGGTTTTCGCTCACGCGACCAGTCTATTCTCCAACATCCACGCGGAATCGAGGGTTTGCTGGCTCCGCTGGTTGGGCGCACACTGGAACTCACGTTGATGCATGCAACATATGCTCGTGTCCGCGATGCCCGCCATACCCATTTAATTACCCTGCTTGGTTCACCGGGAGTCGGCAAATCACGCCTGATCCGCGAATTTATTGAACGCGAGATGGAATCGGCCCATAGCACGACGATCAGCGATGAATCATCAGTCGAGCCGCGCGTGCTGCAAGGCCATTGCCCACCCTATGGTGAGGGCATTACCTACTGGCCACTGGTGGAGATTCTGCGCTCGCTGATTGAGGTGCGCGACGGCGAAAGTGGTGAGACACTGGAACAACGTTTTGTGTTGTTTGTCAGTGAAACTCTGCGCAAAGCCAGACGTAGCGAGGATATTGAACAGGTGGTGAGCGTCCTGCTCCATAGCATCGGACAGGGTCTCCGTGGCGATAGAGAGCGCAATGAGCGGCGCGAGATCCAGCGCAGCACGCTGAATAAAGATATGGATAAAGGCGGTCCCCAGGGCGCGCTCCAACGTGCCTGCCGCATTCTGCTGGAAGCCATCGCTCAGGTTCAACCATTGATCCTGGTCATCGATGATCTCCAATGGGCAGATGAGGCGTTGCTCAACCTGCTGGAATATCTGACCGGGCATATCACGGATTTTCCGCTGCTTTTTCTCTGCCTGGCTCGCCCGGATTTTCTGGAACGTAAACGGGAGTGGGGTGGCGGACGGCCAAACTTTACGACGATTATCCTGGATGCCCTGACTACGGACGAGACGACCGAACTGATTACGGAGTTGCTGGATACCCACGATCTCCCCGATGTGTTGCTCTATACCATTCAACGCAGAGCCGAGGGCAATCCATTCTTTGTAGAAGAGATTGTTCGCATGCTCATCGATCAGGGTGTCCTGGTGCATGACGCTGGCACCTGGAGGATTGGCGACCAGAATGAAGGCGCGGTCAGCGATCTGGCCAGCCCGGCAGCTCCACCGGATGATACGCTGATTGATCTGCACTATGTTCTGCCTTTGCCACGCGTTCCCGATACAATTCAAGGGGTGCTGGCCGCGCGCGTTGATCTTCTCAGCAGGATCGATAAGCAGGTCTTGCAATGTGCTTCGATTGTAGGACGTACCTTTGGGGTCGAGGCACTTCTGGAATTGACGGAGGACCTTGAACGCGAGGTTGTCCTTGTAACACTGGAACAACTGGCCCGCCTGGATTTTATTGAGGAGAGCGAAAAACAAAGGCGTGGACCAGATGAAACAGAACCAGCTTTTAGCTTTAAACATATTCTGATTCGCGATGTAGTCTATAATACTATTCCACGTCATCGCCGGGCGCAAAAGCACGCGCAACTGGCCCTCTGGCTGGAAGGGCTGGAGCTCGAACGCCAGGAAGTGTTTGCCGAATTACTGGCCTATCACTATCAACAGGCCCTGGCCAACTGGTCCACTTCTCGCCATGTCGAGAGCAGTCACTCCGAAAAGAACGGACACAATCTCGCCGAGGAGCATCTGTTAAACGGACTGACGCGGGCCGAACTCGTTGCACGGACTATTCGCTATCTAACGCTGGCTGGTGATAATGCCTATCATAGCTACTACACGATTCGCGCCATTCAAGCCTATACCGAGGCTTTAGACCTGTTACTGGCAAACGAAGCCGATCCGTTGACGGTAGCGAACATGCATCAGAAGCTTGGTCATGCCTATATTCAACGCTCTAACGCCGATGACGCCTGGCGCGAGTACCTCCAGGCCCTTAGTCTGATGAAGGACGCTCCGACCGTTGCGTTGAAGGATCTGCTGTGTCTGTATATGAATATTGCCGAACTACCAACTCGCTGGCTCGGCTGGTTCGAGACCTGGTTGGACATGGAAGAGGTGCGGGGCTATATCAACGAGGGGCTCAAACTGGTCGAGGGACAACCGCCCAGCGCCGAGCAATCATCATTCCTGACATTTCAGGCCATGTGGTATATTCGTCAAAAGAAATATGCATTGTCTCCTGCACAACGCAGTGAACTGGCTGAGCAGGCCCTGCAAAGCGGGCTGGAGGGATTGCACATCGCGGAGGTCGTCAATGACACCAGCGCCCTCTGGATCGCCCTCGACGCCCTTGGTTTTATCTATAGCCAGATTCACAGATATAATGAGGCCCACGAAACGCAGCATCGCCGTCAGACCTTACAACATCTGATTCATGGTCGCGAAGAACTGTATGACCTGTATATCTCTCTTGGCTCCGCGCACAAACAAATTAGCGACTACGCCGTGGCGGCTTCCTGGTATGGTCGGGCCTGGCGGATTGCACAAACCATGGAGAGTCCATCAATGTTACTCACCAGCATGCAGCTCCGGCTGGGGGTCTGGTATCAGTGGGACCGCTGGAATGAAGCCTGCGACGTAGCAAAAAGTATTCTCCAAACCAGCGATCAGTATCAGCAGGATCTCTCCTGGCAACTGCGCGCGCTGGAAGTTCTGGCCGAACTGAACTACCGCACGGGTCATCTGGAACAGAGTGCAGAGTATCTCCGGCAGTACAATCGTCTCTCCGAACACTGCATGACCCATCTGCCGCTTTTGTCCGCCATTTACACCGCGCAGGAAAACTGGGCACAGGCTCTGGAAGAGATGCGCGCGTTGCTTCAGAGCAGCGAACCATTTCCGTACCCTGATAGCCTCGCACGCCTGGCGGAACTGACGGTTATAGCAGGTGAACCCTACGAAGAGCAACTGGCAACCTGCACACGTGCCGTTGTCCTGGCAGAGCAAACAGGGACACGTAAATACTTCGCGATCGCACTCAGGGCGCGCGGTCGTATGCACATGGGACAGCAAAACTGGCAGGGGGCTGAGCAAGATTATCGTGCCGCGCTGGAAATCTTCCAGGAATTAGATCTCTCCTGGGAACGCGGCGAGACACTCTATTGCCTGGGCCAGTTCTATCAGCGCGGTATTACTCAGGCCAGCAATCAGGAGACCCTGGATTATGGACTGCCCCGTATGTTCTTTGAGCAGGCTCTGGGCTTTTTTGAGTCGCTGGGAGCGATCCATGATGCCCAACGAACCCGCCTGGCCCTGGAACAGTCCCATTTGACCAGCGTTTAACCAGGGCCTCCTGGCTCAGTGAAGAGGCAGAGGAATGTTGTGGGTAGAGTGCTCGTTCTGGAGCTTAAACGCACCGACAGAAGTACGCAGGCGCTCAACCAGGTGCGTCAACTGCCACATATTGTGCGTGGTTTCATGGATGCTACTCCCGCTCTCGCGGCTGGCATCTGTGATACTCTGCATAATCAAAAGGACATCTTTCGAGAACTGCGACTGCTGGATCGCCGCGACATTGATGCTCTCGATCGCCTGCGTCTGGTCCTCTACCACATCAAAAATAGCATTCAGTGCTTCGCCCACCTGCTTCGCCCGTTTTATGCCATCGGTCGTTTCCAGTTCAGTATCATGCATTGCCTCTGTCACCGTACTGATATTCTCATTCAATGTGCGTCCAAGGGAGGTTATCAGGTGAACCTGACTTTTTGTCTGTTCAGAGAGACGACGAATATCCGAAGCCACGGCGGCGAAGCCCTTGCCATTCTCACCGGCCAGGGCCGCCTGAATGCTGGCATCCAATGCCAGGCGATTCGTCTGATGGGCAATCCCTGCGATCACCCGTACAATACTATCGATCTGGCGCGAACTTTCATCCAGCGCCTGGAACTTCGCAGCCGTCTCATGGACCGTCTCATGGATACGCACAATCCCGCCACCAGCCTGGTCCAGTGCCTGGCGCCCATTGTGCGCGGCCAGGCGGGCCTGATACGACACGCGCGCCAGAAACTGCGCCCGTTCAGTCACTTCGCGAGTTGAAGCCGCCATCTGTTCCACCACACCTACAACATCCAACATATCTTGAATTTGCTGATCGCCAATGGCCACCAGTTGGGTCATCCGCAATCTCGTCGCGCCCATGACGACTTCAACTTCAGATGTCACGCGTTTGACATCTATCACCAGGGTGCTTAACTCTTTAATAATATAGTTAAAAGAGCTGGCCAGAAAACCCAGCGTATCGGGTGTAACCTCGGCCTCGGTACTCAAATCGCCTTCGCCCAATCCTCTCACCTCGACAATCAGTTTTTCTACCCGCGCTTGCAATGCATCACGCTCAGACTGGATATTTTGTAGTAGATGGACAATACCATCAAGCATGGTATTCATTGAGAGAGCCACCTTATCAATGTCATCGTGGCCAGTTACGGGTGCACGCGCATCGATATCCCCCTCGGCAAAGCGTTGTGTCAGCACAACGAGTTTGCTCAAAGAGCGGGTAATTGTCAGATTGATCATATGGCTGATGAGAAAGATCAGTAGCGCTCCAAAGAGCATAGCAAAAATGGTCCAGAAGAGCACAGTTGGAATTTTACTGGTATTTCCCTCAGCCACGATCTGGCTAATATTCTCAGTCAGATTGACCAGTCTGGCCAGATGTTCTTGTAAGGAGAGATAAACTTGATCGACACGGGCCACATCACTGGTAAGCATCTCCGCGCTGGCACCGCTTTGCAAATCGGACAATACCCGTTGCTGGGCCACCTGGTAATCCACCCATTGCGTTTTGACCAGAGCAATCAACGTCTGCTGAATGACCGGTGCCTGACTACCTGATTTACTCTCTTGCAAAGTATCATGCACAGATCTCATCCGGGATGAGGTTGCTATCTGGTAATCCCGCCGATAGACGTTGAGGGAAGAACTGAAATCGCTGGTGAGCGCATTTATTTTAGTAGTATTCGCGGCAGGCACAGCAGGTACCACAGGCGAGTCACTCAAAAGATCCAGGATATCATTCATGCGGAACAGATCTACCTGCATATGAGCCGCGAATTTAAGGGCGCTGTTACTGACTTGCACAGTAGTATTCATAGTCTCAAGCGTTCCGATATAGGAACTCCCCAATGCTCCAATCACAACGCCAGAAATGAGAGCGGTCAGGAGGGTAGCCATCAGTAGACGGCGTGGAATCGATACATTCGTCAAAAATTGCCACATAGCCAGTCCTTCTTTAGAAGAAAACGCGAGGTGCTGCATTGTACCTATGACGACCCGGACATGGCATGGTATCTTCTTGATGATTAGCCACGATTCTATTTTACTGCTCAGGGGTAAACTGAACTGCTAAAGGGCAGAGGTTCGCTACATTTCCCATAGATGTGGGTCCTGCCAGAGGCGTGTTGAATCCCAGCTGCTCCCCGGCTCGTGCTTGAGAACGGAAATATGGATCTGTGCCAGGTTAGCCCCGTTCTCCCGCAGGCTTTTTTGCATACTTGTCAGAGCCAGCTTTGGCGTATTATTGGTACGGCTCAGATGCGCCAGCCAGAGCCAGCGGAGTCCATCGGAACGCCAGATACGCAACACGGCCTCCGCCGCCTGGCTATTGGAGAGATGGCCGGTCGAACTGAGGATCCGTTGTTTTAAATGATAGGGATAAGGGCCGCTGAGCAAACGCGCGCGATCGTGGTTTGATTCCAGAATCAGCAAATCTGCCCTGGCCATGGCTGCCAGCATAGTTTCTGTAACTTCACCAGTATCGGTGACAATACAGACCCGGCAACCACCGGCGTGCAATAGATAGCCACAGGGAGCTACTGCATCATGCGAAACCGCAAACGAGTCGATCTCGATATCGCCGATGGTAGTATGAGCACCCCCTGGCAGAGATCTCCAGAGATTGGTGTCCGCCGCAAGAGAGGCCGTCGGCGACACATGAACTTCCTCAGACGCCGATAGCATCTCGATAAAAGCAGGCGGATCGCTCTCCAGACGGACCAGCGCGCCTGTTTCAGAGCGCAGTTCCCCGGAGGAGAAGATCTCGCGTAAGACTGACAGGGTACGCGGATCAGCAAAGACAGGAACATGAAAGCGTTTGAACAGCACAGGCAAGCCAAGAATATGGTCGCTATGTTCGTGGGTGACCAGCACACCCTGTAATTCCCCTGGCTCCCTCCCGGCCTGGCGCAAACGCTCTAATAACACCCGTGCAGAAAAGCCCGCGTCAACCAGCACGCATGTGCGCCCTTGTGGACCAGCCTCGATCAGATACGCATTGCCGCTACTGCCGCTGCCCAGTGATGTGACTCGCATGTTTTTATCTGTCCGTTTCTGCTACTGATTGCCAGCCGTTGCCCGTCTCCAACGCACAACGGATCTCCTGTTGAACCTCAAGCTCCAATTCAGTCGCCAGTGCCTCGTTGAGAGCCAACCTGGCCTGCACGCCACCCAGTTGCCCCAAAGCCCAGGCCGCGTGCCCTCGCACCAGGGGTTCTTCATGATGCAATGCCTCACACAAAGCCGGGACCGCCCGCCGGTCTCCGCTATTACCGAGCGCAACACAGACATTGCGCAACAGTCCGCGTCGTTTCGTGCGCTTAATCGGACTGCCCCGAAAACGGTCGCGAAACTCCTCTTCGGTCAAGCGCAAAAGCGGAATCAGTTCGGGGCTTCCGCCTTCCAGCGCGGCGCGCGCGCGAAATTCCTGACGCGGATGAAATGTCAGTGGGCGTACACTCGTGGCAACGGTTGAGCGCAATCCCAAACGGCGCTCTGCCACCTGATTGACGGGACAGACCTGCTGGCAAATATCGCAGCCATAGATCAGATTGCCCATCAAGGGACGTAACTCCAGGGGAATACTCCCACGCAATTCAATGGTAAGATAGGAGATACAGCGCCGATTATCCAGGACGTATGGAGCTGGCAGCGCGCCCGTAGGGCAGGCATGCAGACAGATCTCGCAACTTCCACAGTTTGCTTTGAGCGGTAGATCCAGTTCCTCCTGGGGCAGAGGCAGATTTGTTACAATCTCCGCTAGAAAAACCCACGATCCCCAGCCACGCGTCAGAATATTCGTATTTTTGCCGTACCAGCCCAATCCAGCGCGCTGTGCGACCGCGCGGTCAACCATGCGCCCGGTATCCACAAACAAACGTGTCTCCAGAGACGGCACTTCGGCACGTACATACTCGCGTAACCAGGTTGAAAACTGCTGGAGTCTGGGCTTAATCAATTCATGGTAATCATCCCCCCAGGCATAACGCGAGATGCTGCCACGTAGCTCACGCTCCTGGCCTGCCTCTGGAAGCACACTCAGATAACACATTGCCAGCGCGATAATTGATTGGGCCTCTGGCAAAAGCGCGTCAGGATGGCACGAGACATCAGCTCGCTCCGCAGTGAACCAGGGCAGACCATCCATCAAACCCTGAGCGACGCGTTCTTTAATCACCCGCTCAGCTTCAGGAAAGGCTTCCGCGCCTGTCAAACGCACACTATCGAAGCCCAGTTCATAGGCATATTCTTTAATGGCCGTCACGTTGATCATTGTATCTCCACCTCCCCCAGTCCTCTCATTGCAAATATAACTGGAACGGATCCCATAGGAGACCTAATTTGTAACATCACGGCTCTCGTTCAACCACCAGGTCAGCCCGATAAAAATCGCCAGATAGATGATCAGCGTAA
>Ga0265338_10004824_pt1 | contig 18022 bp, 11 predicted proteins | sample 42126metaG_FD_193579 | JGI IMG/M metagenome (GOLD analysis project Ga0265338, IMG submission 193579) | Rhizosphere microbial communities from Carex aquatilis grown in University of Washington, Seatle, WA, United States - 4-21-26 metaG | ecosystem: Host-associated > Plants > Roots > Rhizosphere... | reverse complement strand
AACTCGGGATGATCTGCAGGCGGGCCACGACCGGGACAGGCTTCCGCGCCCTCAGACCCGCGCGGAGCGCCGCTCGATTGCCCCGACCCACAGACGTCGGCCTGCTAACAACGACATGCCCCCAGCACCTCGTGTCGTTCTGGGCGAGCGTATTCTCGACGGCGTCTCCAGTCAAATTACGGCCCGCCTCCGGCCGCGAGCCGCAGCAGCTCGTTCGCCGCGCGCTGTGCAGCCGTCAGAGCCTGCGCACGCGCATTGCCCGCTGCTGCCAGGTTCTCCCTGCGGATGTCAACGGCCTGCAGCGTCTGCCGCAGGTGGTCGCGGAGCACGGCGTCCCGCTGGACGCGCCGCCGGACGGCCTGCATCTGTTGCGTCTGCACGTCAACCCGATCTGCTGCGCGCTTCCGCGTCGCGTTCAGGTCGTCACGCAGCAGGGGCAGGGCCGTGTTGAGCCTCCCAAGGGCGGCGACTGCGACTGCAGCCCCCGTGTTGGCTCGTGCCACAGCCAGCGGCAAGTCCTGCCCGCCGTCTACTTCGAACAGGCGGTTCAGGGCCTCGTTGATCGCATCGGATGGGCCTTGGTCTGCCAATGTCGTCCCCTCCCTTCCTACAGGTGCAAGATGTTGAGCGGGGCCCAGGGCTGACCGAGCGGCTGTCCGTCGACCATGATCCCGTTCGTCGTCAGGTTTCCGAGAGCTGTCAACGCGTATCGGTTCTTGTCGTGGATTGGGCGCAGACCATTCACGTCGACGGAGCGGTCCGTGCCTCCAAGCACGTGATTGGTGCTGAGCGCGAGCGTCTCGACCGTGAGACTCACCGGAAAGCCCTTCGCTTCAGGGCTGATGCAGCGGTTCTCCGCGAAGGTGCAGTTGTCGTTGCTCGCAACGAGGGCAATCAGCCCGCCACCGAGCGCACGGAACTCGTTTCCGCGCACGCCGGTCGTCCCTGTCGGCAGCGGCCGCTCCTTCTGGATCTGCCCGTGTGACAGACCCCCAGTGGAGCCCTGGTAGTAGAGGATGTCGAGGCGGTACATCGGCTCGGGGACGTCGCTGGTCCCGACACGCAGCGCGTACCAGTCGCCTTCCGCCTCCACGCCGGTGACGGTGTTGTCTGCGACGTCGAGCATCTCGTACCCGGAAGTCGCCGCGATGCCGGCGCTCCAGAGGTCTGTTCTGGACCTGCCGACCTCGGCGACGAAGTTGCCGGCGACGCGCACGGATGGGCAGGCGACGAGTTGGATACCCGTGCACGTGCCGATGCGCTGATCGCCCTGCCCGCCGACGCCCAGAATGGTGTTGTCGACCACCTCGGACGCCGTCGCGCGGACCAGGAGGATGCCGGCGAGAGCGCTCTTGCCCCACGACTGCAACACCGAGATCCGCTCGATGGCGTTGTTTGCGATGCTCAATCCCACGGCGGTACTGCCCGTCTGCATGAGTACCCCGCAGCCGCAGTTGCCGATGTCGTTTTGCTTGATGATCAGCGACTCGACGTGTACGCTCTCGGCGATGTCAATTGCGGCGACGTCGAACATCCCGATCTGGTTGCCGAGGATGCGCGAGGAGCGGATCACCTCTTCGTCCCCGTCGACGAACCCGACCCCCACGCAGCCCGGCTGAAGACTCTCGGTGTTCCCGAGGCGGCCGATCGTGTTGCCCTCGATCCAAGTGTTGCCCGTGCCAAGGAGGATCCCGTCGCCCCGCACGAACATCATGTTCGCGTCGATGTGGACGGATCCGTTGCGTACGGGCGCCCGCAGGTCGACGCCCGACTGGCCACTCCAGACGAACGTGTTGTGCGAGATCTCACTGCGGTCGACGAGGAGCAGGAAGCCGCCGCTCAGCTGGGTTGCCCTTCCGAGCTGCACCCCGAAGTCGCTCCCGGCGAGGATGTTGTCGCGGATGCAAAGCTCCGCCCCGATGAGGGAGCGTGCGATCCCCTCGCCTGCGACGTAACGCGCCTCGCGCCGTGCGTAGTCCGCCGCGGTCCGCGCGAAGTCCGTCAGCCCGCCGATCGCGGTCCCGCCGACCAGGACGCAGTCCCGGATGGTCGCCTTTGCGACGAGTCCGCTGAGCGCGATGGCGGTACCGAGCCGGAACTCCCCGCCGTCGTCCGCCGCCTCGACGGCCAGGAGCAGCAGGAGGCGCAAGACCCCCTCCATCACGACCAGCCGTTCGAGCACGACCCCGGCCGCGTCGTTGACGACGATCGCGTCACCGACGACCCCGTCGCCCGAGGCCCGCATCGTGAAGAGCGCCAGGTCGGCCACCGACACGTCGACAGCCGTGTCGATGGCAAGCGCCGGGCCGTCGCCCGCGAAACGGATCTGTGTGCGGACTCCCACGCCGTGGACGTGCACCGAGGCGGCATCGGTGATCGTCAGCCCGGTGTCGAGCTCGTAGATGCCCGGGCAGATGCAAACCCGGCCGCCTCCGGCCTCGGTGACCTTATCGATCGCCTGCTGGATCGTCATCGACCCCTGTACGTGCGACTTCTGCGTCACGCACACCTCGCACGGGCAGCCCTCGGCGGTCGCGGGCGGCCAGATCGTGCGGCAGTCAGTCGGGTCGTTCCCGCCGGCGACGACGGCGAGCTTGGCGAAGTGGTGAAGCGGCCCGCGCGGCGGGGCCGCGTCGAGTAGCTCGACAGAGCCGTCGGCCGTGCGGACGGCAAATACCCAGTAGTCGCCGGCGTGCAGGTCGCCATGCGAGCCGGCCTCGGGTTCGAATCGAATCGAGATCCCGTTCTCGACACCCGTGTCGGTGCTGGGCTGGACGGTCTGCTCGACGGCATCCCACTTCACGAGCCGTGGGTTCGTGCCGGCCGCGCCGCTGTAGGCGTTCAGCACAGCCGTCGCCTCGAGCGTGATCACCCCGGTCGCCTCGTTCACATTGTGGATCTGGGCGAGCGGCCCGCCCGCCCCGGTCTCACGCATCGACAGCTCGATGTCGTCGTTGACGAACTCGACCCAGTCGTTGGTCTGAAACCGCGTCCAGGCGTCGTGGCCCGTCGAGTCGACGGTGATCGTGGGCCGGACGCCCGTCGTGTCCACCACCTCGACGATTGCGATCAGCGAGGCGTTGTCGCTCGACCACTTGTACTTCGGCATCGGCTGGCCGGCCGACTCGTCGAGGTTACCGGCCGTGTGGACCTCGACGCGATAGAGGCGATTCTCGAGGCCCGTGTACCCGTCCGGTCCCTGCACGATGCACGGGCCGCCCGGCGGCGTTGCCGGGCCTTTGATCGTCGTCAGCCGCGCCGTCGACGGCGCTGTGATGGTCGCCCAGTCGAACGGATCGTCGCCGCAGACCGCGTCTCGGGGCGCGGCGGCGACCTTCACCTGCCATGCGGTCTGAACCCGCGTGGCGGTGTCGCGGCCCCCTAGCGCGGGATCGAGCAGGGATGCGTCCTGCGACGCGGTGACCTCCCGCTCCCACACGTCGAGGTAGGCGATGCCGACGGAGGCGATCGAGTTGGCGTCCGCATAGGCCGGATGCGCGTAGATGAACGGCTGCTGGACATAGGGAAGCGGCGGCGCACCGTGAACCCCGCCGACGTTGGGGTCGCGCACTGCGCCGAGCCCGGACGCCGGGTCGCCGAAGCACTCGACCTGGATGCCGTCGACGTAGGCGCGCCCCTGGCCGATGGTGAGCGTCCCGTCAGGGGCGACTCCGATCTGGAACCCGGAGGGTGTGGTCGCCGGCACGATCGCGAGGGTCGGCATCGGGTCGGGCGGCACGGGCGCGAACGCCGATGCGAGGATGTCGTAGATGCCCGAGCGAAGGCGGCGGTCGACGAGCTCCTCGGCCTCGTTCCAGTCGGCGTCCAAGCTCACACGGCCCTGCTGCTTCAGGACGCCGCTGAAGCTTCTGCCCGGGTCGAACGTGAAGCGCGTGTAGTCCCCGCTCATGGCCTGCTCCTTCTGGGTCCGTTCATGTGACGAAGATCAGGCCGGCCTCCAGCCCGACCGGGAGGTACTCCTGGAGGCGCAGGCGCAGGTTTGCCTCGCGCTGCGGCTGCTTGAGGACCGAGAACGCCCCCATCTCCGAGCCGTCCTCGGCGCCCGTACGGATCTGGATTGGGGATGCCAGCCGCAGCTGGGCGAACGCCGGGTGCCCGTAGTCCACGGAGACGAACGACGGGACGAGCCAGGCGAGCACGTCGTTCGCGATCGCCGTGTCCCAGCCGGCGGGCAGCGGCGTGCCGGTGCGGATCGCCTCCGCCTTTGCGGCGTCGCGGCGCCGGGAGATCTCAAGCCCGGGCTGGCAGCGGTAGCGTTGCGGCGTGCGGGAACCGTCCGGGAGCCACGAGAACCGTACGCAGCCGGTCTGGCGCTCGTCGACCGTCAGCGCCCCGGCGAAAATCGACTCGCTTCCGAGCTCGAGCGAGTGAAGCCACGTCGACCCGAAGACCGTCGTCCGCTCGATACGGGCGGGGGGACCGTCGTCGCCCGCGGCGTTGGACACGTCGCCGGCGACGATCGAATCGAGAATGGTCAGCTTGGCGGCGTGTGCGGGAACCTGCAGCGTGCCGGTGACGGCGAACGCGAGCTGGACCTCGAGCCGCATGTTGAACAGGATCGGATTGCCGTGGCCGTCGGTCCCTGTCTCCGTGACGACGAGGCTCGGCCTACCGTCGGCGGGCCCTTCCTCCTCGACGGTTCGACCCGGCACCATCGTGGTGTGGAGGAGCCGGACGAGCTCGAGGTCGCCGTCGATCTCCAGCCCGCCTTCGACCACGAGACCGTCGAGAGTCAGGTGCGCCTTCTCGCCGGCGGCAAGGACGGTGAGCGTACGGTTCTGCACCCGGATCGTCGGGCGGCAGCCGTCGGCTGCCTGAATCACAAGCGACTCACCGGCGCCGACGGTGATCGTGCTCGACAGCCGGTAGGTGTTGTCATCCGTGATCTCGATCACGCTGCTCGCCCCTCGGTTCGCGATGCGGTTGTCGAGATCACCGTCGGCCGGGACGTGCCACGTCGGCCCTTCGTGCGGCCTTGGCGCGGCCAGCCAGTTGCGCCGCGCGTAGCGCCCGCCGCCAAGCGGTGCACTGAAACCGTAGAACCAGGAGACCGTGATCTCCTCGCCGTCGAAGGCGTCGGGGACAGCGAGCCGGCCCCGCGTCGGGTCGATCGCAAGGATGTCGTCGGTCGGCTGGGCCATGGCGTTCCAGCGCTCCAGATCCGCGCAGCGCACGTTCGCGAACGCCGTCCCGTTGTGGAAGACCTGAATCGCCGCGACGGACGGGTCGCCGTAGAACGCGTCGATGTCCTCGAAGAACGCCGCGGCTCTGATCGGCAGCGAGACGTGCAGCTCGTCGACGAGCCCGGATGCGGTGTCGTCCGTCTGTCCGCGCGAGAAAAGCGGCACGTTCTGGCCGAGCGGGCTGACCGTGTAGCGCCAGCTCGAGCCCCCGATCGCGCGTGCCAGCGAGCGCTCCAGCGGGTAGGCCGCGAGGCGCCAGAGGAACAACCCGACCTTCGGCATGCCGTACCAGCCGGTCGCCGACTCGATCGGCCGCACATCGACGGTGTGCATCGTCGTGTCCCACGCGCCGCCGATGCGGTCGCAGACGTCGACACTGCGGATGTCCGGGCACCCCTCGCAGTCGGGGCGCAGGTGCTCCAGGTTCTGGTTCCAGTCGAGCAGCTGGAAGAACTCGACGACGTGCGCGCCCCAGCCGGTAACCGCAGCCGCGAGCTGCTCGAGCATCGCGGGGGTGCCTTTGCGCCGCCGGTAGTAGATCGTCTCGGCGACGTCCGCCCGCGTCGGGATCGTTCCCGGCGGACGCAGGTCCGGTCCCAGCAGATCGGTGAAGAGCTGCTCGGCGGTCTCCGCGGCGGCGGCCGTGTCGAGGTCGTGGAGCGGGACGTTCCCGACAAGGTCGCCGATGTACGGGATCACCCAATGGCTGCAGGTCTCGATGAAGAAGTCGTTCCAGAGCTCCTCCACGTTTCCGCGCAGCGCGTCCGCCTCGCTCGTAATCAGCTCGAGCAGCGCCCGGAGCTCATCGTTCTCCGCCATGTCGGCGATGCGGTAGAGCGAGGGCAGCAGGGCGAACAGCCGGTCGGGCTGCGGCGAGACGGTGGTGGTGCTCATACGGCGATCCCCCCACTGGCGGTGAGCGTGAGGTCCTGCGACGACTCGAGAACCAGGACCTCGGCCGGCAGCACGGTTCCAGGCGACCCTCCTGGGCGCGCCGGCAGCGCGAGAATCCGCGGTTGTGGCTGGCCGAGGGCCTCGTCGACCCCGTGCTCGGCGCGAACGGTGGCGTCGGTGGAGTTGATGTCGAGCACATCCACGTCGACCCCGAGCACGCCGTCGACGTCCTGCAGCGTCGCGTAGATCGCCCCGACGTACACCGGCTCGGCGAAAGAGCGGCGGTCGAAGGAGAGCGAGTCCTCGAGCGTCGCCCGTGCCGCCTGCAGGACGGTGGCGGTGACATGGTTCGGATCGACGGCCAGCGATGCGGACACGACTATGCCGAGCTGCGAGTAGTTATCGATCAGCAGCCGCTGGTTCGGGTCGCGCTCGACTGCGAAAGTGGCGAGCAACTGGGTCAGGCCATTCACGGAGAAGGTGCCGCCCGCCTGTCCAGCGACGGTGAGGTGGATCGCCCGCCGCCGTCCGTCCCAGGCCCACGAGGCTGTCGCCTTGGCGACGACGCCGCCGGTGAGCATCGTGTCCTCGAAGTCGCGCAGTGACACTGCGCGCCCGAAGGTGCGGACCGTCCCAGGCGCCGCGGCGCGGGCCCCGGCCAGGGACTCGGCGTCCGAGCCACCGTCGGCGGCGACCGGGTTGCCGACCGCGCGCACGCCGGTCGGGCGGTCGAGCAGCGAGGTGAGCGTCCCGCGTCGCACGCGTCCTGCGAGGCCGCCGCCGCGACGGTAGGTCGCAACGACGTTCTGCCGGCCCGTGGGCAGTCGCGCGCCCATCACGCCGTCGCCGAAGATCACCGTCAGGGATCCGTCGTCGGCGAGCGTGGTCGTGTACACGGGGGCGTTCGGCGCCTGCGCGTACAGGGAGGCAACCTCGGCCCATGCGACGCCGTTCACGAGCACCTGCAGCACCGCAGGCGATGCCGGTGTCTTTTTGAGCGTGAATCGCTGGAAGGCCTGCGATGCATCGCCGTCGCCGAGGACCTCGCCGTGGACGGTCTCGCCCTGCGCCGCCGGCGAGACGTTCCCCAGCAGCCGGGAGCTGGCGCCATCGATGTCTGGAGGCGGATCCGCGTCGAGCTGGAGCAGGACGAACACACGCGGCGCGATCGACGGGAGCGGGGGCAGCACGGCGACCCGGTCGTCGGCGGCAGGCACGGCCTCGAGCCCGTTCGCCGCGTAGAGCTCCTGGAGATCGCTCACGTCTCCGATGTGGACAAGCCCGACCGTGTACAGGGCCGGTGCCTCCAGGCCCTTGGCGACCCGGAGCTGGCCGTGTACGGCAGTGCCAAAGAGGGACGTCACGGGCCCGGACAGCACACCGTCGAGGTAACGGGCATTTCCGGGATCCAGGCCGAGCGCGACAACTGTCGTCGCGTCGCTGGCAGAGGGCCCGAAGACGATCGTGTCGCCCGGCGCTCCCGGCACCACCGCAACCGCGGTACCGAGGTCGAGCGTGACGACCCTGGCGAATGAGGCGCTGCTGGGAAGCGCGTTGCGGATCGCGTCTTGCAGCGAGCCGGGGATGTCCGTCGGGTCGGCGAGCGAGATCGTCTGTGGCGGCGACGAGCCGATGGCCACTCGCAGCTCGCGCGTTGCGCTTGCGCCGACCGTTGCAGCGTCGAAGCTGCCGACGATCGCGGTGATCGGCGTCCCCTGCGTCGCATCCACGCGGAGCGTCGAGGCGAGGTCGCCCCCGAAGGTAATCCCGGAACCGAGCAGCGACGCCGCCGCGATCGTCGCCGGATACGCCGTCCCGGTTGCGTCGGTGAGGATCACGCTCCGTCCCTCCCCGATGGCGGCGACGTCGATGTCCCCATCAACTGTCGAGACGGACGTCCAGCCGGATCGGCGTCCCGACACGACGACCTCCTCGCCTGTCACGCGGTCGGGATATGCGTAGGGCCAGAACCGCAGCTCGTCACCGAGGAGTTCGTGCAGAACTATGTCGCGTACATCCCAGCCAGAGTCGAGCCGGACGTCCAGAATGACTTGTGTGACCGTTCCGGTTACGACATCCGTGCCGCCATCAGACGGGCGTCGCACGTTCTTGTCGGTGACCTTCTGGATCTCGCAGAGATAGGTGTTTGTGGAGCCTCCGCTCACATGGACGACGAGCAGGTGCGCGCCGGGCTTGAGACCTGGATATCGAGCGTCCAGCGAGACCTGCAGACCGGAACCCCCGTCGCTCGCCACGAGGCGGAAGTCGGTCTTGAACGCCTTGAGGGCATAGGTCGTCGCGTTGCCTGGAACCTGCTCCACCGCGGCCACCGTCTTCTCGGGGGCGTCGAAGCCGAAGACGCGGAAGCTCCGGCCGAGCTTCCACGCGCCGGCGGGATCGAACGCCTGGCTCGGCGCCGCGGCCCAGTTCACGACCACGTCGTCGTCGCGGCGGTCGACGCTCGCGACCGTCAGCGTCTCGAGATGGGCCGGGTTGTAGAGAGCGACGTGGTCACGCGGCGCGAGCGCCGCGATCGCGGCCTGGGCTGCCGCGTCGGGCGCGGCAGTGGCCGCAGTCCCGTCGTACGGATCTGCGGCGACAGGACGCCCGTGGATTCGCAGTGCGTTCATGCGGGCATCCGCGGAGACGACGGCAGTCGTCTCGTACTTCTGCGGCGTCTCGCCCTGTGCCGGAACGCTCTGTACCCGTGTGCCGGTTGGGATCGAAGCCGTCGCACCCCGCTCCAGCGTGAAGGCGAGCGGCGCGGTCGCCGAGACCGCGGGGGCGAGCTCGTAGTCGATCAGCCTGACGAGCCGGAGCAACGAGTCCCGCTGTACAGCCGTACGCAGGAACGACTCGTTCGCGACCCGCTCCTGGTAGAAGGTGAGGATGTCAGCGACGGCCGCCCAGAGCTCGACGATCGTCACCGCGTAGTCATCGGTGAGGCGCGTCGAGAGCGCGCTCAGCTCCGGCGTCTGCGCGAGCCGCTCGAGGATCGCCAGGCGGAACGACCCGAATGTCCCCGTGCGGTATTCGATCGCCGACAGCCCTGGCCGGTTCTGGATCTCGGCCGAGAACGGCACCAGCCCCGACTCGCAGCATCCGCACGTGCAGGTCACGATCCGCCTCCAGCCGTGATTGTCAAGGCCCCCATCTCGATGTTGCTCGGGTCGTTGTCGAGGCGCGCGATCTCCCATGGGCCGATCGACATAACACCGGCCTCGAGCTCTCCGCCCGGGTCGCGACCCCACCGGTGGAATGCGGTTACCGTGGCCAACTCGACGCCGTCGATCCCCTCGACCGTGGCATACAGGCGGCTGAGGTAGACGGGCTGGCCGAACGACAGGCCGGCTGGATCGAACAGCCGTTGCAGTGCGAGGGCGGCAGCGTGGCTCACGTCGCCTGCGAAGTAGCCGTACGTGACGCACAGCTGCAGCTCGACGTCGAGCGGTACGTAGCGCGCCGCCCGGATCTCGAGGTCGTAGCCCGCGAGCCGGTAGCGCGTGAGCCCGTCCAGCACCTGGAGACGAAAGCCCTCGTCGAGGTGCACGAGCCCGCGCGCGTCGACGATCGCGTTTCCGGTGTCGACGGGGTCGATCCCGACGAACACGGTGTACCAGCTGCCGGTCCAGCGGAATGACGCAACCGCGCTTGCGACCCCGTCGAGGGTGAGGGCGGCGCGCCTGTAGTCGTCTTCGGTGACGGCGCGGTACTGGACGGCGCGGACGGCGGCAGGCGCGTGCCGCCGAACCTCCTCGATCGTCTCGGGGTCGATCCCATCGCGCGCCGGCAAGGGGTTGCGGACGGCCTGGATCGTCGGCCAGCCCACGGGCAGGGGTGCCGGTGTGACCACATGCGCGAGCCCCTCGGCGCCGATGTTGCCTGGCCGTCCCACACCGATCCGATAGGCAACACGGGCCTGGGTGATGCCGACGAACCGGGAGCCGTACTGTCCGTCGCCGAAGCGAAGCACGGCGCGTCCCGTGTCGTCGACGTCAACGACGCAGCGCGGCGCAGGCTCTCCGGGACCAAAGAAGTCCGGAGTCGGCAGCCAGAGCTCGTCGGGGGTTGTCGACATCGTCACCGCGGGAACGGCCTCGTGGACGTCGGCGGAGAGCTGTGTCCGTGCGGGCGGCGCGGCGTCGGCGAAGTGCCACACAGCGTCCGGTGGGAATGGCGCCTGGATTGTCTGCGGACCCTGGGACAGGGGGAGACGAACGAGGGGGTCGCCGTCGGTCGCCGGCGCGAAGTCGAACGTCTCCCGCACTGTCCGGCCGTGGTCGGCAGGCGCCACATTCCCGCGTGCCACGGAGACCGCCGGCACCGTCGTCTCGCCGTCGGCAAGCGTCGCCGAGACACAGAGCGGGAACGTCAGAGCGTCGACCTTGGCCCATGTCACCTCCAGCACGTGGAGCGCTGCTCCGGCGCGCTCCGCGACGGAATAGGGCGTCCCGTCGGGCTTCAGATCCTTGATGAACAGCTCGTCGGTCAGGTCGACGGGGGGGTACGCGATCCGGACGACCTGACGGTGGGTGGGGTCGGCGTCCGCCCGGGCACCCGTCGCCGGGCCGGCCACCTCCTCCAGGAGCAGGAGGTCGCCCTCTGCCAGGGGCGGCAGTGCGGCTCGCAGGTTGTTCTCCGCGACGCTCTGAAGTCCGTACAGGTGGGCCGTCGTGGCACCTGCGGGGAGGCAGCAGTTCTCGTCGCCCCAGGCGTGGATCCGCAGCTCGTTGTTCAGGTAGTGGACCTGCGTGACGGCCGACGTCTCGAAGACCCGCACGTTCGCCAGCGCGGGGTCGGTGAGGTAGTCGATGTCGGTCGGGGCGTTCGGAAGCACGGCCGACGGCGGCAGCGGCGGCACGGCATGCTTGAGCGGTGCGGCGATCTTCGTGACGAGCTGCACCCCGGGCGAGATAGCTCCTTGATCGGCGACGGTGAACTGGGCGTAGGTCCAGGCGTTACGCCCGTCATGCATCGCGTAGTCGATGAGCTTGGCGTGGCGCTTGGCCGAGATCCGCTGGCGCGCCGTGTCCAGGTACGCCTCGTTGGCGACCGCGTCCTGGAGGTAGCTCAGGTAGTCGCCCTCGTAGGCGAACAGCTCGAGCAGCGCGATGCCGACGTCCGCTGGGCTTCGCTCCGTCCAGCTCGGGTTCCGTTCCGCCACGAGGTCGAGGAGGAGCTGGCGGAAGCTCGCGTAGTCCTTCGCGAGGTAGTCGAGGACCGGTTCCTCGAGGACATCGTCGTGGCAGTCGCACCCCGGCTTGCAGTCGAAGTCGATCAGGCAACCCGGCCGGAAGTTGACGGGCGCCACCGAGAAGTGGCGGTCGAGGCCGTCGAGATCGAACGTCCAGTAGCCGTCCGTATCGAGCGACCACCCGATCGAGAGCAGGTAGGGCGCGTAGTCCCCCTGCTGGTCGACCTGGAGGTCGACGACCTTCGGGTCGGCGACAGCGACGTCGCTCGGGGTGATCTCGAACCCGACGATACGAGTACCGCCGTGGATGCGGTAGACGTCGGCGTCCGCCAGCGCGGCCGCGAGGCCGGCGACGTCGTTGAGGAAGTGCACGTGGAGCGTGTGCACTCCAGCGACGAGCTCATATTCCACGAAGTCGATCCCGTTGACGCCGGCGCGGCCCTCGAGGAGCGACCGGCGCGTGTCGTCGCGGCAGCTTGGACCGATCTGCCCGAGGATCTGCGCTGCGGTCGTCGTCTTCTGGGGCATCAGATGCTCCACGGCGACACGAAGCGCGCCGTGAGGTCCTCTCCCGTGCCCCGCTCGGTGTAGGCAACGATGACGGTGAGAGCCGAGTCCTCGGCGATCACCTCGACGTTCTGAACGGCGATGACGTCGGCGAGCCACCGCACGAGCGACCCGCGCACGAGGAACTCCGTCGCTGACGCCAGGGCATGGGAGTTGGGCATGAAGACGAGCTGCCCGATGCCGCAGCCGAAGTCGGGGCGGTTCACGCGCTCGCCGGGGACCGTGAACAGCACCTGGTAGACAAGGTCGTACACGTGGTCGTCGAGATCCGTCTCGGCCGTGTGCTGCCGGCCGTCGATGTGGAACGGGAAGTCGAGGAAGGCGGCGCTGCTCACCAGGTCTCCACGCTCGCGTCGAGCCGCACGTCCAGGGTGTCTCCGTTGATGTCGACAACTGTCACCGAACCGTCGTCGAATGCCTCCTTGAGCTTCCCGACCACAGCGTGGGCGACCGAGCGTGCGAGCACCTCGCGTCCCTTTGGGTCCTCGTTGCCCTTGACCGGCACGAGCTGGGCCATCGCCTGCTCGACCGCCTGAGCTACGGCTGTCTCGCTGAGGCTCATCCGAGGGTCACCGAGGTCGAGATCAACGTCGGGGACGGCGGCGTGAGAGGCGGGACCGGCGTCATCGGGGTCACCGGGAACGGTCCGGCCATCTGCCCGGGATGCATGTGCGTGTTGAACATCGTCACGAGCTGGTTCAGGTACGTCATGAGGTTGTCGCCGAAGACACCGGGGTGAGTCGAGTTGGCGACCAACTCGATCAGCGGCGCGTCGACGACGACCTTTGTGGACGCCTTCAGCGTCACCGTCCCCTGCTGCACCTGGATCTCGAGCTGGTTGTCCCCGTTGCCATCCGAGAGGGCGATCGTCTGCGTGTCGTCGTGGAAGGCCAGCACGAGGTCCTGCTCGCTGCGCAGCACCTTGACGTCCGGCGTCGCCTGTGACCCGCCCTCGTCCTTGGGGATCTTGTCGCTCTGCCACCAGCAGCCGCTCCAGATCGGGCGCGTAACATCACCGGCCTCGAACTCGACCCACACGCCGGCACCGACGGATGGGATGGTGTAGTGACCGGTCTCGTCGCCCGCGTACGGGCCGCACGGAAGAGCCCAGCCACTGTCGGTGGTCCCGAGCACCTCCGGCACATTCACCTTCACGCGGCCCTGATTGCGCGGGTCCTGGTTGTCCGACACGGTGCCGCGGTACTTCCCGTAATGGCGGGGGCCGCCGGCGGCCGCACCTCCGCGCACCTGGGTGAGGTCGACTGTCGTGTCGCTCATGCAATCACCTCATGCCGCCAGCGCATCGTCATCCTTGAAGGTCTCCTGGCCGGTCAGGCCGGTCGCGTTGCGACGCAGCCGGAACCGCTGCGAGTAGCTGCCGTCGCTCGTGATCGTGTGCAGCACGCGCTCGACGTAGTAGCGGCCGCTGAACGTGCGCCCGACGCCGCGAACCATCACCGGCTGCTTCGCACGGAGGACGCCTCCATACGCGACGGTGTTCAGCTCACCCTCGGCGACGATTGCCCAGCTCGAGCGGTCGACCACCGCCTGCGCGTAGCGCTGCACCTCGCCGGACTGGCTCATCGCGAGGTGGCTGAGCAGAACCACGCGCGGGCGGTCGGAAGGAGCGGCGGGCGCCTCGCCCATGTCCTCGGTGTGCTCCGGTTCCTGGGAGGATCCCTGCGGCGACGATCCGTCGTCCGGGTCGATCGTCGTCGCCTGCGCGGTCGTCGGCGCGAGCATCTCGTACCGGACATGGAACCGGTTGACGTTCGTGGCCTCACCCATGTTGACGGTGAGCGTGCCCTGCGGCTGTGTGTCCTGACGTGGCGCGTGAAAATGGCCTTCGACGTCGCCGGCGTCGTTGGTCTCGACGTAGCACTCGTAGCCGTTGCGCCGCGCGAGCCCGTTCAGGAACTGGATGTCTGTCCCGCGCTGCATGAGGGTGTGGTCGTTCTCGTCGTGCGAGAAGTCCGTCGAGTCAACAACCGGGGTGAAGCCGTACGTGCTGTCCGAGAAGATCGCCGAGGCGACGTCCGAGTCCTGCTGGTTCGGCCACGCCTTCACCTTCTCCTCGAGATGCATCAGCACGGTCGGGTCCATTGCGGTGACAGCCAGCTCCGATCCGTTGGGCGCCGGCGAGAACTCGGTCGCGACCTCGATCACGTACGCCTTGATCAGAGGAATCGCGTTGCCGCTGCCCAGCGTCACCGACAGGTCGATGCTCGCGAGGCGCGTGAAGAGGTTGTCGTCGAGGAACGTCCAGCCGCTGCCGTCCTGCCGCACGGCGACGCCGATGCGCAGCCGGAGCATGTCCGCGACGTGGGCGTGGTCCTCCACCTCGACGCGGCGAAGGGCGTTGATCACCGAAGCCGAGGCCGGGCTGCCGCCGATCTTCAGCTGGAACGAGACCTGATCCGACACGTCAGCCCTCCGCCGCCGGGATGCCGATCACGGCGCCCACCTCGAGCAGGTCGTTGGGCCAGAGCGCGCGGTTCGCGTCGCAGACACGCCAGAAGCGCTCGGTGTCGCGGAACGCCTCCCAGGCGATCAGGTCCAGCCGATCCTCGGAGCCGACGCGGTGGCCGACGACCGGTGTGGTGTCGGGGATCCAGCGCACGAGCTTGTACTGGATCGACCGGCCTGACGGGTCGAGGTATGTCGCTGTAGGGACCTTCTCGTACCTGCTGCCCTTGAAGAACATCGCTCCCCCTCAGCTCGGAAGCAGGGTTCGGATGCCGATGGCCGCCGGGGACGGGGTGTCCTTGGCGGCCAGGCTCTCCTTGGCCTGCTGGTAGGCGACGAACGCGTCGCGGCCGACGCTCGAATCGGTGAACTCCATGTACGTGAGGACCTGCAGGCCGAGCTCGACCTTCGCCACGAGCGGGTTCAGCTGCGTATCGAAGGCCTCTTCGGAAATCAAGAAGCTGGTGAGCTTGACCGGGACAACGCGGGAGCGACCCCAGACCAGGAGCACGAGCGGAACGTCCGGCGGACTGACCTGTGCGCTTCCCTGCTGTGCCTGCTGCACGATCGTCTGGGCGAGCTGGGTCGTCGGGTACATCAACAGCTCGAGGGTCGCGAGTGCGGGGCCGAGCCCGTTCTCGGCGACCGTGGTGTTCGAGTCGGGATCCTCGAGCTGGTCGGCAGCGTCGAGCTCGATGGTCATGTTGATCGTCTCGACCGGCGGGCCCGCGACGCGCAGAACGTCCTCCCGTGCCGCGCCCGACTGTCCCTGCGTCGGCTGCTGCGGCGCACGGTTCGCGAGCGTCCGCTTCATCGTGTCGGGGTTGAACTGGAACACGATGACCTTCGCCGGCTGCGCTCCTGGCGTCTGCTCGGGGTAGACGGCGAGCGCACCCTTGAGGAGCAGCGGCCGCAGGGGTGAGGACAGGATGCTCACGGAGCTGAGACCTTCGACGGGACCATGTCGTCGGTCCCCGTGGTGGGCGGGTCGACGGAGTAAGGCTTGGTGATCGTGGCGGGCCCCTCGACCCAGCCGCTCGACTTCTTCTTCGCCTTGCCGTACTGAACGGTGATCAGCTTCGGGAAGTCACTCGGACGAGCGATCCTCCTGTCCACACGGGAGTCACCCGCGGTGTAGTAATCGACCTCGGCTCGGAACCAGATCAACGGGTTCTTCGAGGGATCGAGCACGGAGTCGTGCAGGTGTTCCTCGTGCCCGGAGTACATCGCGAGATTCGTCGACTTCGGGATCGGCGTCATGTTCCAGAAGGCGCCGGGGCCGCCCGATCTGCCGTGGAGGAGGTGGCCTCGGATCCAGAAGTTGTGGTTGAGCCGGTCCCAGCCCACCAGCTCGTCATACGGGGCCGAGTAGGGCGTCTGCCGGATTGGTACTGCGTGCATGCGCCGCGCCCTGTTGCCCTGGAGCTGGTGGTCGTAGTCGATCCCTACCGGCAGGGCGCGAATGACCCGCTTTGGGCTCATCTCACCCGAGACCTGGATCTGGCCTTCGGCCTCGGTCACTTCGAGATTCGTGAACCCGAAACGCTGCTTCCAGGCGGGTATCTGATGTTGGATGTCCTCCGGGTCGACGCCGGCCGCGAGGAGGTGATCGAGCTCGGCGTTGACGCCGGCCGCAGCCGCGTTCCACCTTTCATCGCCGGCGGCTGCAGGCTGCCCAGCCGGCGCGGTGCCGCGCCCCAGCAGCGCTCGCCCGCGCTCGACAACCCAGTTGACCGCCCGGTCGAGGGCGGCATCGACGCGCGCCTGAATCGCTTCGATGATGCGGCGGATCTGGCCGCTGATGTCGCCCAGGCCGATCAGCTCGGCGAGAAAGTCGAGAACAACCGGGATCGTTCGCGCCATCGCCCGCTCCACGGCGTTCGCTGCAGGCCCCAGGATTCCGGCTGCGATGCGTGCGATCGAATCGACAATCGCCTCGACCGTGTCCGCGATCTGCTGGATCTTCTGGATGAAGAACTTGATCGTGTCGTAGATCGCGATCACCGCCTGGATGACCGCGCCGGCCGGGTTGAACATGGTCAGGAGTCGCGTCACCGCCGCCGTCACGATGCGCGTGATCGCCCACTGCCGGATGCCGCCGATCACGGTCTCCCACAGGTTCCCGAGCGACTCGACAATCCTGCCCCACAGCGCCATCGGGCCACGGGTGATCAGGGTCTGGATGAAGTCGAAGACGCGCTCCAGCTGTTGCATGCGCTCCTCCCCGATGACGCGCACGATCTTCTGCCGGATCCGCTGCCAGGTGATCCCGAGAATCTGGAGGACGAGCGACAGGATCCCTTCGAGGTTCCAGACCTGCGGGAGGACTACGCCCGCTCCCTCGAGCGCGCCCGTCAGCCAGCGGATGACTCCGGTCCGCAGATGTTCGGCGATGTTGTGCATGAACTGCCTGAAGCCGAGGCCGATCGCGTCGATCAGGTTGTGCACGAACCGCACGGGGTCGGCGACGATCTGGTCGAACACCGCGGCCGCCCGGTGGAAGATGCGGACGACCTGCGCCCCGAGCGGCCCGGCCAGAGTCATCACACCCTCGAAGATGAACTCGAGCGCCTTGCGGCCGACGGCGATGGTGAACGTGAGCAGCCGGCCGAGCGGCGGCCCGAAGATCCCGCGCATCCGTTCGAACAGCGCGATCGGGTGCAGGATGTCCGTGATCGAGAACGCGTCCCAGGCCTGCCGGAACAGCGCCTTGATCGAGTCCCAGGTCAGGTCGAGCCGGGCGATCTCCAGGTGGAGCCAGGTCATCGTCCGCTCGATCGTGTGGGAGCGCTTCAGGTTCTGGTAGACCTCCTCACCCCCCGGGATGAGCTCGAGAACCGCGTGGATGAATAGGTCGGCGGTGCGCGGCACCTCAGCGTCGGTGAACGGGTCGCGGCCGAGAACGAACGTGAGCAGCCGGTAGCCGCGCACTCCCTGCGCGAACTCGCGGAGGCGGTCGAGCGCCCATCTCTTGACCAGGTCAAACACGTGGGCGCCGACGTTCCGGACGAAGGTAATGATGCGGTCGAGCGTCGGCTGGAAGATCCGCCGTACTGCCTGCCAGCTCTCGAACGGATGGAAGACGGACATCGCGTCGACCGCCTGTCCGATCAGCCGCATGATGCCGTCCCAGCTGAGGTTGAGCTGCGCGATCTGGGTGTCGAGCCACGCCTGCTCCCGCTGCAGGGCGCCCGAGGCGGCGAGGTGCTCGAAGACTGCGTCGCCGCCGGGCACGAGGCGCAGCGTGGCGTGCGCGATGTTCGCGACGCTCCGCTGGACGGGCTCTTCGGTGATCGGGTCGCGGCCGAGAATCACCCCGAGGAGCTCGTAGCCGGGCAGCTGCATCGCCCACGCGCGCACCCGTCCTGCGATCGCACTCAGCACCCCGGGCAGCCGACGCACGCGTCGGCCCTGGCCGGCGTCGGGCTCCTGTTGAATGGTGTGCGCGAGCTCGTGGGCGATCAGCTTGCGGCCCCCGGTCGAGGCCGGCCGGTACTCGCCGGAGCCGAAGAACACGTGGCTGCCGACCGTGAACGCGCGCGCGCCGACAGACACCGCAACGGAGGCCGCGGCGGCGTCGGTGTGAATGCGAACGTGGTCGAAGCTCCGGCCGAACGGCGACTCCAGCGACGCCCTCGTCGATTCCGGCAGCGGTGTCCCGCCCGACATGAGCGCGGTGATCCGATGCTCGACGTTC
>Ga0265338_10004823_pt1 | contig 18022 bp, 16 predicted proteins | sample 42126metaG_FD_193579 | JGI IMG/M metagenome (GOLD analysis project Ga0265338, IMG submission 193579) | Rhizosphere microbial communities from Carex aquatilis grown in University of Washington, Seatle, WA, United States - 4-21-26 metaG | ecosystem: Host-associated > Plants > Roots > Rhizosphere... | reverse complement strand
CATTCGGGCAGACTGCGAAAGTGATTTATTGGAAGGAAGTCGTGCTGCTAATTTTGGCGGCGAGATGCGCGACAATATTATTCCGAGTAGGAAGGGCGTCGGCGTTGATGGTTTGTTTTGTGACCGGATGATGCTTTGCTATGCGTCAGTGTTGCCTTCGTCGATGAGAGGAATAGCGAAGACATCGCTCGTCCAGTTGCCATAGAGCTCGATCGATCCAGATCGGCAGGAACGCGGAAGTACTATGGATTTGATGAACCCAAAACCTTTCGATCTGGCTCGTCTACGGCGAGAGACGCCCGGCTGCACGCAACGCAACCATTTGAACAATGCCGGTGCCGCTCTGATGCCCGCCTCAGTTCGCGATATTATGATTGAACACCTGCGCCTCGAGGCGGATGTTGGCGGTTATGAGGCGGCCGATCTGCGGACGGCCGAAATCGCGCAGGGCTATGAAAACATCGCTTCGTTGCTTAATGCCGCCTCCAGGAATGTGGCTGTCGTTGCAAACGCTACTGCTGGGTTTATTCAAGCCTTAAGTTCATTTGAGTTGGCGCCCGGCGACGTTATTGTCACCAGTAGATGTGACTACACATCAAACCAAATTCAATATCTCGCGCTCAAACAGCGTCGCGGCATTGTCGTTCGACACGCTGCGGACCATCCGGAGGGGGGAATCGATCCACAATCCCTCCGGGAAATCTTTAGAAGGGAACGTTGCCGTTTGGCGGCGATTACCTGGATTCCGACAAATTCGGGTTTGGTCCAAGATGTCGAAGGAGTGGGGCGGGTTTGCTCGGAATTCTGTGTTCCATATCTAATCGATGCCTGCCAAGCAGTTGGGCAAATCCCCATCGACGTGAAGCGTCTGCGTTGCGACTATCTCTCGGCCACCGCGCGCAAGTTTCTGCGCGGGCCGCGCGGTGTGGGTTTTCTTTATGCATCGGATGCAGCTTTAGAGCGCGGTGACTATCCGCTCTTCATTGACATGCGCGGGGCGCGATGGGTCGAACCGGATCGCATCGAAATCGAACCAAGCGCGCAGCGTTATGAGGATTGGGAATTTCCTTACGCGCTTGTACTCGGACAAGCGGAGGCGGCGCGCTATGCCAGTCAAGTCGGTATTGATGTCGCTCGGGACAGGGCAAAGGATCTAGCGTCGCGGGCGCGCGACGGCTTGAACGCTATTGACGGTGTCCGCACGCTTGATCGTGGACGATCGCCTTGCGCCATCGTCACGGTGGCGATTGACGGGTGGAGGGCCGATGACGCCGTCGCTGCGCTGCGCGAGGTTGGTATTAATACGTCGGCATCCCTTCGAGAATACGCCGTGTATGATTTTGATAAAAAAGGTGTGACGTCAGCTGTCCGTATCTCTCCTCACTATTACAATAGCGAAGAGGAGATCGATCAGTTGACGGTGGCAGTCGCTGAGCTAGTTGCCAGCAAACGCTCGACGCGCCGGTCAAATACGCCATCCATGAGATTCAGTTAAGAGTGAACCATGACAACGATCCGATCTGTTGCTGAAACCGATTATGCCCAGTGGCGCCCATTGTGGGACGGTTACAACAAGTTCTATGGCCGCTTCGATGCGACGGCATTGCCGGAGGTCATCACAGCGCAGACTTGGAAGCGGTTTTTCGATGAGACGGAGCCGGCACACTGCCTGGTGGCGAAGCGGGACGGCAAAATCGTCGGCATTGTACACTATCTCTTCCATCACAGCACGGTGCTGAAGAACGACATCTGCTACCTGCAAGACCTGTTCGCGGATGAGACGGTGCGCGGTAACGGGATTGGCCGGGCGCTGATCGAGGCGGTGTACGACAAGGCCCGCGCGGCAGGATCGGAGCGGGTTTATTGGCAGACGCATGAAACCAATGCGCGGGCGATGGCACTCTATAATCAGGTGGCGGATCGCTCGGGCTTTCTGGTCTATCGCAAGCAGATCTGACTGCTCAGACGTTTCCATATTGCGGCGGCCTTAACTTATTTCGCTCCATCTGCCGGCTGGTCACCGTTTCGATGTCACCACTGAGAGAATCGAAGAATGGGCAACCAATTCGACATCACCAGCCGCATGCGCGCCTCTCTAATCCCGGACATCTTGGGATCAAGATCGAGGATCATCTAAAGCCGCAAGCGAAAAACATTCCGCAAAGCCTGATCGACAAGTGCGTCACTTTCGAAGCTTTCCGTATAAACTTGCCCATCAGCATAATGCGTAAATGAACTGTTTCGCAGAAATGCTCTTCCCTCCATCAAAGGAAGAGAGGCAATTAGGTTTTTGCGATAAACCGACTGCTCGGCTGTCGAATTATAGAAATGTGCAATCTCAAAATCGATCGCGGGATAAGTCTCCAGCGAAAATTCATATAAAGGCTCCCACGCATCTTCCTTTCGCATGGCGAGACGATAGCCGATGTGGCAAGATTGCATTTGGTAGGTCAGTCCATGTTGTTTGCAAACATATCCAACCTCTAGCGGAATCGGTTCGACAGGACCAAAAACACCAAATCCCTGATCACAGAGAAAGCGGCGCCCCCGAATGGTTGCAAGCAAACACATATGCGTCTTCTGCCGCTCAACTTCTGGCCGCATCAAGTTGCGCGCCATGAGCCTGGTGACCTCGAAGCGACCATATTCAAGCGCAGCCGCGAACAATCCGTTGAGTTCATAGCAATAGCTGCCGCCGAGCGCTCGGATGAGCGTGACGTCTTGTGCAAGGAAACGGGCTTCGAGATCGGCAACACGCCGGCGCTGGAGAACCAGCACGTCCTCCGCTGCTAGCACGTCAAGATAATGTGCGAGGCCAGCGCGATAGCGCTGATCCGCGGTGTGATAGGCGTCTTCGCTCTGCTTCAATGCGCTGCTGGCGTGGGTGAGCTCGGTACGGACTTCTCGCTGGTTAGCGATTGCGTCCGCCACTTCGCGAAGTGCATTGACGAGCGTCTGATCATAGATCGCGACCGCTTCATCATACCCAGCGCGCGCGCCGCGATATGTATCTTCGATCCGTCCGCCATCAAAAATTGGCAAATGGATTGCCGGTCCCACGGCACCTATCAATGAACCGTGTTGGATCAAATTGCCGATGTCGAGCGACTGCAGTCCGATCAATCCTTGCAGATCGATGTTGGGATAGAAATCTGCATGCGCCACATCGATGCGTGAGGCTGCCGCTTCGGCGCGTAGCCGCGCAGCGACGAGATCCGGTCGACGTCCGATCAAATCTGCCGCCACATGTGGTGGAAGCTCTGGCGTCTTAACCGCGCGCGCTTTCGGCAGCGGAACGCCTAGCCCGCGGTCCGGGCCTTGGCCGACAAGTGCTGCAATCTGATTGCGCACGATAGCAATTTGACCATCGACGACATCGACATCAGCACGAGCAGAGTCTGCGACAGCTTCTGCTTGCGCGGCGGCGCCGGTCGTCTCAAGGCCCTGACGCTCGCGCTCTTTGAAAAGTTGGGCACCTTTCTCGCGGATGTGCACGGCATCTTCCGCTGCCGCCCTGTTGGCCGTCAGGCGCACCAGTTCTGCATAGGCTGCTGCAACGGAGGTGGAAAGCGCGAGACGCGCTTCGGCAAAATCGACCTCAGCCGCCTGTTCTTCAGACGTCGCAGCTGCGAGTGCTGCGCGATTTTTGCCGTAAAGGTCGAGCTCGAAATTGAAACTTGTGGCGACCTGCGAGTTCGTGTGCCAGCCATGCGGCATCATCGATTTGACTGCGCTTGGAAAGCCTTGGTTGAGACTCTGCTTGGAATCCAGAACGGAGCCGTCGAATTCGACATCCGGTTCAAGCGCTGCACCTGCCTGTTGCGCGGTGGCTTGTGCCTGGTGCAGCCGCGCCTCGGCGATCTTCAGAGTTGGCGATCCTTGCAACGCTTCACCGATGAGCTGGTTGAGCTCTGAATCGCCGTACAGCTCCCACCAGTTACCGGCGGGCCATTGGCCTTGCTCATCGGCGAAGGTTCGAGTCGTGCCGAGAGCGCCTGGTTGCACCAACTCTGGCTGGGGACCGAGATCGGGGGTGCAGGCCGAGAGGAACACGATTGCAGCGGCCGAGCCGAGCAATTTGATCCGCCGTCCGGGGATTTTTCCCCACTTGGCTTGAGTCTGCGCCTTGTACATCGCCGTCTCCGTTCCCATATCTAAACTGTACGGTACAGTTATAATATCCATGTTGCACTGCGTCAAGGGATAATTGTACTGTACGGTCCAGAAAAATTTGAGGTCAGCTATGCGTGTGAGGACGGACAAACGCCGGAATGCAATTATCGAGGCCGCAACTGAGATTTTCGCCAAAGTCGGCTATGAGCGGGCGAGTATGTCGATGATCGCCGAGCGCACCGGCGGCTCGAAAACCACCCTTTATGGTTATTTTCCATCCAAAGAGGAGTTGTTCTGGGCCGCCATGACCGGGGCCATGGCCGAACAAGGCGAAAAGACTCTGCTGCTTTTGGATTCAGCCAATTCCGATATTGCGTCGGTTCTACGGAAATTTGGCGAGTCATATCTCGGCATCTTCGCTTCGCGTGCCGCGATCGCCGTTACCCGGACGGGCATTTCGGAAAGCGGCGCCGACCGCAGATTGGGGAGCCTGCTTTATCAGCGCGGTCCCAAACGCATCTTCAACGCACTGACCGAGTATTTCTCGCAGCTAAAATCGAAGGGCATGATTGCCGATGTCGATCCGCACCTTGCCGCCATTCATTTCAAAGGGCTACTCGACGCAGGAATCGTCGAACCCTTGTTGTTTGGCACGAAGCCCGAACTGAAACCCTCGGAGGCCGTTTCCCGTGCCGTTGTAGCCATTCTGCGAACATTTGGCTTAGACTCAACAAGGCGAGCTTCCGCTTGAGGTGTATCAAAGACAGATCTTCGTTTCGCACGTTGTATCTTCTCCGACGGTAGAGATGATGACACCGAAAATCGGCATCGCACTCGGAAGCGGCGCAGCCCGCGGATGGACCCAGATCGGCATTCTTGAGGGACTCGGTAGGCTCGGAATTGTGCCCGAAATTGTCTCAGGTACCTCCATCGGCGCCTTGGTTGGCGCTGCATTCGCAACAGGTAAGCTGGCCGCTCTCCGGGAGCGAATCCAAAACTTCCGTCGCCGCGACGTTGCGGCGTTGCTGGACGTCAAGCTTGCAGCTGGCGGACTCATCGAGGGGCGGCGCGTCGAACAATTTCTAGAAGGCCTGGGAATTGCGGGCGCCATTGAATCGCTGGATATACGCTATGGCGCGGTGACAACCGACCTCCAATCCGGACGCGAGATATGGATTCAAAAAGGACCGATTGGACGCGCCGTGCGCGCCTCGATTGGCATGCCCGGTGTTTTTAGCCCAACCAGCGAACAGGGCGGCAATGGCTGGTTGATCGATGGAGGACTGGTCAATCCCGTACCCGTCTCGCTTGCTCGTGCGTTAGGCGCCGATATTGTTATTGCCGTGGATCTGAACTCGGAATTGGTGGGGCGGCGCTTTCAGGATACTGATTCAATGAAGCCGAGTTTGTCCGTCCTGCAGTCCATCCCAGAGGGCGCGCCGCAATGGTTGAAGGAATCGGTCGGGCCCGTCCTGGAACGTGTATTTCAAGCCGGTCCGAACTATCCAAGTTACTTTGAAGTGCTGGCAAATTCCTTGAACATCATGCAAGACCGGATAACGCGGATGCGCTTGGCTGGCGATCCTCCGGATGTGCTTCTATGTCCCCGTCTTGGAGAATTTAGCTGGCTCGACTTTCACCGCGCAACGGAAGCGATAGCCGCAGGTTCGGCATGCGTAGAAGCCGCCGAGCCCTTTATTCTCCAAGCGTGCCGAGTTTGACGCGCGAGCCGCTACAGAGCGCCAGCATAAAAGCTACCGGATCTGCGAGCGAAATCCCCCCGGACAACCACTCGCTCAAGCGCAAGATCGGCCAGCTTGGCACCGGTATCGCACACACCAATGCGGTGACGTATTACACTGGAGCCAGCGCATCACGCGGCGGCGACGCTCGCCCCGCGCGCCGAGTCTGCAGATTTTCACGGCCACATACTGTCCCATGCCTGAGACAAGACCTCGGGCGTACCCGTTCCAAAGATATAGCGATCCGGCCTGATGAGGACCGCTTCAGCGCCATGTTTCGCGAACCAAGCTTCCAGTTGGGTTTTAAACGGAATGAGCTGCGGATCGTCGAGCATGACCGTTTCCAGATCATCGTTCTTGCTATTTGCCCCTGAGCGCGAGCGTGCAATCAACCATGCTCCAGGACCCAGGACATCGTCGAGCCGCTGGTTCTCATGCGTCACGTATTGGGGAAAGTAATTGCCGGCTTCCGCGGAGCCTGCCAACAGAAAGCCATTGCCGAGCGGCGGATTGCTGACCGCACCGTCCGGGGACGAACCTGTCGCACGTGCCGCCAGCATTTGTTGGTCGCGCTCCCTTGCAGCGAGGGGGTCGGCGATGCAGACCGTTCGCCCCATCATTATCGCAAGCGAAATGATCGGCCGGGCATGGGCTTCGCGTTCGCTTTGATAGGTGTCGAGCAGGTCTTCATTCGCACCGTGCGATACTGCAATCACTTTCCATGCGAGATTGGCGGCGTCGCGCAATCCGGCGCACAGTCCCTGGCCTGCAAATGGCGGTGTCAGATGGGCGGCGTCGCCCGCCAGAAAGACCGGACCCTGGCGCCAAGTCTTCGCAACCTTGGCGTTGAAACGATAGACCGCCTTGCGCTCCAGCGTAACGGCGCCGGTGACATTCCAGGGCTTGAGCAGTCCGGCAATGAGATCGTCATCCAACAACTGATCTGCCGACTCGCCCGGCCTGAGCATGAACTCCCAGCGGTGACGACCAGAACCCATCAACACACAGGTGGTTGGGCGCGCCGGATCGCAGATTTGCAAATTCACCTTCGGCAACCGCTCGAAATCATCGACCAGCGCATCGATGACCAGCCATTCTTCATCGAATCCGAGATCATCCATTTCGATGCCTGCGGCAATGCGGATTGGGCTCCGCGCGCCGTCGGCGCCAATGAGAAAGCGCGCGCGGATATGGCGTTCCCCCTCGGGCGCGATCACAGTGCTGAGCACTGCGCCAGCGGCACTGCGGAATGAAGTCCAGTTCCAGCCCGTGCGAAGTTCCAGGTTGGGTTGTTCTTCGATCGCAGCACGCAGGATCGCTTCGATCGAAGGTTGATGGATCATGTTGCTCGCTGGCCAGCCGCCGGGGCCGGTCCGGTCCATGCCTTCGAAACGCAGCAGAACCTCGCCCTTCGCTGTCAGGAAATCATAGCGGCTGGATGTGCGGGAAGCCGCGGCAACTTTGTCCGCCACGCCCAACTCCTGAAAAATCCGCATGATCTCGTGGTCGACATGGGCGGCGCGCGGCAGCGGATAGATATCTATCGCCTTATCGATGACAAGCGTCTTCACACCGCCACGAGCAAGCAGCAAGCCGAGCGTTACGCCAGTGGGACCGCCACCCACGACGAGAACGTCGCAATCGATCGGCGCGCTCATGGCTACGCTTCCGCAACCAATTTCGCTTCAATGGCGCCAAGCCCATCGATCTCGCAACGGACGACGTCGCCCGTCTTGAGGAACTGCCGTGGATCCATGGCTGCCCCCACACCGCCAGGCGTCCCTGTGAATATCAAATCGCCAGGCTCCAATGTCATGGCCTGCGAAAGATGCTCAATTTGGTCCCAGATGTTGAAAACCAGATGCTTGGTGTTCGAGTCCTGGCGCTTCTCACCATTAACGAAGCAGCGCAGTCCTAGGGCGTGCGGCTCGGCGACTTCGTCCGCGGTGGTGATCCAAGGCCCAATCGGGGCGTGGGTGTCAAAGGACTTTCCGAGACTCCACTGCGGCGTCCGGTGCTGCCAGAAGCGTTCAGTCACGTCATTGCCCACGCAATAGCCAAACACATAGGACGGAGCATCGGCTTTGGCGATATTTCGGCCGCGCTTGCCGATGATGGCGACGAGCTCGACTTCATAGTCGACGTACTGGCCCGCTCTGGCGATCAGGATTGGATCGAACGGCCCGTTGATCGAGGTCGCCGCCTTGGTGAACCAGACCTGATGCTTGGGCGTCTCCATCTTGCTCTCGGCAATATGGTCCGCATAGTTGAGACCGATGGCGAAGATTTTTCCGGGCCGCTGCACGGGCGCCCGCAGATGCACGCTTGACCGTGGAAAGCGCTCGCCTGTCGCAATCGCGGAATCGACCTGCCTGTGAAAGGCGTCCCAGCCCGCGATCAGATCGATCATCGATCCCGGCAGACCGATAGTGACAACGCTATCACCGACAAGAACACCTATATGCTGCGCGCCCTTGCGTTCGAAGGTTACAAGCTTCATTGGCCAGCTCCCGCCATCATCGGGTGATTGGGGCCCCATTGCACGCCAAGAAGATCCTGGAACGTGGCCTTGTGCGAACCATCGCTTGCCGCGAACAGATCGCCATCTGTCCAATGCTCAAGTTCATGTCCCCACGGATCTTTCCAATAGTCGAAGATCTGGCTGCCCAGAATATGTCGCCCCACGCCCCAGGCCGGTGTGCGCTTGGCCCGCTTCAAATGCGTGTGGCCGAGCATCAGATCGTCGAAATCCGCAACTTCGAATGCGGCGTGGTTGAACTTCGGGGCGGCCGGCGATTGAAGTAGAAAGAGCGTGTGATGATCTGTCGGCGTCTCACCACGGTCGCAGCGCATAAACGCGCCAATGGCCATGCCCGGCGCCATTTCGATCTCGTCGGAGGTGATGAAGCCAAAGCGGGACTTGAACCAGGCCTCGGACGCCCGGAAATCCTTGACCTCCAGGACTGCGTGACCGAGACGGACGACGTGCGCCGGCCCTTCCGTCAGGCGTGTTGGCGCGCGCAGGCGCGCCTTCGCACGTGCATCGTTACGTGAGGGTTCGGACGAGAGTGGCAAGATGCCAGCAGGCTTTTGTCCGGCCACCACTTCGATGCGAAAGCCATTGGGATCGGTGAGAGCAACGACAAAGCCTCCGCCGGGCGCCGCGGATTTCTCCATGGACACGCCTTCGCTTGCCGCCAGCTTTTCCAAGTCGCTCACGCTCTCCGCGCGAAGGCCGAGCGCCTGAAAGGCGGGCTCGCCAAGAGACGTCTCGTGAACGAATGGCTGGGGGCCGCTTCCGCGCGCATACAGCACGCCATCGGTTGACGGCACTTCGATCAGGCCGAATTCACGAAGAAAGGCCCTCATCGCCTCCAGGTCGGGCGCGGCGAAGCGCACGTGGGCGATGTCCTCGATCTTGATCGTGCTCATGTTTCCTCCGGGATTTTCGCTTTGTTGCTTCTTGCTCTGCGGCAAGTGGTGGAAGTTCTTTTGTGGCGATGCGGCGCGCTTCGGCGGCAGAAATGCCTGCTGCTCGCAGAAGAAGTTCCGCCGCATTGCTGCCCGCGTCGCGCCAGGTCTGTTCGCCTCGGATTACAGAGTTCATCGCGGAAATTGTCGTGCCGGTCAGCATCGCGACGAAAGCAGGAATTTGGGCTGACGCAATCTTGAAGCGTCCGGTCTCAATCCCCTGCGCGATATCCCGCGACGGCGGTTCATGCATGATTCCGCGCAGCGTTGCGTGGCTAAGGGTGAACTGGGTGAGGAAGCGCCCCCAATCCTGTTCTTCATGCGCGCGCCGCACAAACAGCCGCAGGCCGGTTGCCACGCGCTCAGCCGGATCGGTAAAAGCCTGCATGGTGGCTTCGGTTCTTAGAAGCATTTCCTCGGACAGAGCCGACGCGACCTCGCCCAATAGGTTCTTGGGATCGATGATGTTGTTGTAAATCGTGCCGCGCGCGATCCCGGCGGCGTCGGCGAGGTCGCTGACGCTGATCGTGCCGCCCCCATTTTCAGCGAAGAGGCGCAGCGCCGCAGTGTGGATCCGGTTACGTGCCCGGCTGGACCGTTCCGTGGGGATTGGCTTTGTGGCCATTGTTGTTCTATATTGAACATATATGTTCAAAAGTCAAGAACACCGGGAGACAGGCATGTTTCAGGGCAAGGTGTGGTGGGTCACGGGTGCGTCATCGGGCATCGGGGCCGCGATAGCGCGAGCCCTGGCCGCCCGCGGCGCAAGCTTGATCCTTTCGGGACGCAACGAGGCCGCATTGGCGATGGTCGCGAAAGTGACAGATGACCGCTCGCTGATCCTTCCGTTCGAGGCCACCGATTTCGAGCGGATCGACGAAATTACGGATCGCGCCTGGCAGTGGGCGCGGGAACGGAGCGAAGGCATCTACGGTCTCGTCAACAATGCGGGCATCTCCCAACGCTCACTCGCCGTGGAAACCAAGTTCGCCGTCTATCAGCGCATCGTAGCCGTCGATCTGCTCGCCCCGATAGCGCTCACTCAGGCGCTGCTGCCACGAATGGTCGCCGCAGGCGCAGGCCAGATCGTTGCGATCTCCAGCGTGGCCGGGATCGTGGGTTCACCGATGCGCAGCGCCTATAGCGCAGCCAAGCACGGACTCATCGGCTACCATGACGCAGTGCGGGCCGAAACAGCGCATCTGGGCATCAATGTACTTGTCGTCGCGCCGGGGTCCGTGCGCACAAATGTCTCCAAAAATGCGCTCGGTGCCGATGCTCAGGCGCGTGGTGTAAGCGATGACGTGATCGACCAGGGAATAGATCCGGCAGAAGCCACAGGCCGTATTCTTGACGCTGTCGTGAGCGGAGAGCGCGAACTGGTATTGGCGGAAGGGCTTGAAGCGGAAATCACACGGATGCGGAGGGCCGAGCCGAACGCTCTCTTCGACCTTATGGCGAAACTCGTGTCGAGCGGATATGCGAAGCGCTTCGAAAACGAGTGAGCGCTGGTACGGCGAGTAGCTGTCCTTAAGCGCTGTCCTGCAAGGCTGAAAGCCTTCGCATATTGGCCTTCATGAGCATCCTCAATTGAGGAAAGTCGCAAGGCAACGTTGTTACCTGTAGAGAATTCGTGGAATACCAGTCCGAAGTGCCTGGTGTGTCCGCTTTAACTGGCGAACTCGACTCCCGTCTTGATCGCATCGGGACGCGCTGGGTAGTTTTGTACTTTGAGCGCGATTTCTCCCGCGACATTGCAAATTTCGAGAGCGAGTCGGACTTCAACGGCGAATGTGAAATTTCTTTCATGTTGTGCGGTGCGGCATCGAACGAACGATGCTTGTGTAGGAGATACTTTGGGGGGAAAGTTCCGTGCGGCGGGGCCTGCTTACGAGGATTCATCATGAGAAGCCTTTTAGCGATTGCTTTCGTGGGGGCCGTTGCTCTCGCGGCGAATTCATCTGCCGATGCCATGGGCGGATGCGGACCGGGCTGGCATCCGGGGCCTTATGGACATCATTGCTTTCGCAACGGTGGCGGCGGCGGTCCGGATGTAGCGATAGTGGCTCCTGGCATCGGCGTGTTTGTAGCTGGCCATGGATATTGGGATGGACATCGCTACTGGATGCACCGTGATCGCTGGCATGGCGGTTGGCGCTATCGGTAATTCGCAACTCCCCAAATGTTGCGAGACAGCGGCAAAGGCCGGGACATTTTCTCCTGGCCTTTGTTGTTTCCGGGAAGACCGTCATGATGATGACAGTTGAACATTCCCACATCGTCTCGCCTAGAACCTGTGGCTGAAATTTTCCCGGTTTGTTGGCGCAAAGGCCACAACCCATGTTTCCTATTCCGTGAAGTGCCCGATTTGTGGCGGTTGCGCCAACAAACTGGAAGTTCGCACGGCTTAATCCGACCTACCGAGGCGCGATGGCCAGATCATTGCGGCAGGCGCTGGACATTTCTCCAAAGCATCTCACCCATAAGATGCGGTTGCTCGTTTGCATCGACGTCGTACCAGCGCAAACGCGTCAGGGTCGGCGTGATTGGAGCTTGAATGAACGTGGATACGATTGATGGCGTGGTGTCTGTTGAGTGCCAACTCATCTGCCCGTTAGGCGACGATGGTGACTCAATATCCTGATGCAGGGGATTATCTCCTGTGGCCACAAATAGTCTTCTGCCGTCACGATCTAGACCCTCGATGAACAACGTCGAGCGTAGGTAGCCGATGTACAACGATCTCTTCCGGCATGGGAAGGGCGTGCCTGTAAGTTTTGGATCGGGGGATTGGATTGGGGCTGGATCCCGCTGGAGGGTGAGAATGATCGACGCACAGGGAACGTCCGGACTTACGATACCGGCGCTAGCGACAAACCCTCCGCCATCCGAAATCCAAAGCGGTCCATTAACAGGCTGCTGTGCCGATATCGCAGTCGATATTGTTGTTACGGGTTGGCCGACAGCACGATGACTTGTGATGTTCGCGCAGGACGTGAGGACAAGTGCCGTCAAAAATGCGTTGACGAAATTTATCTGCACGGCGTCTCCTACCCGAGGATTCCGATTTTCAACCACATCTTCATGCAGGTCCAGCCGAGCCAGCCCAGCCCTAAGAATTAACAGCGGAAATCAGCCCGCGGATTTCCGCGTTAGGCCAGTTCGCGCACGCAAGACGAGCCAAAAACTGGACCCGACGAGTTGACGTTGATCGTGGTGAGGTATCGAATGGAGCTCGCTCGTAGCCTTTCGGGGGGCAAAGATGTCGGGCCTAAAATCTCTTCTTCACCGTCGTGTCTGCGCGATCTTGTTGGTGGCGTTGTCGGCATGCCTTGTTTCGTTTGAAGCGCATGCCGCCTCATATTGCCCGGTTGGAACCGCATACGTTGGCAACGACAATAGCGGCGCGCCAATCTGTAACCCGAGTACTTGCCCTGTTGGGCAGATGGCAACGATTACCGCGAACGGAAGCGTGGCTTGCGCCCCGGTTTCATTGAGCAGCGACACAGGTGAGCCACCGACTGTCAAAGCAGGTGGCACGTGTCCCGTCGGCAACGTCGTCGATATGCTGCCCAACAACACTTGGTATTGGCGATACGGATGCTCGTCAGGCCCTACATGCCCAACAGGATGGGTCGTTAGCGGACAGCTTGTAGGACCAGCATGCGTACAGCATTGCAGCGCGTCGATGCCGAAAGACTATCAATCCGTCTGTGGCTGCGCCGCGGGCGAAAATCTACAATTGACGTATGACGCCCACGGCGCAATTGCGTCGCAGGTCTGCAAATCCACCTGTCCGGACGGCACCAAGTGGAATAGTGCATCTGGAACATGCGCTTCGATTTGTCCGCAGGGATCGCATTTCGATTCTTCTACGCTGATGTGCGCGCCGGATTGTCCGCCTGGACAATCAATAGGAGTATCGGGCGTTTGCTCATCCGTATGTACCGCACCGCAAGTTTGTAGCAACACAGTCGATGCCTGTGTGCAACCCACCACAAATTACGGGTGCAATCCGCCCGCGATGATGGTCAAAGGCGTCTGCCTTACCTGCCCGGTTGGACAGACTTATAGTTCAACGCTCAGTCACTGTACGCCAACCGGCAATTCAACTGGAAATAGCGACGGCGATGGCTATCTGCCGCCAACCCAAACGACACTCGGTGGCGCGCAGCCATGCCCGCCAGGAAGGTATTGGGACGGCTTGCATTGCATGAGCAAGAGCCCACCGCCTTCTTCAAACGTAAACGAGGGATCGGGCAATCCCATGGTCAACACGCCGATCGGTTCGAGTATTCATAGTTGCGAGCCAGGAATGTACTGGAACGGTCTTCGCTGCATGAAATCGGCGCAGCAACCGCCGCAAGCCGCGAGCCCATGCCCAACGCTATCGACTTGGACGGGATTGGTTTGCGTCGGCCCGCGCGGCAAAGAGTTCTGCCCCCAGGGCATGAGCTTGCAAGGACGCCAGTGTGTGGCAGCACAGACTTCTATCTGCCCTCCTGCATCCACATGGACCGGTGGTGTCTGTATCGGTCCGCGTGGAAAAGCATTCTGTCCAGAGCGCATGGTCATGCGAGGGCGCGTTTGCGTTGTGGATCGATTGGCGGTTTGCCCATCGGAATCCGCGTGGACTGGAGAATTCTGCGTTGGACCGCGCGGCAAAGCATTCTGTCCCACAGGAATGACGATGCGTAACGGTGTCTGCATGGACTAAGAAAAATAACGACTTTTTGCATCCGAAATAGCACCCAGTTCTTGCATTTGTTGAAATGCGAAAGCGCTACTCGAACAAGTGGGCTTTCGGGCGAGTTACGCCATCACTCATCGCGGGCGAAACGTATCCGATAAAAGGAGTTTATCGGATACGAGCGATACAAAGCTCAGATTTATGCACCGCGGGATCATGATTTGCCGGCGTGTATTTGATATACTTTATGGCGTCTTCCGTGCGATGCGCTCGTCGCGCAATTGTGACCGTCTCACCTTGCCGGCGTCGTCGCGCAATGGCTCGGCGACAAATTCGATGGAGCGCGGCATCTTATAACGCACAAGCCGGTCCGCGAGATGTACCTCAAGCTCACCTTGCGTCAAACCTGGCCGCGGCTGCACGATGGCATGCACGCGGCTACCCAGATCGTCGTCCGGAACTCCAATCACGCAACTGGATTGCACGAGGGGATGTTCGTCGATCACTGCTTCGACCTCCGCCGGATAGACATTCGCGCCGCCCACCAGGATGAGATCCGTCCGCCTGTCCGCAAGATAGAGATAACCATCTGCGTCCAGCCAGCCGATATCGCCGATAGATTCCCATCCGCCGTCGAGCGCGCGCGTTTCCGCGCCGATATAGCGATAGCTGGAGGGCTGATCGGGCCTCAGTTTCATGAAAATTTCGCCGGTCTCTCCGCGCGGAAGCATTTTTCCGTCCGGCGCGAATGCTTCGATCGCGCCGCCGAGCGCGATGCGGCCAACGGACCCGCGATGCGTGAGCCATTCGCTCCCGCTGATGATGGTGGCCGCCACGCCTTCGGTGCCGCCATACAATTCCCAGATCACATCCGGCCCGAGCCAGTTGATCCATTCCTCTTTCAACCATGCGGGACAGGGCGCCGCCAAATGCCAGAGCGTGCACAACGACGACAAGTCGTACTTTTCGCGCACCTCTTTCGGCAGCCTCCAGATGCGGCCCATCATGGTGGGCACGAGATAGACCCATGTCGCGCGATGTTTCTCGATCAGTCGCAGGGTCTCTTCGGCGTCGAATTTGGACATGATGACGAGCTGGGCGCCCATCATCAGCGCCGGAAACGCGGTGACGAGAGGACCATTGTGATAGAGTGGTCCGGGCATCAGCACGACGTCGTCGGGTTTGATGCTCCACATCGTCGCGCCACCTTCCTGAATCACGCCGGGCGTACCGGCGACGATCAGTTTCGGCCGCCCTGTCGATCCGCCCGATGTCGGCGCTTTCCAAGACGGCGAGATCACATCGGGCAAATCGCTGTCATCGTTCGACAGAGCGAGAAGTTCGGCGATCGGAACGACCGGACGTCCGATATCGAGCGGCGTGTCGTTCACGACGATGGGCGAATTGGCGAGATCGGCGATGGCTTTCATCTCCGCGAGCGGTAGACGCCAGGACACCGGTTGTGGCGTCGCACCGATTTTCCATGCCGCATAAAACGCCTCGACGAAGCCGATGCTGTTGGGCAAGGCGATAGTAAGAAAATCTCCATGCCTTACCCCGCGCGCCAGCAATCCGCGGGCGATCCGGTTAGTGCGGCGGTGCAAATCGTTCCAGCTGCACGTCTCATCTCTACATTTGACCGCCCATTGCTCTGGCTTGCGCGCCGCAACTGTGGCAAGCGCCGCGCCAATGGACGGCGGATCGGGATCGGGCGCCAGTTGCGCCAGTGCTTGGAGAATGGAATTCATCGTTCTTCAGTTCACTTCCTGCATCTGGTTTCTTTCCTGAGCCCCAGCCCACAAACGAACAACGTGCGATTCAGGGTCGAATATGCCTTCAGTCCAGCAGTGCGGGCGCTTCGCGATTCATGACAGCTGAGACCTCTGACATGCGTTACCCAAAAACCGTACTCGCCGGCGGCATCCGGCTCCAGAATTCCCGGATTTCGCGGTTGGGATCGTTTGTCAGATGGCTCGGATCGTCAAATATCATCGTGGCGCGATCAACCGAATTATATGCCGGCCAGTTTTCGACCAGATCATTTTGGGGACTGCCCGTTTTGGCGAACGCGACCCAGGACGCGGCCAACCGATCGCTAAGATTACGCCCGGTCATGCAGCCTGCACCAAGAATCGGATCGCGCACATTTCGAAAAGATGCGGCGACGTCGATTGCATGCACCGCGCCATAGAGGCCGTCGAATCCCGGACCTGGCCAGTCCCACCGATACATATAAACCGGCGCGCCGCGTTGCGCGGCCTTAAGGTCGGCTTGGGCGTAGGCAAAACGCCGAAATCCGGCATCCGTGATGATTTGCGCCTGGAGCAGGAACGGCTTTTTTTCCGGCCATTTGCTTTTGTAGAGTTTCAGCATCTCCTGGCTCGCATCGGCATAACGCGCGTGCAGGAACGTCTCCAGGTCCTCCTCACTCACATCGTAATTTGGGAAAAACAATCCTGCGTCATCCAGTGTGGTCGACACTATGAGCGGGACATCCGCGCTTTGGGACGGCGCGACAGGATCGAAAGGATGGTTCCTCCAATAGCTACCATCCAGCACCGGCGAAAACAGATTCGCGCCCGTGACGGCTTGAGCGGCAAGCAATGTCTGCCACGGCACCTTCTGAATATCCGCTATGCTGTTCTTGGTCAGTCCTAATGCCGCAATCAATGCCGCGGCAGCGCCAGCGGCTTCGTCTCGCGTCTGCAGCCGCAGCACGGATCCACTTTGAACGGCAGCGCGATGAAACAGCCCCTTTGCGGCATCCGTCGCCAAAAGAATGCCGGTTTTCCAACCGCCACCCGATTGGCCGAAGATCATCACGCGGTCCGGATCGCCGCCAAAATTGGAAATGTTGTCCCGAACCCATTCCAGCGCGAGAACGATATCCATGATGCCGGCGCATCCCGACATCGCAAATTCTTCCGGCGCACCGGCATCCACAAGACTTGTGTACCCAAAGCTCGCCAGGCGATGCGTCACCGTCACGACGACGACATCGTCACGTAGTGCGAGCTGGGCACCATCGAAAAGCTCGCAATTACCAGATCCGATGGCAAAACCACCGCCATGAATCGAGAATAGAACGGCTCGCTTGCCGCCATCGCGCAAAGCGGGCGTCCAGATGTTCAGATGCAGGCAATCCTCACCCATGCCGCCCGCGCCGCCGGCGAGATCAAAATGTATGAGTTGCCCGTAGAGGTTTTTCGCGTCTGTCGGAACTTGCGGCGAAATTTGCCCGTAACCTATGCACTCTCTGGTTCCGGCCCATGGCACCGGTTTCTTCGGCGGCATAAATCGATTTTCGCCGCCGGTCGAAGCGCCATAAGGCACGCCCTTGAATTGACGAACGCTGGCGTTCACCAGACCCTGAATTTTGCCCGACGCCGTTTCGGCGATACAGAAGATGCCATCCGTTTCGGCGCCGGGCATAACAAAAGGCCTTATTCGCTCACCTCACTGGCCGATGCCGACCTTCAACACCAGTCCAATCGTGCGAGGCAGGGAAAGGTTTACTGGAACAGGAGCCGTCGGGATAAACGCATTGTTCAACGTGTTGGCTGAAACCTGTCCCTCAACATCGAAGATGTTCTTCACATACGCATCGAGTTCCATGTTGTGCGGCATGAAGATCGCAAGGTTGAAATTGACGGTGTTGTAAGATGGCAGCGTATAGAGCGGGTTGAGCGCGCTCCCCTTATAGCCCTCCGTGCGGCCTCCGACATATACGTCACTGAGATTCGCAGCTCCGCTAAATCCATCGCCTATATCGAAAGTATAGTTCGCGTCGAGCGCAAAATTGAACTTCGGCGACAAAGGTAGCCGCGCACCTTTGTAATATACGCCGAGAACAGGTGACGTGCTTACCAACTTGGCATCGGTATAAGAAGCAGAGCCACCCAAAGTCAGCTCCGGCAGGACACGGAACGCGAAGGATGCTTCAGCGCCTTTAATTCTCGCATTGCCGGCGTTCACCAACTGATTGATACCCTCTACATTTTCAGTT
>Ga0265338_10004822_pt1 | contig 18025 bp, 17 predicted proteins | sample 42126metaG_FD_193579 | JGI IMG/M metagenome (GOLD analysis project Ga0265338, IMG submission 193579) | Rhizosphere microbial communities from Carex aquatilis grown in University of Washington, Seatle, WA, United States - 4-21-26 metaG | ecosystem: Host-associated > Plants > Roots > Rhizosphere... | reverse complement strand
CTTCCATCGGCGTTCACGATCTCGAGTGCGAACCCGGCGCGGTCCGCGATCGTGTATGCGAGTTCCGAGGAATCGGGTGACCAGGTCTCACCGCCGAAGAACCCGCCCGGCGCCTTCGCGACCGCGCGCCGATCCGACCCGTCCGCGCGCGAGATCGAGAGCACGCCGTTCTCCTCGGAGTAGGACAAGACGCCGTCGGGCGAAAGACTCCCGTCGTCGGTTGTTGGGGTGGCGACGACGGCGCCGTCGCTCGGCCGGCGATAGACCGTGCCGGCCGCGGTCCGAATCGCGACGAGATTCGTCGGCGTCCACCAGTGACGCGGCGCGGAGCTCGTCACCTCGGGCTGGAGGAGCTCGACCTGGTTCGTGCCCTCGCTGTCGGTCACCCAGAGCGCGAGCCTCGTCGTGGGCGCGTACCGGTCGCTACTCGACGGATACTGCCGCAAGAAGGTGAGGTAGCGGCCGTTCGGCGAGGCTTGTGCGACGGAGTCCGAGACGGGTCCCGCATCGGCGGCCCTCCCAAGCGCCGCCGCCCCGGCGAGGACGAGCCCGGCCCCGGCCAGCAGGACGAGCAAGCGGAGCACGAGCGGAACCGTAACAGCATCGTCGTCGTGGCTCGGGGCGTCAGCAGCCGGCCTGTGAGTGCCCCCGACAAGAATCGAACTTGTGCACGCGGTTTAGGAAGCTGCGGCCAGGTTCTGAGAAGTCCCTGCAAGCAGATCGGTTTTTGGGTGGTTGCCGCCGGGCGTGCGCCAGTGATTGCGCCAGTACGGCCGCGTCGAGAGGAGCACGTGGCGCTCCGCTCGCCGACAAACTGATCAGACCACTTTGGCACCCGTAAAGCGTGTGACAGGTTTGCCTATCTTCACAGAATCAGCTATATTCACCGCAATGGTGAAGAAGCGCGAAATGGTGAATATAGAAGGATCCTTTGAGGCGGAAGCGCTCAGCATCCTACGAGAGATCCCGGGCCTGACCGTGGCCGCGGAGCCCGGCAGGGCAGATGCTGGCATCGACGCCATCCTCCACTTCGCCGACCGTCGAGCACCAATCGCAGTGGAGTTCAAACAACAGGCGAATGCCGCCACTGCTTGGCAACTCGTTAGGTACGCACAGGCACACTCGGACACTCCTACCCTTCTAGTCGCCCGCGAGACCACTGCGGAGGCGCGAAAGATTCTGGAGGACCACGGGGTCGCTGTAATCGACGGGCTCGGTAATGCGCACATCGAGCTGCCCGGCTTGCTGTTCCATCTCGAAGGACGGCGCCGTCTATCAGGAACGAGTCGCCCGACCCGGCTTACCGGCAAGGCGGGTTTGGCTTCTCAAGCCCTCCTGCTCCAGCCGGACCGAGACTGGACGATCCAAGACCTCGCCAAGGAGGCAGGGATTGCGACGGGGCTCGCTCATCGCGTCCTCGCTCGGCTGGAAGAGGAGGGGATCGTCGTCGTCGAGGGCGCCGGCCCGAGACGAGTTCGACGCGTCACCAACCCGACTGCACTTCTCGACCTTTGGGCCGAAGAACAGCGTGATAGACCCGCGCGAACCAGCGGCCACCTGCTTGCGCAAACTCCGCAACAGCTCATCGAGCGGCTTGGGGCCAGCCTTGGACGCGCGGGTATTGATTACGCGCTCACAGGCGCTGCCGGCGCAAGCCTCGTCGCGCCTTTCGTCACGGCAATCCCCGTCGTCGACGTGTGGGTGACGGCGACCGCGGCGCACGAGGAGCTCCACCTCGCGGCCGCCACGGACCCCGTCACTGACGGACAAAACGTTGTCTTCCTCCAGGCAAAGGACGACACCCCGCTCGCGTTTCGCGAAGAGATGAGCGATGTCTGGGTGGCGAACCGCTTCCGGCTGTACGCCGACCTGCGACGTGATCCCCGTCGCGGGCGGGAGCAGGCGGACCATTTGCGCGAGGAGGTGATCAAGTTTTGAGCGGCCGGGCACATCACACGGACTACAGCGAGGAAACGACTGCACTCTGCGAGCGCGTCTTGGCCACCTTGCTTGGTGACCTCGGTCCGTGGCGGGAGCGCATCTACCTCGCAGGTGGCCTTGCTCCGCGGTATCTCATCGGACAGCTCCCGGAAGGTGCTCGCGCGCATGTTGGAACGACCGATATCGACCTGGTTATCGGCATTGCGCTTGGCGATGAGACACCAGAGACGTATCGCACCCTCCAGAACAATCTGCAGAAAGCGGGCTTCGAGCAAAAGGAGCCGAGCTTCCGGTGGGCGCGCGAAGTCGAAGGCGCCACCGTGGTCATTGAGTTTCTCTGCGAGACCAACGAGGTACCGCCGGGAAACATTTTCAAACCGACACGTGAAGGCGAATCCACCGGATCGAAGCTGGGCGCGTTCAACGTCCGCGGTGCACACCTAGTCCGGGACGACTTCGTCGAGCGCGACATCGAGGCCGAGCGGCTCGATGGGGGCGGTCTGTCGCGGGTCACCGTGCGCGTGGCCAATGTGCTGCCTTACACAGTGCTGAAGATCCTTGCGTTCCAGGACCGGCACGAGAACAAGGACGCGTATGACCTTGTCTTCACGCTCTTCAACTATGAAGAAGGTCCTCGCGAGGCAGGGCGCGCGAGCGCGGCGAGCTCGGTTGCTACACACGAACAGGTTGACGAGGCTATGAGACTTCTCGAAGGGCGGTTCCGTGCCGTCGAACTAGATGGACCCAGCGCCTACGCTTTGTTTCTGGCCGAACCGGACGACGAGGAGGATAGAGCCCGGCTTCGCCAGGAGGCCGTCGCTACGGTCCGCGAGTTCCTCGCCGGTTTTCGCGATACGGACTAGACGCGATTCCCGACATGAAACGAATGGTGACCGAAAACGACCGGCAGATGCGATTCTAAGGAGTGCTCCCAGCCGGTCATAACCCGAACCAGGGCGCAATCATGTCGGGGGACCGGATTGAGCTCAGCGCGACGCGGCGGCGCAACTCGCCACCGCGATGAACTTCTGCTCGTTCGGCCTGCGGCGCGTTTGTTGGTTCGAGGAGGGTTGGTGGGTGGGATGGAGGGCGCTCAGTATGGCGATAGAGCTCATGCGCCCGTAGTGGCGCCCTCGATGCGGATACGTGCGATGTCTTAGGGTCACACACCCATGCGAGATCTGTTTACTCGGATACGAACGTACCCGCACATTCGAGAGGTCATTCTCTCGATTGTCGCTTTAGTGCTGATCGCGGTTACGCTGGAATTTGCGCCGCGCGGAACCTGGACCTACGTGGCCCTCGCAGTCATCGTGGGCACGGCGTTCGCAATCACATGGAAGTGGAATGGCTTTACCAGAACTACTAGCGGGACGCTCCTCGTAGTCGGCGTCGTCTTGACCTTGTTGTCCGCTCTTGGTCAGGTCAGGTCTATCGAGGACGGCATTCGAGGGACCTCTTCAAACGCTCCCGTCGCCATCACTCGTCAATACGGATTGCCGAGCAAGACACGGGAGACCACGGTCGTCAACTCTTGCGCGAAGCAATCGTGTCGCGTCGTCCGTCGACTCCCCGGACGGATGACGGTGTACATGGTCTGCTACATCGACGTTCAACCGCCCGTTCACGGAAGTCTTCGCTGGTTCGAGATCTCGCTTCACAGTGACTTCAAGCCCGCTCTCGGATTCACGTACTCCTGGAACATCGTTGAGCAAGCGAAAACACCCCTGTGTCCCTCTGGTCGGCTCTAGATAAGTGCCCGGATCAGTGCCCCCGACAAGAATCGAACTTGTGCACGCGGTTTAGGGAGCTTCTCGGCATCATCGGAGAAATGCCTGCACTCAAGGCGATTCCGAGCGAACTGGATGCGGTATGCGCCAGTGATTGCGCCAGTCGCTTCGCCTTGATCTTGACTGTGACGCGGCCGAGGCGTTAGTCAGTCTGCTGGTGGCGACGGAGCGGCCTGAGGGTCGGCCGGGGCCGTCGCCGAAGCCAGGAGGAGGCCCAGCGGGTATGGAGTCAACCGCAGCCCGGATCGACGTGGAACGAGAAGCCGCCGTCTGTCGGTGGCGGTCCCCCGTCACCGGCGGTCACCTCGAACGCGAGCGTCTCGCCGGCGGTCGCCTGGAAGATGAGGAACGTGCCCGCGCCGAGCTCTTGCAGGGCGCCGAACTGGCTGCCGGTGTAGACCCGGATCACCGGATCCGGGGCCGTCACTGGCTCGTCGTACCCGACGCCCACCGCGACGTTCCCCGGTCCCCAGCACTCGGTGTTGACTGACGCCTCGTCCGCCGTCCAGCAGTACCAGACCGACGGCCACGATCCGCCCGGGTCGCCGTCCTGCGACGTCGCCACGGTCAGCGTCCCGCTGCCACCGTTGATCCCGGCTGCGGCGCTCCGGTCGAAGTTGTCGTTCGGCGGTCCGCCCGGAACGTCCACTCCGCCGCCGAAGCCGCACGGCGATGCGGTGTTGATCTGGATCGCACGCATGCTCGGAGCGGCGGCGATGTTCGGATAGGCGGTTCGTATCTCGTCGAGCGAGTTGGCAAGGACGGCGCCTATGATCGGGAACGGCTGGGTGCGCTGGTCGTCGAACCACTGCTCGCCCTTGAAGCGTGCGAAGTAGTAGGCATCTTGTATCGCCCGGCTCAGCATGCTCACCGACCAAGAGTCGGGCCAGAAGGTCGACGGCTTCGTCTTAGTGGACCCCCGGAAGCGCCAGTCGCAGCCGTAGATCTGCGGGAAGTCGACGCTGTCGGCGCAGCCGGCGACCTCGACGTTCGCGGGCGGCGAGTGCCCGCGCCAGTGCCAGCCAGTTGGATTTTCGCCGCCTCCCTCGGGCACGAGGATGTGATTGAAGTCGATGGTGGGCGTCGGCAGGCAGCGGTGCGTCGAGTTGAGAAGTGGACCGGCGAAGGGGTGCATGGACTGTTCGTCGCCGTTCTCGTCGATGAACGCTCCGCCTGCTGTCGCGTAGATTCGGTACCACCCGTACCGGGTGCACGGAAGCTGCGAGGCGAGGCTACCCGGGATGAATCGTGCGCTTCCGGGCGTGTAGATGCGAATGAGCGGAGGGGTGGAGCATCCGTCGTGCCAGCCGCCCGGCTCAAGGGCCTGCAAGCACGCTGACAAGAAGAAGCTCGTGACGGTGGGTACGGTGCAGTCCGCGCGCGGGTCGAAGCTCGTCGAGACCGGCATCGGCAGCATCTGCGACTGCGCGCGGCTAGGTCGGCCGAGGCCGACGTGGAAGGTGCAGACGAACGCGCCCGGAGGCACCTGACCCGCACCGTGCACCGCGACCGTCGTGCTCGTCGGCAGCAGCGCTGCAGCGGCCGTGGCCTCGTCGAGCGCGGCTGTCTGTGTGATGCGGAAGGTCGGGTCCAGCAGAATCGGATAGGCATAGCCGTGGCCCGGGTGGTCGACCGTCACCTCGAGGACGTCGCCGTTGAGGGTCGCGGACACGTCGACGTTCTCGAAGTTCGCATCGGTCGCCTGCGGTGGATCGACCGCAACGATCGGCGTTCCGGATGCGTCGGTGACGGCGAACCCTGCGCCGTGCGGCATGATCGAGCCGCCGTCGGGCACGTTGACCGGGAAGTCGTAAGTGAGGGGAGCCGACTCGTCCTCGATTACGGTGAGCACGTCGACGCCGGCTCCCGCCGTCGGGAGTGACGCCGGATCGAATGTGGGCGCCGGGGTGCACGGGCTTTGCTCGCCTGGGCGAAGGACGGCCGCAACCGTCGTCCACCCTCGGGCGGCGAAGGCGAGCGAGCCGCGCGCGAACGGCACACCCGCGTGCGACGAGGCGGCCCTCGGAATTCCGACGCGAACCACGGCCCCGCTCGGTGCGGTGAGTCGAATCCCGGCCCGCGGCGAGGTCGCCATGAAGACGCTTCCCGCGCTCCCGGCTAGAGAGAGCCCGACGGCGGTGTGGGCGTAGAGACTCCGGCCGTCGCCGGAGTCGACGCCGCGGGCCGTCTCCGTGGAGGTGACGCACGACACGGTGTCCGTGGGGTCCGAAGGATCGAGCGGGAAGCTCGCGCTGCCGAGCAATGTGGTGTGGCCCCGCGGGTCGACTGAGCGGATCTGCACCGCGATCGCGTCGCCCGCCGCGACGCCGTCGACGGTGAGGGTCGTTGCACCCCTCCCGAGGTCGCTCCATGCGGTGTACCCCGCGTCGGACACGTTCCAGCGCGCCTGGACGTCGCCGACGTTGTGCGTCTCCTCGTCGTTCCGCTGCGTCGACTGCCAGGTGAAGCCGGCCGTGCCCCGCGAGAAATCGACGTCGGTCAAGACGACGACGTCAGGCGTGGCGGGCGGCGGGCCGTTGTGCCGCGAGGCGCCGTCGCCGTTGTCCGCGGCGGCGTTCGCCGCGGCGCAGAGCGGGAGCACGACCGCGAGGAGGAGGACGTGGGCCCGTACCGTCACGGCGAGCCGGTCGTGGAGAGGTGCAGGGAGGCCAGCACCCTCCTGACGGTCGCGAACAGCGCTTCGGTCTGACGGCGCGTGCATGGGCCGTACCCATCGCGGAAGCCGAACGCTCCCCGGGCAGCACGCGCCCGCAGCAAACGCAGCGACCGCGCGGCGCGCGCCTGGGTCCCCGCGTGCAGCTCGAGGTTGCCGGACGCCGTGACATCCAGGCAGCCCACCTCGAGTGCAAGTGTGATCCCTCCTCGATGCGTGTGCATCGTCCAGGTCATGGCGGCCGGAACCGGTCGTGTCGCGCCCGCCGATGCGGCGAGGACAGCCGTCGCCAGCCCTGTTGCGACGCCGATCGCCCCTCTGTTGCTGACCCGCGGCATGCGCTCTGTGTAGGTCAGGCAACAGCGCGTGTCAAACCCGGTAGAGGCGTTTTGCGGTTTCGTCGATCCGCCACTCGACCTCACGGGTGAGGTCCCCCTGCCCGACGCCGTGCTCGGCCTCCGCGGCCAGCGCGACGAACGGCTCGGCGCCGAGCAGGGCGAGGGTGGCAGCGCCTCGCCGCGCGTCGAGCTCCCGCCGGGCGATCCGCCCGCCGAGCGTGTGGGCGATCCCCTCGGCGCCGCCGAGGTCCGCAACGGCGTCTGCGAGCCAGCGCTCGACGGCGTCGTCGCTCATCGCGTCGGTCACTCCGTTGAACAAGAGCCACTCGAACAGCCGCCGGCGCGCGCGTGTGGTCGAGGTCTGTCCGGTGAGCCACTCGGCGAGGACGATGTCTCGGCTGTTGCAGGGCGGCGGCGGCTGGCTTCGCATCCAGGCGACAAAAGCGCCCGCCGCTTCGATGAAGTCGTCGAAGGCGAGCAGGAGCTGATCGTCCGGGGGAGAGAAGACTTCGTGGAGCAGCTCGACCGTGTCTCCTTCTCGGTCGAGGCGCGCGGCGTTGTCGGCGAAGCTGGCGTGCTCGTCGAGGCGGAGCCGCTCGACGATCGCCTCGAGTGCAAGCGAGGTGTAGGCGGACAGGAACACGCCGAGCGCCTCGAAGGGCGGGTCGTACGCCACGGACGGACCGACCGTTCCCAGTGCGTAATGCGGCTTACCGACTGTCATGTACGCCGCAGTCTCACATGGAGCCCTGGTCGGGTCCGCGCAACTAGCGCCAGTCGTGCTTCCGCATGCGAAGAGATGCCCCCGACAAGAATCGAACTTGTGCACGCGGTTTAGGAAACCGCTGCTCTATCCACTGAGCTACGGGGGCTCGCGCACAGCGTAAATGCGATTCGGACGCCGGACGCGCCGTCACGCTTTCGGCATGACCGAGGCGGCCGACGGGTGCAGGAACGGGACGACGGGCACCCACCCGGCGCGGAGCACCTCGACCGTCGTCGGAGGCGTGATCAGCAGCGCCTCGCCCGACGGCCTCGGACGGCGGCGCGCATAGCCGCCCGGCGTCCACTGCAGCAGCTCCGACCCGAGCACAAGCCATGGCTCGCCATCCTCGAGCACGAACGCGCCGTCCGGAAGGTCGTCGAACGGCGCGCGGAACCGCGGGCCGTCGATCCGCTCCGCATGCAGCCGTTCGTCGAGCGCGTCGGCGCCGGGCGCGCCGACGCGCTCGCGGAACCGCTCGTAATCGGCGCGCCGGCACTCCGCGCACGGACGGTGCCCCGCCGCGAACGCCGTCGCTTCGTCGAGGAAGAACAGCTCTGTGTAACGGCCGGGCTGCAGCAGCGCCTTCCGCCGCCGGTCCTTGAACTCGAGCCGGCACGCGATCCACCGCTTCACCGCGTGGCGACGGCGGATCCGCCCGTCGTGATCGTGGAGGCAGCCGCGGTTGCCGTACACGAGGCCTCGCTCAGGCACCGCCACGAGCTCGCCGAGCGGCGTCACACGGTTCTGCAGCGGCATCAGCGCGGCTGCCAGTCCGGGTTGCTCTCCCAGCGCAACGGAGTCCTCGTCACGTTGCGGGGGTGCGTCGCGTCCGCCCGGATCGTCCAGATGTCGTGCCCATGGACGAAGACGAGCTGCTTGCCGTCCGGCGACCAAGCCGCCTCGTCGCCGTGCGTGAGACATCGGACGGCTCCGCCTGCGGCGGGTACGACGCACACCCAGACGATCCGTTGCCGCAGCTGCCCGAACGCGATCCAGTTCCCGTCGGGGGACCAGTCGGGCTGGTAGGGGTATGCGTTCTGCGCGAGGATCCGCTCGTCGCCGCCGTCGACATCGACGATGCCGATCGTGTTGCCGCTCGAGAACGCAAACCGTGTTCCATCGGGTGACCACGCAGGCTCCGTCAGCGGGCGCGGCACGAGTTGCGCCGCTCCGCCACCGACCGCGTTCACCTCCCAGACCGAGTCGGGATTCGGCCACGCGCGTTCGAACGCGATCCGCGCACCGTCCGGCGACCAGGTCGGGAAACGGTCGCGACCGACGCTGTTGTTGTAGGGGTCGACGGGCCTGTCCACCGTGCGCTTGTCGTGCCCGTCGGCACGCATCGTCCGCAGCACACCGCAATGGTTGTCGTAACGGTTTCCGCAATCGGTCGCGTACGCGATCGACGAGCCGTCCGGCGACCAGCGGGCAGAGTCGACGCCCACGCCGCCACGGTCGGCGTCGGCGACCGTGAGCCGCCCGAGGCGTGAGCCGTCGGGATCGACCGTCCAGATCTCGGCCGGGTTCGAGTCCAGGTCTGCGACGTCGCCGGTGCGGAAGAAGAGCAATCGCCCGTTCTTGCCGGGATACGCGGCCGAGGCGGCGCCCACCGCGACGAGCGCGACCAGAAGCGCGATCCCGATCAGGCTACGGCGCATGGCGCTTGTGCGGTTGTGCCCGGATCGTCCACGCTTCGAACGCGGCGCCGTCGAGCTATCGTCCGCGTGTGGCCGTCACACCCCAGTCCCGGCAATGGCACGAGCTCTTCGCGGCGCGGACGCGGAACGACGCGGGTGACGGCATCGCGGTCATCCTCGGGTTCCTCGGCAACCCCGAGCTGATCTCGTTCGCCGGCGGGTTCCCCGACCCGGCGACGTTCCCGGCCGATCGGACGGCGGCGATCCTCCAGGAGCTCGCGAGCGCGGGCGACGCCTCAGCGTTCCAGTACGCGCCGACGCGCGGGCTCGCCGGGCCGCGCGATGCGATCGCCGGCCGGATCGAGCTGCTGCAGGGAGCACGCCCGGACGACGACGAGCTGTTGATCACGAGCGGCGGCATCGAGGGGCTCGAGCTCGTCTCGAAGTCGTTCCTCGACCAGGGCGACACCACCGTCGTCGAAGGCCCGACGTATCTCGGCGCGATCATGGCGTTCCGCAACTACGAGGCCGAGGTCGTCGCCGTGCCGCTCGACGACGACGGGCTCGACGTCGACGACCTCGCCGGCAGGCTCGCCGCCGGTCTGCGCCCGAAGCTGCTCTACACGATCCCCGACCATCAGAACCCCGCGGGCGTGACGCTCTCCGTCGAGCGCCGCCTGGCACTCGTCGAGCTCGCGCGGCGCTACGGCTTCCTGATCGTCGAGGACGTCGCCTACCGCGAGCTCGGCTTCGACGGGTCGGCGCTGCCGAGCCTCTGGAGCATGGGACCCGACGTCGTCCTCCAGGCGGGGACGACGTCGAAGACGTTCTTCCCGGGCGTCCGGCTCGGCTGGGCCGTCGGGCCTGCGGAGGTGGTCGCCCAGCTCGCGTCGGCGAAGCAGAACACCGACCAGTGCGCGGCCGCCCTCGGGCAGCGGCTCTTCGAGGAATACGTGCGCCGGGGCTGGATCGACGAGCAGCTGGAGCGCTCGCGGGCGCTCTACGCCCGGCGCTGCGCCCGGCTCCTCGCAGCGCTCGAGCGCTCGATGCCGCCCGGGGTCGAGTGGACGCGGCCGAGCGGCGGCTTCTTCTCGTGGCTGACGCTGCCGGTCGACGCGCGCGAGCTCGCGCTGCGCGCGGTGGAGAACGGGATCGCAATCGTGCCCGGCGCGCCGTTCTATCCGGACGGGCGAGGAACGACGAATGTCCGTCTCTCCTTCAGCAACGTCGGCGACGAGCTGATCGACGTCGGCATCGACCGCCTCGCCGCGCTCATCCGCGCCTCATAGCCGATGGCCATGGTCGGGGAGATGCTCGGCCCCAAAGTGCTCGTCGTCGAGGACGACGCCGACCTGCGCGGCGTGCTTGCCCGTGGCCTGCGCGAGGACGGCTTCGGCGTGGAGACGGTCTCGACCGGCCAACAGGCGCTCGAGCGCGTCGAGCACGTCGCACCCGATGTCCTCGTGATCGACATCGGTCTGCCGGACACCGACGGACGCGATCTCTGCCAGGCGCTGCGGGCTCGGGGCATCCGGACGCCCGTGCTCTTCCTCACCGCGCGCGACGCGCTCGTCGACCGTCTCGCCGGGTTCGACGCAGGCGGCGACGACTACCTCGTCAAGCCGTTCGCGCTCGTCGAGCTCATCGCACGCCTGCATGCGCTCGCCCGCCGCGGCGGCACCGAAGGTGCAATCGAAGCGCTCGGTCTCCGGCTTGACCCGCTGACGCACTCTGTCGGCGCCGAAGGCATCGAGGTGGCGCTCACTCCAACCGAATTCCGCCTACTCGCGCGGCTGCTCTCGCGGCCGGGCGAGGCGGTGCGCCGGCGCGACCTCGTGCGTGCGGGCTGGCCACACGGCGCGATCGTTCGCGACAACACACTCGACGCCTACGTCGCGCGGCTGCGCAAGAAGCTGCGCGCGTTCGACGGGGCACCCACGATCGGCACCATTCACGGAGTCGGCTACAGGCTCCAATGAGGCAGCTCGGGATACGCCGGCGCTTGCTGCTCGTGATCGTCTCCGCGGTCACGGCAGCCGTCGCCGCGCTGCTCGTCGCCTTCAACGTGGCGTTCGCCAACCGACTCGATGCGTACTCGCACGACCTCCTGCGCACGCGGGCCGCCCAGCAGCTTGCGCTCATTCGCGAAGATCACGGCCGGCTGATCTTTCTGGACGTCCCCGACGCGGCCGGCCCGGACGCCAACGTGTGGATCTTCTCGAACGGAAACGTGGTCGAGCAGCCGCGCTCCGGTGCACGCGTGAACGCCGCCGCTCGACGGCTCGCCGGCGGCCCTCCGCGCTTCGCCGACCTCCCCAGCTCCGACACCCGTTTCTATGCGGTCCCCGTCGTCGTCTCCGGCCGCCGGCTCGGCACCGTCGTCGTGGCGAGCTCGCTGGAGCCTCAGGAGCACACGCGACGCGTCGCGCTCGTCGGATCGTTGATCTTCGCCGGCATGGTGCTTCTGCTCGTCGCGGTCGCCTCTCGCTGGCTGCTCGCGGCCGCACTTCGTCCGGTGCGTCACATGACGCGACAGGCCGCAACGTGGAGCGAGCGCGATCTCGACCAGCGGTTCGCCGTCGGCAACCCGTACGACGAGCTGACCGAGCTCGCCGCGACGCTCGACGGGCTTCTCGACCGGCTCGCCGCGAGCCTGCGGCACGAGCAGCGTTTCTCCGCCGAGCTCTCGCACGAGTTGCGCACGCCGATCGCCCGCGTCCTCGCAGAGTCTGAGCTCGCCCTGCTTCGCGAACGCGCGCCCGAGGATTACAGGTCCGCGCTCGCGATCGTGCACCGCAACGCGCAGCAGCTTGCGAAGATCGTCGACACGCTCGTCGCGGCCGCCCGGCACGAAACCGGCGGCGTGCACGGGACCGCCGATGCGTTCGAGGTCGCAGCGGAGGTCTCCGAGGCCTGTGCGAGCCTCGCTGCGGACGGCCGCATCGAGCTCGAAGTCGAAGAGCCGGACCGGCCCGTTCGCCTCGGCATCGACGCCGACCTCGCCGAGCGGATCCTGCACCCGGTCCTCGAGAACGCGTGCCGCTACGGCGCGACGCGTGTGCGCGTCTCGATCGAGCGGCGAGACTCCACGGTGCGCTACCTCGTCGCGGACGACGGCCCGGGCGTCTCCGACGACGAGCGAGAGCGCATCTTCGAACCGGGCGTCCGCGGCCGGCTCGGTGAGGCGGGCGGGTCTGACGGGGCCGGGCTCGGCCTCTCCCTCGCCCGGCGGCTCGCACGCAGCATGACCGGCGACGTCGAGTTGCTCACGGACGCACACGGCGCCAGCTTCCTCGTCCGGCTGCCCGCGGCCTGACGCGCAGCGCAACCAGAGGTACATTGCGGTCGTGGGTGGCATCGACCTGCGGGAACTGCTGGACGGCCGAGGCGACGACCTCGACCGGTGGGCGCGCACGATCAACCCGCAGTTCGTGCGCGTCCTGCGGACGATCGACTTCGACCGCACCTGGGAGCGCGCCGAAGGGGCATATCTCTGGGATTCCGAGGGCCACCGCTACCTCGACATGCTCGGCGGCTTCGGGATGCTCAACGTCGGCCGGAACAACCCGCGGGTACGTGACGCGCTCGTGCAGGCGCTCGAGCTCGATCTCCCCGGAGCCGTGCAACTTGGCGCCACCGCGCTACCGGGGCTCCTGGCCGAGGCGCTGCTCGCACGCGTGCCCGGACGGCTCGAGCGCGTGCAGTTCACGAGCTCGGGGACGGAGGCGATCGAAGCTGCGTTGAAGCTCGGTCGGGCTGCGACGAAGCGCAGCCGTGTCATCTCCCTCGATCACGGCTTCCACGGCCTGACGCTCGGCTCGCTCTCCGCGAACGGCAATCCCGAGTTCACCGCACGCTTCGGCCCGCTGCTTCCCGGCTTCGAGCAGGTGCCGTTCGGCGATCTCGACGCGCTCGAGCAGCAGCTCCGCCGCGAGGACGTCGCGGTCTTCCTCGTCGAGCCGATCCAGGGCAAGGGCGTCAACCTGCCGCCCGAGGGATACCTCGAGGGTGCGCAGGAGCTCTGCCGTCGCTACGGCACGCTCTTCTGCGTCGACGAGGTGCAGACGGGCTTCGGGCGCACCGGCAAGCTCTTCGCATTCGAGCACTGGGGGCTCGAGCCCGATCTCGTGCCGGTCGCGAAGTCGCTCTCAGGCGGGTATGTGGCCGTCGGTGCGCTGCTCATGTCGCGCGCCGTGCACGAGGCCGTGTACGACTCGATGCAGAACGCCGTTGCGCACGGGTCGACGTTCGCACCGAACGAGCTCGGCATGGTCGCGGGGCTCGCAACGCTTCAGGAACTCGACGACGAGCAGCTCGTCGACCGCTCGGCGCGCCTCGGCGAGAAGCTGCTCGAGCTCACGCGTCCGCTCGTCGACGAGTTCGACGTCGTGCGCGAGGTGCGCGGCCTCGGCCTCATGTGGGCGATCGAGTTCGGCGAGCCTGAGTCGGGCAAGCTCTCGTGGAAGATGATCGAGAAGATGCAGCCCGGACTGTTCGCGCAACTCGTCGTCGGACCGCTCTTCTCGCGGTATCGCATCCTGAGTCAGGTGGCCGGACACAAGATCGCCGTGCTCAAGGTGCTGCCGCCACTCGTCCTCACCGACGAGGACGTCGAATACTTCGCCGAGTCGCTGGCGTCGGCGATCAAGCGCGCGCAGCGCACGCCGAGCGCGCTCACACGCTTTGCGCTGACCGCTGCCGGTATTCGCTAGAGGTCGCCGAGCTCGCCGAGCTCGGAGCGGGACGCGATGCAGGCAGTCGCCCAGCGGTCGGCCAGGTCGACGATCCGCTCGCAGGTCTCGTCCGAGAGATCGTCCGCGTTCTGGCGCTCGATCTCGATCACGACCTGGTGCAGAGACGTTTCGACGTCGTTCCCGAACTCGTGGCGCGCCCCCGCGATCACCGTGAATGTCGAGACTTCGGCGCGCAGCAGGTGTGCGAGGTCGTCGATCTCGGCCGCCGTCGCGGTGCGTCCGGCATACACGCCGAAGTTCACCCGCACCTCGAGCGCGGGGCCTTCGTGCGGTGGGACACGGAATGCGATTGCGGGATCCACGGTGATGTCCATCTCTCCTATTTCTCCGGAGGGACGCGGAATCTAACCCTCGCGGGGCTCCCAGCGGAACTTGAACACTGCGACGAGCAGGCCGCCGGCGCCCCAGGCGGCGAGAACGGCCAGGGCGACGGGCTTCGTCCAGATCTCGTGCCCGCGGAGATAGATCGCGTTGATCAGGTCGATGAAGTACTTCAGCGGCAGGACGTCCCCGATCGCGCGCAGGAACGACGGGTAGTGCCGCGTGGGGCCGAACGAGCCGGTGAGGAACGCCATCGGGAGCAGGATGAAGTTGACGACCGCCGACGATCCCTCACTCGAGCGGATGAGTGACGCCGTCGCGACGCCGAGCGCGGCGAACGCGATTGCGCCGACGATCACCGCGAGGATCAGTGAGCCGATCGCGTGCGGGAACGGCGTGCCGTAGAGCACGCGGCCGAGGACGAAGAGCGCCGCGGTCTGGAGTGTGAATACGACCAACGTCGAGACGAGCATCGCCGCGACGTACGTCGAGGCCGGCAGCGGCGTCGCGCGGAGGCGTTTCAGGATCGCCTGCTCGCGCCGCACCACGAGCGTGATCGCGAGGCCGGCGAACGCGGTGTTCGCGCAGCCGTATCCGATCAGCCCGCTCAGCAGCGCCTGCGGTGCAGGCACCCCGTAGATCTTGCCGCTGTACACCGACCCGAGCAGCACGAAGAGCAGCAGCGGGAAGAGAAAGATGAAGAGCGCCGCTTCCTTGCTGCGCCAGAAGAGCAGCTGCTCGGAACGGAGCTGGTGCGCGAACAGGCGCATGCTCATTCCGCGTCATCTCCGGTGAGCGTCAGGTAGACGTCTTCGAGCGTCGGGCGACGCACCTCGAGGCGCTCCAGCTCCTCGCCGCGCGCGACCGCGTCTGCCGTCAGCTCGTGCAGCACGCGCGTCGGCTCGGTCGTGCTCACGACGATTTCCTCGCCGTCGCGCCAGTAGCGGATCTCGACGTCGAGATCGGCCGTCGTCAGCTCCCGCGGCGTACCGATCCGGACGATCATCCCTTCGCGCATCACCGCGACGCGATCTGCGAGCTGCTCTGCCTCGTCGAGGTAGTGCGTCGTCAGCAGCACGGTCTTGCCGAGTGAGCGGAGCGAGCGGATCATGTCCCAGGCCGCACGTCGCGCGGCCGGGTCGAAGCCGGTCGTCGGCTCGTCGAGGAAGACGAGATCGGGATCGCCGACGAGCGCGAGGCCGAGGTCGAGCCGCCGCTTCTGTCCACCGGAGAGCGTCTTCACGCGCGCGTCCCGCTTCGACTCGAGCCCGACGAGCTCGATCACCTCGTCGACGTTGCGTGAATGCTCGTAGTAGCCCGCGAACATCGCGTGCAGCTCGCGCACCGTGATGTTCGGCCAGAGCTCCGACTGCTGCAGCACGACACCGATGCGCTCGCGAAACTCCTTGCCGGGGCGCTCCGGATCGTGGCCGAGGACGCTGACTTCGCCCGCGTCGCGCTTGCGATAGCCCTCGAGGATCTCCACGGTCGTCGTCTTGCCCGCGCCGTTCGGGCCGAGCAGGCCGAAGACCTCGCCCTCCTGGATCTCGAAGTCGACTCCGCGTACCGCCTCGAGCTCGCCGTACGACTTCCGCAGGCCGCTGACGACGATCGCGCTCAATCGACGCTCAGCTCGAGCCGTACGTACCCGCCTGGTGGGAACGCCGGCTCGGGGCCGCCCGTGAACGCCGCGACGGCCTGACCGCAGTCGGGCTGGTGGGCGACGACGACCACCGTCTCGCCGCGGCCTCGAGCGGCGTTCCGGATGTCCGCAGGCGAGGCGCCCGGCGCGAGCCGCTCGTCGACTTCGGGGTCGCCGAGCCCCAGCGTGGCGGCGAGGGCCGCGGCGGTCTCGAGCGCCCGCAGCAGCGGGCTGGCCACGACGGCGTCGGGCTCGATGCCCTGGTCGCGCAGCTCGATGCCGAGCGAGTGCGCATGCTCGCGGCCCGTCGGCGTGAGCGTGCGGAGCTCGTCGGGCATCCCGGGCGCTGACTCGGTATGGCGAACGATCACGAGTTGCATCGCGGCCAGGATAATCGGGTGATGACAAGGCTCGGGGGTCCGGTCGGCGCGGCGGGGGCATTCGCGCTCACCGCGGGGCTCGCATTCGACGGTGGTGGTTACCAGCCGGTCTCCTTCGATCGCGGGCTCGTGGGCGTCAGCGCCGCCGCTCTCGTGCTCGTCGTTCTCGTCCGCGGCTCGCGACCGGGCAGGCTGTCGGGCGCGCTGCTGGCGGGGCTTGGGCTCCTGACCGTGTGGACGGCTGCGTCCTGGTTCTGGTCGGACTCTCCGCCCGCCGCGCTCGAGGAGGCGCAGCGAACGGCCGTGTATCTGGCCGCCGCCGCGGCCGTGGTGCTGGCCGGGCGGCGTGTGCCCGCGGTATGGCTCGTGGGCGGGGTCGCGGCCGGGGCGACGGCTGCGGTCGGGTGGAACCTCTGGCTCCGGCTTGCACCCGACTGGGCCGGACGGGCGCCGCTGCGTACCGACATCGGTCAACTCGCCGACCCCGTCGGCTATGCGAACAGCATCGCACTGCTCGCGGCGCTCGCCTTCGTGCTCGTATTGGGGCTGGACGGGCTCGCCGCAGTTGTGCTGGTTCCGCTCGCGGCGGAGATCGCGTTGCAGCAGAGCACGGGGACGGTCGCGGCCGTCGCGCTCGGTCTCGCTGCCTACCTGCTGACCGTTGCACGTCCGATTCGCACGCTCGGGCTGCTTGCGCTGCCGCTCGTCGGTGCGCTCGTCGTCGCCGGAGCGGGCAGCGTACGCAATCCGCAGCCCACCGATCTACTCGCGGCCGCTCACACCGGGCATCGAGTCTTGCTCGTGCTCGCTCTGCTCACGATCGCGCAGGGTGTGATCGTGCGCGTGCGTTTTCTGCCGTCGGGCAGCCGCGTGCCCGCGCGACGTGCGCGGCCGCTCGCCGTGGCCGCCGGTCTCGCTGCGATCGCCGCCGCGCCGTTCGCGCTCCACGGTCACGAGCGGGTGCGCTACTGGCATGTCGCGTGGCACGAGCTCGCCGCCAATCCTGTGCTCGGTTCCGGTGCGGGGACGTTCGCGGACTGGTGGCTGCGCCTGCGCACGGTGCCGCAATCGACGCACGAAGCGCACTCGCTCTATCTCGAGACGCTTGCAGAGCTCGGGCCGCTCGGGCTGGCCTTGCTGCTCCTCGCGCTCGCGGCCGGGCTCGCCGGTGCGTGGCGCCTGCGGCGCGAGCCTCTGGGTCCTGCGTTGCTCGCGGCGCTCGTCACCTACGACCTCGCGGCGGCCGTCGACTTCCACTGGGAGCTCGCAGGCGTGACCGCGCCGGCGATCGTGCTCGCCGCAGCGGCGGCGGTGCACGCCGACGACGAGGACCGGCTCGTGCCCAGCCGCTACGCCGTGCCCGCGCTCGTTGCGTTGACCGTGGCCGCTGTGCTGGCGCTCGCCGGCTCGAGCGCGCTCGTCGCCGGCGACCCACAGCGTGCGCTGCGCTTTGCGCCCTATTCATCAGAGGCGTGGAAGGCGCTCGCCGAGTCGCGGCGTGCGAGTGGTGACAGCGCCGGTGCGTTACGCGCCTACCGCCGGGCGGTGAAGCTCGATCCCAACGACTGGAGCGCGTGGGCCGAGCTCGCAGACCTCGTGAACGGTGAGCCGCGCCGCCACGCGTTGGCGGAGGCGGCGCGACTCAATCCGTTCGGTGGTACGACGACGCCCTAGATGATTGTCGCCACGACCCCGCCCGCCTGGATGGTGGCTCATGCGCTGCGCCGTGCGCCCGGGACGACCTTGGCAAGGCAACCAGCCTTGCCTTCGGCCGTCCCGAAC
>Ga0265338_10004821_pt1 | contig 18025 bp, 14 predicted proteins | sample 42126metaG_FD_193579 | JGI IMG/M metagenome (GOLD analysis project Ga0265338, IMG submission 193579) | Rhizosphere microbial communities from Carex aquatilis grown in University of Washington, Seatle, WA, United States - 4-21-26 metaG | ecosystem: Host-associated > Plants > Roots > Rhizosphere... | reverse complement strand
CGTTGTTGACGAGCATCACCGAGACCACGGCGGTCCGCTCGTCGAGCAAACCGGCGAGGGCATCGAGATCGATCGTCCCTCCGGCGTGCACGGGCGCCTCCTGCACCCGGAAGCCCTCACGCTCGAGGCGCGCGCACGCGCCGAGCACGGCCTTGTGCTCGATCGCCGAGGTGACGACGCCATCCGCGCCGCGGTGATCGCGCGCGGCCCACGCGGCCCCCTTGACGGCCAAATTGTCGGCTTCGCTCCCGCCGCCCGTGAACACGACCTCCCGCGGCTCGCAGCCGCACGTGCCGGCCACGACCTCGCGCGCGACCTCGAGCGCCGACTTCGACGCCCGCGCGGCCGCGTGCATGCCCGACGGGTTCGCGAACTCTTCGGAGAGGAACGGCTCCATCGCCGACCGCGCCTCGGGGAGCAGCGGCGTGGAGGCCGCGTGATCGAGATACACCACGTTTTCAGGGTACCGAGAGACGCTTCGGACATTGGTCCCGGGGGGAACAGACCATCGCCCGGTTTCGTTGTCTCACCCGAGGAGCATGATCAGCACATGAGCAACGACACAGCCCGCCGGAGCGGAGTGGAACTCGAGCGGCGAGACGGAACGGTCCAGTTGCGATTGCTTCCGGGCGGCACCGTCGAGCCCGATTGGGTGCTCGACGAGCGCACCCGGCGGGTGGGTCGCCAGGGCGTCGCGCTGGCACGCGAGATCCTGCGCCGCACCGCACCTCCCGACGCCGTGCGCCGGGCGAGCTAAGCCATCCAGGCCACGACCGGCTCGGCGTGCCGGGCCACGAATTCGTCGAGGCCGGGCCGGCCGACGCTCAGGCCGAAGTTGAGGATGTTGAGGTGCCGGGCCGCCCGGAGCGCGTCGACGGTTGCGTCGTCGGCATCCGGCCATGATCGAACGGTCTCGTAGCCCGCACGAAACGCCCGCACGAGCGCGGGGACGCCGTCGGAGTGCTCGAGCCCGCGGAGCGCGATGAGCGCGTCCTGGATCTCGAAGCCCCAGATCAGGTCCTGGAAGTCGATCAGCGTCACCCGGCCGCGCGTCACCAGGACGTTGCCCGTCTGGATGTCACCGTGCAGGAGGTGCGGCGGCTGCGGCGGGTTCCGCCAGAGCCCGTCCAACACCAGCTGCGCGCGCTCGACGGCCTCGCCGAGCACCGAGCCGTACCGCGGGGCGAGCTCGTCGAGCCGGGGCGCGGCGCGGAAGTAGCACACCCGGTCGGCGACGAGCACCCCGGCCGGCACCGCGGCGGGACGGCGCGCGGCGCCGTGCTCGTGGACGCGGGCGGTCAACGCGCCGACCTTGCGCACGAGCTCCTCGTTCACCTGCCCACGCAGCGGGCGCCCGTAGACCCACTCGAACAGCACGCACGTGCGCGCGCCCCTCACCCCCGCGTCGGAAGCGGTCACGACCACCGACCCGTCCTCGGCCCGGACGACGCGCGGAACGTCGATGCCCGCGTCGCGCCGGAGTGCGTCGAGCCACTCGCACTCGGCGAGCTCGCAACCGTCGGCGTGGATACGCAGATCGGGGCTCACGCGCAACGCGTACGCCGATCCGTCGGCCGCGTCGACCCGAAACACCGTGTTGAACGCGCGAGCGACGAAGGAGCAGCGCACGACGTCGATGTCGTACTCACGGAGCGCCGCGAGCGCGAGCGCACGCAGCCGGCGCAGCTGACCGCCCGCGGTCAGGTCGTCGAAGGGACGCGCACCGCTCACCGCGGGCGAAACGCCGCGAGCACCTGTCGCGCGGCGGCCGCGGGAGACATCCGCCCGCTGCTCACATCCGCCTCGAGCCCGCCGATCTGCTCCCGCACCGCCGGATCGCCGCGGAGATCATCGAGGAGCGTCTCGGTGACCTCCGACCACATCCACGTTCGGGCCTGTTCCGTACGCCGGGCCTCGAGCTCTCCGGACGCGCGCATCGCGCCGACGAGCGCGCCCACCGCCTGCCACACGTGGTCGATGCCGTCACCGAGCAACGCCGAACACGTGCGCACGCGGTCGATCGCGCCGGCGTCGGTCGATCGCACGAGGTGCAACGCGTGCGAGTAGTCGGCCGCGGTATGCCGGGCGAGGTCGGCCAGGTCGCCGTCGGCCTTGTTCACCACGATGAGATCGGCGAGCTCCACGATGCCGCGCTTCACGCCCTGCAACTCGTCGCCGGCTCCGGGTGCGAGCAACAGCAGGAACAGGTCGACCATGCCCGCGACTGCGACCTCCGACTGCCCGACCCCGACGGTCTCGACCAGCACGACGTCGAAGCCGGCCGCTTCGCACACCAGCAACGCCTCGCGTGTGCGCCGCGCCACGCCGCCGAGCGTGCCGCCCGAAGGCGACGGCCGGATGAACGCCTCGGGCCGGCGCGACAGCTGCTCCATGCGCGTCTTGTCGCCGAGAATCGAGCCGCCGCTGCGCGCGCTGGAGGGATCGACGGCCAGCACCGCGACCCGATGCCCGGCATCCACGAGGTGCACGCCGAGCGTCTCGATGAACGTCGACTTGCCCGCGCCCGGTGCACCGCTGATCCCGACACGCGTCGCGGCGCCGGTTGCGGGCAACACCGCTTCGAGGAGCGCGACCGCTTCGTCGCGATGGTCGGCGCGCGTCGACTCCACGAGCGTGATCGCACGCGCGAGCGCCCGCCGGTCGCCCTCGCCGACCGCGCGGGCGAGCTCAGCCGCTTGTGTCATGGGCCGCGCGACGCTCCCGCACCAACGCCAGGATCTCCGACGCGGCGCGGCAGATGTTGCTGCCCGGACCGAAGATCGCGCTCACCCCCGCGGCGTAGAGGAACTCGTAGTCGTGCGCCGGGATCACCCCGCCGACCACCACCAGCACGTCGCGGGCGCCTTGCGCACGTAACGCCTCGATGAGCTGCGGCACCAACGTCTTGTGCCCGGCGGCCTGGCTCGACACGCCCACGACGTGCACGTCGTTCTCGATCGCGTCGTTGGCGGCTTCCTCGGGCGTCTGGAACAGCGGTCCGATGTCGACGTCGAACCCGAGGTCGGCGAACGCGGTGGCGATCACCTTCGCGCCCCGGTCGTGACCGTCCTGGCCGAGCTTGGCCACGAGGATGCGCGGCCGCCGGCCTTCTTCCTGCGCGAACTCGTCGACTTCCTTGCGGATGCGGGCGAACTCCTCGTCGTCGGCGTAGGCGCCGCCGTACACGCCGGAGATCGAGCGGATCACCGCATGGTGGCGGCCGAACACCTGCTCCATCGCGTCGGAGATCTCGCCCACGGTCGCGCGCGCCCGGCTGGCGTCGATCGAGAGCGCCAGCAGGTTCCCGTCACTCGCGGCGCCGGCCGTGAGGGCGTCGAGCGCGGCCTTCACGCGCGCGGGATCGCGCTCGGCCTTCACGCGCGCGAGCCGTTCGAGTTGCTGACGGCGCACCTCGGCGTTGTCGATGTCGCGCGAGTCGATGGGCGGCTCGTCGGCGAGCCGGTACTTGTTGACCCCGACGATGGTCTCGTCGCCGCGGTCGACCCGCGCCTGGCGGCGCGCCGCGGCCTCCTCGATGCGGAGCTTCGGCATCCCCGACTCGACGGCCTTGGTCATGCCGCCGAGTTGCTCGACCTCCTGGATCAGCGTCCACGCCTCGTTCGCGAGGCTCTGCGTCAACGCCTCGACGTAGTAGGAGCCGCCGAGCGGATCGATCACGTGGGTGACGCCGGTCTCCTCGGCGAGGATCAGCTGCGTGTTGCGCGCGATGCGCGCCGCGAAGTCGGAGGGGAGCGCGATCGCCTCGTCGAAGCTGTTGGTGTGGAGGCTCTGGGTGCCGCCGAGCACCGCGGCCAGCGCCTCGTACGCGGTGCGCACGATGTTGTTGTAGGGATCCTGCTCGGTGAGCGACACGCCCGACGTCTGGCAGTGCGTGCGCAGCATCTTCGAGCCCGGCTCCTTCGCGCCGAGATCGTTCATGATGCGCGCCCACAACAACCGCGCGGCGCGGAGCTTGGCGACCTCCATGAAGAAGTTCATGCCGATCGCGAAGAAGAACGAGAGCCGCCCCGCGAACTCGTCGACACCGAGCCCGCGCGCTGCGGCCGTGCGCGCGTACTCGAGCCCGTCGGCGAGCGTGAAGCCGAGCTCCTGCACCGCGGTCGCGCCGGCTTCTTGCATGTGATAGCCGGAGATCGAGATCGAGTTGAAGCGCGGCATGTGCTGCGCCGTGTACTGGATGATGTCGGCCACGATCCGCATGCTCGGCTCGGGCGGGTAGATGTAGGTGTTGCGGACCATGAACTCTTTGAGGATGTCGTTCTGGATGGTCCCGCTGAGCTTGCTCTGCTCGACGCCCTGCTCCTCCGCCGCGACCACGTAGCCCGCGAGCACCGGGAGCACCGCGCCGTTCATCGTCATCGACACCGACATCTTGTCGAGCGGTATCTCGTCGAAGAGCAGCTTCATGTCTTCCACGGAGTCGATCGCGACGCCCGCTTTGCCGACGTCGCCGACGACGCGCGGGTGGTCGCTGTCGTAGCCGCGGTGCGTCGCGAGGTCGAACGCGACCGACAGGCCCATCTGCCCGGCCGCGAGGTTCTGGCGGTAGAACGCGTTGGATTCCTCGGCGGTGGAGAAGCCCGCGTACTGGCGGATCGTCCACGGCCGGTTCGCGTACATCGTCGCCCGCGGGCCGCGCACGAACGGCTCGAAGCCGGGCAGGCCGCCGACGGTCTCGAGCGCCTCGAGGTCGGCCGCCGTGTAGAGCGGCTTCACCGGGATGCCTTCCGGCGTGACCCATGTCAGCGCGTCGGCGTCGCCGCCGCGCAACTCCCCCGACGCCAGCTTGCGCCAGTCGTCGACCCCCGGAACCGCGTCGTCACCCATACGGCCAAGTGAACCATGCACACATCTCGCACGAGAAAAGGACGCGCGAACACAAGATGTGCGGTCTACGAAGGCATCGGCACCTCATGACAGGGTCTCACACGTTTTGAGACGCTCTCAGATGCTCTCAGACTCCCCCGAAGGCCCGCGAGGGCGTCGAGGCCGGACTTCATCCGAGCCCGATCGCCGAACCGTCGGCCGGCGTCGGATTCTCGGGGAGCGCGACGGTGCCGCTCCACGCGATCAGCTGGTTCCCGGTCCACACGATCGCGCTGCCGGCCCGCGAGTTGAGCGGAGACGCGCCCGCGTCGATCGTCGTCCAGCGGTTCGTCGAGACGCGGTACACCGCGAGCCGCGTCGCGCCGCAGCCGACGACGTACGCGTCGGCGCCTTCGAGCCACGCCGACTGCGAGTAGAAAGGCGTCACCGGTACGCACGACACGGCCGGGCCCTTCGTCCAGGTGCCGTTCGGGACGTCGTAGCGGACGATGCGCTCGGCGCCGCGCGACGTCGCGTCGAACACGACGTCGGATGCGGTCGAGCCGACCGTCGCGATCGGAAGGCTCGGCGCGTGGCTCAGGTCGAGCTGGTGCACGGCGTCGGCGCTCGGGTCGTACTCGAGGAAGATCGCGTGCTCGTGCCGGCATGCGGAGCCGAGCTGCGCGCAATCGCTGACAGTGCCGCTCGCGTACACGCGGCCACCGACGACCACCGCGCGGCCGAGTCGGAGACCGGCCAGCGCGTCGAACGCGTGCAGCTGCCGCCACGCGCCCGTCGACGGATTCACGGCGGCGGCGACCGGCCGCGCGAACTGATCGCCGCTCGTCCCACCGAGCAGCAGCAGCTCGTGCCCGGTCCACGCGCTCGCGTATCCCTCACGCGCGCCGAGCGGACCCTTCGGGAGGCGCTGCCACGTGTCGCTCGCGGGGTCGTACGTCGCGCCGACCGCCGGACCGTCGGACGAGTTGCCCGCCCAGAACACCGCACGGGCGCCGGTCCACACCGCCGCGTTGCCCGCGTCACCGAGCACACCGCTCGGCGGCGACGCGATCGCACGCCACTGACGCGTCGTCGGGTTATAAGCGGCGCCGTCGGACGCGGCGCTCGGCGTTCCGCTGCCGCGCGCGACACCTCCCCACACGACCATCTCCCGGCCGGTCCACACCGCGCCCGCCGCGATGCGCCCCGCGATCGGCGCCGCGGGCAACGGTGCCCAGTGCGCGGCGGGAACCGCAGGAGTCGTCGTCGACGCCGCGGTCGACGTCGTGATCGACGACGTCGTGATCGACGACGTCGTGATCGACGACGTCGTGATCGACGACGGGGGCTTCGAGGAGCTCGAGCACGCGCCGATCGCGAGCCCGAGCGCGGCGATCGAGACGACGGGCAGGGCGCGGGTGCGGCTCATGGTGCGCACGTTCGTCGCGCGCCGGCCGGTTCGACAGGGTCGAAATTCCCGGCGGACGCGGCGAAAGGTCACCTCCCCGAGTTGACGCGGCTTGGCATCGTCTGACACAATCTCAGACATCTTCACATGGTTCTCCACGGAAGGGAGTCGCCTCGATGCCGACCGCCATCACCGTCATGCCCTGGCCCGATCCCGTGCTCGACGTGCTGGGTCACGATCCTCGCTCGTGGTACGCCGAGACCTTCTGGCTGCCGACACTCGGGCCGACTGCGCTGTTGTTGCTGCGCCACCTCGCCGACCGTTTCGAACGCACACCCGAAGGCGTGCAGCTCCCGGTGGCCGACACCGCGGCCGCGCTCGGCCTCGGCGCCCGCGACGGCGCCAGCTCACCGCTCATGAAGAGCCTCGGGCGACTGCACCAGTTCGAGCTCGCCTGCACGGAGAACGACACCACCATCGCCGTGCGCCGCACCCTCCCACCCGTGCACCGCCGCCACGTCCGCCGGCTCCCCGCCGCGCTCCAGGCAGCCCACAACGAATGGGTCGCGGGCCAACGCGCCGCACCGGTCGAGCTCGCCCGCCGGCGCGCCCGGCACGTCGCCCTCCTGCTCGTGGCGCAGGGCGAGACGCTCGACACCGTCGAACGCGCCCTGCACGGCGCGGGCTTCCACCCCGCACTCGCGCACGAAGCCGTCCGCTGGGCCCGCGACCGCAAGGACGAGCTCGACGACGCCACCGCCCTCGCCTCCCTCGCCACCGACCCCGCCGCGTAATCAACCAGGCGCAGATCCGAAGGACCGGACACCCGACCGAAGCCGCACGGGCGATGGAGGTCCGTAGGTCGCAGCCGCATAAACAAGCCGCAGATCCGAAGGACCGGACACACAACCGAAGCCGCACGGGCGATGGAGGTCCGTAGGTCGCAGCCGCGTAAGCAAGCCACCCACAGATCCGAGATCGTCCTACCGCCGTCCCCCCGTAGGTAGGACGCAGCCGGGGTGGGGTGTCGCAACACGCGCGCCCCACCCCGCCGCACGATGCTTGCAATGGGTCGTCCCGGGTGCGATGGTCCGCTTCTCGGAATTCCGGGCCGGTCGTGGAGGAGATCACATGCGTGCACCGAAGTTGCCGGCTCGCGGCCTGATCGCGATCGTCGCTCTCGTGGCGATCAGCGCGGCTGCGTGCGGATCGTCGTCGAAGAACGCGGCGACGTCGACGACGCCCACCACGGTGGCGTCGGGAGCGGGCACACCGACCACGGTGGCCGGGACGCCCACAACCGCGCCGTCGAAGTCGTACAGCGGGTCGAGCGGGGGCGACTTCTGCAGCCTCATCCGGAACGACCAGGACGCGTTCAACAACTCCGACATCGCGACCAAGACTCCCGACGACCTCAAGTCGGTCTACACGAAGCTCGTGCCCGCGCTCGAGCACGCGGAGTCGGTCGCGCCGAGCGCGATCAAGGGTGACTTCAAGACGTTCGTGACGTTCTTCAAGCAGCTCAACGCCGCGTTCGCGTCGGCCGGCTACAACTTCCAGAACCTGGACCCGACGAAGTTCGCCAACCTCGACACGCCGGCGATCAAGACCGCCTCGGCCGACATCGAGCAGTACGTTACGCAGGTGTGCCACGTGACCACACCGACCTGACGTCGGAGTCCCAGCGCCGGGGGCATTGCGCCCGGTGACCGAACCCACCCGCCGCGAGCTCGACGAAGTCGCAGGATGGCTGCGCGCGGCGTCACGCGTGGTGGTGCTCACCGGCGCGGGCCTCTCCACCAATTCGGGAATTCCCGATTTCCGCGGCCCGAACGGCGTGTGGACGAAGGACCCGGCCGCCGAGAAGGCGGCCACGCTCCAGTACTACATGGGCGACCCCGAGATTCGCCGGCGCGCGTGGCAGAGCCGCCTGAACGGCAAGTACTGGACGGCGCAGCCGAATCCCGCGCACCACGCGCTCGTGGAGCTCGAGCGCAAGGCCGCGCTGCACTTCGTGGTCACCCAGAACATCGACGGCCTGCACCACGCCGCGGGCCAGTCGCCCGAGATCGTCATCGAGATCCACGGCAACGTGCGCGAGGTGAAGTGCATGGCGTGCGGGTGGCACGGCCCGATGGCCGAGACGCTCGAACGGGTGCGGGCAGGTGAGACCGACCCCGCGTGCACGGAGTGCGGAGGGATCCTCAAGTCGGCGACGATCAGCTTCGGCGAGAACCTGGTGGCGGAAGACCTCGAGCACGCGCAGTTGGAGGCGAGCCGCGCCGATCTCTTCCTGGCGCTCGGCACGTCGCTCGGCGTCTACCCCGCCGCGGCCCTGCCCCAGATCGCGCTCCGGGCCGGGGCGCGGCTCGTGATCGTCAACGCCGAGGAGACACCCTTCGACCCGATCGCCGACGCGGTGTTCCATGACCAGGTCGAGATCGTGCTGCCCGCGCTGGCCGCCCTCGTATGACGCCCGTTTGTATGCGGCTACGACCTGCAGCTCTCCATCACGCGAAACCGTCGCGCGGCGACCGAGCCTCCGGTCTGCGCCTGGTTGGGAATATCCGACCCTTGAAGTAGGATTTCACTCCGTATGGCGAGCTACCGAGACCTCCTCAAGAGCGCGAAAGCCGAGATCCGCGAGATCGACCCCGAGACCGCGGAGTCGCGGCTGGCCGACGCCACCTTCCTCGACGTACGCGAGCAGGACGAGTTCGAACAGGGGATGATCCCCGGTTCGGTGTTCATCCCTCGCGGGCACCTCGAGGCCCAAGCCGAGAACAAGCTCCCCGACCGGGACGCGCCGATCGTCATCTACTGCGCCGGCGGCAATCGCTCCGCGTTCGCCGCCAAGACGTTGCAGGAGCTCGGCTACTCCGACGTCGTGTCGATGACCGGCGGCTTCGGCCGCTGGAAGAACGAAGGCCGCACGTGGATCACGCCGGCCGTGCTCGATCCCGAGCAGCGCAACCGCTACAGCCGTCATCTCCTGCTCCCCGAGGTGGGCGAGGCGGGCCAGCAGAAGCTGCTCGAATCGAAGGTGTTGCTGCTCGGCGCGGGCGGGCTCGGCTCGCCGGCCGCGCTCTATCTCGCGGCCGCGGGAGTCGGCACGCTCGGCATCGTCGACATGGACGTGGTCGACGCGTCGAACCTCCAACGCCAGATCCTCCACAACATGGAGCGCATCGGCGACCGCAAGGTCGACTCCGCGAAGAAGACGCTGACCGCGCTCAACCCCGACGTCGACGTCGTCACCTACGACGTGCGATTCGGGGCCGACAACATCCTCGACATCATCGAGGGCTACGACGTCATCCTCGACGGCACCGACAACTTCCCGACGCGTTACCTGCTGAACGACGCGTCGCTCATGAAGCGCATCCCGGTGGTGCACGGATCGATCTTCCGCTTCGAAGGCCAGGTCACCGTGTTCGATCCGTACAACGGACCGTGCTACCGGTGCTTGCTGCCCGAACCCCCGCCGCCCGAGCTCGCGCCTTCGTGCTCCGAAGCGGGCGTGCTCGGCGTGCTGCCCGGCATCATCGGGTCGATCCAGGCGCTCGAGACGATCAAGCTGCTGCTCGACATCGGCGAACCCCTCCGGGGCCGCCTGCTCGCGTACGACGCGCTCGAGGAGACGTTCCGCAACTACAAGGTGCGGCGCGACCCCAACTGCCCGGCGTGCGGCGAAGGCGCCCAACTCGTGCTCGCCGAGTACGACGACCTCTGCCTGCCTCACGCGGTGCTGGCCGACGGGACCGTCGCGACGCACTGATCGCGCGTTCTCGCGTCGCCGGCCCGAAACCCCCTTCGGGTCGTCGCTTCGGGTGCCGATCAAGAGTTGAATGGCGCCCATGCCCAGCCCTGGCAGTCGGCCCGCTCGTCGCGTCGTGATCCGCTCGCGGATCGCAACGATGTCGATCCTCCCGCTCGTGCTCGCGCTCGCCGCGGTCGGCATCGGGGCAAACCCCGCAGCCGCCGACGGCGCGGTGAGCGTGCACGGTTTCGGTGGGGCGCGCGCGCTCGGCGCCCCCGCGATGGCGTTGAACGCGCCGCTGGTCGGTATCGCGTCGAACGCGCGCGGCACCGGCTACTGGCTGCTCGCCCAGGACGGCGGCATCTTCAGCTACGGGTCGGCCAAGTTCTACGGGTCCACCGGCGCGCGACACCTGAACCAACCCGTGGTCGGGATCGCGGCGACGCGCAGCGGGCACGGCTACTGGCTCGTCGCGGCCGACGGCGGGATCTTCACTTTCGGCGACGCGCGCTTCCACGGCTCCACCGGCAACCTGCACCTGAACTCGCCGATCGTCGGCATGGCATCCACACCGACCGGTCGCGGCTACTGGTTGGTCGCGGCCGACGGCGGCGTGTTCACCTTCGGCGACGCGCGCTTCCACGGCTCCACCGGCGCGTACGCGCTCGGCTCGCCGATCGTCGGCATCACGAGCACCACGAGCGGCCACGGCTATTGGATCGCGAGCGCCGACGGGCGCGTCTTCGGCTTCGGCGACGCCCACGCGATGCACGCAGTGATCTCGTCGAGCCCGATCGTCGGGCTCGCACGCGACGCGAAGGGCACCGGGCTCTGGCTGGTTGCGAGCGACGGTGCCGTGTTCACGGTCGGAACGGCGACGTTCTCCGGCGGTATCAGCGGCAGCGTCGCGCAGGCGGTCGGGATCGCTCCCGCGGCGCGGGGCTATTGGATCGCGACCGGACCTTCGGGCCCGCCGCTCCCGCCCAACTCCGGAACCGGCCGGCGCATCGTCTACTCGAACAAGCAGCAACGCCTGTGGCTCGTCGAGGCCAACGGCGTGGTCTCGCACACCTTCCTCGTGTCGGGCCGCCACGGGCTTCCGTCGGTGGGCGTCCACCAGGTGTACTCGAAGGTGCCGTCGTCGCCCTCGGGAGACCTGACCCTGCCGTGGACGCTGCGATTCGCGCACGGCTCCTCCGGCGCGCCGATCGACATTCACGGCATCCCGCTGCGCCCCGACGGCACGCCGATCGAGCCCGACGCGCTGCTCGGCACACCGGAGTCTCACGGCTGTGTTCGCATGAACCAGGCGGATGCCGAGTTCGTGTGGAATTGGTCGAGCGTCGGCACGACCGTCGTGGTCACCGACCTCGGGTACTAGTTGTAATTCAGCGCTTCGCTACCGGTAGCGCAACGCCATGCTGAGCGAGAACGACGTGCTCGTGTAGGTCCCGACCGCGAAGCAGATCCGCGGCGACGGGCACGCAACGGCGTTGAGGTGCGCGACGCTCGCGGGGCTCGGGCTCGAGAAACCGCCCCACCCGCTGCCGTTCCAGTGCTCGATGAGGTTCTTGATCTGCGAGTTGCCGACCGCGAAGCAGCTCTTCGTGTTCGGGCACGCGACGGCGTTGAGGCTGGCGGACGACGACGGGTTGAGCGTCGCCTCCGACGACCAGCCGCTGCCGTTCCAGTGCTCGGCCAGCGTCTTCGCGCCCGCTCCGGTCGAGTAGTTGCCGACGGCGAAGCAGCTCTTGGTGTTCGGGCACGCGACACCCGTGAGGTTGGCGCCGGTCGCGCCGCTCGGGTTGGCCGCGGAGAGGAACCCCCACCCGGTTCCGTTCCAGTGCTCGGCGAGGGTCCGGAAGCCCGAACCGGTGGCCGAGGAACCGACAGCGAAGCAGCTCTTCGTGCTCGGGCACGCGATGCTGCGCAGGTTGGCGGCGGCGCCGGGCGGGTTCGGGCTGGCCTGGATCCCCCACTCGGTCCCGTTCCAGTGCTCGATCAGCGTGTTCGTGAAGCTCGGGGTCGTGTAACTCCCGACCGCGAAGCAACCCTTCAGGTTGGGGCACGCCACCCCGGTGAGGCTCGCGTCGGTAGCGGCGCTCGGATTCGCGCCGGTGAGGAAGCCCCACGCCGCGCCGTTCCAGTGCTCGACCAGCGTCCGCTGGCCGCTGTTGCCGACGGAGTAGCTGCCGACCGCGAAGCAGCTCTTCGTGCTCGCGCACGCGACGCCGCTCAGGTTGGCGCTGGATCCGGTGGGGTTCGGGCTCGGCATGATCGACCAGCCCGTGCCGTTCCAGTGCTCGACCAGGGTCTTGAACCCCGTGCCGACGGAAGTCCGGCCGACGGCGAAACAGCTCGTGGTGGTCGGGCACGCCACACCCGTCAACACGGTGCCGATCGAGCCGCTCGGGTTCGGGGTCGTCGTCTTCGACCACGCCGCCGCGGCACCCGCGGGTTGGGCGGCGGCGAACGTGCCCGCGACGAGCCCGACGGCAGCCGCCAGGGTGGTCAACCGCCGGAGCCGCGACGATCGCCGCGATATCGGGCAAACAGTGTGATTATCAGCAAGCATGTCCAACTCCCGTTCTGGGGACAAGGCACCCTAAAGCGCCCGTCACCTCCGTCAAAATCGAACCGGGCCGACCGCCGGACATATGCCGCGATCCGGCCGCCGGCGGGCGACACTCGACCACCCGCGGCGTGGCCTAGGCCTTCACCGGGTCGAAGGTGCGCGCGAGCTCGATGAAGGTGCGCACGCCGTACCCGGTGCCGCCGCGTGAGTTGTACCCGTCGTCGGCCGCGGCCCGGGCCGTGCCCGCGACGTCGAGGTGCACCCACGGCGCGCCGTTCACGAACTCACGGAGAAACAGCCCGGCCGTGAGCGTGCCGCCACCGCCACCGGTGCCGATGTTGCGCAGGTCGGCGACCTCGGAGTCGAGCAGCTTGCGGTAGTCGTCGGGCAACGGCAGCGGCCAGGTGCGCTCCCCGACCCGATCGGCGGCCGCACCGACTTGCGCGTTCCAGCTCGCGTCGGTCCCCATGAGCCCGGCGATCTTGTCGCCGAGCGCGATGGTGACCGCGCCGGTGAGTGTCGCGATGTCGACGATCGCGTCGGGCTTGTCCTCGCTCGCGAGGCTGAGGGCGTCGGCGAGGATCAGGCGACCCTCCGCGTCGGTGTTGAGCACCTCGACCGTCTTGCCGTTGCGCATGCGCAGCACGTCGCCCGGCCGCATCGCGATCCCGCTCGGCATGTTCTCGACGAGCGGGACGTACCCGAGCACGCGTGTCTTCACGCCGAGGTCGCGCAGCGCCGACATCGCCGCGATGACGGCCGCCGCCCCCGACATGTCGGTCTTCATCGTCTCCATCCCGCCCGCCGTCTTGATCGACAGGCCGCCGGAGTCGAACACGACGCCCTTGCCGACGAGCGCCAGCGTCTTGCGCGCGCCGCGCGGCTCGTACGCGAGCCGCAAGAACCGGGGCGGACGGTCGGAGCCCACGCCGACGCCGATGACGCCGCCGAGACGCTCGCGCGCGAGCTGTTCGCCGCTCCACACGCGTACCGTCAGGCCGTTGGCGCGGGCGAGCGCGCGCGCGAGCTTCACGACCGTCTCGGGTGACTTCGCCTCCGCGGGCTCGTTCACGAGATCGCGCGCCCACGTGACGGCCTCGGCGATCCGGACGCCGCGCGCGAGCCCGTCGCGGACCTTCGCGCCGACTCGTCCGAGCACTTGCACGCGTGCGAGCCGCGAGGGCTTCGCATCCGACTTGTACGTGAGGAATTGGTACGCGCCGAGCACGATGCCTTCCGCAAGGGCCTGCGCGGCCTCGGCGCGGTCGAGCGACTCGGGTACCGCGTCGAGCAACGTCGTTGCGACCTTCTCGACCTTCGACGCGCGCCGGGCCAGCGCGGCGCCGGCCCGCCGCAAGGCGTCGGTGTCGATCGTCTCGGGGTCGCCCATGCCGACGAGCACCGCGGCCTTCGCCCCGAGCAGGCCGCCGGTGGGCACTGCGAGCACGTCGGCCCGCCGGGCCTCGAAGCCGGTCTCGGTCGCGAACGCCAACAAGCTCCCGCCCAAGGCGCCATCGACCACATCGGCGCCGGGGCCGAGCTGAATGCCCTTGGCGGTGGAGAACACGGGCACGGCGAGGAGATCCGCGCGCACCCGGTCGGGAGCGGAGCCGACGAACTCGATCTTCGGAGTCATGGGGCGGGAGTCTACGGACGACCGCTCGTGCCATCCGCGTGGCGGCAGTGATTCATTCGCGTGACCGCGTCGGGGCCGCGTAGCCTGGTGCGATGCAGGATCCGCGCGGAAGCGATCGCGCCGTCGCCAGTGGCGCCCGGCACCCATTCCTCGACGCGCTCGCCGAACGCGTGTTGGTGTTCGACGGTGCGTTCGGCACCTGGATGCAGGGCCACGACCTCGGTCCCGACGACTTCGGCGGCGAGGCGCTCGAGGGCTGCAACGAGCAGCTGGTGCTCACCCGGCCCGACCTCGTCACCCGGATGCACGAGGAGTTCTTCGCCGCGGGTGTGGACGCGGTCGAGACCGCGACGTTCGGCGCGTTCCCCCTGGTGCTCAACGAGTACGACATCGCCGACAAGACGCTCGAGATGAACCGGCGCGCGGCGGAGCTGGCGCGCGAAGTCGCGTCGGGCTGCTCCACCCCCGACCGCCCCCGCTTCGTGATCGGCTCGATGGGACCGGGCACCCGGCTCCCGTCGCTCGGCCAGATCGCCTACACGGAGCTCCGCGACGGCTACCAGCTCCAGGTCGAGGGACTCCTCGCCGGTGGCGTCGACGTGCTGCTCGTCGAGACCGTCTACGACCTGCTCCAGGCCAAGGCCGCGATCAACGGTGCGCGCGCGGCGATGAAGGCCGCGGGAGTGCTGCTCCCGCTGATGGTGCAGGTGACCGTCGAGACGACCGGGCGCATGCTGGTCGGTTCCGAGATCGGCGCCGCGCTCACCGCGCTCGAAGCGATGCAACCCGACGTGATCGGCATGAACTGCGCGACGGGGCCCGCCGAGATGACCGAGCACCTGCGGTACCTCGCGCAGCACGCACGCACGTATCTCTCCGCGTTACCCAACGCGGGGCTGCCGTCGGTCGTCGACGGGCACACGCACTACGACCTCACTCCCGAAGCGCTCGCGGCCGCGCACGAGCGATTCGTGCAGGAGTTCGGGCTCAACATCGTGGGAGGCTGCTGCGGCACCACCCCCGCGCACCTCGGTGCGGTGGTGTCACAGCTGGGCACCGACCGCGCGCCGGTGGTCCGTTCGCCCGAGCACGAGCCCGGCTGCTCGTCGATCTATTCGCACGTGCCGTTCCACCAGGAGCTCGCGTACCTCGCGGTCGGCGAGCGCACGAATGCCAACGGTTCGCGCAAGTTCCGCGACGCGATGCTCGAAGCCGACTACGACACGTGTGTCGCGATGGCGCGCGAGCAGGTGAAGGAAGGCGCGCACGTGCTCGACGTGTGCGTCGACTACGTCGGCCGCGACGGCACGATCGACATGGACGAGATCGCAGGACGGTTCGCGACGCAGGCCAGCCTCCCGCTCGTGTTCGACTCGACCGAGCCCCAGGTGGTCGAAGCCGGGCTCCGCCATCACGGCGGCAAAGCGATCCTCAACTCGGCGAACCTCGAGGAGGGCGACGGCGAAGGCAAGCGCATGGACCGCGTGTTCCGCCTCGCGCGGGAGTACGGGGCGGCGGTGATCTGCCTCACGATCGACGAGGAGGGCCAGGCGCGCACGGCCGAATGGAAGGTGCGCGTCGCGAAGCGCCTCTACGACATCGCGATCGAACGCTATGGCCTGGAGCCCACCGACCTGATCTTCGACGCGCTCACGTTCCCGCTCTCCACCGGTGACGACGACCTGCGCCGCGACGCGATGGAGACCATCGAGGCGATCCGCCGGATCAAGACCGAGCTCCCGGGCGCGTCGACGATTCTCGGCCTTTCCAACGTGTCGTTCGGGCTCAAGCCCGCGGCGCGGCACGTGCTCAACAGCGTGTTCCTGCACGAGTGCCGCGAGGCCGGCCTCGACGCCGCGATCGTGCACGCGGCGCGCATCGTGCCGCTCAACCGCGTCGACGAGCGCCAGCGCGAGGTCGCGCTCGACCTCATCTACGACCGCCGCCGCGACGACTACGACCCGCTCACCGAGTTCATGGCCCTGTTCGAGGGTGTCGACGCGGCCGCGATCGTGAAGGAAGACCGCTCCGACTGGTCCGTCGAGAGGCTGCTGGCGCAGCGCATCATCGACGGCGACCGCGACGGCCTCGAAACCGACCTCGACAACGCGCTCAACGACATGACGGCACTTCAAATCGTCAACGACGTGCTCCTCGAGGGCATGAAGGTGGTCGGTGAGCTCTTCGGCTCGGGTGAGATGCAGCTCCCGTTCGTGCTCCAGTCGGCCGAGACCATGAAGACCGCGGTGGCCTACCTCGAGCCGCACATGGAAAAGGCCGACGCCGCCGGCAAAGGCGTGGTGGTGCTCGCGACGGTCAAGGGCGACGTACACGACATCGGCAAGAACCTCGTCGACATCATCCTGACCAACAACGGCTACATGGTCTACAACCTCGGGATCAAGATCGCGATCACCGAGATGATCGACAAGGCGCTCGAAGTCGACGCCGACGCGATCGGCATGAGTGGTCTCCTCGTGAAGTCCACGATCATCATGCGCGAGAACCTCGAAGAGTTGAACACGCGCGGTCTCGCCGACCGCGTGCCGGTGTTGCTCGGCGGCGCCGCGCTCACGCGCAACTACGTGGAGCGTGACCTGCGCGGTGTCTACGAAGGTCGCGTGTTCTACGGCAAGGACGCGTTCGAAGGCCTGCGCACGATGGAAACGCTCATGGCGGGCAAGCGCTCGGGTCAGCTCGATCCTGCGTTCGGGCGCGAAGCCGGCGGCCGTCAGCTCCCGCCCCGCAAGAGCGAACGCGACGCGGCCGAGCCGCCGGTGGAGATCCCGGCCCGCTCCGACGCCGCCCTCGACGCGAAGGTCTTCACCCCGCCGTTCGTCGGCTCGCGCGTCGCCAAGGGCATCTCGATCGACGACATCGCGGGTTACGTCAACGAGACCGCGTTGTTCCGCAACCAGTGGCAGTTCCGCCCGGAGAAGGGCGGCAACGAATCGGACGACGAGTTCAAGGCCCGGATCCGGCCGACATTGCGTGAGCAGCTCGGTATCGCCAAGCAGGAGTCGCTGCTGGTTCCGGCCGCGGCGTGGGGCTACTTCGCGGTGAACGCCGAAGGCAACGACCTCGTGGTGTGGAAGGACGACACGCGCACGCAGGAGTGGTTGCGCTTCTCGTTCCCGCGCCAGCGCAAGGCGCCCTTCCTGTGCATCGCCGACTTCTTCCGGCCGGCCGAGTCGGGAGAGCCCGACTACGCCGCGTTCCACGTGGTGACGATGGGCACCCGCGCGTCGGAGCGCGAGCAGGAGCTCTTCGCGGCCGACCGCTACCAGGAGTACCTCCTCCTGCACGGCCTGTCGGTGGAGATGACCGAGGCGCTCGCCGAGCTCTGGCACCGCCGCATCCGTGAGGAGTGGGGCTACGCCGACGAGGACGGCCCGTCGCTCGCCGGCCTCTTCCGCCAGCAGTACCGCGGGTCGCGGTACTCGTGGGGCTACCCCGCCTGCCCCGAGCTCGACGACCAGGTGAAGGTGGCCGAGCTGCTCGAGATCGACCGCATCGGCGTGGCGATCACCGAGGAGTTCCACCTCGTGCCCGAGCAGTCGACCTCGGCGATCATCGTCCCCCACCCGGAGGCCAAGTACTTCGTCGCCTGAACCCCGAGGGGGGAGTACACGAGCGAAGTACCTCTTTTGCACTATTTACGGGTTTCCGGTCGGTACGCCACACTTTGGTCAGCGAGGGACTCCAAGGCCCAATCGCCAAAGTCGCGACCCGCCTGCCGACGTAATCCGGGCGGGTCGTGACGCGTCACGACCCCCTGCGGGCCTCAGGTGAGGCGTCTGTGGACCACACGGCGTGTGG
>Ga0265338_10004820_pt1 | contig 18036 bp, 14 predicted proteins | sample 42126metaG_FD_193579 | JGI IMG/M metagenome (GOLD analysis project Ga0265338, IMG submission 193579) | Rhizosphere microbial communities from Carex aquatilis grown in University of Washington, Seatle, WA, United States - 4-21-26 metaG | ecosystem: Host-associated > Plants > Roots > Rhizosphere... | reverse complement strand
TACTACCGGAACCAGCGCCTGCTGTAATTTTTTTCTCGGCGTCGCTACAGATTCCACGGGCAAATACGTCTACGGTGATGTCTTTAATGGAGATATATGGAAAAGTAGCGATTTTGGTGCGACCTGGACTAACGTTACTACCGGCACCAGCGCCAGCCCTCTTTTTTATAGATCAATTTCTTCATCCGCCAGCGGTCAATATGTGGCAGCTGCCGCATCAACTGGTGGCATGTTATCAAGCTCAGATTACGGTGCGACCTGGACTATAGCGAGTGGTACAAGCGGCACAGCGCAATTTACACACGTATCTATCTCCTCATCTGGGCAGTATCAGCTAGCAAGTACATTTGGTGGTAGTTTATGGACTAGCTCCGACTATGGAGTGACTTGGGCGGCAACATTTAGTGGGGTTAGTGGCTTTGCTCAATTTGGATCTGCCATAAGTTCGTCAGGACAATACATGTTTCTTGCGACAGAAGTACATGGTGACATATGGGTAAGTTCAGATTATGGCGCTACGTGGAGCAATGACACAGCTGGAACCAGTCTAGCCGGTAGCAATAGCAATAGTCCAAGGGTCTTGGCTGTTTCAGCGACCGGACAGTATTTATATGCGGGGTACGAGCAACCAAGGGACATTTTTGTTGCTAATAATTTAGCACTTGCTCCGGTTGTGCCCGTAGCGCCTCAAACGACCGCTACCGCTCCCAATACAGGCTACGGAGTTCCAAACAGTAAGAATGTATTGGGTGATGCGGCAATAATAGCTTCTATCTCAGCCATAACTCTCAGCTTGGCCGTTCATTCTCGACTGAGATTGAAGAGGCAAACCAATATTTCTAGCAAGTAAGTCAACACAACTTACGGTCTCACAGATAATTTGACTCAAACGTTCAGGCAACTGCAGAGTATCTGGTGTTGAGAGACGGTCTGTTATAATTTGAGTGCTGTGACAAAAACAAAAACGAAACATAAGTTGCCATTTGTTGTGGGCATATTAATGTCAGTTGTCGGGATATACCTAGCAGTCTTTCTACATTTCAATCATTTTTATGAAGTCTTCATTGTCGGTTTGTTTTTGGTACTAAGGCATATGCTTGGCCGAAGAATAAGCAGGCACACATATTTCACTCTTTACTGCATATTTGTAGTCGCTGGACTGATCGGAGATCTTCTGATGGGTCTGGTTATTACAAAACTCTGGCGATATAACTATTCACATATCGTCGAGTACGCAACACTCTATACGATAATCTACCCGTTTGCTGGCATTGTTATGGTGCAGTCTTACTTATATTGCAAAAACATAGTGTTGAAAGTCAGGGCTAGGAAAAAAATCAAACCACTACTGAGTCCGAGAGATTATGTCGCGATAATAATACTGCTGAGCATATTGCTTGCGATCAGTTCATACCTCCTCCTTAATCGTTTCACCCCACTTCGCTCACTCAGCTTCTATATTCTTGCATCAATCCTAGCGTTATTTACTCTAAGCTTTTATTCGCAGCTACACGGTCATGAAACACTGATCGAAGACATACATAAAAGTCCATCAAAAATACTAGCTACATTACTACTTGCCACCTACGCTAATTTCTTAATACAAGAAATTCCGAATTCCTATGGTCACCAATGGATATACACTAATTATCCACTCAACAACGTCAACTTCCTGCGAATACCGATTGTTCCGCTTCTCGGCTGGTCGCTACTGCTGCTCGTGCCAGTCGCCGGGTATTATCTTGTCTTACCAATCAGAAAACGCAAACCAAAACACAGTTTCTGACCGACTATACCTTCAACCCCTGCACAAAAATCTACCGAGATCTTTTGATATGGGAGTAGTTATCGAGCATTGCATTAGCGGTGGTTGAACCACCCGCACCGGTACCCATCAGAAACGTTTCTCCATCGATAGTGCTTTGATCAAATGGTCCAAGGGCCACATAAAAACCGGCGGCCGGTCCATTTGAGCCTTTAAATCTCCCAACCGAATTGGTCCGATCAACTCGCTGTAATCCACCCATAACAATCCAGCCTTCATGGACAATATCAAAGCCGCCCAGTTTGTCTTGAGCAATGCTCTCAGCACGCTTTTCATCTCGTTCTTGAAACAGTGACACCAGGTAACGATATCTGTCCGCCTCGTTCAGGGCGCGGTAGACATCTTCTTCAAGCAGTTTGGTGTCGATAACACCGGGTGAAAGAGGCTTCGAGTCAGGGAAAATGGTATTCCAGACGATGGCTAGTTTTCTCGGTATATCTCCAGCAGCTTCGCTCAAAATAACGTCAAATGGGCTGATCGCACCTGGTTCGGCATAACCGAGTTTCGTGCTGGCATCAACAACTTGGGCAAGGTCTCGGCCACTGCCGACTTCACCAAATATGTAGGTGAGGGTTGCATTCAAAGCCAAGTGGATATTTCGAACGTTTTCTGGATCCTGGGTGTGGAGTTCTAGTGATGGTAACAGTTTCGTGCCACCACCAACGGTCGCCCAGTAGCCTAGGTTATGAAAACGTTGTAGCTCACCAAAATGTTCAGATAAGGTGCCTTTTTCAGCCGTGACAACTATTCGGCCGCCTTCAAGCTGTTGGTGCATCAAGGTTCGCATTGGTTCATGATCAGGAGTTGAGGGACTGGAGACAAACAGCACGTCAGAATCAGGTAGTTTGGTGGCATCCGGTTCACCGATGGGACCATTTGTGCCGTGTTCATGCCAACCGTCACGCCGTAAGACGTAATCAGGAGTCGGTAGCAAGCCGAGCCTGGCAGCGACGTCGGGCTTGGCAACCATGTCAATGATTTCACCGCCGACATTTCCGGCACCAACAATACTCCAGGTAGAAACGGTCTCACTCATTTGACAATACTATACCATAGTATTTTAGTATGTGCATATACTTTGGTGAACGGTGAACATTCATTGCGCATAAGACAGCTTGTATTACCTAGTATTCATGCTATTATAAAACGATTATGATGCGCATACGGGGAACATCTAAGCAGGGTAAGCAGAAGATAACCAAGATTTGGCCGTAACGCTCTACTTTATAACATAAAAGTCCCGCGCTACGGCCCGGGACTTTTTAGTTAATAAGGAAGTAATTGTTATGAGTGCAGAAACAAGTGAAACAAGTTCGATCGGTGCGGTTTGGCCACCCGTGGTATCTTCGAACAACCGCATAAAGGGCTTTTACGACACCACCGTTACTTCACAACAAGAGGTTGATGAGTTTGCGCTCGCTTTTAGCGACTATCAATCTGAAGTTAGCCATAGTCCTCATCTAGATAGGTTATCTATTCGTGTGGTAGCCAGTCTGGGTGCGATTTCCACGCTTGAAGACCGTGGTGTATCGCTGGAAGCAGCTATGCCTATTCGCGGAAGTGGCGATCTAGCAGTTGTGTACACGGGATGGAATGGCCCAGAGCGCAGAGCTTCAGACGATGCCTTACGACTCCACCACCTACTTCTGGGTGACGTTGTTCGAATGCCCCAGCACGATAGCGATGGTGCTGAACGACTTCATGAGCAGGGCTTTACGCCGCGCGTTATTGATCACGCAACGCCCGACAGAGATAAACGGTCAATGGTTGAGCGCTTTGCCAATTTGTACAGTGCTTTTGGCTACTCAGTCGCTGAAGTTGAAGAGTTGTTACTCAACCCCGCAAACACGATTGCCTACGTCGAGAACGAGGAAGGTGTTGTCTCAACGGGTATGGCAGAACGGGCGACCGTAAGCGTTGATGGTTTTGGCGATTTACATATGGCTGAAATAACTGAAGCTTTCACGCTCCCCGCCTACCGTAAACTTGGACTCTATCAGGCAATCTCTGGTAACTTACTGGCTCGCCTGCTTGATCCTGCTAGCCCAAGACTCGAAGTAATTTATGGTGAAAGTAATTTGGCGATGCCTGGGGTAGTTATCGCTGCTCATAAAAACGGGCGCCGCATGAGCTACCTTGATCGAGAAGATTTGCGCGTAAGAGAACCAAATTTTGGTATTTTGCAGCAGAGTTTCCATATAGAAGACGGTGAAGAGATGCGCCGCTACAATGATTTTGCTGTCTCATACGTCCCCTTTTGGACCGTAGATCATGCCTAAGCTACAAGAACCACTAAGAGAATTGTTTACACGTTCAAAACTGCTGGTACTCAACTTCAGTGAGATTCCCGGTGGCACACCACCTGACGAAAGCATGGAGCAGTTTTTCATACGAAACACTGCCAAAGACATTAATCCAAGAACTCCGCGAAATAGGCAAAAATTTAACAATCGAGTACTGGCAAAGACAAACAACCGCTACTTGGTAAGCCGCTACGCTGAGGATAGAAGTGCTATGCTCACTGGCTCGCAAATAGCAAAAGAGGGCAGGACACTGCATCTTGGTGTCGATATCTTTTGCAAAGACCTCGAAGCTGTCTATGCGCCGTGTGACGGTGAGTTAATCCGGTCTGGTAATGAGCCAGAAAACCACAGCTTTGGACACTTTGCTATCTTAAGACCAACGGACAAAACCCTGCCGTTTATATTCTTCGGTCACCTAAACGCTGAGCGGGTAAAACTCGGGCCAGTTAAGGCGGGTGACCGTATAGCCACGCTCGGTGACTATATTCATCATGAAAATGGTGGCTGGTCTCGGCACTTGCATATCCAAATGATCACAAAACTTCCACCAGGTAATAAAGCACCACTCGGCTATTCAACCAAAGAACAGATGACTACTAATCTGGAACTCTACCCAGATCCACTCAGTTATTTTACGGACTGGCAAATAGAACAGTAGCTCTATTCTTCAAGCTCAATTTCGTACGGAGCTACGTAGTTGTCTGGACGCATAGTCGGGAATAGAATTATGTCACGTATTGACTCAGCACCAGTCAATAACATGACCAATCTGTCCATACCAATTCCCATACCAGCTGTTGGCGGAAGACCATAACGGAGGGCTCGCACGTAATCGTGATCCATTTTCATGGCTTCATCATCCGTCTCACCTGCTTTTTCTTGATCTTTAAAGCGTTCATACTGGACACGAGGATCGTTTAACTCAGTAAAGGCATTGCATAGCTCTCTTCCTGCGACGATACCCTCAAATCGTTCGGTATATCCACGTCTGGTTCGATGCTCTCTGGCAAGTGGTGAAACTTCAACGGGATGTTCGGTAACAAAAACCGGACCCCATAGCTGTTTTTCGGCCAGTTTTTCATACAGCTCAAGCAATAATTTACCAGGGCCAAATGACTCATCATAATCAATGCCAGCATCACGACACATACTACGAAGTTGATCAAGACTTGTTTCGATAGTGACCGGCTCTCCCAGGGCTTCGCTGACGAGAGAATCCATCGTGCGCCGTTCCCATGGCGTGGATAAATCAACAGACTGGCCGGCATATTCAATTGTCGTTGTGCCATGTACGGCTAATGCCAAGTGCTCGACAAGAGATTCGGTCAGTTGCATTTGCCCCTCAAAATCCCAGCCGGCGGCATAGGCTTCCATCATGGTGAATTCAGGGTTGTGACGAGTCGACACACCTTCGTTACGAAAGACCTTACCGATTTCAAAAACGCGCTTCATGCCACCAACGACCAGTTTCTTTAGGTAGAGTTCGGGTGCAATCCTCAGGCTCATTTCCATATCCAAGGCGTTATGATGTGTCTCAAATGGTCGGGCAGAGGCGCCACCGTGAATTGGTTGTAGGATGGGCGTTTCCACTTCCAAAAATCCCTGATCTTCCATGAAGGCTCGTGTCATAGATATAATGCGACTTCTTGTACGGAATCGGTTCATCGAGGCACGATTTGTAGCTAGATCGAGATAGCGTTGCCTGGCGATAGTATCGGGGTCGGATAAGCCGCCGCTTTTCATATCCGGGAACGATTGGTGCGTTTTTGCGAGCAAGGCCCAGTCACTGGCGAATACGCTTAACTCGCCTGCATGTGTTGCACCCATTGTGCCATGAATACCGACGTAATCTCCAATGTCAATACTATTAACCTGTGCATGTTCTGGCGTTTCGGCAGCCGAAGATACGACCTGGACTGATCCCGTTTCGTCGTGAATATTCATAAAGGTGAAGTTTTTCATTTCGCGCCGAAATAAAACTCGACCGGAAATTGCGACTGGAGTACCCACCTCTAAAGCTTCTAGCTCGTCGATATGATGCGTATCTTCAAAAACATACTGTTGTTCAGGAGAAAGTCGGTTCTCTAAGCCCATAAAAGTCCTCGTCACCTCTCTTAGCTGCTGTAATCAATTATTAGTATAGCTCATTCTTTACAGAAATTAAAATATATTTCAACGCCCAGTGTTTACGGAATCTTTACAAAAGATAATTCGAGATCAGGCAGCGTTTTCCAAGAAAGCGCGGTGCAAGAGCTGGATAATAGGCTTCACGTGCTCGCCAGCAACCGTTATCGCCAGACTGGGGCTTTTCTCGAGCGAGATAACTTCCCGCATGGGCAGCCCGGCTTCAGCAAGCAGGGTAGCGACCCTGCCCAGTGTTCGGGTGTAGGTGAGGGGATCAGTTAGTTCCTGGCCAACAAGATAGACAGCACCCTCATCTTCTGTCACTTCGACCACTGCCTTGTCTCCGCTGATTGCGCCCTCTAGGATATGAGCTGTGATAGCTGCTAGTTGTTCATCTGTTGCACCATTGTTGAAGATAGGTTTTATGCGGTCTTCACTGGTCGGGATGTTTGAGATTGAAACTCCTAAACTACCAATCTTGGCTATTATGCCAGACAAGTAATTAGTTGCGTCGGCCATACCCATGTCAAAGGCATCTAATGCAACAATAGAATCTTTACCCGACACACCAATAATAGGCAGGCGTGGATTCGATGATCGGTTGGCAACGATATGCGTACCAGGTGCCTTAGGGTTGAACGAATTTCTCACAAACATTTCTACGTCAAGACGTGAAGCGTAGGCAATAGCATCTCCGTGAATGGGTCCATTTCGCTCAGTGACGCCGTGCATTTTTTCGCGTACCTCTTCGTGGGTGATCTCGGGTATAACTCGCGCGTTTTTTACAATGTCCGGATCGGCACTAAACAAACCATCTTTGTCGGTATAGTTGAGGTTGATCCAATGTTCAGGTTGCGAGGCATCAAGCGCGCCGGTGTAGACGACGCCGGTAATGTCAGAACCACCTCTTGGTAAAACATCAACTCGGCCACTTAAGTTATCAAAACCGAAGAATCCTTCGGTTACGACTTGTCTACCGGAATGAACGACCGGCATGACATCTCGGACAATTCTTTTCAGACTATCGCCCAAATGCAAGGTGCCACCTGAAAAACGCAGACTGGATGAAAGGTAGGTAGCGCCAGTAACCTTCGCAAAGAGTTTAGCGCTCGTGTGTTCACCAACCCAGACGTAGCGGTCGCCAAGTCGACTTGGTTGCAGTAAGTCTTCCATGTAATCACGCGTCTCTGCCAGTACCGCACTACCCAAACAGGCATATTTCTTCAGGGTTCTGTTGATTACAAAGTCACGAGTCTCTTTCGCAGCATCTTTGTCGCCATGGTCAACAGCTTCTTCAAGAGCAAGCAGTTGGTCGGTCAGCTTTGGTCCGCCATTGGTATCACCAACGTCCTTACCAATAGCTGAAATAACTGCTACCCGATTCGTTTCCGGATCGGCAGTAAAAATTTCAGCTATTCGTTCAGGATCTGCAGCTGATGTACCACCAAATTTTAGTACGGCCCGGTCACTCATAGGTGTCTATTCTTTCCTAAACATTAGCATTTAGCTCGACACGAAAAGAGCTCCTGTTTCAGGAGCTCTTTGGTTAGATGAGATAACGACTTAAAACGAAGAGCTCCCTCGAGAAGGTTGTTTCTTTTGCTTTAAACCCGTCGTCACAGCAACCATAATATTATAGTAACACTCTTGTCGTTATTGTCAACTTGCGCTAACAGCTTCAACCGGTTGATCGACCTGCCATAGTCCAACACCGTTAGGGAAGTACTGATAATCAGACCCAAAGTATGGGCCATAGACACCGCCGGTACGTGCCTTAATTTGTTCCAGATCTTCGGCGACTGTCGAGTGTCCAACGTGTAATAAAATACCACCTACCATTTTCATGCGGGATAGCTCAAAATACTGTCGCATTACCAGCTGACCCATTCCATCTAATCTCACCGGTTCAGAAAGACCCGGTCGACTTTCGCCAAACTTTTCCAAAACATCGGCTACGTACGTCGGTTCTACTGCCATATACTCCTCCTTATCAACACTGGTAATTCATATAGTTACACATCTTTAATTAATGCACAAGAGAGTTTAGGTACAGACCCAAGATAATAGTGGAATTGTCAACAGTAACAGATAAGATTATGCAACTTTCTGCAAGTTATCCACATAAGCTATTTGACATAAGCACAAAGCGGGTGGATTATGAAGTCACAGTAATAAGGAGGGGTGCTATGAGCACTGCAAGCGTAACCAAGGAAAGCTGGTGGGCCTTGGTACTAGGGGGTGTGGCAACTATTATTTTTGGTGTGGCAGCGGTCTTTTGGCCCGGTCTCACCATGCTAACACTACTCTATGTGTTTAGTGCTTGGGTGTTGGCCGTTGGTATTGCCGATGGTCTAGCCGGTGTGGCTTCGATGAGCCGATCAGCTACCTGGTTCTTGCCAGCAGCGCTGAGTGCGTTTGAGGTAGGAGTCGGTCTATATCTCCTGCGCCATACGGCGGTCAAATTCAGTACATTCGTACTGTTAATTGGCTTCACCCTGATTGCAAGGGGTGTTGTTGAGGCAGTGAATGCCTTTTACGCGAGTCGCGCTACGGCTAAATCAAAAGCCGTCAGCTACTTTAACGGCCTAGTCGGTCTGGTCGCCGGTATAGTTATCCTGTTTTCAAAACAGGTTAATGGTATTACCTTCGTCTGGTTGCTCGGTGTCTATGGCATCGTCGTTGGTGTGCTCTATATTAATGAGCTCTCTGAAGGCGCCAAGTAGGAACCAAAAAGCACCAGAAAAAAGAAAAACTAAAACGTATCAAAGAAAACAGCTGGCAGATAACCTACTGGCTGTTTTCTTTTATCAGTTGTTCGTTGGCTGTGTGCATGTAATCATTAAGGCAATATGCTTGATCATCATCTCCAGCGATCGATTGTCTACCGACTAGCTCAAACACCCAGCCTACGTTTTAGCGATCTAAAACCAGACGTTGTCGATAACAAACTGTTTACCTATCATCTCAAAAAGGTCGTGAGTGCAGGCTACATAACCAAAACATCTGATGGGGGCTATAGCCTCACACCAAAAGGCAGACGCCTCGGTACACGGGTATTCATCAGTCAACAGGCACTCGTAGATCGAGCCGATTCCGTTCTATTTTTAGGTATAAAGAGATCAAGTGATGGAGCATGGCTACTATATAAACGAGGCACCTACCCGCTACTTGAGAAAATTGGCTTCATGCACGCTACGCCTAACTCACTCGAAGACGCACCCGTCACAGCTCACCGAACCCTGAAGGAAAAAACGGGCCTGAGCGGTACCTTTACGCCACTTGGTGGAGGTTATTTTCGGGTGTATGAAAAAGACAATCTAGAGAGTTTCACTCACTTTACGCTACTTGAATGCCAGGAAGTAAGTGGAGAACTTGTCCAAAATGATCCTCACGCCGAGTATTTCTGGGACAAATCTCCTGATTTTAAAGATCAGAAGATGTTGCCAAATATGGAGCTTTTAGCAGAGCTACTAGGTGCGCATCAACCATTCTTCATTGAACGAACTTTGCACGTCTAAGCTGCCCGGTGCGTCTGAGTTGCCAGTTCGAAGGCCTCTAAGGCTCCGGTCGGAGCCTGTCGCCGCCAATAGACAGAGACATCGCTGTTGGGGTCGGCTAATTGAGCCAGGGAAGGTGGGGTACCAATCGTTTCGCCAAGCATATGAGCCTGATGAAGTGCAATGAGTCCCCGTCGGCGAACGGCTTGTTGTACCAAATCGTCTGGTAGACCCGATAATCTGTGAAGGGTTGGTTCGCTCATGCCGACGCAGGCGATAGTTAGTGACGCATTACCAATGATTCGTCCGAGACTACGCGCATGTTTCTGGACTTCGTTCGAGCATTCAGTTAAGGCGGCAGTGTACCTATCGGCAAAACCACCGGCATTAGTAAGTTCGCCAATTGCGCCATGCACTAAATCAACTGCTGTTGGCGCATAGTCTCGGTCGGTCTGGGCAAGGATTGGTAACTTAAGTCGCCGACGCATAACTGGCGCCCGACGAGCTAGGCCATACCAAGAACTATTAATACTGCTAGCGGCCAGGACATCACTGGCAAAAGTCAGATCCTCCGGTTGTTCAATGTGCCGCAGAATAGTTACTGCGACAGCCAGGCCTCGGCTTTGGTATTCAGACAGCAAAACACCGCGTGGCAAACTTTGCCGTCGACCAATCTCGTATGGGTAGCGGGCTTTGGGCGGTACATAGTGATCCAGTCCCTCCAGGTGCATGGTGGGTAGATCAAAATCTTTGAAAATGGGTGGTTTGTTCATATCACCAGTTTGCCAAGCGCGGACCCAAAAAGCAGTGAAGACTTTTTCACTAAATTATTTACTTGCCAGATAGTTTAAACTGTAGGCATGCACAGAGCCAAAGCAGTAAAATCGAAGAAAACCTGGCAGCTGCGACGTGCATCATTGTTTCTGGGAATTAGTGTCGTGCCAATTGGTATTAGCTTTGGTCTTATGGCAGTCCTAATTAACAATAACCGAGTTCTGCACGCTCTACACAATCAGAAAAAAGCTGTCTCTGCGGGGACAAGTCAAACACAGCAAGCTACCAAACAGCCAACCAAACAGCCAACCAAAGTGCCAGCTCCAGTCTCGGTCACGAGTCCACAAAAACCATCCTCACCACTGGCCCAGGCAAATCCGCCCGACAGTACTGGTGTGCTTGGCGCAACCACCAATATGCCAATACCGAGCAGTGGTGTGTATTGGGGAATTTATACTGACCCGAATGCCTATTTTGGCGATTTTAGCCTAGCCCACCGCGAAGCAGTCATAGGCAACGCCGAAACGAATATTACCCGAAAGTATGATTATGATCGGCAGTTCTTCGAGTGGGGTGATGATCCCTTTGCAGCGAGTCCAACCCCGAACACTTACCTTAAGTGGTCATCTAGTACCGCGGGGCACTATATGGACATTAACCTCGTTGCCGCTAACCGCAGTGGTGGTATCACTACTTGGGCAGCAATAGCCAATGGTTCTCAGGACGCCTATATCGATACACTCGCTCAAGATATTAAGGCATGGGGTCAACCAGCCTTTTTTACATTTCAACACGAGCCTGAGAGTCTAATTTGCCCTGGCGATACACTTACCGGTTGTGACCTATCCACCTATTACGGCACCACTGGCGACTATAAGGCAGCGTGGCAACATCTGGTCGGTGTCTTTCGCGCGAATGGGGTAAACAATCTATCATACGTCTGGCAGACCGGTTCGTACCGTTGGAGCTATCCGAACGACTATCGCTACGGCCCAAACAACTATCCCGGTAGCGATGTCATTGACTGGATAGCCACCGATCCGTTTAACTCCGGCTCACCGTGGACTGATTTATCTACGTTAATAACTCCCTGGTATAACTGGGCTGTTAATCAGGGGAAACCACTTATGATTGGTGCTTTCGGTTCTCAGGAAGATCCGAATGATCCGAGTGATGGCCTCAGGGCAGCTTGGTTTGCTGCTGGTGAAGCTGCCATTAAGGCTCGTCCACAGATCAAGGCACTTATGTACTATGACAATAATCCAAAAATAACCGGCAAAGACAACTGGCTTCTGTTTGACGGAAATCAAGCGTCAGAGGCGGCCTACAAGGCATGGGGACTTGATAGTTACTTCAATACCCGTAACTGCAATACCACGTCTTGTCCGGGGTACACGAGCAGCCCCTCAAGTTCAACGCCGAGCAGTACGCCAGCTTCAACTGCGACTGGTAGCCAAAAAGCTGGTACTACGACCACCACACCAGGTTCAAGTACGTCTGGCCAAACAGGCAGTAGCAAGGGTCAGACGGGTAGTAGCAACACGACCGCAACCCAGGCAAGCCTAGCAGCGGCTCAAGCAGCTAAAGGCAACATCAAGGGAACGAGTTTTGGCATGAAGGTCGTTATCTTTGCTGGTCTAACTATTGCGGCCGCCATCCCACTGTCGATGGCAGCCTGGGAATATCTCAATTTTCGAGGGATATCATTCAGGGCACTTCTGAAGCGATGGCGTGGTCGAATACTGAGACTCCATTCACGGTAAAAAATCAGGCGATAGTTTATACTAGGTGGCAGTGAAGACAACCAAAGACAACAAAAAGTGGACACTCGAACGGGCCCTGCCATACGTACTGATCGTACTGAGTATTTTTGGCTTTATTTGCTCTGCCGTCATTATGTACGACAAGCTGCAACTGCTGCAAAACCCTAACTATCATCCATCCTGCAGTATCAACCCAGTGCTGAGTTGCGGTAGTGTTGCCCAATCACCACAGAGCCACATATTTGGATTTTCAAACCCACTAATTGGACTGGCTACCTTCCCGATGTTACTCACCATGGGCGTTCTTATGCTGGCAGGTGCTAGTAGGTTTAAGCGCTGGGTATGGCTAAGTCTCCAAGGTGGTACTGTTTTTGGCGTATTGTTTATCCATTGGTTGTTTTTTGAGTCCGTCTATCGAATCCACGCTCTTTGTATTTACTGCATGGGCGTGTGGATCGTAACCATTGCGCTCTTTTGGTACGTTTTACTCTATAACTTACGCACTGGCCACATTAAAACACCGGGCAAGCTCAAGTCCACCGTGGCACTCATGCAACGCCATCACCTGGATATCCTTGTCATCTGGTACTTGATTATCACCGCACTCATTTTGCACCATTTCTGGTACTATTTCGGTCCGCATTTTAGATAACAAACATAACAAGTAAAATCGCTATAGGTTAGAATACTCTTATGGTTACTGGCCTAAGTTTCGCGACCGTTAAACAACTCAGGGGAAAATACGGCCCAAACACCCTTCAAGAAGATAATGGACGCAACAAAGCGCTGCTAGCTTTTTTAGCACGCTTTAAAAATCCACTGATTATCATCCTGCTACTGGCGGCCTCACTGTCTTTGTTTTTTGGTGACCGTGGCAGCTTCTTTATCATCACGACGATTATTGTGCTCAGTGTTGGACTCGACTTTTTAAACACTTACCGGTCGCAAAAGGCCGCCCAAGCCCTCAAAGACCGAGTGCGCGTTAAGGCACGAGTCAGACGAGAAGGCCACGAGCGTTTGGTAGCAGTTGGCGAACTGGTTCCAGGAGACATAGTACTGTTGTCTGCTGGCAAAGTTATCCCAGCTGATGGCGTAATGATAGAAAGTACGGAGCTATATACCAATGAGGCGGCTCTCACTGGTGAATCCTTCCCCCAAGGTAAGCCAGTCGGAGCAGACGTGTTTATGGGGAGCGGCGTAGTTAGCGGCGAAGGAATTATGAAGATCACCAAGACTGGCAAGCTGACCAAGTTTGCCCACATTGCTCAGGCCCTCCAATCAACCCACCGTATCACTGAGTTTGAGCGGGAGATTAAGGAATTCAGTATCTTGATCATAAAGATCACCTTCTTCCTGGTCATCTTTGTCTTTTTAATCAACGTCTTGTTCCACCGTAATCTGCTCGACTCGGTCCTGTTTAGTTTGGCGCTGGCGGTTGGCTTGACGCCCGAGCTTCTGCCTCTGATCATCACCCTAAACTTAAGTAAGGGTTCGCTTAGGATGGCAAAGCAAGGAGTTATTGTGAAGCAGCTATCGGCTGTGCAGAACTTTGGCAGTATGGACATACTGTGCACAGACAAAACTGGCACCCTGACCGAAGATAAGATATCCCTGGTTAAGTATGTTGATGGTAAAAACAGTAGTTCGGATAACGTCCTACTGCTCGGCTACTTAGCCAGTACGTTTTCTACCAGTTTTCAAAATCCACTTGATGCGGCGGTTGAGTCGGAGAAGGGAGTAAATATCTCAAGCTACCGAAAAATCGATGAAATCCCCTTCGATTTTGAACGAAAGCGCGAGGCAGTTGTCGTCCATCATACTGACAAAAAACAGCGTTGGTTAATCGTTAAGGGTGCACCTGAGGAGCTGTTTAAAATATCAAGCAGCTACCAATCTCCTGGAGTGCATCTCAGCGAGGCCCTCAGAAAAACCATTCAAGCTACCTATGATAATCTCAGCCACAATGGCTTTCGGGTACTGGCTATCGCGTCCAAAGAGATAGGACCGGTGAAACATTACCAACCGAGTGACGAGAAGGGTCTGGCTTTTCAGGGCTTTCTAGCCTTCCTCGATCCAGCCAAAGCGACGGTCCTTGATACGCTGGAGCGCATGCGGGCAATGGGCATCTCGGCGAAAATTATTACCGGTGACAACGCCTACGTAACACAAAAGATCACCAGCGACATTGGCTTGCCGGTTGAAGGAATCCTTACCGGCGAACAACTGGAAAAGCTATCGAAAAAAGAAGTGATTGCGGCAGTTGAAAAGACGACCATCTTTGCTCGGGTAAACCCTGAACAAAAGATGCAAATCATCCAAGCGCTGCAAGAGAACGGCCACGTCGTAGGCTACATGGGGGATGGGATTAACGACGCGCCGAGTCTTCGGGCAGCCGATGTCAGCGTATCAGTTAATAACGCAGTCGATGTGGCTAAGGACGCTGCTGATTTTATTCTGCTGAGAAAAAGCCTGCATGAGCTAATCAACGGGGTAGCGGAGGGACGAAAGACCTTTGCCAATACCATGAAATACCTCCGGATGAGCCTCAGTTCTAACTTCGGCAATATGTTCTCAATGGCCGCCGCTTCATTATTTTTACCATTCTTACCAATGCTGGCCACCCAGATCCTCCTTAACAATTTGCTCTATGACACGTCGCAGTTTGCTATACCGCTCGATAACGTTGATAACGAAGAGATCCTCCAGCCTCACACCCTGAGCATCGTTGAGATTAAGCGCTTCATGTGGTCCTACGGCCTGCTCAGTTCGTGTTTTGACCTGGCAACCTTTGCAATCTTACTACTGGTGTTTCGGGCAGACCAGGCAACCTTCCAGGCGGGTTGGTTCTTAGAATCAATCATGACGCAAATCTTTGTGGTCTACATCATTCGAACCCGCCTGACACCATTCAAGGACAGCCGTCCAGCCGGCCTACTGGTCGCCAGTACGCTAACGGTTGCCCTGGTTGCTTTCTTAGTCGTGATCTTGCCCATTCGTACTATCTTCCATTTTAGTCCACTGACAGCCATGCAGATCGGCGCCTTAGCCTGTGTCGTCTTTATCTACTTGTGCTGCGCTGAGCTAATCAAGAAAAAGTTCTACGGCACCGTAACCCAAAAACCAGGTATTCCATCCCACGTCACTATTCCAAAGGGTGCCTACTAGCAGTACAAAAACGTAAACTATGGCTTGTTTAAACAAACCATAAGCAAGTACACTGGTATCAGATGGAAACAACTAACCGTGTACCAAACATCCCGCTGGCTAAATTCAAGCGCATTAAGATCATTGCAACAGTTGGTCCAAGCACCAGTAGCTACGATAGCGTCTATAACCTCATTAAGGCTGGGGCAAACGGTCTGAGACTTAATTTCAGCCATGGGACCGAGGAAGAGCGAGCCGAGCAAATCGAATGGATCCGCAAGGCGTCTGGTGTTTACGGCAAGCCAGTGGCTATTATCCAAGATTTACAGGGTCCCAAAATCCGCCTTGGCGATTTTGAGGGTATCATCACGGTGCAAGTTGGCCAAGACCTCATGCTGCAGTATAAGGCTGACTACGAACGCTCAGGCATCATTCCTACGCAGTATGATCTTAGCAAGAAGGTAAAGCGCGGTGAACGGTTGTTTATCTACGACGGCAAGATTCGAACAGTTGTCACAGGAATTAACGGTGGCGTAGTTCATCTAAGGGCGGAGACTCACGGGGTACTGATCAAACGAAAAGGTATTAACCTGCCAGACACTGATCTTGGTGGTGACATTATTACCGCCAAAGATCGTCGAGATTTAGCTTTTGGCAGCGAGCACGATATTGACTACGTCGCGCTCAGTTTTGTCCAAACCGCCCAGGACATTATTAAACTGCGTGGTCTACTCAAAAACCTGGGTAGCTCAGCGAAGATTATCGCTAAAATTGAAACCAAGGCAGCTATCGACAATATCGAATCGATTGTTGAGGCCAGCGATGTGGTCATGGTTGCCCGCGGTGATCTGGCTATTGAAACAGAACCTGCCCTCGTGCCTATTGCCCAGCGCCAAATTATTGGTCTCGGCCTGCGTTTTGCCAAACCGACCATCGTAGCAACCCAAATGCTAGCTAGTATGAGCGAAGCAGATGAGCCTACGAGGGCTGAAGTCTCCGATATTGCCACAGCCGTCATTCTCGGCGCGGACTGCCTGATGTTGAGCGACGAAACGGCTACCGGCAAGTTCCCGATTGAAGCCGTCGAGATAATGAAGCGAGTCATTGTTTACACCCAGGCTCACAATCCAGTCAGTGTGCAATTTGATGTTGGCAAGGATGAGGATCATAGTCGACATACGGCTATCTCACTGGCAATTATTGAACTAGCCAAAAACATTAAGGCTAAGGCAATCGTTGTCGAAACGCACAGTGGTGCCACGGCCCTACAAACAACGTCTCATAGGCCAAAAATGCCCGTTATTGCGGTAACTTCGAGTACGCGAGTTGCCCAACAATTGGCGCTTGTTTACGGTGTGAAGAGCTATGTTCGGCCAGTCGGCCATGATGCAGCCATGAAACTAACCGATTGGCTGAAACTGAAGAAAGTCCTCACGTCGGGTGATATGGTTGTCTTAGCTTTTGGAAAGTACCCTGGTGTGGTTGGTTCTACCGATACGATTAAGGTTCGTTTGTTATAGTATGAGATGAATAAGGGTGGGGCGCATGAGTTTCAACAAAAAAACAATCCGAGATATTGATCTGAAGGGCAAACGAGTACTACTGCGGGCAGACTACAATGTTCCGGTAGGTCCTCGTGGCCAAATTACTGACGATTACCGTATTCAACAATCCATACCAACCCTGCACTATTTATTAGAGCAAGGCTGTAAGGTTATCATCTGTTCTCATCTTGGTCGTCCAAGTGGACCGGATGACGCTAGCTGTAGCCTGAAGCCGGTGGCTGAAAGACTGAGTGAGCTGATCCACAAAAAAGTCCAGTTCGTCGATGACTGTATTGGTCCTCATGTCCAAGCTGCTGCCCAAGTCTTGGAGGCTGGCGAGCTGCTACTGCTGGAAAACCTGCGTTACCACCCCGAAGAAGAGAAAAATGATGATCATTTCGCCGGGGAACTAGCTAGTTTAGCTGACGTATTTGTTCAGGATGGCTTTGGAGTTGTCCATCGGGCACATGCTTCAACCGTAGCCATTACCAGACACGTGCCCAGTGTGGCCGGTTTACTACTGACCAAAGAGGTTGATACCATCACTGAGGTAATGGAAAACCCCAAGCGCCCGCTGATGGCAATCATTGGTGGAGCTAAAATTGCCGATAAGATAGACATTTTAACCAAACTTGTTGAATTGGCTGACTTTGTTGCGATCGGTGGGGCTATGGCCAATACCTTCCTGCTCGCCGAAGGCGTGCGTACGGGGAAGAGTCTAACTGATGCAGATGATATTCCACTGGCAAAACAAATCATGGAACAAGCACGGTCTAAAGCCAAAAGCCAACCATTTGTCTTCTACTTGCCGCAGGATGCCGTCGTTGCTAAGAAACTAGATAAAGCTGCCCCAACTCGTATTGTTGATTGGACTGCTCACGTTATTGCAGACATTGAGAACTATCCAAAGCGTCCACCACACACTGCCAGCATGATCGCAGATAGTGAATCGATCCTTGATATCGGACCGTTTTCCGGCGCCTTTATCGCCGGTGGCATCCAACTGGCCAAAACGGTTATCTGGAACGGGACGATGGGTGTGACCGAAACGCCAGCGTTGAT
>Ga0265338_10004819_pt1 | contig 18037 bp, 22 predicted proteins | sample 42126metaG_FD_193579 | JGI IMG/M metagenome (GOLD analysis project Ga0265338, IMG submission 193579) | Rhizosphere microbial communities from Carex aquatilis grown in University of Washington, Seatle, WA, United States - 4-21-26 metaG | ecosystem: Host-associated > Plants > Roots > Rhizosphere... | reverse complement strand
GAGCATCATTATGGACAAGCTGCATGCCGGCGACGTGGTCAGCGTAACCATCGTCCGCGACCGCCGCCAGATGACCTTCAAGCTGCAACTAAGCGAAGCCCGCGACGCCAACGTGTAAGCCCGCGTTACAACCCGCTGCAAATTCCCGTGCCCCATCCATTTCGCGTTCTTTGCGAAATGGGTGGGACACTGACAACTGATAACTGACACCTGTTTTTTTAAAACCCGGCCTGCATCTCCATGCGCTCAGCCTGCTCCACCTGCACCTGCGCCACTGTTACCGGCACATCGTAATGCGCGGCCACAATCGCCACAGATTGATTGCGATCCAGAAGCGGCTCAACGGCGGCCAGCTTGATCTGCGCTGCCTGCACCATGTGCGCAACAGCCGCCTTGCTTGACACCGACTCCACCAGCGCCAGCATCGCATTCACGATAGTAGCCACGGCCTGAATCGCTTGCAAGGCATGCTTCTGGCTTGCCGAATCCGCAATCTTTACCACCGATAGCAGCGAACTGTTTACCTGTTGTTGAAACGTCACCACCTGCGCCTGCAACCGGGCCAAGACGCTTGCAGAAGGATTGGCCAGATACGCTTTGGCCTGCGCTTCAAGCAGATTCGCGGCCGCGTCAAAGCCCGCGGTAGCTGCGGCAAATATCGGCGCATCCATTGGAGCCAGCAGCGAAGCAGTTGAATCGACCGTGGCAATCGCGCTCTCGAGTGAAGGCGTCCAATTGACAATGTCCTGCGCCACGCCGACCGCGGAACAACCGGTCAACGTCGACGACAGCAGCAGTGCAATCAGCATCCACACGCCCAGTTTGGCCTGCTGACTCGCCGACCCGCTGACTTGCTGACTTGCTGACGGATCAGGATCGCGCGCCAACAGTCCAAGCAATGCAGTCGCAATCGCCGTAATCAGCGATATCACCGTGCCCGAGCCGGCCTTGCCGAGCGAGATACCCTGCTGCGACAACACGCCGGCAATGGTTACCACCGCAAGCAGCACTCCCGCCGCGGACGTCTTGGGATATTTCCAGATGTTTGAAATGAAGTTCATGCACAATTCTCCTTTGGTTCGTTCGTGTGTTCGAAAAAATGTCACTTGGATTTGCGCGGCGCGGTGCACCGGAGTCGCGTTTTCTTATTCCGATGAACAAATCATGGGTGCCCCATGTCCCGCTTTTGGGACATGGGATACCGCGAATGTCAACCCGCCGCACGACCTCGGCCCAAAGCTCGCGCCAGGCCGCTCTCAATGCCCCATTGCAGCCGTGGTTTCGGTCATTTCATTGGGTGCGGCGGTTCTCCAATCGGTGCAGATCGAAGGCAGAATCCTCAAGTGGCGTTTTCACTTAAGAAAACGCCACCTGGTACGCTGCCTGAGAATCCGCAAAAATTGGAGAACCGCCTGGAGAGCCGCCCGGCGGCTTCGCAGCTGCATCTATGTCAGCAGCTTTGCTCAGTGCGAATTATTCAATCCGCGCTCCTGGCATCAATCACATGGGTTTTCACCAGAGAGATTCTTCTTCCTGGTGAACATTTACCCATAACTTGATTGGCTATCTATAAGAGTAGGCAATACACGAGTAATTCCCCGCAATCCGCGCAAACTATAAGTGGCAGGAAAATCAATAATCTAAGAAATAATCCAACACGCCGAGTATTGACAAGCGATCCCCGCCGGTCATCGGCCGCTCCGTGTTCATCGGGATTTCTCGTTCCCTTGTTCCCTCGTTCCCTTGTTCCCTGCCTTTACGTACCGCCTGCCACGAATTTCCCACTCGCCGCTGGCCACCCGCGCAATTGCCTCGCTGTACGCAATGTGCTCTTCAGCCAGAATCCGCTCGGCCAGCGAATGCGCATCATCGGTATCCAGCACCTCAACGGCGCGCTGCAAAATAATCGCGCCGTGGTCCAGTTCCTCATCCACAAAGTGCACGGTGCACCCGGCCACCTTGGCGCCGTACACAAACGCCTGCTCTTGCGCTTCAAGCCCCGGAAACGCCGGTAGCAGCGACGGATGAATGTTGATAATGCGATTAGGAAACGCCGCCACAAACTCCGGCGACAAGAGCCGCATGTAGCCAGCGAGGCAAACCAGGTCGACACCATGCGCCTTCAGGCAGGCAGCTACATCGGCATCATGCTCGGCGCGCTTGCGGCCCCTGGACTCGAAGACGGAGTGCGGCAGACCGAGTTGCGCAGCGGCCGCGATGCCCGGCGCATCAGCAACATTCGAAATCACGATTGCGATCTCGACGCCGGGAAGCCTGCCTGCCCGGATCGACTCGGCAATCGCGAGGAAGTTGGAGCCTCGGCCAGAGAGCAGAATGCCGAGGCGAATCGCAGCGGAAATGGAGGGTCTAGGTATGTCCATCGATGTCAGACTCAGACCGACTGTGCCCTCAGATTTCTTAGGATCGACCTCAATACATCGACCCCTTGCTCATCGCAGTAAGCGGAGTCAACGGTTGGAGGATACAGCATCGGTAAGCTTGCGCAGGTTTTACGAATGCCCTCCAACTCGGGATCGTCGAACTGGACGGAGACGAAATCGTCCCAGTCCCACGAACCGCCGGTTCCAGTGAGAAATCGCTCGATTTCGTCTGCAACGTCCTTCCTCGAAACTCTCATGGCAGCCTCGCACCGCTCACGCTCGCCTAACCCCGCCAACTCCGCTAACCCCGCTAACTCCGCTAACTCCGCTCGCCCTACGTATACTGCACCCGCCGCTCGCCCTTCACCACACGGCCAATCACGTAAAACTTCTCCTCGGCCCGGTCCAGCATCGTCTTAGCCTTGGTAAACTTGGCCGCGGGAATCACCGCAATCAGTCCGATGCCCATGTTGAACGTGCGCATCATCTCTTCTGTGCTCACCTGCCCAATTTCGCGCAGATGCTCGAAGATGGGCAGCACCGGCCACGAGCCCAGCTCAACCTGCGCGGTCACATTCTTCGGCAATATGCGCGGCAGGTTCTCGGTAATTCCGCCGCCGGTAATGTGCGCCATGCCCACCGTCACCTGCGCCGCCACCAGCTTTTGAATCACGTGCAGATAGCTGCGGTGCGTCTTCATCAGCGCCGCGCCGGCCTTCTCTTTAATCGCCGTCACGTACTGCGTGGCCTTGTACTTGGCCGTTTCAAACAGCAGCTTCCGCGCCAGCGAGTAGCCATTGGTATGCAGCCCCGTCGACGCAAACCCTATCAGCACGTCTCCGGGCTTGATGTTCGCGCCCGTCACCACCTTGTCGCGATCAACCGCGCCCACTATAAACCCGGCCAGGTCGTACTCGCCATCGGCATAAAAGCCCGGCATCTGCGCCGTCTCGCCGCCAATCAGCGCGCAACCGTTGGCCCGGCACGCGTCGGCCAGCCCCGTCACCACATCCTCGGTAACATCGGCGTCCAGCTTGCCGCTCGCAAAGTAATCCAGAAAAAACAACGGCGTGGCGCCCTGCACGGCAATGTCATTTACGCAGTGGTTCACCAGGTCGGCGCCCACCGTGTGGTGCAGCCCCAGCTCAAACGCAACCTTCAGCTTGGTGCCCACCCCGTCAGCCGAGCTCACCAGGATCGGGTTCTTCCACCGCTGCATGTCGAGCCGGAACAGCGCACCAAATCCGCCTATCCCGCCTAATACATTGCGATTGAATGTCTTCTGTGCCAGGAACTTGATGCGTTCCTTGGCCCGGTCGCCGCCTGTGATGTCAACCCCGGCGTCGGCATAGGTGACGGGTTTCTGCTTCGTTTGGTCAGGCACAGTCAGAGCTTTCTCGTGGTTTGGAGTTTTCGGCGACAGAAGCAAAGCATGGCTGTCGATTTCGCCGCGAATCGAGGAGTCAGTGGTCTTGAAACCTGAATTCTAGCAGGAATCGTGAGCCACGAATCCACATCGCGGTCACCGCGTGGTGCCCCATCCCCCGGGTCCCCACGAACAGGTCCTCGTTCGTGGGGTGGATCTGCGCAACGTTCTTGTTTTAGTCGTTAGGCTGGGCCGCCACGTGCCCCAGTGATGAATACCCGAAGAGGCCGGTGGAGTATCAGTCACAAACGCCGATGCTAGAATGGGGACCCAGTCAAAACGTCCAGCCTGACTAGCAGAGGGAACAGCGAATGAAACGCATGTTTTATGCAGCTTTTATATGCGGGTTGCTTTTGGTTCAACAAAAGACTTCGGCCCAGGAATTTATCCAAGCCCGAGGGGCAAACCTGTACAAGTCAGGGAAAGAGATACGACTGCGGGGCACCAATCTTGGCAACTGGTTGCTCCGGGAAGATTTCATGGTTGGACTTCATGGCTCCCACACCGAGATGCGCTCTGCCATGAACACCGTCCTGGGCAAACAAAAGGCCGATGCGTTCTGGGACGAGTACGAGACGGTCTACTACACCGACAAGGACGCGGAATTTCTGGCAAAGCAAGGCTTCAATGCAATCCGCGTGCCGATCAACGAAAATCGCTTCGAGAACCCAAATGAACCCGGGGCTTATGACGAAGGGGCCCTGCGTCATCTCGATACCATGATTCGAATCAGCAAGGCGCACGGCATCTACGTCATTCTCGACCTTCACGCTGTTATGGGCGGACAGTCGAGAGAAATCTATGCCGATTCGCTCTCGGGCACTCCGGACTTTTGGCGCTATGCCGACTTTCGCACCCGCGCCACGGCCTTTTGGGCTTTTTTGGCCAAACGGTACAGGAACGAAACAGGCGTTGCCGGCTATGACATGGTGAATGAACCCAATACCGAAGGCCACACGGAGCTGCTCACGGCATGGCTGCGACAGACGATGCTCCAGATCCGGAAGGTTGACCCGGTTCATCTCATCATCGTGGAAGGTGACGATTACGGCAAAAACTTCAAGGGTCTTCCCGACGACTTCTGGAACGATAAACAGACGGTGTTCCAATTCCATATTTATCCCTTCTTCGCCTTCCCGCTCACCAGGATGACCGACTATCCGCAGACACTAGACGGCGTACGTTACGACAAGGCATATCTTCGCAACTTGATGCATGAGCAAATTGCATTCGGCCGCCATAAGCCTGTCTACATGGGTGAATTCGGCACCGGCAACGGAGAGCCCAAATTTGCGTATGCCATGGTCAAAGACCTCATTTCGATAGCCGATGAAGAAGGCTGGTCCTGGACTGAGTGGACCTACAAAGATGTGGGACCAATGGGATTGGTCTCAGTTCGCGCCGACACCCCCTGGAGAACCTTCCTCGCTTCACCCGAAGTGAAAGCCGAACGCGAGCAAGCCAGTGCGTTGTTTGGCGGGGGCGGTGCAGATTCTCAGGGCGGGAATTCCGTCGCAAAGATGACAGCAAGTATCGCAGGCAATTTCGACGAGACCACACAAGGGCAATTCCGTCGAAGAACCGAGCGAGTGCTCGAAGACGAACTGAGCTACGCGATTATGTTTCACCTAAAGGATAAGAGCGAAGCGGAGATGCGCCAACTCGCAGATTCATTCGCATTCGACTCCTGCAGCCCCAATGCCGAACTTGACGAAGTATATTTTGTTGGGAAAGATCGACAGGTCCATTAACCGGAGCATAATGATCGCGCGCCGCAGCTTTGTAAAAACATCTGTATTGGGCTCAGCAGCAGCGTTTGCATCCCGGAAATCACGAATGGAGCGCCCGGCTCCAGCGTCTGCGTGAGAACTCTCTTTGGCACGCCTGTTTCGTGTGAATGGGAGGGAGCAGTAGCCTTTAGGCTACTGAATTGACCGCATATTCTTGCGGCGGCTTTAGCCGCGGGCATTTCCGCCGATCAAGTCCGAGTCTTCACGCAGACACTCCAGCCCGGTTGCCGAAAGCGCAGCGGAAGTTAGCCCCGCGTTTCAACGTGGGGATCAAGCAGCCATGAGCTTCCTGATTCGATATAGTTGTCATCCCGATACGCAGTGAGGGATCTGCGGTTGTTCCTCAAATTCTCAATCCCGCCACCACAGCATGCAACCGCACCAAATACGGATGCCCCAATTACTTTGAGCTCGGGCGACTTCCGATTTACCGGTCATACGTTCCAATAGAACCCAAACACACTGTCATGCTGAGCGCAGCGAAGCATCTGCAGTTGTCTTTAGGGATTTTCCCCCTTAAAAAAACGCGTAATTTCCGGGTTGCCGGTCATATGCCAGCGAAGTTAAGCGCTGTCTCCTCGCGCTAGCAGTTTTCGAAAGCTTATATACGAAAACGAGGCCAATGTCGAAAGCATCGCGACCACGACTGACCAGCCGAAAAGAATACCAATGAGTGTCGGTAGGTGGACTCGTTCAAAGATTGCAGAACTACGCAAGCCCCACTCGGAGAACATGTACGTTAGCGATTCCATTGGCATGCAGGCGATTGCGCTGAGGAAGATTGCGAGGAGGAAAACTCCAGTGCAGAGGTGCCGATAAAAGAAAAGATCGGCGAAAGCCACGACGAGCGATAGCGGGATTGTGCCCACCAAAATGTACTTGATGAGTTGTGGGGACTCCACATCCATCCCCAATCTCAACAGGATGAGAGAGAAAACGAGGCCGGACATGATTACTGAAAAGTACGCGGAGAATATCCTTGCCCGTCGCATTGCGAAGAAATAATACCAGCCGAATCCGCGGTCGTTGTCGTATCGTCGGCAATCCGGAAGTTATACATCGGCAAACATCCTAAATCAGCCCTTCTTCGCCGAACTGCCGTCGCAGCATAGAAAATCGGCAACCTAAGATTTACAGTTACATCCCCCAATTATTCCGCTTTCAATTTGCGTGTAATTATCCCCATCCGCGCTACTCTCAAATCAGGGCACAACATCCTCGCGCAAAGCCGGCGGAACATTTCGCCCTTGCGAGGATCGGTTTTCGCCCAACCAGCGCAAATTTCGCGTCCGTAACTCATTGGCCCGCAGGAATTTAGAATCTAAATCCTTTGCCATGACGAATTTGCGGCCGTTTTGCGCACTTTTGCCACTATCAACCTCAACCGAATCATCCACTTACCCCTTCACAGGGGGAGGGGGGAGGGTACCTCCATGTACGCATCTTGTCGGCACATTAAATCCGACGGAATCAGGTGCCAGTCGCCGGCTATGCGCCGCAGCAACTTCTGCTACTTCCACGGGAAGTTCCACAAATCCACCCGCGGAGTCAAGCATCGTGAGCTCGAGTTCTCCGCTATTGAAGATACGGCGGGCATAAACCTGGCGGTCGTCCAAACCCTCAATGCCCTCATAGGCAAACGCATCGACGCCAGGCAGGCAGGCCTTGCCCTTTATGGCATTCAGATCCTCGCGAATAAAGTCGTCGGCAATATCCGCACCCCACGCCGCAAGTCAGTTCGTGATGTAAGCCGGTCAAAAAACGGCGGCGAGCTCGCTCCCGAGCTTTGCGTCAATGAGATGGGCTGGGGTAAGAGCTATGAAGATTGCTCCGAATGCCCTCGCTTTGACGCTTGTAAAGACGGAACTTATGAAAGCAACGACGAAGAACCCAGCGAAGAGGACGAAGAAGAGAACCTCGCAGCCGAGAGCGTCGAAGATCCGCCGTCCACATCCATTGGCGAGGACCCGGTTTTGACCGTTGAAGAAACTGAAGCGGCCACCACCCCGCCGATTGATTGAAAGTGATTTGCGAAGTTGCGAAGAACAAAAACGTAAAGCCGGCTTGACATCCAACATGACACATGTCATTCTCATACGTAAAGCCGACTTTACATGGCCAACATCATCACAAACCGCGTCAAAGAGCTCCGCACCGCCCGCGGCATGACCCAGGAGCAATTAGCCGAAGCCGCAGGCGTCTCGCGCCAGAGCATTAATTCCATCGAGCGCAATCGCTACGTGCCCTCGCTCGAACTGGCCCTCACGTTTGCCCGCGTTTTTGCCTGCCCCACCGACGAAATATTTACCCTGGAGAACCCGCAATGAATCCGAAGTTAATCAACCGCATTCTCCTGCTCGATCACATTGCCGACGAGCGCTTTCTTGAGCACGGCCGCCGCTCCACTTCAACCGCGGCTGTCGTCGGCGCACTCACTGTCTTTGTCATGCTCCAGTACCACCTGCTCATCGAGCACCGTATCAGTTGGGACCTCGTCATCGTCATCTACGCCATGGGCATTACAAAAATCGCTCTCATGCTTTGGTACCGCTTTAGCAACTAGAAAGGAATCACACATGTGCATTACACGCAACATCAGCAACTACGACCCTAAAACCCGCCGCATCTGGGCCATCGGAAACTTCTGCCTCATCGCCGGCATTGCTCCCACGCTTTTTGCCGATAGCTCCCGGCACCTCAATCCGAATCTCTTCGACGCTCTGCGCGGCTTCTGCACCGGAATGGCCATCGTGTTTCTCTTCTGGTCATCCCGCCGCATTCGCAATCTCAATTCCCGGCCCTGAGAGGAGGAACCCATGTCGCTGCTCGACTCCACTAATCTCAAAAAGTCTCTGCCGTTCCTGTTCGTCCTGGCAGTCTTCGCTCAAATCGACTTGGCCAGCGCCTTTGCGTGGCCCTTGCCGCTGCTCTCGTTGCTGCACCTCACGCCCATGACCGACGACACGAGCCGTGGAATGTGCGCTGGCCTGGGATGCTGCATCGATGTGCTGGTCGCCTTCCAACTCCTGCGCATCTTCGCCCGCCGCGCTCTCGCCCAAATCCAGCATCCACGGCACCAGTAAGCCAACTGACCCCGCCACCTTGAAAGGAAAATCGCATGTTTCTCGACAAACTCTCTTCTTCGCCTGCCAAGGTTGTTCCTGTCGCCATGGCACTTCTGTCCACCGGTCTAATGCTGCTCGTCATCGGCATTGTGTGGCCTCAGCTTGGCTTTCTATCCGCCCATGTCGGCCCTGATGCCAGCGACTTTCTCCGCGGACTTCTCTACGGCATCGCAATCACATTTGAAATCACCTCCGTCGTCATCCTCATCAAATTCGCCGCAGCAAAACCCAAGAAAGTGTGACCGCTGATCCCTGATCCCTGATCTCTGATCTCTGATCTCTGCCACCAGCGCTTCTATACTGGAATCACGATGTCCCAGCAGCGAACCCACGCCAAATCCGCCGCCCTCCAGTCACGCGCCGAGCGCTTCTTTCCAGGCGGCGTCAACTCGCCGGTGCGGGCATTTCGCGCGGTCGGCGGCGCGCCTCCATTTGTCGCGAGCGCCCAGGGCGCAACCGTTACCGACGCTGACGGCAACCTCTATATCGACTACGTGGGCTCCTGGGGCCCCATGATCCTGGGCCACGCCTTCCCGCCGGTGATTGAAGCCATCGAACGCGCGGCGCGAAATTCGGCTAGTTTCGGCGCGTCAACCGCCGCTGAGGCCGACCTCGCCGAGCTCATCACCGCCTGCTGTCCGGCCATTGAAAAAATGCGCTTCGTCAGCTCGGGAACTGAAGCCACCATGTCGGCCATCCGCCTGGCGCGCGCTGCAACTAACCGCAAAATCATCATCAAGTTTGAGGGCTGCTATCACGGTCATTCCGACGGACTCCTCGTCAAAGCCGGCTCCGGCGTAGCTACTTTCGGAATCCCCGGATCGGCCGGCGTGCCTGAAGAAATCGCTCATCTCACGCATGCTTTGCCTTACAACGATCTCTCCGCGGTCGAAGCGGCCTTTGACGCCCATCCCGATCAAATCGCCGCTATCATCATTGAGCCGGTCGTCGGCAATGCCGGCTGCATACCGCCTGCGCCCGGCTACCTGCACGGCCTCCGCGAATTAACCCGCCGCGAGGGTGCGTTGCTTATCGTCGACGAGGTAATGACCGGCTTCCGCGTCGCACTCGGTGGCGCCTGCGAGCTTTATTCGCTCGATCCCGATTTGGTGACACTTGGAAAGATTGTTGGTGGAGGCCTGCCCGTGGGCGTCTTCGGTGGCAATCTCGACTTGATGGATATGCTGGCGCCTCTCGGGCCGGTCTACCAGGCCGGCACACTCAGCGGCAATCCACTCGCCATGGCCGCGGGAATTGCCACGGTCAGCCATCTTAAGGACCACGCAGCAGAGGTCTACCCAAAGCTCGAAGCCAAATCGAAAGCAGTCTTTGAAGGCGTTGCCGCACAAGCCCTCTCAGCCGGCATACCGCTCACCCTGAACCGCGTCGGCTCAATGGGAACCTGGTTCTTTACCCCTGGCCCGGTGACAAATTACGACGAAGCCGCGAAGTCTGACACCGCCGCATTCGGCCGTTTCCACCGCGCCATGCTCGACCACGGCGTCTGGCTCCCGCCCTCGCAGTTCGAAGCAGCATTCGTGTCTGCCGCGCACAACGATGCCGAAATTGCAGCCACTCTGGCCGCCGCCCACGAAGCGTTTACGGCCGTTCTCGCAGCGGACTAAAGTTCTATCTCCGAAACTCGCAATTTGAATGAACCTACACCCACTGAAGCAACGTTACGAACTTGTGCGTAGGCAGATACCGCTTCAAAAGCGTCTCGGCCGCCGCTACTGACGGACCGCGCTTGCCCACCGCTTCGCGATGATTACCATCGTGCAGCACGATATTCGTCGCCTGTCCGATCCGCGTATGCGCATCCACTCTCTTCGAAAGCGTCGCCACGATCTTATCCGTCGAGGGTTCGACCCAATCGTTCGTCATAGCATTCCACAAAACAGTCTCCAGCCTCAGGTCCCGCGCAATGCGAAACACCGCCGGCCGCCGCGCCCCATGTGGAGGCCTGAAGAATCTAACCGGCGAACCAACAATCTGCTCGAGCGCATCCTTCGTCTGTTTCAGCTCATCTTCAATTCGGTGCGCCCGGCAATATGACAACTTGGGATGACTCCATGAGTGATCGCCGATCACGTGCCCTTCGGCCGCAACCCGCCGCACAAGCTCCGGCTGCACCGAAGCAAACTTGCCCAGCATGAAAAACGTCGCCTTCACGTCATGCTTGGCCAACATGTCGAGCAGGCGTGGCGTCCATTCGGGATTTGGCCCATCGTCGAAAGTGAGGGCAATCTCGCCCGGCCGCCTTGGCGCAGTTAGAGCCGTACCGAAGATCCGCGAGCTCGGCCATAACGATGCATAGGTGAATCCGCCGGCGGCTATTCCCGCCGCGCCGGCCGCGCCCAACCCTGCGCAAATCCCTGTAGCCAGAGGAGAAAGCATGACTCTACCAGTTTGCGTCTCATGACCTGCCCACCGCAAGCGCTGGCGCATACGTCCGAGCGGCGTATACTTTTATTGTTCGGGCTGCATCCTGAGTCTTCGGAGCGGCACTGGAGTGAATAATGAGTCTTACCGAATTCCCCGCAGGCCAGCGCCTAATGCCGGGCGGCCTTCCCCTTCCAAAAGTCACTGTGCCCGCACTGGCTGAAATGAAGCGCCAGCGAAAGCCTATCTCCGCGCTCACCGCGTACGACTACGCGACAGCGCGCCTGGTTGACGAGGCCGGCATCGATCTAGTGCTGGTCGGCGACTCGCTCGCCATGGTTGTCCTGGGCCACGAAAACACTCTCGCCGTCACCGTGGACGAGATGCTGCACCACACTCGCGCCGTTCGCCGCGCCGTGCGCCGCGCGCTTCTAGTGGCCGACATGCCCTTTGGCAGTTATCACGGATCGACCTCTGACGGCGTGGCGAATGCCGTTCGCTTTGTTAAGGAAAGCGGCGCCGAAGCCGTAAAGATCGAGGGACCTCGCATCGAGCTCGTCCGCGCCCTCACTGAGGCCTAGGTACCCGTCATCGGCCATCTCGGCCTCACGCCTCAAAGCGTGCACCGCATGGGTGGCTACCGTGTGCAGGCCCGCACCGCTGAAACCGTTCGCCAATTACAGGCCGACGCCCGCGCCATTGCTGAAGCTGGCGCAGGAGCCGTCGTGCTTGAGGGAGTGCCGCGCGAAGTTGGAGAAACCATCACCGCCGAGCTTTCCATTCCCACCATCGGCATCGGCGCAGGCCCCGGCTGCGACGGTCAGATCCTCGTTTTTCATGATCTTGTCGGGCTGACTTTTACACCCGCCGCCAAATTTGTTCGCCGTTACGCCGATCTGGGCACCGCGATTCGTTCGGCAGTTGAACACTATCGCGAAGATGTTGAACATCATGCCTTCCCCTCCGACGAAGAGAGCTACCACCTCGGCGAGACGGCACGCCAGGCGCTCGCATCGCTCCCCGTACCTCCTACCGATTTCGATTCCGCTGACGACGTTGTGAATCGCGACTCGATACAGGACTGGACAAATTAGGTTTGGACGGGCTGAGACGCGACTAATGCAAATTCTTCGCACGGTAACTGAACTTCGCGAGTGGTCGCGGAACGAACGCAACGACGGTGGCAACACGATCGGCCTCGTACCCACCATGGGCGCGCTGCACGCTGGTCATGCATCGCTGATTCGAGCGGCTAGCGAATCGTGCGAATTTGTTGCGGTAAGCATTTTTGTTAACCCCACGCAGTTCGGGCCGAACGAGGACTTCAGCCGCTATCCACGCACCTTCGATGCCGATTGCGCCTTGGCCGAAGCCAACGGTGCGAACGTAGTTTTCGCACCTTGTGTTGATGAGCTGTATCCAGCCGGCGCGGCAACATATGTTGAAGTCGAAGGACTGAGCAGTCGCCTCGACGGGCTCTCGCGGCCAGGCCACTTTCGCGGCGTCGCAACTGTCGTCGCCAAACTTCTTATCGCCGTAGAGCCAGATCGGGCTTTCTTCGGCCAGAAGGACGCAGCGCAAGTCTCCGTGATTCGTCGCATGGTTACCGACCTGCGTATCGGCACAGAGATCGTCGTCTGCCCCATCGTCCGCGAACCGGACGGCCTCGCTTTAAGTTCACGCAACGCGTATCTCAGCGCCGCCGAGCGACAGCAGGCCCTGGTCCTTAGCCGCGCGGTGCAAAAAGTCGAATCGCTGTTCGCGGCGGGCGAGCACAACACCGCCGCCCTGATCGCCGCCGCGCGAGAAACGTTCGCCGCAGAACCCGCCGTTCGCATCGACTACATCGAGCTCGTCGACTGGTCAACGCTCGAACCTCTCGAAATCGCCGCTCCGGGCCCGCTCTTTGCCGTCGCAGCATACGTTGGCGCAACCCGCCTTATCGACAACACGATCCTGGGCTAGTTTTGCTTCGGCAAATACTGACCCAGCCACTCAATCCACCGCCGATATACATCGCGAATCCTGACCGGGTCTGCCGGGCTGTGACCGCCTACTGGATACGCGTAAAACACAGTCTTGATGCCCCGATCCCTGAGCGAGTGGTACAACTCGTACCCCTGCGTAATAGTCACGCGATAGTCGCCCACATCTTGCAGAACCATGGTCGGCGTCACCATCTTGTCGTAATACGTGATTGGCGATTGCTCCACCCAGTGCTTCATCCAGTCGCCGGCGTAGGGCGAGCCGCCGATGGCAGCCGCGCGCGAGACATTCGAGTCCGACAGATTGTACTGGTCAATCAGGTTTGTTACCGGTGCTCCGGCAATTGCGCACTTCCAGAACTGCGCGTGGCCAATCAGCCAACTCGTCATGTAGCCACCGTAGCTCCATCCCGTGACGGAGATGTTCGCCTCATCGACAATGCCGCGTTTCTTCAGCATCTCAACGCCAGCCAGCACATCGCGGCCAGGCCCATCGCCCGCGTCGTCGATGATTGCATACATAAAGTCGTTGCCCATGTTGTCGCTGCCGCGGTAATTCGGCTCAAACACCAGCCATCCCTGCGCCGCGATGATCTGCGCAAACACATTGAATGTATCTTTCGACGCCGATACTGGTCCGCCATGGATGTAAAGCACTAAAGGCAGTTTTTTACCCGGCGTGTAATCCGGTGGATAAGTCAGAATCCCGTCCTCGGTCCAGTTCTTCGGAGCTTTGTCAGGGCTCTGCCACGTCACCACCTCGCTCTTGCCCAGGTTCAATTGGTCAAAGTCTGCGTTGAACGAAGTGAGCTTTCGCGGCTTTGAGTCCGGCGTATCGAGAACGTAGATCTCCGCTGGATGATGCGGCTCGGTGCCGGCAAAAACGATCTGTCCATGAGGGCCCACGGCCGCATCAAGCCAGTAGCCCATTGAAACGGTCACCTCTCCAAGGTCAAGCTTTTTCGCTGGCCCCGCGAGTGGCCCTGTGAGCGTTTTGATCCACAAGCCCACGCCGGCCCCGTCGTTCGCTCCGCTCAAAATTGCTTTGCTATCGGGCGTCCACACTGCGCGAAAGAAATTCCGATCGATCATGCGGGTCGCGTTTTCGCCGTCGCCCTTCAGCCCATCCACCACGTAGATGTCGTTGAAATTCCGCTCCACGCCATCGCGCGGGTAGATGTATGCCATCTTCGACCCATCCGGTGACGGAACCGGGAATGAAGCCCATTCTGTATGCGTCGTAATGGGCTCCGACTTCAAGGTGGCAAGATCAAGCACCTGCGGCGAGCTGTAGCGTCGGTCGCCGGAGTACGTGTTCTCGATGCGCACGTAAATAATCCTGTTTCCGTCGGGTGTAAATGCGATTGGCGAGGCCGGCGGTCCCGGCGGAAACGCCACCGGCAGCGACCACGTACCCGAAGTCAGCCGCTTTGCGTCGCCACCCTCCGCTGGAATGAGCCAGAGGTGTGTGGGCAGCGGTTTGTCGCGATCGAGAAAGCTGTTGTCGCCAACTTCAAAGGCGTCATCGAACTTGTCGGCGCCAGTCTTTTTTGGCGCTTCGTCGATTGCCGCATACGCAAACGCGCTTCCATCCGGCTTCCATGCAAACTGCTGGATCGAGGTCGGGCTCCTTGTCACCTGAAGCGCATCGCCACCCGCCATATCGAGAACGAAGATCTGGTTGTGCTCTTTGTCGTCGGGCGCAAGAAATGCGATCTTATCTCCCGTGGGCGACCAGCGCGGAAAGCCGGCCTTCTTGCGATCGTGCGTCAGCCAGCGTGTCTTACCGGAGGCAACGTCAACCAGCGCAAGCTCTGAGTCGTTGAGATCGTTTTCATAGTCGTTCCTGGTAACCACGGCGACCAGCAGCTTGCCGTCGGGCGAGAGTTCAGGATCGCTGACGCGCACAATCTTTCCAACCCACGCCAGATCGAATGTCTTGCCCGATTTTACGGGAATCGCAAGCCGCGCCGTGGCGTTCGCGGTAGGCGGACTTTGCGCAAACAGCGCTGGAGTAAAGACGGCGGCAACAGCAAGAGTCAGGGGAAACAGTTTCTTCATCGTACGGGCTCCTGATTTGTGTGCGATCGGGGAAAGAGGGTGTGCGACAAATATACAGGACGATGCCACCCTATATTTCCAAGTCGAATCATCTGGCCTGTGCTACGGTGATTTTGAAAACATGCCCGAACTGCCCGACATCACGGCCTACATCACTGCGCTTGAGGCTCGCATCGTGGGCCGGGTGCTGGAGAGGGTGGCGATCATCAGCCCATTTCTGCTGCGCACCTACGATCCGCCGCTCTCAAGCGCTGAGGGCCGCACGGTTACCTCGCTGCGCCGCATCGGCAAGCGTATCGCTATCGGTGTCGAAGGTGATTTGTGGCTGGTGCTGCACCTGATGATTGCCGGGCGGCTGCATTGGAAAGCAGCAAACGCCAAACTCGCCGGCCGCGTCGCGCTCGCGGGCTTCTATTTTTCTGACGGGACCCTGACCCTTACCGAGGCCGGCAGCAAGCGCCGCGCATCGTTGCATGTGGTTCGCTCGGAAGATGGCTTGCAGTCGCTCGACCCCGGCGGCATTGAGATCTTCTCAATCAACCTGGCCGGATTTCGAGCAGCACTCACCCAGGAGAACCGCACCCTCAAGCGCGCGCTTACCGATCCTCGCTTCGTAAGCGGAATTGGCAATGCTTACTCCGACGAGATACTGCATGCTGCGCGGCTGTCACCCATTACTCTCACTCACAAGTTGAAAGATGAAGAATGGGAGCGGCTATTTGCCGCGACCCGCGAAACGCTTTCGAATTGGATCGAACGCCTCGGCGCGGAGGCCCGAAAGAAATTTCCTGAAGGCGTGACGGCTTTCAGACCGGAGATGGCCGTGCACGGACGCTTTGGGCAACCATGCCCGCGTTGCGGCAAGCCGGTGCAGCGCATTCGCTATGCCGATAACGAAACCAACTACTGCGCCGAGTGCCAGACCGGCGGAAAGGTCCTGGCCGATCGCAGTCTCTCGCGCCTGCTCGGTTCCGATTGGCCCCGCACGCTCGAAGAGCTTGAAGCGCTCAGGAAACGCTGATGCAATAGTCCTTTGCATGCGCCGGCGGCTGTTCCAATCGCGGCACCTTGATTGCGATTTGCCTTGACTTTCGGTATCACGCTCAATCAAATTGTTCACGCGACTCCTTTTAAGACTGACACGCGTTGGCTTTAAATTCCCGGGATCATCCGTCTCAGGGAGCCGAATACTAACAAGTGAAATGGGAGGTTCTTTCGCATGCAAATTTTCCATGTCAGCCCGCTGGCAGTTCTGGTTTCCGCATTCGCACAATGGCTGCTGGGCGCTCTTTGGTATGGCTATGTCTTCCGGGCTCGCTGGAAAGCTCTGGTGGGGATTCCGGAAGGCGAGAAGGCCAAGAATGCATGGTTTCCAATGGTTGTTTCGTTCATTGCCAACCTGGTTGTCTCACTGATACTGGCGCATCTCATCCAATGGAGCGGCGCAGTCTCTATGCAGCACGGCCTCTACGTGGGCGCCATCTGCTGGGCTGGTTTTGTGGCGCCGGTGATGATTACTCAGAGCATTTTTGAAAGGCGCCCGGTGAAACTCTTCGCCATTAATGCTGCTTACTGGCTTATGGCGATGATGATTGGCGGCGGCATCCTGGCGAACCTGAACGTCAGCTAAATCTTGATTCCCAGCGCCCCTGACTTACCGGTTCACAGAGCCGGAAAGTCAGAGGTGTTTGGTCTGCGTTTAGAATCTTGTTATGAACAAACAGGCGATCGCCACGTCGGCCGCGCCCTCAGCTATTGGCCCATACTCGCAGGCCATACGCAGTGGCAACCTCATTTTCACAGCAGGGCAAATTGCTCTCGATCCTGCCACGGGCAACATTGTTGCTGGCGGAATCACCGAGCAGACGGCACGCGTGCTTGAGAATCTGAAGGCCATTCTCGAATCCGCGGGCAGCAGTCTGGACCGCGCGGTCAAGGCTACGGTCTTTCTGAAAGACTTCAACGACTTTGCAGCGATGAATACGGTCTACGCCAACTATCTTGGCGGCGAGGGCCGCGTTGCGCCGGCGCGCTCCACGGTTGAGGTTGCGCGGCTGCCCAAAGACGCGCTGGTTGAGATCGAGCTGGTTGCTGAGGTTTGAGTCGGCTCGGCTTTGAGACCGCTCTTGACTCTGCGCATCTAATGTAGAGTGAAATCCTCAGGAGGCAACATGAGCGACAGCGACGAGAAATTAGTCCGCAGCGAAGCAGAATGGCGCGAGTCTCTGACGCCTACGCAGTACCACGTGCTGCGCGAGAAAGGTACCGAGCGACCGTTCACCGGCGCGCTTACTGAGAACCATGAAACCGGAAACTATCACTGCGCGGGATGCGGAGCGATGCTGTTTTTGAGCGGCGCGAAGTTTGACTCCGGCTGCGGCTGGCCGAGCTTCATGATTCCCGCCGACTCGAAGGCGGTTGTAGAGCATGAAGACAACACCTTTGGCATGCGCCGCGTCGAGGTCACGTGCGCGCGCTGCGGCGGCCATCTTGGCCATGTGTTTCCTGACGGTCCACGGCCGACTGGTCTTCGCTATTGCATCAACTCGGCGTCGCTGACCTTTGCCCGCGACGAAAAGGGCTGATCGCAGGCGCTTGGCCTGGCAACAATCTCAGACATTGACTTCGATCCGCAGCCGCGCGTTCGATTTGGCGCGCAACTATGTTGCGGTTGCGTGCAATTACCCCCAAATGATGCACACTGGAAATACATGAACTTTTCGTCAATTCCGGCAGGCCATCGCACCCATTTACTTTCTAGAACGATTATCCCTTTGACGCATGCACGATTTAGCGAGATAATGCGTACGTGCGAGGGATGCGATGAATCTTTACTCTCTGACGCGCCGGTTTCCAACGGAGAAAGCTGCACTCGATCATCTGGTGA
>Ga0265338_10004816_pt1 | contig 18042 bp, 16 predicted proteins | sample 42126metaG_FD_193579 | JGI IMG/M metagenome (GOLD analysis project Ga0265338, IMG submission 193579) | Rhizosphere microbial communities from Carex aquatilis grown in University of Washington, Seatle, WA, United States - 4-21-26 metaG | ecosystem: Host-associated > Plants > Roots > Rhizosphere... | reverse complement strand
AGACAGCCTATCCCGACCAGGTTGCGCTGCAAATGCTCGAAGAAGGCCATCTGGCGCTGCTGGTCGGGATAGGCTGTCTGGCCCAGAGAGAGGCTTGCGGTGAGAACATTCTGGGAATTCATTCCGAGCTTCTGGCTCTCGAGATTCTTGAAGCTGCGCGTGAGCAGCATTCCGCCGGCCAGTAGAACCAGGCTTGCGGCGATCTGCGCTGTTACCAGGAACTGCCGCAGCCGCGCGTGGTGTATCCCCGCTCCGCGGCGGCTGGTTAGCGCATCCACGCGCGCATGGGTCATGCCGCTTATTAATCCAAAGCTCAGCGCGCAGAGTACGCTCGCGGAAAGGGTGAAGGCGAGAACTCGCCAATCGACTTTGGCCGCGCTCAAGAACGGCATACCTTCAGGAGCGATGAGGATGAAGACTCGCAACAGGAGTGTGGCGAAGAGAACACCCGCCACTGCGCCTGCCGCAGTCAACGCCAGCGATTCAATAACTGCCTGCTGCAACAAGCGCAAGCGGCCTGCACCCAGCGCGGCCCTGACTGCCATTTCGCGCTCGCGGCCCGCGCGTCGCGCTGTGAGCAGGCTGGCCACGTTTGCGCAGGCGATCAGCAGAACTGCGATCACCAGGCCAAACAATATCCACGCGGCCTGGTGCACGTCGTGGAATTGCCTGTCGCGCAAGGGCCTGACTGTGTAGTGCACTTCTTTTCTGAAGGGCGCGGGCGCCAGTTGCAAAGAATAGTTGAAGAGTGGTTCGAGCTGCGCTTTGGCTTGTTGGGGAGTTACATCCGGCTTCAACCTGGCGAAGGCCCATAACGGGCGGCCTGGATCAGCTTTGCGCTGAGCCGCGACGTCAAGAGCCTCGGGCACCAGCACGTCTGCCGATTGCAGACGAGGCATTTCAAAGTTCGGCGGAAGCACGCCGATGACCTGGGTCGAATTTCCATCGATCTTTATGATCTTGCCTACAACCGAGCGGTCCATCTGGAACCTGCTGCGCCATAGCGCGAACGAGATGAGCGCTACATTTGGAGAGTCGGGCCGGTCTTCGATCGGCAAGAAATTTCGGCCCACGACAGGCGTTACACCGAGAGTTGGCAAAAAATTGTTTTCGACGCTCGCGCAATCGAGCCGTACGGGATTTACTTCGTTCAGGTCGCAGGGTTCGACTCCAGCTTCAGAAGTCAACGCCACGAACGGTTTCTGGTGGTCTTGCCATTCGTAATATGAACCGCCCAGCATAAACTCCTGCGACTCGATCGGGGCCACGAGGCCGACTGACACCAGGCGGTCAGAGTCTTGATAAGGCAGCGGGCGAAACAGGATGCGATCGACAACGCTGAAGACAGCCGACGTGGAACCGATGCCCAACATGAGCGTGAGCAAGACGGTGATTGAAAACGCCGGGTTCCGCTTGAAACCTCGCAGGGCAAATCTGAAGTCCTGAACGACGGTCCCTAACCACCACCCGGGCCGCTGCCGATCGCTGAGTTCTCGGGCAGCTTGAACGCCGCCGAATTCAATCAAGGCCTGGCGGCGCGCTTCGGCTGGTGAGAGTCCTTGCGCGATTTTTGCCTGGGATGATTGCTCGATGTGAAATTCAAGCTCGTCGTCCAGTTCAGTGCGTTTCTTGGGGATGAGCAGATAGCGGAGCCAGGTCATGAATCTGGTGATCATGATGAGGCCTCCGCGGGCTTGGCGAGGACCAGGGCGATTGCGGCGGACAGGCGGTCCCAGGTTTCGCGCTCGGCCTCAAGCCGCTTTCGCCCGGCCACGGTGAGCTTGTAGAACTTTGCGCGGCGATTGTTCTCGGAGCTTCCCCATTCAGCGCGAATCCAGCCCTTGTATTCCAAGCGGTAAAGGGCGGGATAGAGCGAGCCTTGGCCGATTTGCAGCACATCATTCGACACCTGTTGGATGCGCTGGGCAATTCCCCAGCCATGCATGGGTTCGAGAGCGAGCGTTTGCAAAATGAGCAGATCGAGCGTTCCTTGCAGCAAGTCGGTTGGCGTCGGCATGGTTCCCCTCGACATTCGACAATAGGATTGAACGGATTCCTGTCGGTTGTCAAGGGGAAGAAGTTTGAGTTTGCGCAAACCGGTTCTTGGCAGGCAACGGCGCGTCTATTGAAGCGCCGAGGCAATCGCCAGGTTCAACCCGATCATCAGCACGGCCGATGCGGGAATGAGCAGCAGGGCTTTCTTGAGTCGGCGCGGATCGCCACCGGCAATTGCGCCGATGATTGGCGAACTGACCGCGAGGCCTGCCCATCCACAGGTGATGACGAAGCCGATGGCGGTGGCGGTCATCTGCGGGAAGGCTTTACCGGTAATTGCCAGCGCGGTGGGAAAGACCGGCGCCATTGAGACTCCGGCGATGAAGACTAGTGCGGCCGCTGCGCCGGGCTTGACGGTGCGCAGCATGAAGAACGTGGTGACGGCCATGGCGATGCTGGCTGCCAGCGTAACGTCGATGGGCGGCACGTTGATGAGGATGGGCGAAACCGCTACGCGGCCGATGAGCAGGCCCAGCGCGAATCCGAGTGAAAGTATGTTGAGCGCGCGCGTCTCAGGGATGCCCTGCGCGATGAGGTGCCGCGGCAGCCAGTTCCACACGCCCACTTCGCACGAGATGTAGAGGAACAGCAGTAGGCCGATTAGGAAGATGAGCGGGTGGCTGAAGATGGGACCTGCCTGTTCGATACCTAGTCCTGCGCCGCCAGCTGGTGATGGCATGGGCGTTGCCGCATGGAACGCGAGCGTGACCACGGTGAGCATTGCCACCGTGTAGCAGAGCTTGACCCAGTTGCGCTTGAAGAGATTGGCCGCGAGGAATGGTGTGGCCAGGCCGCCGAGGCCGAAGAAGAGATTGACCAGATTGAGGGCGATTGCGCTGTGGGCGCCGCTGACGCTGTTGGCAAGTGCGTTGGCGCCGGTCACTACGATTCCGCCGCCCATTCCGAGCAAAAAGAGCAGGACGACGATGGAGCCGAAGCCGCGGGAGCGGGGCAGCAGAAAGAGCGCGACGGCGATGAAGGCGAGGCCGAGCACGAGGCCGATTTTGTCTCCCTGGCAATCGAGCAGCGGGCCTACACCCACTGAAGCGATCATGAGGCCGATGGCCTGCGCAAACGCGATGGCGCCGTTTTGCCTGGGGGTGAGATGAAAGCGCTCGGAGAGCTCGGGCAGAATGGTGCCGAGCATGGCGGCAATCATTCCGTAAACAAAGATGGCGAGAATGGCGGCAAAGATGAGCACGGATAAGGCCTTTCAGGAGTCGCGTCAAAAATACAGGAGTGCGGTGGCAGTGAGCAAGGAGGGCCTGAGCCGTGGCGCCCCTGCCGTTAAACTGAAAGGGCAATGAGTAGCGCTGAAAGATGGGGCCGTGTGGCACAAGCCGCAAGAATTGCGATTGCAGCGCTGGCTGCCGCCGTGTTGATTGCGGGTTGCGGCATGCCGGGTGCGCCCCAGCCGCCATCGCTTAATCTGCCTGACAAAGCAACAGACCTTGCTGCCGTGCGCAACGGCAACGAGGTGACATTGACGTGGACCATGCCGCGCCGTAACACCGACAAACTATTGCTGAGCGGCATGGTGCAGGCGCGAGTTTGCCGGACGGAGCCGGACACGAGTGCTGGGGCGGCAGCGTGTGAAGCTACGGGCTCAACGCAATTTGCCGCGGGAACAGCCGCGAACTTTAGTGAGACGCTTCCATCGCCGCTCGCGGCTGGTTCTGCGCGCAAGCTTACCTATTATGTTGAGCTGGTGAATCGCAAAGGCCGGTCGGCTGGACTTTCAAATGGGGCGAGTGTGGCCGCGGGACAGGTGCCCGGAGCGATTGTGGGCCTTACTGCCGAGATGCACCGCAAAGGTGTGCTGCTGGCGTGGCAGCCTGATGTGGAAGGAGCTGGATCGACAGAGATCCGGCTGGTGCGGAAGCTGCTGACTCCGCCGGCGCCAAAGCACAAGCCGGAACCTGGCAACGCGCGGGCTGGTTCGCAAAAACTGGCGGGTGGGGGATTGTTATCCGCGCCTACCGAGCCGCTTGAGCGCACGCTGCTGGTGAAGGCAGATAAGCAGGACCGGACGATTGATGAGGAAGTGCGCTTTAACGAGCGTTATGAATATCGCGCCCAGCGAGTGGCTACGGTTGAGGCCAACGGGCAAACGCTGGAGTTAGATGGGCCGCTCACTGACGCTATTGAGATCGATACGAAGAACACGTTCCCGCCGGCGGTTCCGACCGGGCTGGCAGCGGTGGGTACGGCGGGAGAGAACGGGGCTGGGAACGAATCTCGACCGGCGATTGATTTGAATTGGCAGCCTAACACGGAGCCGGATTTGGCGGGTTACATTGTTTATCGCCGCGAGGGCAGCGGTGAGTGGCTGCGCATTTCGCCCGCGCTGCCGCTGGTGGGCTCGGCGTATCACGATGCGACTGTAATGGCTGGCCACACGTATGAATACGCGGTCTCGGCGATTGACCAGGAGGGCCACGAAAGCGCGCGGTCGGCTAAGGCGGAAGAGACTGCGCCGGGGCAGTAGCTATCCCAGGTCTCAAAATCGAGACCTGGGGCACCCATTGTCTGTGCGAAGTGGAGAAGAGATTCCGATGAGATATTGCAGATTTGTTTTTGAGGACAGCACACATTACGGCAAAGTTGAAGTGCGCGTAGGCGAGTGGTGGATTGTGGATCTGGCCGATGCGCCAGAAGAAGATCTGGCGTTTCACCTGGCGCGAGCTCGAACCTCAGCGGCAAAGGCACTCGTGAGCGATGTGGCCGGACTTGATTTCGAACCCATGCCTCTCGCCGAGGCCGATCTGCTGCCTCCGGTCACGCCATCGAAGATTGTTTGCGTTGGGCGCAATTACCGTGAGCATGCACAGGAACTCGGCAATGAAGTTCCCAAAGAGCCGCTGCTGTTTTTCAAGCCGCCGTCGTCGCTGCTCAAGCCTGGCGGAGTGGTGCGCCTGCCGCGCCTGGCTGAGCGCGTGGATTTCGAGGGTGAACTGGCGCTGGTGATCGGGAGGCGCGTGCGCAATTTTGATGCCGCTGCCGATTGGCGTAGCGTGGTGCGCGGATTTACGCTGGCCAACGACATTTCTGCTCGCGACTTGCAAAAGAAAGACGGCCAGTGGACCCGCGCCAAGGGATTTGACACTTTTTGCCCGGTTGGGCCGGTGGTGAGCGATGAGGTGGACCTTGATGCCGGCCTCACGATTGAAACGCGCCTTAACGGGGAACTGCGGCAGCACGGAACGACGCTGGACTTCATCTTTGCGGTTCCACAGGTGCTGGCGGCCATCACCACCGCTATGACTCTCGAACCCGGCGACCTGGTGCTTACCGGAACTCCGGCGGGCGTGGGTCCGCTGAAAGCCGGCGACCGCGTTGATGTGAGCGTGGCGGGGCTGGGTGTGCTGGCGAATACAGTTGAAGCTGAGTGACGGCGCCACCAAATCTGAAGTTGCACCAAGCTTTCACACGGAGCATCTTATTAAGAGGTAAACTGGCTGGGAACCCCGCGCCGCGCGCGGCCTGCCCCACGCAGCGCCTTCCCCAAGGAGGAATGATGCCGCAGAATCTATTGGAACAGTTGCGCAATTACACCACCGTGGTCGCCGACACCGGCGACATCAAGGCCATGGAGGAGTTCAAGCCGACGGACGCCACCACCAACCCCTCGCTGATTACCGCCGCCGCGCAAATGCCGCAGTACCAGCCCATTGTGGACGAAGTGCTGAAAGAAGCGCGCAACGAGCTGGGTGAGAACGCCACTGACAAAGACGTGGCTAACCTGGCATTCAAACGGCTGGCAATCGCCTTCGGCAAAAAAATCCTCAAGATCGTGCCCGGCCGCGTGTCTACCGAGGTTGACGCCCGCCTCTCCTTCGACACCGAGAAGACCATTGCGCAGGCCCGCGAGATTATCGATCTTTACCACAAGGCGGGCATCACCAACGACCATGTGCTTATTAAGACCGCCTCAACCTGGGAAGGCATTCGTGCCGCTGAAGTGCTGGAGAAGGAAGGCATTCACTGCAACCTGACCCTGCTGTTCGGCATTCACCAGGCCATTGCCTGCGCCGAAGCGGGCGTTACGCTGATTTCGCCGTTCGTGGGCCGCATTCTTGACTGGTACAAGAAAGACACCGGCAAGGATTATCAGGGCGCCGACGATCCCGGCGTGCAATCTGTGACCAAGATCTACAACTATTTGAAAAAATTTGGATACAAGACGGTGGTGATGGGCGCCAGCTTCCGCAATATCGGGGAGATTGAGCAGCTGGCCGGATGCGACCTGCTAACCATTTCACCGCAGTTGCTGGCCGAACTTGAAAAGACTGAGGGCGAGCTGCCGCGCAAGCTTGACCCGTCAACCGCGCATACGCTGTCTATCGAGCGAATCACGATCGACAAGGCGACGTTCGTCCGCATGCACGCTGAAGATCGCATGGCAACTGACAAGCTGGCAGAGGGCATCAAGGGATTCTCTGACGCGCTTGAAAAACTTGAAGGTCTGCTGGCGGCTCGTCTTGCCGAGCTTGAACAGCGCCAGCCAGCAACGGTGTAAAGGCAAGGAGCAAGGGAGCGAAGGAGCAAGGGAACAACAAAGGGCGACTCCGCATGGGGTTGCCCTTTTGCTTTGTCTCTGTTTGCAATCGATGCACCCGTCTGCCAACTAATTGCATGTTCCCCTCTTGGCAATACACGACTTTTTGCGTATTCCATTGTTAAAGCATCATAAGTATTTATCAGCGGCTGCTGTCCCCGGCACTGCGCGCCATTGAAAAGCAGCCATGCTCTTAACGCATACCGGCTGCCCGCGCGCGGCCATCGGAGGTTTGCATGCAGGATCAGCATCATCCGCTCGAGCCCTTCTTTCAGCAGGCAGTCCGCAACAGCTACGATGGCAAGCTTGGGCTGAACGATCCCGACGTAACCAACTACGTTGCCCGCCTGCTGTGCGAATTCTCTGAGGCTGAGAACCTTTACAAGGTGCGCGACGAGAGTGGCCGTCCTATCGAAGAGCTCGCAGAGATGATGTTTGCCTCCGACCCCGTTAACGGCACTGCTGCATCGTTCGACGAGGAGCGCGCGCTGCGCAAGCACATCGGCGACTATGCGCTGTTTGTGGCTGGCATGTATCCCGAAGCCATGGGCTCGAGCCGGCGCATGCGCCATCACTTTCCCACTCTCAGCGACCTTATCCGCGCCGGGAAAGAAAGCTACTTTATCGTGAGCCAGTTCAACCTGTTCGAGTACAAGCAGGAAGCGCCGCTGTTTGCGCGCCTCAGCGACCGCTTCGAGCGCTGCATTCTGGGCCTGACGCTGGTGCGCGAAGAACTCAAGCCGAGGAAGGCCCTGCCGGCGCCGCGGATTAACTGAAGTTACCGCCCGTTGATCAGCGCCTCCCTGCCGCGGAATAACCGAAGCGTGGGGATTTGCGAATGGGCGAAGCTGCGCGCCAAGCCAACAAAGGGTCTATCGTAGAAGGGGAAATGGGACACGTTTGTTAATGAAAGAGGGATCCCAATGGGCTACCGTCTCTATGGTGAGGCATCTCCGCGCTGGCAAATAATTGGGGCGATCATTGTATTGGGCTCGGGGCTACTATTCGTGACGATTGCGCTCTGCTTGGCCTCTTTGGGGGTGATCGTTCCACGTTGGGTGATTTCGATTCTTGGTTTTGCGTTCTTCGTCGCGCTTATAGTCTTCACAAGAATTGCTCGAAAGACAGTTAAACGTCCGAGCGGAAACTAAGCCGGTCGTTCCTTCAACAGAATCTCGCCTCCCTCTGGCGCATCCAACGCGATAATGAAACTGTGCCCGCTGATTAGGGACGGGGTGTGCGAATGGGTGAATGGGTGAAATTGCGCGCGGCAGATGGCCAGGAACTGGCCGCATGGGTGGCTCGGCCTGAGGGCGAACCGATTGCCGGGCTGGTGGTGGTGCAGGAGATCTTCGGCGTCAATGCTCACATTCGTTCTGTGACTGACGGATGGGCGAAAGACGGATTTCTGGCAGTGGCTCCGGCGCTGTTCGACCGCATTGAGCCAGGAGTGGAACTCGCATACGAGGGCGAAGACGCGCAGCGGGCGAGGAGCTTTATTCCCAAACTCGATATAGAAAAGTCGGTGCTTGATACCAAAGCCGCAATGGATTACGCGGCCGACGCCACAGGCAAAAAAGTTGGGGTGATTGGGTATTGCTATGGCGGGACAATTGCGTGGCTCGCCGCCACACGATTGGGAGCCGCCGCGGCCGTGGGTTACTACGGCGGGCGGATTGCCAATTACGCAAATGAGAATCCTGGATGCCCGGTGACGCTTCACTTCGGCAGGCAGGACGCGCACATTCCACCGGAAGAGATTGACAAGGTAAGGTCAGCGCACCCTGAGGTTGAGATTTACATGTACGATGCCGGCCACGGTTTTAACTGCGATGCGCGCGCGAGTTATAACGCTGCCGCGGCCAGAGAAGCGAGAGAACGCTCGCTGGCGTTTTTGAAGCAGTGGACATTGGCCAGTGATCAGTGATCAGAAAGAAACCAGCCTACGTATTCTCGACTGATTCTTCTGACCACTGACCACTGATCACTGATCACTGTTTTTACTCCGACCACACGGCCAGCACGTTTCCAACACTATCGTCAAAGTGGAAACGCTTGCCGCCGGGGAAGTCGAAGGTGGGAACAACAATGCTGCCGCCAGCAGCGAGAATCGCGTCTTGCGTGGCCTCGAGGTCGCTCGAGTAAAGAACTACGAGTGGCGCGGTCTTAGGTTGCGGATCGTGCGCTTCGGCTTTGTAGAAGCCGCCGTTCACTCCCGCGGTATTGGAGTCGAAACTGCTGTAGTCGGGGCCGTAGTCGATGAAACTCCAACCGAATATGGTCTCGTAAAACAGCTTGGCCTTCGCAACGTCAGTGGCTGCGAACTCAATGTAGTTGATGGTGCTATCCAGTGCCGCCATGGCTCATTCTCCTTTGCGGTTGTATGCGTGGACTCAAGGAAAGAGTGATGCGACGTCGTGGCGCAGGCACACCTTTCCGGGTGTGCTCTTGAACGCCTCCATCCGCGATCCCTCAAGAGCCGGGGCAACGCAGGTAGAGCCCGCTGGTTTGACGTTCGTCGCAGGCTGCCGAGGTACGAAATCAAAGTAACAGATTTACATTTTGGGGACCAGTAAATTTTCGCTCTCAGTCGCCTAACTGTACTGCGAACCCGCCCATGATGGTACGCGGCGGCATGGAAACGCCAACGATCTGCTGGTAACCGGTGTTGCTGAGATTCGTGAGCCGCAGGTACGGGCGAATCCGCCACGCTTCACGCGTTATCGTTGCGTTCCACATCGGATAAGCATTGGCGTTAAAGGGCGCGTTACCCGGCTGCTGATAGGACTTCGCAATCGCCACTTCGTTGGTGACTGCGATGCCGTACTTCATTGCGGCCCTCCAGCTCGCGTGCACATTCGCCACTGGATAGTTGAGTGCATACTCCGACCGAATGCCGGGAAGCGGGTTCTGCGCGCCGAAAAGTTCAGTCCAGCCCAGTTGAATGGCCTGCGATGTGCGCGGGTTCCAGGTCAGTCGCCCTTCGACGCCAGAGAAATGCAATCCATTAAGATTTGTTGCGCACCAGGTGTTCGCGGCCTGCTCGCCGTTAATCTCGCACGAAGGCGGCAAATAAGGGTTGGGCACGACCGCTGCGCGGATGTAATCGATGGTTGAGTGTTGGCGCGAATAGAAGCCGGTCGCGGAAACCATAACGCGATTCGAAGGCATCCAGTCTGCGCCGCCATTGCCTGACCACGCCGACTCCGGTTTGAGATTCGGATTGCCGAGCGTCGCGGGGTCAGAGTAGTAAAGATCGGTGAAAGTGGGAATGCGGAATCCGTAGCCGCCGCTGGCGCGCAGCTTGAGGGCATTGGTCAAGCGCAGGCTGCCGGCCAATTGCGGCGAAAACACGGCCAGTGCGCCTCCGGAGAAAACTTCCTCGCGCGCGCCGGCTGAAAGATTCCAGCGCTTGCCCGGCGGGTTCCAGTCGAGATCGACGTAGCCTGCGCCGCGATTTCGCGCGTGGATTCCGAGCGCGTAGGAGGTGACGCCGCTGGAAAAATTGAAGCTGCGAATCGAGTCTCCGTCGGATTCGAGGCCCATCAACAGCAGCGCGCCGCCGGGCAGGCTCTGGGTGCGCCGTAGCGATGCCTGCCACGATTCGTCAACGTGGTTATTTTCGTAGATCGCGGGATCGTCGCGAAACAGCACAAAATCGTCTGCGTGACGCCGGTAGCCGAAGGCGGCAACGGTGCGCGTGCCCAGCTCCTGCCGCGCCGATGCAAACCAGCTCTTGGTCCGCTCCCACGAGGGGTATGGGCCGTAGAAATTGTTTGCCCCGAATGCGCGGTCTGAACCGGCAACCAGCAGATCGGTGACGCCGAGGTGCGTGCCAAGCCAGGATTCGCCGGATGCGTCTTCGTTGCGGTAATCGCGATCGGTCATAAAGCCGGTCGAGAAATTGCGATCCGCCGTTGCGCGTCCGCTACACTTGCCTCGTGTGGCCGCCGCCAGCAGCGACTCCTCGTTCGATTCGAAGCTGCCCTCGCCCAGCCGCACGCGAAGCGAATCATGATCGGGCGCTGCCGTCAAAAAATCCATCACGCCTGAGAGCGCGTCTACTCCATGCAGCGTGGAGCCAGCGCCCTCAAGCACCTGCACCTGGCTCATGGCCTCCATGGGCACCGGCAGGTCGAGATTGTGATGCGACGTTTGAGCGTCGTTGATACGGAAGCCGTTGAGCAGGATCAAAGCCTGCTCAAAGCTGCCGCCGTCGAGAATCAGGTCGTCCTGCGCGCCGCCCGCCCCGCGCTGTTCAAGGAATACAGAAGAGTCAGTGCGCAACACGTCGAGCGCTGTCTCCGCGGTCAGCTTCAGCGGTTCCACTGGCAGCACTTCAACTGGGCGCGGCGACTCAGCCAGCGGCACCGGAGTTGCCGACCCCAGAACGACGAGCGTCTCAGTCGGCCCTTTGACTGGCCTTTGATTCCTACCAGGGGTTTGAGCCGGCGCAGTGGTGTTCTGTCCCGCAGTTTGCAGCGCCGCCGCCAGCAGCAGAAACCCTGCGCGAAGACTTGTCCGTTTGGTCATCATTCGAGATTCCAAAACTAATGGTTTCGAATCCAGCGGCTGGAAGCAATGATGGTTTTGTATGCCACTCAATAGTTGAATGCTAAACTATATTCCAACTTCATGCGCATCAATGCATTTCTCACTGAAAGCCCGATGTTTGCAGTCAGCCGCGCAGCGCGCCGGTTCGATGCGCTTGCCGGCCGTGCACTCGCAGCCGACGAGCTGAGCTTCCTTGAAGGCCTGGTTTTGGCGGCGCTGTTTTTTGAGGCGCCCAAACTCGTCAAGCCGTCGCACTTGGCCGAAACCTTCGGCACCACGCGCGGCACCGTGAGCCACTGCGTCTCGTCGCTTGAGGCCAAAGGACTGCTGCAGCGCAGGATCGACCCTGAAGACGCGCGGGCTTATCAGCTTTCACTCAAGCCGCAGGGCAAGCGCTGTGCGCTGCGGGTGATTGCCGCATTCGATCGGCTGCAAAAGGAATTCGAGAGCGAGATCGGAAAGGCCGCGCTGGGCGAGATGTTGAAGGCGATCAGGAAACTGGAGGCCAGGGCGAGTCGGTAGCGCGGCCTTCCATGCAGTATCTGGCGTTAGACTCAAATTCGATGCTTGATCCCACCGCAACGTTGATCATCGACTGGCTCCGGCAGATCGGGCTCACTGTTCGCCTTGCACCGCTCGATGCGGGCACCTTTCTGCCCGGGGTCACGCTTGAGCCGGACGGCCTGATCGTCGACCCTGAGCGCCTGCTCTACCCCGGCGATCTGCTCCACGAAGCCGGCCATCTGGCCACCATGCTGCCCTCGCAGCGCTCCTCCACCGGCTCAAATGCCGGCTCCGACATGGGCGATGAGATCGCGGCGCAGACCTGGTCGTATGCTGCCGCCGTCCATCTCTCGCTCGCCCCTGAAATCGTCTTCCATACAAGCGGCTACCACGAATCTGCGGCACGACTAATTGAGATCTACCGCGACGGCAAAGCCGGCGTGCCGCTGCTGCAATGGATGGGCCTCACTCTCGACCGAACCCAAGCCGCGGCAAGCTCTGTCCCGTCCTATCCGCATATGATCCGCTGGCTTCGCGCCGAAGAAGAATAACGGCCAGCGACTGGTTTATTTCGGCAAGACGAAAAGCCGGCCTGGATTCTCCCTGATCGAAACGCCCTCGCCGTGTCCGCCGAGGTCAACCATCAACTGGCGCAGCGCGCCATCGTGCAGCGTGTTGTTGCGAATGACGCAATTCTCAAGGCCCTGGTAGACGATTCCGTATGACGGAGACCAAGTGCCCTCGTTGCCATCATCGCGGCCGGACCAGAGGCTGTTGCCGATGCACGTGACGCCAGTTGCGCCCTCCATATAGATCTGCGAGGAGTCGTAACTATCGGGGTTGGCCGACTTACCGCTGCGTTTGAAGAAGTTGCCGGTGATGGTGACCTGCGTGGGGCCGCGGCCGCGCCCATTTTTGCGCAGCGCGATGCCGCATGTGCCCGCGCGGTCAAAGAAGTTTCCCGTGATTTGGTAGCCGTCGCCGCCCATGATCACGAAGTTACCGCCCTCGTTCCACTCGATGCGGTTGCCGGTAAAGGTCATCGACGCGTTCTCGCGCCGCGCGGCAAAGCCTGCGCCCTGATTGCCTGAAAACCAGTTGTCGAGGATGAAGCCGTCCCAGCCGCGCATGCTCATACCGTCGCCACGGTTGCCTATCATTTCGCAGTGGCGGACGCTGAAACACCACACACAGTCCAGGTGCATGCCGTCGCCGGTGAAATGCGCAACCTGGCATCGCTCGATGCGGAAGCCGTCTTCATGCTCACCCCACTTGGTGCGGTCAGTGAGAATGCCGTGAATGCCGGTGCCGAGATTGCCGCCTTCAAGCGAAAGGCCATCAATGGTTGCGCCACGCGCATCGGTCAAATTGAGCAAGCATTTGGATTCAGTGCCTGCCAGCTTAAGCACGCTACCGCCGCCGCTGCCATAGTTCCACGCGGGAATACCGACGAGCGCCGTACCCGGGCGCACGTGCAGTTCGTGGGTTCGATAGATGCCGGAAGGCAGAAAAACTGCGCCACTCGCCGCGCCCGCCGCATCGAGCGCCTTTTGCAGAGCCGCTGTGTCATCGGTTTTGTCGTCGCCTGCTGCGCCGAGAGACCGTGCATCGAGCGTGCCGCCGTGGGTTGCGGACTGCGCCGATAAAACCGCCGAACCCATCAGAAGCGACGCTCCGCCGAACACTGCGCCAAGCGCTACATCCCGCCGGTTGAATTCACCCATAGATAGCCCCTCACTGCCGTGGGCAATTCTACAGGATGTCGCGATCTAGAGGATGTAACGGCTGAGGTCCTGGTCTTTCACAATGCTCGCGACCATTTGCTTTACGTAGAGCGCATCGATCAAGAACAGTTTTTCAGGGCCCGATGCAGACATGCGGTCATGGTAAGGCAGCGGAGTGCTGGACTCGTTCTTGATTGCTTCGTTGAGCGCGGCGGCGGCTTCGCTGTCGGGTGCGCGGCGGGCCACGTCGGGAGCAAGGAAGCTTACGTCTTCAAGCACACGCTCCATGATGGTGTGCAGGCGGCGCGCGCCAATGTTCTCAGTCTGCTCGTTCACTTTGAAAGCAAACTCGGCCATCTCGCGGAGCGCGTCTGGCGCAAACTCCAGGCGGACGCCCTCTGTCTCAAGCAGCGCGGAGTATTGCTTGGTGAGCGATGCTTTTGGCTCGGTCAGAATGCGCAGAAAATCCTCGACCGTGAGCGATTGCAATTCCACACGAATTGGGAATCGGCCCTGCAACTCGGGAATCAGGTCGCTGGGCTTTGAAACGTGGAAAGCGCCGGCGGCGATGAACAGAATATGGTCTGTACGCACCATGCCGTAGCGTGTATTTACCGTGGTGCCTTCAACTATGGGCAGAATGTCACGCTGTACGCCCTCTCGCGAAACATCGGGACCGTGACCGCCCTCGCGTCCGGCAATTTTATCGATCTCGTCGAGGAAGATGATGCCGTTCGACTCAACGCGCTCCACTGCCGCGCGATTCACTGAGTCCATGTCGATGAGCCGGCCTTCTTCTTCCTGCACCAGGTAGTCGAATGCGTCGGCAACTTTCATGTTGCGCTTTTTCGAGCCGCCGCCAAAGATGTTTGGGAGCATGTCCTTGAGGTTCATCTCCATGTCCTCAAGGCCCTGATTGGAGATGATGCCGAACTGCGGCATGTTGCGCTCGCGTACGTCGAGCTCAACGGTGCGCTCGTCGAGTTTTCCTTCGCGGAATTGCTGGCGTAATTTCTCGCGCGAGCGCTGGTAGCTTTCAGTGCCGGGTAACTGCAGTTGGCCTTCTTGCGAGGGCTGCGTAGGCGGTGGAGGCAGCAGCACGTCGAGCAGCCGCTCTTCCGCATTCATCTCAGCGCGATCTTCAATTTCTTCAAGGCGTTCTTCGCGCACCATGTCGATTGCGATTTCAACAAGGTCGCGAATCATGGACTCAACGTCGCGGCCCACGTATCCCACCTCAGTAAATTTTGACGCTTCTACTTTGAGGAACGGAGAGTTTGTGAGCTTGGCGAGTCGCCGCGCGATCTCGGTTTTGCCCACTCCGGTTGGCCCAATCATGATGATGTTTTTGGGCATGATGTCGTCGGCGATGTCGGGCGGAAGCTTCTGGCGGCGCTGGCGGTTACGCAGCGCGATGGCAACGGCGCGCTTGGCGGCGCGCTGGCCTACAACGTGCTTATCGAGCTCGGCGACAATCTCGCGCGGTGTGAGCTCGTCGAGCGCCAGCTCTTGTTCTTCGGCGGATGCGGGTAGGTAAATGGCCATTCTGTTTTACGCAATGTCTATTCTCTCAGGCTTGACCGTCGCGCGGGAGAGCCGAGCCGATTTATGAAATAGATTCCTGCGGTCCCTGCCGAGAACCCGACCGACTTGCGAGCGGAAATAGCAACTGGTTGAGGGCGCGCATCCAGCGGCGCGGTGGCTTGATGTCGGGCGACGGTGCATTGAAACTGAATGTGCGGCACGGCTACGCCATTCCCAGGCGAAATGGGTTGAATCCTATTGACTAGTTAAGCGAGATTAACTATAGACTATTTATGCAGATTAACTCTTCTGTAGCCTTCCGGGGTTAGGATGAAGTGGTCGAGGATGGAATTGCGTAATGGATTGATCGAAAACGGTTCATTTCCATGGCGAGTCATTACGCTTTCGGCGGTGGTGTTGGCATTTTGTTGCTTGAGCAGAGCGCAGGCTCAGGCTGGGAGCCCCACGCAAGCACCTTCAGCGGCGTCGGCTGCGGAACTGCGGGATAAGAAGGACGGAGCAACAGACGGAGGGCAGCCGGAGATTCCGCTGGCTAACCCTGGCAGGCCAACGGTCTCGACGCCGGCTACCCTGACTCCGGTGGGCTACCTTCAATTCGAGACCGGGATACTGCCGGCGTGGCGTTCTCCGGAATTTTCTTCACAGTTCAGCATCGGAAACGTGACGAAGTTCGCGGTCTGCAACGAGTTTCAACTGCTGGCTGCCGTCGGCCCCTACGTTCACTCAAACACCGAGCCGCAAAATGGCTCGGGAGATGTATCTTTGGGCTTTCAAGGGGTGGTTCGCCGGGGAGCGGGAGCAGCTCCGACGCTGGCACTGGGCTATTGGGGTCGCATCCACGACGGAGGCACGCCGGACCTGGATATGGGCAGCGCCGTCAACTCGGCGATCGTGCTGGTCAGCGCCGATGTTTGGGGCTTCCACTACGACACTAACTATCTCTTCAATGAGGTTAAGAACGATGAGGGCGTACATCGCGCACAGTTCGGACAGACGCTTTCGGTCTCTCACAGCCTGGGGGCCAAGTTCGGCCTTTCCGGCGAGGTTTGGGATTTTAGCCAGCCCTTTTTGCGTGGCCGCGCGGTAGGGAATTTGTGGGCCGTGGACTACAACGCGAGGAGGAACCTTGTCTTCGATCTGGCCTTCAACGACGGGCTGACGTCGACATCAACGCAGTGGGAGATTCTGACCGGCTTTACCTACGTGCTGCCAAGAAGAATTCATCTGCACTGAAGGCGGATGCGCGGTACGTCACGCGACTGGCAAAGCGCCAGCAGGGACGCGGCTGCTTACAACTCTTCAACCGTCACGTGGTCGTTAGTGTAGATGCAGATGTCGCCAGCAATCTTCATTGCTTTTTCGGCAATTTCACGGGCGCTTAATTCGGTGTTTTCCATTAGCGCGCGCGCAGCGGCCGTGGCATAACTGCCTCCGCTGCCGATTGCGGCCAACGGCTCGTCAGGATCGATCACGTCTCCGGAGCCTGAGATGAGGAATGTTTGACCCTTGTCTGCCACCAGCAGAAGTGCCTCAAGGTTGCGCAGCATTTTGTCGGTGCGCCAGTCTTTGGCGAGCTCCACGGCGGCGCGGTTCAGGTTTCCTGCGTGCTGCTCAAGCTTGGTTTCAAAGCGGGAAAACAGATTGAAAGCGTCCGCAGTCGATCCCGCAAATCCGGCCAGAATCTTGTCCTGAAATAAGCGTCGAATCTTGCGCGCCGAGTGTTTGAGCACGTGGTCGCCAAGAGTCACCTGTCCGTCAGCGGCCATTACCACGCTGTCATTGCGCCGTACACAAATGACTGTAGTCGAGCGTATTCGGGGACGATTTGTCATGATCGAATTCATTTATTTGAAAGCCGTAAGGATGCGTTCCAAAAACGGAAAACCCGCAACGGAAAGCAGCTTAGAGTATATGTTATCCACGCCTCCTGAGTTTGTGTTCATGCGATACATACGGCCGAAATCCGCCTGCGTTATTCTCAAAAGTGGGAGACCGCGGGGCGGTAATTTCGGTCAAATGACCCTGCTTAACAAAACCGGCTGGGAAATAGCTGCCGCAATTATTACGTTGCTGGCGCTCAGTGGAACAGCTGCGTGGCTGATGTTTCGCCGCCGGCCCACGCCGGACGAGATTGAGGCGTCGCGGCGCAAGTTTCTGGTGCAATCGGGCAGGCTGGTGGACGGAATGCTGCTGGACGCGCGCGACATGGCGGCTGAAGACGGCCGCACCCTGAAGATGCTGTTTTTCAGTTACCGCATAGGCGGCGTGGACTACGAGTGTTCTCAAGACGTTACAGCGGTGAGCTCGGTCAATACTGAGCAGGTGCGTGCCGGGTTCCCGTGTACGGTGCGCTACCAGCCTGGTAACCCGCAAAACAGTATTGTTGTGGCGGAAGGCTGGACTGGCCTGCGCGAGGGGCTGCCCCAGTACCCCCTGTATGAGGATCCGGAGCCGGCTGACTTGAACCACCTTCGGCGGGGGGCGAAGTAGCGCTTTCGGCAGTGCGGGCGGGTTGGCGTGGTATACCCATCCCCGGTATACTTCTATTATGCATGTGCATGCGGCGCCCGCATCGGCGGGAACAACCCGGACGACGACTGTTCTGCGCATCTCGCTCGCGGCTACGTTGGCCTACGTGCTGGTTACGTTCATTGCCGGGCTACGGGCCCACTCCCTTGCGCTACTGTCGGAGTCGGGCCACAACGTTTCCGATTTCGCGGCGCTGCTGCTGAGCTTTGTCGCGGTCTACTTCCAGTCGCGCCCCGCCGATCACTCGCGCACTTTCGGCTATCAGCGCGCCGGCGTGCTGGCGGCATTCGTGAACGCCGCTACCCTGATTGTTATCTCGCTTTGGATTGGCGCCGAAGCTATCCATCGGCTGTCTCACCCGGTTACGGTCCACCCCGAGCTGATGATGATTGTGGCTGCGGCCGGGGTACTGATGAACGGCGTAATTGCGGCGCTGCTGTGGGGCGTTGCGCGCGACGTTAATCTGCGCTCAGCCTTCATACATATGGCTGGCGACACGCTTTCAACCGCCGCGGTGATTGCAGGCGGCGCCGGAATCTATTTCACCGGGCAGTACTGGATCGATCCCGTGCT
>Ga0265338_10004815_pt1 | contig 18043 bp, 13 predicted proteins | sample 42126metaG_FD_193579 | JGI IMG/M metagenome (GOLD analysis project Ga0265338, IMG submission 193579) | Rhizosphere microbial communities from Carex aquatilis grown in University of Washington, Seatle, WA, United States - 4-21-26 metaG | ecosystem: Host-associated > Plants > Roots > Rhizosphere... | reverse complement strand
CTTTCGAGCAAAGCGACGCTGCAGCCGTGCGATTCCTGGCTTCCCGCGCGCCGGCGGACTCGACAATCGCCACCGGAACGCTGGCGACCATGCCGATCGCGGTTGATATGCTCACACCCCTCGCCTCGAAGCAGCGCCGCATCGAGATCTTGGTCGCCGCGCTGGGCAAGCCTCTCGGCATTTATGCCGGGGCGTTGCAGCACGTGATGGCCGCTAACGAACGGTTGCGCGTCGAGGCCGCCAGTCGAGATGCCACGAGCCAAGCCGTGCTCGCCGCCGCGGTCATCGAGCGTGACCGGCTGGCGCGATCCGGCCATGTGGTGCTCGCGGTTGACGCCGTGCTGATCGCACTGTGCCTGTTCCCGCTGCTGCCGCTCCTGGTGACGCGGTTCCGCCGGCGCAAAACGGCAACTGCCGCGCTGCGCAACGGGTCCGCCATGCTCGAGCCGACGCTGTCGAAGAAGGACCAGGGGGTCAGCGTGGTAACGCCCGGGCGCAGGCTCGGCGTGTGCAACGATCGCGCGCTGCAACTGCGCGGTCGGCCGCCCGATGCGATGCGCGAAGGCGCGCCATCCGGCGACGCTGTGGATCGCCAGATGGAGGGCGTTGGCCTCGGGGATCGCGCGGACGGCCACCGCGCGCGATCCCAGTGACGGCCACCGCGCGCGATAGGGTTATGGCTTCCCGGTCCAGTTGAACGCCTGGCAACGCAACGATGGCGACGAGACATGCTGCGAACCGGGATCACCGCGTGTGTTGCGACGGACCCTTGGCATGCGCCTGTAGAAAAGCCTCCAGCACCGCGACAAATCCGGCTGGGTTGTCCGCGTGCAGCCAATGTCCGGCGTGCTTCAGCGTGACGAACCGCGCAGCGGGAAACAGCGCGCGGATCGCCGGGCGGTGCTCCGGGAGAACGTAATCCGACTCAGCGCCCGCGATGAACAACACCGGCCCGCAATACCTCACATCCGGCGGCGTGTCCCATCCCTCGATCACCCGCATCGCTGCGGCGATCTCGCGCAGCCCGATGCGCCAGCCCGGATGTGCACCAGGCACCAGATTCTGCAGCAGGAACGCCCGCAGCCCAGCATCTGGCACCGCCTCCGCCAGCGCCGCATCGGCGGCGGCGCGCGTCAGGCCCGGCGCCAGCCTCAGCCCGGCCAACGTGGCGACGATCGCCGCGTTGTGGTGCTCGTAGGCAACCGGTGCGATGTCCGCCACCACCAGTCGCTCCACCTGCGCTGGCTGCAACAAGGCTGCCATCATGGCCGCCTTGCCCCCCATCGAGTGCCCCACCAGCGCCGCCGGCAACGCAGCGCGCTGGTCCAGCGTCTCCAGCACGTCCGCCGCCATCGCCTGGTAGTCCATGGCCGCCGCATGCGGGCTGGCGCCATGGTTGCGCAAATCCAGCGCAAGAACGCGGAACCGCGGCGCCAAGGCGCGCTGCACGACGCCCAGATTGCGCGCCGAGCCGAACAGCCCGTGCAGCAAGGCCACCGGTGGCCCCTGGCCAGCCTCGATCGTATGCAGGATCATCGGCGCCTCCCCCTTCCAGCCAATGCGACGGACCACATGCGCAACGCGCCGCCGGGAAACACGGCGATCGCCACGCCGCCGATGATCAATGCCGAGCCTACCAGCAGGTCGGGGGTGATCGCCTCGCCCAGCAGCAAATTCGCCAGCAGCAGGCTGACCGCCGGTGTGGTCAGGAACCCGACGGACGACACCATGGCGGGCAGCTTTGCGGTCGCCTCCACCACGCACCAGGTGCCGAGCGGTCCTGCCAGCAGCCCGATATAGGCCAACGCCCACCAGCAGGCCGGTTGCGTCCCCAAGGTGCCATGTGGTGCCTCCCAAAACACCAGCGGCAACAGCAGCAGCGATGCGAGGCCGAAGCACCACGGCAACAACTCAAACATCGACAGCAACGGCCGCGCCACGCGGGTGACGACGATCGCCACCGACCAGCACAGGCTGGCCATCAGCAGGAACCCATGCCCGATCAGGACCTGCGGCGAGGTCCAGTCGATCGCCCAGGGACTCATCAGCACCACCACACCGGCCAGTCCGATGCCGGCCGCAGCCCAGCGCCGCGGCGGGATCCGTTCGTGCAGGAACACCAGCGACAGCGGCACGATCCAGATCATCGTGGTGTTGGCCAGGATCGCGGTGCGACCCGCCGGCACCCAGGCCACCGCCACATGAGCGAAGGCGAAATACCCCGCGAGCTGCAACGCCCCGATCGCCGCCAGCGCCGCGGCATCCGCCCGCACCGGCAGCCGAAAGCGGCCGCACAACGCGACAATCGCCGCTACCGTCAGACCCGACAGCACCGCGCGCCCCTCGGCGAACCACAACGGCGTGGCACCCAGCGCGAGCGCGACCTTGGTCAGCGGCCAGGCGCTCGACAGCAGCACAACCGAGGCAAGCAGCTGGGCAAACCCAGCGGCATCGAGCGCCGTCCCGGCGTGTGAAATTCGCTCGTTCATGGCGCCCGGGGCAATTGGGTGAGGGAAGCAAGGCCAGGGCTTTGCCCTGGACCCACCAAGGGGCTCTGCCCCTTGGATCCCCGCCAAGGGCGGAGCCCTTGGAACCCTTCACTTGGAGTGGTTGGACTGGATACGGCCATGTGAGGTGGCTGTCTTCAATGCCGGCCGTTTTCGGCATTGAAGACAGCCACCTCACATGGCCCCATCCAGTCCAACCATTCTAAATGGATGGTTTGCAAAGGCTCAGCCTTTGCTGGGGGTCCATGGGGGCAAAGCCCCCTGGCGGGTCCAGGGCAGAGCCCTGGCCTTGCTTCCTTCACCCCACCGCCTGGCGCATGACTGACAGCGCCTCGTCCACATCGGCCGCCGTCACGTCCAGGTGCAGGCAGGCGCGCGCGCGATAAGTGTCGGACGTAGACACCAGCACCCCCTGCCGCCGCAGCTTGCCGGCGAAGGCCGCCGCCGTCAGGCCGGTGCCCTTGGTATCGAAAAACACCAGGTTGGTCTCCGGGTGCTCTACCTCGATGCCGGGGATCTGCGCCATGCCGCGCGCCAGCGACTTGGCGTTGGCATGGTCCTCGGCCAGCCGCTCGACATTGTGGTCCAGCGCATAGAGGCACGCCGCGGCGCAGATGCCACCCTGCCGCATCGCCCCGCCAAGCCGCTGCTTCCAGCGCCACGCCTCGCCGATGAACTCCCGCGACCCGGCCAGCACCGCGCCCAGCGGCGCCGCCAATCCCTTGGTGAAGTCCAGCCACACCGTGTCGCAGCCCTCGGTCATCTCGCTGGCGTTCACCCCCAACGCCACCGCGGCGTTCAGCAGCCGAGCGCCATCCATGTGCGTCGCGATGCCATGCCGGTGCGCCGCATCGGTAACCTCTCGCAGCCCCGCCACGCTCCAGCACGCGCCGCCGCCGCGATTGGCGGTTTGCTCCACCTCCAGCAGAGTCTGCGGCGGGTTGTTGCGGTTGCGCGGGCGGATCGCCGCCTCCACCGCCTCTGCCGAGAACAGGCCGCGGTCGCCGGTCAGCCCCTTGATCGACACGCCGGCGATCGCCCCCGGCGCACCCGCCTCGCTGGTGATGATGTGCGCCGACTCGTGCGCCAGGATCTCGTCGCCCGGCCGGCAATGCGTCGCGATCGCCACCTGGTTGCACATCGTCCCCGACGGCAGGAACATCGCCGCCTGCTTGCCCAGCAACGCCGCGACCCGGTCGCACAGCGCCCAGACGCTGGGATCGGCCCCCATCTGCTCATCGCCGACCTCCGCGTCTAGCATCGCCTGCTTCATCCCGCGCGACGGCTTGGTCTGGGTGTCCGAATACATGTTGACCCGGATCGGAATGGAAAGGTCGAACCGCTGCGGTTCAAAGCTCATGATGGTCTCCCTTAAGCTAACTCATGAGACTCCCCCCTCCCCTTGAGGGAGGGGGTTAGGGGGAGGGGTGCGGGCATCCGTGGCCATTGGATGTACGCACCCCTCCCCCAACCTCCCTTCCCTCAACGGCAGGGAGAGTGCGTACTTATGCCGGCCGTTCCAGCGTCGGATAGACCACGCCCAACTGCTCCAGATACGTGTCGTAGCGCTTGGAGTCATAGTAGAACGGCTGCATCAACGGACGGAACTTGTCCATCGACGTCTGGTTCAGGTCGATCGGCGGCTTGTCCTCCGCGCCGATGAACGGTTCGTATTTCTGCGTCTGCGTTTGCTCGTCGAAGTAGCGCCGCGTCTCGGCAACAAGCTCCGGCCGCAACAGCAGATCGAGCACCGTCGCCGCCACCACCTTGGCCCCCGCCACCACGCCCTTGTGCGCGATCGGCGTCGCCATGGTCATCGCGTTCGCCCAGTGATGCCCAGGCAAATTCGCCAAATTCGCCGGATAGCGGAGCTGCACCGTCGGCACCACCCACGACACGTCGCCGATATCGTCAGTGCCTGGGCTGAACGGATTGACGGTGATCTTCGCCGGCTGCGTCCGCAGCCCGGTCGGCTCGCCCCCCGCCGCGCGCTGCACCGCCCGGGCGAACCGATCGTCGTCCTCGGTCCATTGCGGCAGCCCGACCTGTTCGATATTGATCTGCAACGTCTCCGCCAGCACCTTGTTGTAATGCCGCGGCCACGACGCGCCGAGCATGCGCCGGCTGACCGACGTATCCGTCATCATCGCCGCCGCGTCGGCAATACGATTTAGAATATCGAAATTCTTCCGGACATTCTCCACATCGGTCTCGCGAACATAGTACCAAACTTTCGCCAGCGCCGGCACCACATTCGGCTGCTCTCCACCATAAGTTATAATATAATGCGAGCGCTGTTCCGGCCGCAGATGCTCACGCCGCATGTTCCACCCGGCGTTCATCAGTTCCACCGCATCGAGCGCGCTGCGCCCGCGCCACGGTGCCGCCGCGGCATGTGCCGACGCGCCATGGAACGTGTACTCCGCGGAGATCAGCCCGCCGGCGCCGCGCACCTCTCCCCACCCGGTCTCCATATTGAATCCGACATGCGTGAAGATCACTGCATCCACGCCGTCGAACAGTCCGTCACGCACCTGGAACGCCTTGCCAGCCAGCAGTTCCTCGGCAATGCCGGGCCACAACACCAAAGTGCCCGGAATGCCCTCGCGCTGCATGGTTTCCTGCAACGCCAGCGCCGCCGCGATGTTCACCGCCTGGCCGGAATTGTGCCCCTCGCCGTGCCCAGGTCCACCTTCCACCATCGGTTCGTGATAGGCCACGCCCGGCTTCTGCGATACATTCGGCAGCGCATCGGTGTCGCTGCCGATGGCGATGACCGGACCGCCGGAGCCCCATCGCGCCACCCATCCGGTCGGCATGCCCGCCACCCCTCGCTGCACCGCAAATCCGTGCTGCTCCAACGTCGCAGTGAGGTATTTCGACGTCTCGTATTCATGGAAGCCAAGCTCTCCGTACGAGAACAGGCTGTCATTGATCACCTGTGCCAGCTTGGCCTGTTCGTTCACCGCCTCGATCACGCGCGCCTTCAACCCGCTGGTGTTGATCTCGCTCATCCCGTTGGCTCCCACCGTTCCGTCCGGCTGTACACCATGCGGCGCTTGCCTTGCAAAGCCGCCTCGAAGCCGGGCATGCTGCATGAAACAGGGGGCAATAACCATGCGCTATCTGCATCGTCGCGAGACGTTCCGGCTGCTCGGCGCCAGCACACTTGCCGCGGCGGCGCAGAGCACGCGAGCTTGGGCCGAGGACAAGGCCCTGACGATCGGCATGAGCTTCCCGCTGACCGGCTCTCTGGCATTGCAGGCCGCCGTGGCACGCGACGCCGCAGTCTACGCAATCGACGAGGCGAACGAAAAAGGTGGCGTTGCCGGCTACAAGCTGCGCGCCCTGGTGTTTGACGATGCCTCGACCACAACCGGCCAGTACGACCCCGCGATCGCCGCCACCAACGCGCGCAAGATGTTGCAGGACGCATCGGTCATCGCCGCCGTAGGGCCGCTGAACAGCGGCTCGGCCAAGGCGGTGTCGCCTGTGCTCTCACAAGGCGGCATGGCGACCATCAGCGGCAGCGCAACGAATCCCGATCTCAGTAGCCCGAAATTCGCCCAGGTGTATCGCCCGGCCGGACCGCCGATATTCTTCCGCACCGTCACCACCGACGCCTACCAAGGTCCGAATTTCGCAAACTTCCTGGGCGAGGTGCGGCATGTCCAGAGAGTCACCGTGCTGGACGATGGCGGCGCCTACGGCGTCGGCATGGCGGACGCGTTCGCCGCCCAGGCGGTGAAGAAGGGTTTGACTGTCGTGATCCGCGACCGGCTCGATCCGCTGAACGCCGACTACTCTGCGATCCTGACCAAGGCGAAGAGCCTCGACACGCAGGCATTATATTACGGTGGCGATCCACTGGCCGGCACCAAAGTGGTGAAACAGTCCTACGAGATCATTCCGGATGCCGTGAAGGGCGGCGGCGACGGCGTGCATACGCCGGACATGCTGACCGGCGGCGCGATGCCGGCGATCCAGGGCTGGTATGCAACGTCGGCGGCAGCCCACGTGCTGGATGATGCAGGCGTAAAGCCCTGGGTGGAGCGCTATTTCGCCAAGACCGGCAAGCAGCCGGCGGACTACACGATTACCTATTACGATGCGACGCAGGTGATCCTGGATGCAATCGCGCGCGTGGCGAAGGCCGATCATCCGGTAACCCGCGCGGCGGTGCGCGACGCGATCCAGACGACGCGGCTCGACACGCTGCAAGGACAAGTGGTGTTCGACGACAACGGTGACCTGATGTCGAAAACCGTGTCGATCTACCAGGTGCAATACGATGCCAGGTTTCCCATTGGCGACGTGATCCACCAGTTCAAATATATTGGCGTGGCGCCGGAGGCGTGACCAAATTGCAGTCCAGCCCTGGCCCGACGGAAATCGTTGACTTGGGCCAGCTTGAAGCCCAGATGTTGCATGAAAATTCCGGTCTTGCCTGATATGAGAGCAGCTACACCGACCCGGGAACAAGTCGCCGAACGCCGAGCGCGTGCAGTAGCGGGCGCCAAGCGGGCGCTTTTGGCATTGGAACAACGTGGCGTGCAGGCCGTTGTAACCGGCTCGCTGGCGGCCGGCGATTTCGGGCCTGACTCGGATGTCGATCTGCTGGTCACACAGTGCCCGAGGAGATTAAAGTACGCGATCGAAGGCATAGTCGAAGACTGCATGGCCGGCATTCCTTTCGATATCATCTACCTGGACGAAATCCCTGCCTGGCGAATGGAGCGCTTCACCAGGCGCACGGTCGATGCACAAAGCCTTCGTTGACATCGAGAATGAGTTCAACGAGATAGCGCAGGAGGCCGAGCACCTCTCGCTGGCACTCAATCGCCACCTTACCGGCCCCGATCTCCCGCATGGTCAGGAAGCCTGGGAGCTTGCCCACGTCCTCGCATCGGCAACTGAAAAGATCTACACAGGTTGCGAGCGGGTCATGAGCCATATCGCCCGGGAGGTCGACGGCGCGCGAATCGGGCACAGCGAGGAGTGGCACGCGGCACTGCTACGCCGGATGGCGAATCCGTTTCCGGGGGTGCGTCGGGCTATCATTTCTGCCGAGTGTTACGCGCAACTCGACCGTTTGCGCGCGTTTCGACACCGTGAACGCAACACCTACGGTCTCAACCTCGATCTCGACGTCGTCGTCCAAAGGGCCAATGAAGCGATTGTGGCATTGCGCAAGTTCCATGAAGAAGCCCGCACGTTCCTTGCTGACTGGACCGATGATCGCAATGCCTCAGGCGCTCCCTGACAGGAACTCAGCATGAAATTCAGCAACTTCCTGTTCCCGGAAAGCCGCAATCCGGCCGGCGATGGACGAGTGATCGACGAAACCCTGCGCGAGGCGCGGCTCACCGACGAACTGGGCTTCGATGTCATATGGCTGGCAGAGCACCATTTCGACGGCATCTGCGCCTATGTCGATCCGGTGAGTTTCGCCGCGGCACTGGCGGTGGCAACGCAGCGGGCCAAGATCGGCTTCGCGGTGGCGCAGATGTCGTTGCATCATCCGATCCGCATGGCTGAGCAACTCGCGCTGATCGACCACATCAGCAAGGGCCGGCTGATCGTCGGCCTGGGCCGCGGCACCGCGTACAACATCTACGACTACCAGGGCTACGGCATCGACCACACCGAGGCGCAGGCGCGCTTCGAGGAGGCCGAGGCCATCATGTTCAAGGCCTGGACCAGCGAGGCGTTCGAACATCACGGCCGGTTCTGGGACCTCAAGCTCCCGATGCTGCGGCCGCGGCCCTACACCCAGCCGCATCCTTACGTGATCCGTTCCGCGTCGTCCGAGCATGGCATGCTGGACATCGCCCGCCAGGGCCGCCCGTTCATGATGAACGTGCAGTCGAACGCGGTGACCCGGCAGCGAATGGACCTGTATCGCCGCACGCTGCACGAAATCGGGCTGGACGACGCGGCCGTTGCAAACAACGTCGATCAGTGCTGGGTCTGGCGCAACGTCTTCGTCGCCGAAACGGACGCGGAAGCGGAACGCATCGCTGTGCCGGCATTCGAGGCGATGCACGCCCAGCGCACAGCGATGCGAGAGCGCGTGTATCGCGAACAGGGCGTGTCGATCGTCCCGATGCCAGCGCCAGACACCGCGCCGGCGGCAAGGATGGTGATAGAGCATTCGCTGATCTATGGCTCGCCCACCACTGTGGCGGAGAAACTCGCCGAGGTAGCAGCGATCGGCGTCGGCGGTGCGATCATGCAGTTCCGGCTCGGCCCGATGGCGTTCGACGACGTCGCGCAAAGCCTGACCCTGTTCGCCACCAAAGTGGCGCCGAACCTATAACCTCTCCCGCGCTGCGCGCGGGAGAGGTCGAGACGCGCAGCGTCGAGGGTGAGGGTGATCGGGTCGGCACGTAGCAGGTAGACCGTGCCGACCCGATCACCCTCACCTAGCTTCCCCGCGCTTGCCGCCCTCTCTCGCGAACCGGGAGAGCCCTATGTCGCCGCTCCCCGCACCCGATCCACCAGCATCAGCGGATCATCCGGCACCGCGTCGCCACGCCACGCCACATGCTGGTCCGGCCGCGCCAGCAGCAGCTTGTGCGGATACAGCGCGTCCGTACCTTCAGCATCCACATCCAGCACCGCCAACGGCACGCCGCGCAGTGCCGCCGCCTCAACCAGCGCCTCCACCGCCACCGACCGATCCAACCGCAATACCGTGAACCACGCCCCCAGGGCATCGTACAGCGAGCGCCCGTCGCGCAGCCAGACATGCGGCACCCGGCATCCGGGCACACTGGATGGCGTGAACTCGTACATCGAGTAGGACGGCGCCGCCTCCCCATCGTACGCGACAATCGGCGAGCGTTCGTAGAAATACCCAAAGTTCAGTCCACCACAGCAGAATTGCGGCACATTGATCTCGCACATCAATCGCCCGAACTCTGCCCGTGCCGTATCGCCCGCTGGACCGGACGCCTCGATCGCCTCCGGCACCACGGCCCGAGCCCGCGCCATCGCCACCGACGTGTTCATCGCATAATGCGAGACTTGCTCGGTGATTGGCCACCGTTCCGCCTCATGCGCATGCAGGATCGCCGCATCCGCCCAGCCGAGCAGTACGCCGGCCAACATCCAGGACAGGTTCATCGCATCGGCAATGCCGGCGTTCATGCCGTACCCGGCGAACGGCACCCAGATATGCGCCGCGTCGCCACACACGAACACGCGCCGGTCACGGAACTTGTCGGCGATCAGACGCCGGCCGTACCAGTCTTCCTTGCTGATGACCTCATATTGGAAATCCGGCCCCGCCCCAACTACCAATCGCAAACAGCTATCGCGATCCAGCGAGTCGAAATCCGGCTCATCCGGACGCAGATAGCAATGCAGCAGCCAGGTCTCCCGCCCATCAATGGCAAAGATGTTGGCACTGCGCCGAGGATTCATCGATTGGTTCGACCACGCCGGCCGCGCCTGCATCATCCCCAGCAAAGACGGCGCACGAAAATAGGTGGACTGCGTGCGCTGCACGACAGCGTCCCCGCTCAGCCGAGCCCCAATCTGCCGGCGAATTTCCGAATGCCCGCCATCGCAGCCAATCAAATACGCACTGTCAATCAGCAGACGCTCGCCGCTGTCCAGGTCCTCGGCCTCGGTGACCACGCCGTCCGCCGATTGGGTGAAGCCCAACACCTTGACGCGGTGCCGAAACCGCAGCCGGGGCATGGCCATCGCATGATCCACCAGCACCGGTTCAAGAAAGATCTGGTTGATCCGATGCGGCGGTTCCGGCGTCGGCCACCACGTATCCGGTCCCTCCGTCGCCGTGTAGCGGTCACGCCGGCACGGAATAGGGATGCGCGCGAACTCCGGTCCAACAAACGTCGTCCGAAACGAAATGTCGTTCGGAAAATCGTGCGGCAGACCGGCGTCGCGCACCGCCTGCCCCACCCCCAGCCGCCGGAACACCTCCATCGATCGCGCCGCAACATGGTTGCACTTCACGCTCGGAGCTTCGTCGCGACGGCGTTGTTCCAGCACCAGCACCTCGATGCCGCGCCACGCAAGGTCCATCGCCAGCGTGGTGCCCACCGGCCCACCGCCGACCACCAACACCCGAGCGCGCAAGTGCTGCATCAGGGCGGGCAGATCACGTTGACCAGTGCCTGCTGCCCGCTCCGTACTGCTGCCGCCGCACGCTGCAATGCGGCCGGCAGATCACCCGGACGTTCCACTCGCTCGCCATGCCCGTTATGCGCCAGCACGATCTTTTCGAACGAAGGAGCCGGAAGATCCGCCAGCAACCGCCCATCGCCCTCCGACGCAACCCCCTTGCCATACATGTCGAGCGTCGCCCGCCGCACCGCGCCATACAGCGCGTTGTTATAGATCACCGTCAGCACCGGCAGGTTCTGCATCTCGGCGATGTAGTGGCACGCTGTGGGATTGGCGAACATGTAGGCACCATCGCCCAACACCGACACCACCAGCCGATCCGGAGACGCCAACTTGGCACCGAGCGACGCACCGAATCCCCAGCCCAACCCGCCGGCCGAACTCACCGCGAACAAGCTGCCCGGCGTTGCCAACGGACAATACTCCTGGCGGAATGAGTACTCTGAAATAACGATCGTATCGCGGTCAACCACCTCGCCCAGGCAGTGGTTCAACCAGGCCAGATTGATCTTGTTGCCGCGCCCCGCCTGTTCCGCCTCGCCACGCCATCCCGCATGCAGCTCTGCCGACCGCTTGGTCAGCCGCGCCCGCCGCGCCTCCACATGCGCATCAGACCGGCCCGCCAGCGCCTGTTCCAGCGCCTCTAGCGCCGCAAGTGCACTGGACGTGATCGTGAGATCGGACGGAAAGCTGCGCATTGGATACCGCGCATAAAGCGGATCTTCCCCAATCTGCACGACCCGCGCACCATCCGCCGGCTGCTCCTTACCCGGAATCCACGGTACGTCCGCTTCAATAACGATTACCAGATCGGCGTCTTTCAGCAACGGCCCAGGCATCGAGCCCTGGAACATCGGATGCTCGCCCGCGATCGCGAAATACCGCGTATTATAAGGCACCACGGGCAGTGCCCACTGCTCCGCAAGACGTGCCAGCACCACAGCATCGCGCGGGTCCTGCCCAAGCCCTCCAGTAATTACTAGCGGTGCGCGAGCCGCAGCGATCCACTCGGCAAGCTGCTCGATATCGGCGGACGCCGGCACCGGCGCGCGCGGCCGAGCGCGATGCAAGCGATTGCTCGCCGCCGGCGCATCCATCACCTCACCCAGCACCTCGCGCGGCAGGCTGAGATATACCGGACCTCTCGGCGACGACATCGCCATCTCCAGCGCGCGATCGACCACCGTGCCCGCCTGGTCGCCGCGCTTCATCTCGTAGTCCCATTTCACAACTTCGCGCAGCATGCCGGCCTGGTCGAACATCTCCTGCGCCCAATGGATATGCGAGCTCCGCGAACCCTCCGCGCCGGTTTCGGTGAATGGCGTACGGCCGGAGGTCAGCAGAATCGGCACGCGGTCGCGGCTGGCATCGATCAGCATGTTGATCGCGTTGGCAGTCCCGACATTGGTGTGCAGCATCACCGCCTGCGGCTTGCCGGTCACCATGGTATAACCATGCGCCATCGCCACGGCGGCATTCTCATGCGGCACCACGATCGGCCGAGGCACCTTGCGGTTGCTGCGATTGGTACGAGCGAACGCCTCCACGATCGGCGCGAAGTCGGTACCAGGATTGGCAAACAGGTATTCGATGCCGTGCGCGGACAACGCCTCGAGATATTCTTCCGCGGCGATGCGTGTCGGGGTGGTCATCGCGTTGCCTCCTGTCGCTGAGCCGCCTGAATAACACGCCAGACCCGCTCCGGTGTCGCCGGCATGTCGATATGCGTAACGCCCAGTGGCGCCAAAGCGTCCAGCACCGCACAGATGATCGCCTGTGGCGCCGCCATCGCCCCCGCCTGGCCGGAGCCCTTCACACCGAGCGGATTTGCGCCGGTCGGCACGCCGCTCAAGGTGATATCGAAGTCCGGCAGATCGTCCGCCCGAGGCAATGCGTAATCCATGAACGATCCCGTCACCATCTGGCCACTTTGCGGATCATACACGGTGTGTTCCAGCATCGCCTGACCAATGCCTTGGGCGACGCCGCCCTGCACCTGGCCGATGGTCAGCATCGGGTTGATCAGCGTACCGAAATCGTCCACCGCGGTATATCGTTGCAGCGAGACAGCACCGGTGTCCCGGTCTACCTCCACCTCCGCAATGTGGCAGCCGTTCGGAAACGTGATGACATCGAGCAAGTTCCAGACATAGGTATCGAGCCCCGGATCGGCGCCATCCGGCAGGTTGGCGGGGTCCCGCGCAGCCCGCGCCACTGACAGCAGATTGATCGCCCGGGCAGGGTCGTCGCGCACCGCGAATTGGCCGCCTGAGAACACCACCGCGTCAGGCGAGGCCTGCAACAACCGCGCGGCGATCGCACCGCCCTTTGCCAGCATCGTGTCGATTGCCTTGCACAACGCCGCACCGCCCATATGCATCGACCGCGCCCCGCCATGCCCGTTGCCGGCGCGCACTACGCTCGTATCGGCCTGCACATAGCGGAACGCTTCGATCGGCAGACCCAGCAGGTCGGCGGCGATCTGCGCATATGCGGTTTCGTGCCCCATGCCGTTGGATTGCGTGCCGACCAGCAGCACCACATGACCATCATCCTCGAATCGCAGCTCGGCACCTTCGTTCGGCGCACCGCGCGCGGTCTCCATGAAGCAGGTGACGCCGATCCCGCGCAGCGTTCCGCGCTGCCTGGACGTCGCCTGGCGTACTGCAAAACTGTTGCACGCGCCTGCGATAATCGCGTCGTCCAGATTGGCGGCAAAGCGGCCGCAGTCGATCACCGTCCCAAGCGCCTTGTGGTACGGAAACTCCGTCACCAGGTTGCGCCGCCGCAGGTCGATCGGGTCAAAACCGCAACGTCGAGCCGCCTCGTCGATCAGCCGCTCAACCAGGTAGTTGACTTCCGGCTTGCCGGCCCCGCGATAGGCGTCGATCGGCACGGTGTTGGTGAACACACCCTGGACATCCATGAAGATCGCCGGAATAACGTAACCGCTGCCCATTGCGTTAGCTGGCGCATTGGTTGAGCTGCCAGGTCCGCCGGACGACAGATACGCCCCAACATTGGCAACGGTGGCCACGTCCAACGCGAGGAACCGTCCATCGCGATCCAGCGCCAGCCGTGCCCGCGTGACGTTGTCGCGTCCCTGCGCTGTCGTGATGAAATCTTCGCTGCGCTCGCCGATCCATTTCACCGGCCTGCCAAGCCGCCGCGCCGCCCACAGCAGCATGACCCATTCGGGATACAGCGCGTTCTTCACCCCGAACCCGCCACCGACATCCGGACAGGACACCCGCATCTGCGCTTGCGGCACGTGAAACACGCTGTCGGCAAGCTGCGAACGCAGGGCATGCACACCAGCGCCGGAGAACGTCAGATGAAACCCACCGGTGTCGTGTTCCCCAATCGCGCCGCGGGTTTCCAACGACGAGATGACGACTCGGTTGTTGACCAGCTCCAGTTCAACCACATGCGCAGCACCCTGCGTCGCCGCACGCACCGCTGCCGCATCACCCTTCTGGAACCGGTACGACAGATTGTCCGGCGCCTGATCCCACAGTTGCGGCGCACCTTGCACCAACGCTGCCGGCGCATCGACCACGGACGGCAGCACGCGGTAGTCCACCGCCACGCACTCCGCCGCATCGCGCGCGGCAATGCGCGTCTCACCGATGACGAACGCCACGGGATCACCGACATGACGCACCCGGTCCGCCGCCAGAGCGAAACGCGGCGGCACAATCATCGGCGCCACGCTCGCCACCGGAACGGTGCACGGCAGCGGCCCCAGATCGTGCAAATCCGTCGCTTTGAACACGCCGACAACGCCTGGCATCCCTTGCGCCGCCGTTATATCGAGGCGCTCGATCTCCGCATGCGCGTGCGGCGATCGCACCACATGCATCCAGGCCTGACCTGGAAGATCGATATCCTCGATGTAGCGCGCACGGCCGGTCAGGAACCGCGCGTCCTCCAGCCGGCGCAGGGATTGGCCACGGAACGACATGTCAGGCCACCCCGGCGGAATGCGCCATGTTCGTCGACCACCCGGAGCGACGTCGGCACGCGTAGGGCGGAAAAGCGCAGCGCATTCCGCCGAATCCTTCCCGCACCAACCTCACAGCCCCAGCTTGTTGGCAATTCCGAAACCGTGTGCCAGATCCTGCAGCTTCTTCCAGGTTGCGTCCTCGACCTCTATGCCATTCTTGCGGCGTTCCTGTTCGCGTCGATACTCGATCTCGCCGGGATACAACACCTCGGTGAAACCCGCCGCCGGGGGAGTCGCCTTCAGGTATTCCGCGAACTCGGTCACCTCCCGCTTGAACACCTCCAGATTGCGGAACGCCGCCACATTGAACACCGCAATGAAGCAGCCATCATTGTGCCGTCCCGTCGGCTCAACGCCAAACCCCAGACCGGTCAACAGACCTGAGAAAATCTCCACGATCGCCGCCAGGCCGTAACCCTTGTAGCCCTCGGCACCACCCAGCGGCAGCAGCGCGCCGCCCTGGCGCAACACGCGAGGATCGGTGCTCGGCTTGCCATCCTTGTCGATCAGCCAGCCGGTCGGCACTTGCTCGCCGCGCGCCGTCGCGACGTTGATCTTTCCCGCGGCCGCGGCCGAGGTCGCCATGTCGAAGAACAACGGCCCATCCAGGTTCGACGGAATCGCAAAACAGATCGGGTTGGTCCCCAGCCGAGCCTGTGCGCCGCCGAACGGTGCCACCGCCTTCGCGCTGCGTCCGGAATCGGCCGTGATCATCGCGATCATGCCCTCGCGCGCCGCCATCAACGGATACGACGCCAGCCGCCCGATATGGCTCTGGCGGAACACGGTGGTCGCCGCGACGTTCTGCTGCTTCGCCTTGTCGATCGTCATCCGCATCGCGCGGTCGGTCACCACGTAACCAAATCCCCAGTTGCCATCTATCACCATCGTGGTCGGCGACTGTTCCTTAACGTCGAACGGAGCACCCGGCACGATATGGCCAACCTTGATGCGATCGATATAGCTCGGGATCAGAATGATGCCATGCGAATCGTGCCCAACCAGATTGGCGCCAATATTATAGCGCGCGATGGTCGCGGCCTCTTCCTCCGATGCGCCGGCCTTTATCAGCAACGCCTGGGCGATCTCCATCAGCTTCTCGGCATGCACGTTCGGCATTCCACCCTCCCCTTCCGGCTCCCCCTGAGCAAGGCGGCGATGGCGGAGGCTGTCAACCCTGGCGGTTCTGGCGTAACCTGAACGCCGGAGCGAGACCCAGGGAGAAGGAACCAACGATGAGCCAGTCAAACGTCTATGCCAGCGTGGCCGGAACTGTCGGTCGCAGCGATAAGGACAAGGGTGCGGTTGGGGTATTTCGTCGTGCCGCGGAAACCGGCACGTGGGAACATGTGATCTCTGACTACGACAGCAACACGGTTTACGTGCACCCGACCGATCCGAACATCGTGTTCGCCGGCACGCACGACGGCGTGTATCGCAGCACGGATCGCGGCAAGACCTTCAAGCGCGCGAACTTCCCTGACAAGGGCATGCAGATCTGGTCGTTCCTGGTTGATGCCGGCGACCCGAAGCTGGTCTACGCGGGTGGCTCGCCGGTCGCCGTCTACCGCAGCGAGGACAGCGGCGAGACCTGGAAGAAACTACCGGATCCCAACATGCCGACCCGCTGCGTCATGCCGTTCGCCTGCCGAGTCATGCGTATGGCGCAGCATCCCAGCAAACCCGGAACGATCTTCGCAGCGCTCGAAGTCGGCGGCGTGATGCGCACGACGGATGGCGGCGAGAGCTGGAAGGATTGCAGCGACGCCCTGGTGCGCCTGGCGCAGCAGCCGCATCTGAAGAGCAAGATCGTCAGCGACACATCGGACGAGGGCATGCTGGATGGTCACGCAATCGCCATCAGCGCCGCCGATCCGGATGCGGTGATCGTTGCGGTCCGCATGGGTCTGTTCCGCACCGCGGATGGCGGCGAATCCTGGCAGGACATGGAGGTTGGTCGCTTCTCGCCGACCACCTACGGCCGTGACATCCAGGTATCGCGCGCCGATCCGAACACGCTCTATTCGGCGCTGAGCGTCGCCGCCGCGAGCAAGGACGGCGCGGTATATCGCAGTCAGGACAAGGGAAAAACCTGGCAGCGCTTCGACAAGGTGCAAGTGCACGGCACCATCATGTCGGTGGCGCCGCACCAGGCCGATCCGAAGCAGGTCTATCTTGCCGCACGCTATGACGGCGAGATCTTCGGCACGCTGGATGGCGGCAACACCTGGCAGTTCATTCCGTTGCCGCAAGGCGTGAAGGATGTCTACTCGGTAGCCTGCGGCTAGAACTCCCTGCCGCCACGCCGGGAAGAAAACCTCTCCCGCAACGCGGGAGAGGTCGAGGCGCGCAGCGACGAGGGTGAGGGTGATCGGGTCGGCACGCAGCGATACTAAATGCTACGTATCACCCCGCCTCCACCCGCCGCGCATCGCTCGGCGACCTCGCCCGCCCCGCCCGCAAGACTCCCCCTACGCCAGCACGCCCAACGTCCGCAGTCGTCCAATCTCGTCCGCGTCGTAGCCGGCCTCGCGCAACACCGCCTCGCTGTGCTGCCCCAACGACGGTGCCCGCCTCGGCGCCACCTTCGCCTCGCCATCAAGATGGAACGGGCTCGACACCGTCAGCGTCTCACCATCCGCAAATGGCACCAGTGCGCCGATCGCCCGCATCTGTGCATCGTCCGCCACGTCGTCAGTCTTGCCGACCACGCCAAACGTCACGCCCACGGCGTCAAGCACCCGCCGCCACTCCGGCATATCCCGCGTGGCAAACACCGCGTCGAGTTCCTCCACCAGCGCACTGGCATTCGTCTGCCGCGCCTGCTTCGTGGCGAAGCGCGGGTCGTCGGCCAGTTCCTCGCATCCGATTGCCGCAAGAAACGGCCGCAACTGCCGTTCCTCGTTGAACAGCGCCATGATGAACCACCGCCCATCCCGGCACTGATAATGGTTCGCCAGCGCATTCGGAGATTGCTCGCGCGGCGGACGGTGCGGCATCGGCTCGCCAAACAACCGGGTCTGCACGAAACACCCGTTCGCCCACAACCCGTTCGCCAGCAGCGACGAACTGACCACGCCGCCGGTGCCGGTCTTCTCGCGCCGGTACAGCGCAGTAACGATCGCGGCATACAGCCCGGTGGCGCTGGGATGATCGCCCATGCCCGGAGCAGACCGGGCCGGCACGGTATCGACATCCGCACGGACCGCATCCATCAGCCCGGTCCGAGCCCAATACGCGGTAGAATCGAAGCCGGTCTTCGCCGCCTCGTCGCCGACCTCGCCATAAGCGGTGAACGATGCGTAGATCAGCCGCTTGTTGCGCGGCAGCAGATCGGCCGGTGCCAGCTTCAACCGATCGCGCACCGGCAATA
>Ga0265338_10004814_pt1 | contig 18043 bp, 23 predicted proteins | sample 42126metaG_FD_193579 | JGI IMG/M metagenome (GOLD analysis project Ga0265338, IMG submission 193579) | Rhizosphere microbial communities from Carex aquatilis grown in University of Washington, Seatle, WA, United States - 4-21-26 metaG | ecosystem: Host-associated > Plants > Roots > Rhizosphere... | reverse complement strand
GCTCAAAATATCCAGCTTGGTAAAGGGTGGATCCATGATGAGGCTCTGCGTGGCAAAAACCACCATCTCCCGGATCTCGGTGGTCACCCGGCAGCCGTGTTCCTCCTTTTTAAAGAACCGGTTCATCTGCCTTGGCGCCACGTCGGCCGAAATATTTTCCGGATAGAGGCCCTGGCGGGCCTTGTCAATCGCGTCCTTGTCCAGGTCGGTGGCAAACACCTGCAGCGTCATTTTCCTCCGGGGCTTGAGCTTCTCCATCGCCTCCTTGAACACCATGGCCAGGGAATAGGCCTCCTCTCCGGTGGAACAGCCGGGCACCCACGCCCGCAGGATCCGGCCGGCCGGCCGGCCGGCCATGAGCGCCGGCAGGGTCTTTTTGCGCAACTCGTCCCAGGCAGCGGGATCGCGGAAGAAGCTCGTCACGCCGATCAACAATTCCTTGAAGAGCAAATCCAGCTCCTGGGAGTTTTCCTGCAGGTACCGGACATAGGCGGAAATCCTTTCAATCTGGTGAATGCCCATGCGCCGCTCGATCCGGCGGTAGAAGGTGTTTTTTTTGTACAGCGAAAAGTCATGCCCGGTGTGGGTGCGCAGCAGGATGATCGTTTTTTCCAGGGCGCTCTGCGTCTTGTCTTCCAGCACCAGCTGGTGGGTGTGCCCCAGCGGCGTGCGTTGGAGATAGGCGAGAATCCTCCCGGGCAGATCGTCCACCGGAGCCACAATATCCGCCAGCCCCGCGTCAATCGCGCTGCGCGGCATGCCGTCGAATTTGGCCGTCACGGGATCCTGCACCAGCACCAGGCCCCCCTTTTCCTTGATGGTCCGCAGCCCCAGGGTGCCATCGGAACCCATGCCCGAGAGGATGACACCGATGCTGTGTTCCTGCTGGTCTTGCGCCAGGGAACGGAGGAAGAAATCAATCGGCAATCGCAATCCGCGTGGCGACGCCGGTTCGAGCAGGTGCAACGCCCCGTGCAGGATGGACATGTCCTTGTTCGGCGGAATTACATAGACGCAGTCCCGCTGGACCAAGGTACGATCCTTGACCTGGATCACCTTCATGCCGGTGGAGCGCTGGAGCAGTTCGGGCATGATGCCTTTGCGCACCGGGTCCAGATGTTGGACGATCACAAATGCCATGCCACTGTTCTTTGGCACGTGCCCCAGGAACTGCTCCAACGCTTCGAGACCCCCGGCGGAGGCGCCGATGCCGATGATGGGGAACGAAACATTCGCGGGCGTGACGGCGGTCGCGGCGGGAGTAACTTTGACCGGCTTTTTCCGCCGGCGGGCCGGTGATGATTTCTTTTTCATGCGCTGATTTCCTGCGCTGACAGAATCGGGTGGCATCGCGGGCGCGACCCAGCCTGACGGAGACGCGAATGAGCCAGCGTCTGGCCAGTTGGATTCAATTGGAATTTTTTTCCCATAGCCAGCAGGGTCATCATCTTCGATTGGCTTGATGGCCTCAATACAAAGTTTTGGACCGCTGGATCACCGTCTGGCTGAATCGTGCCGCGTCATCCCGCAACTCGGGACCGGGGCTTGCGCCTGCCCTCCGACGTTTGGCGGTCGTCCGACCATTGTCTTGTCCGCTGCCGGCCGCAACCAGTTCGATCAACTTGGGAGCGATCTCGTTCAAGGGCAGGATAAAATCAACATCGCCGGTCTCGATCGAGGTCTCCGGCATGCTGAAATCCTGCGACGTGGGCCGGTCTTGAGCGATGACCTTGCCGCCCCGCTCCTTGATGATTTGCACCCCGAAGGAGCCGTCGCCGTCGCCCCCCGTGAGGACCACGGCAATGGCATTTTTTTGGTAAACCTTCGCCACCGAAGCAAACAGCGGCTCGGCGGATGGACGGGCATGATGAACTTTTTCCGCAGCGGGAGAGGAAAGCTCGAGGCGCCCGCCCTTGGCCACCAACAGGTGGTGGTTGGGCGGGGCTACAAAAACACTCGAATGGCATAGGATGTCGCCCGTATGAGCCTGCCTGACCTCCAAATGCGTGCGGCGGTTTAAAATCTCGGCCAGGAGACTCTTATGCTCGGGAGAAAGGTGCATCACAATGGCAATGGCCGCCGGGAAGTCCGCCGGCAAGCTGCCGAGAATGACGGACAAGGCCTTCAAGCCGCCAACCGAGGCCGCCATGGCGATGACGCAACGTGCCGGATTACATTCAGAATCACTCATGTACGATTATGGGGTTGGGTTTCACCGGTTTTCCTTATCGCTGAGCAATGGTCAATTGGACACTGCTCTTGATGATGTGGTCTTCCGCCGGCAAAATCGTAATTTGTTTCATGTTAATCAAAGTTTGGTTTTAGTGAACACGATCAGCCTGGCTTCTCCTGCCCCCCCCCGCATTCTATTTATTAGTGGAATTTGCGCTTGGATGGTCGTGGCTTTGCCGGGAGCGGATTTAACCATCAACGTGCCTCCCGCATAGGTGGCTCGCTCACGCATGCCGAGCAAACCCAGGCCGCCCGGCCTTTTTTGGCTGGCCGGATGATAATCCGGGTCGAAGCCGATCCCGTCGTCACTAATGGTCAACCGGACGACATCGCCGTGCTGCGTCAGGCGCACGGTAACGTGGCGCGCGCGGGCGTGCTGCTCCACGTTTTTCAAGGCTTCCTGAAGAATGCGGTAGAGCGTCAACTCGGTAGCAGCGGGCAGCCGTGTGGACAACTGGATGCAGGCCAGCTTGAGCGACACGCCCGTCCGATCCGCGAACTCCGCGCTGGTGTCGCGCAGAACGGCGACCAGACCCAGATTTTCCAAAACGCCGGGCCGCAGATTGCGCGATATGCGCTCCACTTCCTCCGCCGTCTGGCCAAGCAACTCGCGAAGCTTTATCGCCTCTTTTTTTGATGGCTCGTCGCTCGACGAGAGTGTGTCCGCCAGCGTCTGGGAGCGAATCAGGACGGCGCAGAGCAGCTGGGTGATGTTGTCGTGCAATTCCAGGGCCACGCGCCCGCGCTCGGCTTCCTGCACCTGCACCACGCGGTGTGTCAAGGCCCGCAGCAGTTGCTCGGTCCGACGGGCCTCCGTCAGGTCCGTCACCACCATGCCGATGCTCGCACGGCTGGAACCATCCTTGGCCAGCGGACGAATGGAGATTTGCACCGGCATTTGCGAACCGTCACTGGCCTTGAGCAGCACCTGGATTTTGGAGCCGGATGGGCCGGCCTGTTTCATCAGCGGTCGGAGCCTGGCCCGGTCCTCGGCGGAAAGAAAGCGGCGGAACGAACTGCCGGTCACCTGCTCCAGCGGGCATTTGACCATTCGGGCGAAACAGTGGTTGGCGTAAAGAATCGTCTTGTCGGCCGTCAGTGTCAGCGCCCCTTCGTTCATGGATTCGATCAGCATCCGGTACGCGTGCTCGGCACCGTCCAGCGTGAATATTTGCGACCCTTCCTTCCCCGCGACCATCACCGAATCGACTTCTCCGCTGCGGATGGCGCGGAGCGTTCCCTCGGCTTCGGCCAGGCGGGCACGGAGCTTGGCGAGTTCTCCGGACGGGATACCTGCTTTTATGCGGGTAGGGCGCGTCACTCCGTGCGTGCCGTCGCTGGTTGGCGGAACAGCGGCGCGCACGGAGTGACGCGCCCTACCAGGCTGATCGAGGTGCGCAGGCGCAGATCGGGTGCCGCGCTTATGGCGGGCAGCATTCACACGGCGATTTTACCTTTCGTGATCAAGTCCAGCTCGACGAACAGGCCGGTAATGTTCGTCAGACTGCCGATGAACCGGCGTACCGGCCGGGGAAATTCGATGATGAGCGTCGGGGTCGCAACGATCTGGTTCGCGCGCGCGAGATTGGGCTGCTGATAGATGTCAATCACTTCCAGTTTTACGCTGTCCTTCAGTTCCGCCTCACATAGTTGCCGGACGCGCAGGATGGCCTGGCGCGATTTGTCACTGGCCCCGGCAACAAACAGCCGCAAGACGAAGGTGCGCCCCAATCGGAGCCACGTCCCGACGGGGGCGGGACGGCGCGGGCCATGCGCCGGGCCGGGCCGCGGGAACGCAGAACTCCGAACCAGACGCGCCCCGGCTTTGGGGGCGGTGCCGGAATGTGCGCGGCTGGTTTGGTTTATTTTCATGGGCGTTCGTCCTGGTTAATTGGTCGGGCGCAAATCCAGGCCGACGAGCACGCGCGCGGTGTCGGTGAGGTTGCCAATGATGGTTCGCACGGGCTTGGGCAACCTGCGCACCACCGTGGGAACGGCCAGGATCTGGTCGCCTTTGGCCAGTTGGGGCTGCTTCACCAAATCAATCACCGTGATGCGATAGCGGCCTTTGAGGTTGCTTTCGCAAAACGTTTTTAGATTCGCGAATGCCGTCAGCGAGTTGGGGGTCGAGTCGGTCACGTAAAGCCGCAACTGCCAGAACTTGGCGGCACGGCGCCGGGTGGCGGCACGGCGTTTCACATTGTTGGTGATCATCAACTCACCTTCCCATTTCTTTGGTTGCTCCGAGAGCTGGTCGCCACCTTGATATCCGCCTGGCGCAGACGACCGGAAGCCGCCCGCTCGGTGGTGAGCATGAGCGTGCTGGTTCCAACCTGTTCGGCAATGCGCCGCAGTTCCATGGCTTCGGCTTCGTAATCCGAGCGCAGCCCGCTGATCTGCCGTTCGATCGCCGTGCGCTTGCGCTCCACTTCGCGCTTCAGCCGGGCGGCTTCCTGCTGACCCGTCAGCACGGCCGCCTTTTCGAGGGCCTCCTGCGCCGCGCGGGCGGAGCCGGTCAACACGCCGCTGGCCCCGATGTAAGCGTCCACGACATCAATGCCGTGGTCCGAAATGAGGAACTCGCGGACCTGGTTCGAGTGCTTCATGCCGCGCGCCTTGAGCACGTAGAGCACGCGATTGCGTTCGCCGTTGCCTTCGAAGTCCTGCAGCAACAGCCACGAATCCATGAGCGAGGACATGCCGCCTTCACTTTGTTGCAGCGCGTGACCGCCCTGCGTCAGGCTGGTGAAGAGCGACGTCACCTGACCGGCCTTCAAATAATCAATCAGCCGCGTCACCATCCCCTTGCCTTCGGAGACAGTGCCCAGCTCCATCAGGCTGGTGATGGGGTCAACGATGACGACCTGCGGTTTGAACGCGGCGATTTCCTTGAACATCGTGGCCAGGTGCATTTCCAGGCCGCACAGCGAAGGTCGCGCGGAGTGAAACCGCAGCCGGCCGCATTTGACCAGCGGTTCCAGGCGCAACCCGATGGAATGCATATTGCGGATGATCTGGTTGGGCGATTCCTCGAACGAGAAGAAGAGCACGCGCTCCCCGCGCCGGGCGGCCGCCTGGGCAAAGTTGGACGAGATGATGGTCTTGCCGGTGCCGGCGGTACCGGTGAGCAGGATGCTGCTGCCGCGAAAAAATCCCCGCCCGCCCAGCATCGCATCGAGTCGCGGGATTCCTGTGGCAATCCGCTCGGTCGAGACCTTGTGGTTCAACGCCAGCGACGTGATCGGCAGCACGCTGAGGCCCGTGTCACCGATGAGGAAGGGGAATTCGTTGGTGCCGTGCAACGCGCCGCGATATTTCACCACGCGCAGATGCCGCGTGGCGATCTGATCATTGACCCGGTGGTCCAGCAAGATGACGCAGTCGGACACATATTCCTCCAGCCCGTGCCGCGTCAGCGATTCGCGCCCGCGCTCGGCCGTGATGACGGCGGTCACGCCCTTGTCCTTGAGCCAGCGGAACAGCCGGCGCAATTCGCTGCGCAGGATGGCCTCGTTGGGCAGGCTGGCAAACAGCACCTCCAGCGTGTCCAGCACCACGCGTTTGGCGCCGACGGAATCAATCGCGTAACCGAGCCGGACGAACAATCCCTCCAGGTCATACTCGCCGCTTTCCTGCACTTCACTGCGCTCGATGTGGACGTAATCCACCACGATTTTTTTGCGCCGTACCAGGCCCGCCAGGTCGAATCCGAGCGACGCAACGTTGGCCTTCAACTCTTTTTCCGTCTCCTCAAAGGCCACGAACACGCCCGGTTCGCCGAACTGTGTCGCGCCGCGCACCAGAAATTCCGCCGCCAGCAGCGTCTTGCCGCAACCCGCGCCACCGCACACCAGCGTGGGCCGCCCGCGCGGCAACCCGCCGCCGGTGATTTCGTCAAGGCCCTGGATGCCGGTGGGACACTTGGGTAATTGAGTCGCTGTGGAGGAAGGTTGGTGGCCCTTTTTTTTCATATTTGTTGCGCCGAACTTCAGCATTTGGTTTCAGCGGAGTTCATGAGAGAGGTTTGACCACCGGCGGCAGTAAGCCTGATGCAACTGGCAGTTGGTGATGGTCGTACCAGCATCTCCAACCTGAGGGTGAGTGCCTGACGGCCCAGTCGCAACGCCTTCTCGTCTGACGGGATCGCGCGGTATCCCCGCTTCAGGTGTAGTCGCAACGCCGTCACATATCGTTGTGACAACCTGGTTAATATTTGCTTCATGTTCGCATGCTGGCTACGACCGGGCTCCAGGATGTTCGATCCCACAACGGTGAGCCGCCGAACCAAAACAACCATCCGACAATTGATTGCATCTGTATATGGGGTGAACACCCCATGGCTCCGGCTTTGCATTTGTTCGCGGCGGCTTGGCACATTTGGGCAAAGTCCTCCTTTCATCCCTGGTAGGGTTTTACCCCATGGCAGGGAACTGGCCGGTGGCGTAGCGTAGTCGGTGAATAAAAGCCAAGGACGTGACGCGGTGTGCGCCGCGTTGCCCCAAGGATGATGAGCGATCACCATAAACATACCGAGTTCCTGAGGCATTGCATTGGTTACGACGATGGTGCCCGGCGCCAGGAACTCATGGCCGGGATCATTCAGCTCCAGCGCGACGCGCGGTGCGTGCGGCGCGCGTTGTGGTTCATGACCATTCTGGCCGCGCTGTGCGTGTTTGGTTACGGTTATGGAATGATTTTGGTGGACAATTTCCCCGACAACCTGCCCCAGTTCATCAATAAAATTGTTTCCGTGCTGGCCCTGAGCTGGCTGATCAGCCTCCTGGCTTTTTTGGGCCTCGGAATGGTCTATCGCTGGAAGCTGGATCAACATCGGGATGAATGCCGACAGATCGTCACCAGGCTGCTGGCATCCCGGCTGGGCCAGCCGGGCATGGCGTCCCTGCGGGACCTGCAAAACGATTTGTTAGCGGTGGAATCAACCGGGCTGGCCGCGGCGGCGGCGAAACTTCAGTAACCTTTGCATCGGCCGCGCGACACCGGTGCCGGAAAGGATTGGGCAACAGTTCCCCAAGCGGTTGTCCTCGCGGTAGGGTTAGACCCCATAGGAATCGCCCGGCTCATCACGTAGCGTCCTCCAGACATAGATGGCAAATGAATTGCCATTTAAAATGAAAGAAAAACCATGCATCTCTTATTCCTGCCGGTTCTGGCCAGTGCGCTCTACATCGGCGGAGGCTCGGTCGGCCTCCTGCTCGTCATCGTCGTTGTGGTTCTATTGCTCCGCTAACCAACCTGCCGGGCCGTTCCACCGAACGGCTTGACCAGACCACGCAATTGAGCGGCCACCATCATCATGAAAACATTGTTCACAGCGGAAGCAATTTCCAAAGGCGCGCGGTCAGGCACCATTCAGTCTCCGGACGGGCTCCTGGATGTCACGTTGGGGAATCCGCTGGTGAAAGGCATCGAAAAACGCGGCCCCAATCCCGAGCTGTTGTTCGCAGGCGCGTATTCCGCCTGCTATCACGGCGCGCTGGGCAACGCGGCCAAAAAGCTCGGCACACCGGTCAAGGATTCCACGGTCCGGGCATTGGTTAGTCTGATCGAGGATGACCAGGGCGGATACCGCCTGGCAGTGGAGTTGCACGCGCAACTCCCGGGCATTGATCGCGCCCAGGCCCAGCACATCATGGACGAAGCGCATCAGACCTGCCCCTATTCCAAAGCCCTGCGCGGCGACACCTGCGTCAAGCTGGTGGTGGATTAACCGGCAGATCAGGAAAGCACCACCCATGCCCCAAGGCGATAAATCCAGCTATACTGACAAACAGAAGCGTCAGGCGGAACATATTGAAGCCGGCTACGAGAAAAAGGGGTTGAGCACGAAAACCGCCGAAGCGCGGGCTTGGGCCACGGTAAACAAACTCACCGGCGGCGGCAGAAAAAGCGGGTCGGGGAGAGCCAGGAATTAAATTAAAATTATGCCAGCGTTGACCGCAGAACAAGTCAGTCTTCGTCTGAAAACCGTTCCGGATTGGTCGGAACGCGCGCGAACCATTGGCCGCACATTCAAGTTTGAGGACTTCATGTCAGGCATAGATTTTGTGCGCCGGATCGCCAAACAAGCCCTGAAAATCAATCATCAACCGGATATTGACGTTCGCTTTGACAAGGTGACGTTGACACTTACCACGCATGATGAAGGGGGAATCACCGAAAAGGATTTCTCCCTTGCCCGGAAATGCGATGAGGTCTTCTCCCGATTTCTGGAACCATGATCAACGCCGATTTCAAACCAAATGAAAGCCAAATTTTCTGCCGGCACATTACCGCCATGAAGAAATAGGTATTTCCGGGCCGGCCCCGCCGGTTGTTTTGAACTGTAAAATCCATTTTATGAAGAATTCACGGGCGAGTGAGGAAAACAAAATTGGCCCGGCGGGTTTCGGACAGGTGGGCCTTGAAACCGTTGGCGCCCTGCTCAAACCCAGGGAGACACCGGTGAATGCCGCCGGCAAGGTGTATTCACGATCCTCTATTCAGCCCATTTCGGAACGGTTCCCGGCATTGGAGGAACAGGAAATCATTCTCACATTGTTTGCTCCGAAAGCCAGGGAGGTGAATGTGGCTGGAAATTTTAACGGCTGGCATCCGGACGCCACGCCGCTGAAGAACCTGGGTGCCGGGAAATGGGCCGTTCGCTTGATGCTCCGGTCCGGCCAGTATGAATACCGCTTCGTCGTGGGCGGCCGCTGGAGCGAGGATCCCCGGGCCGGTCAACGGGTGGCCAATCCTTATGGCGGCTTCAATTCTGTTTTCCTGGTGCCGCTGGATGTACGGACGTCTATTTTATGAAACCACAACTCACCCACTCGTTGCTCACCGTCGTGTTGTCGGTCGCTTGCGTTTTGACCGGCTGTCAAACGCCCGCGGTCAGGCCTCCGCCCGGAAACGAGGTTGCGCAATCCACGCGAAACAACTGCTACGGTTTGCTCCACCAACTCCTGAACGAACAAAAGGACGTCAGCATGCTGCGCTTCATCAAGCGGGAGCATTTCGAGGTCAAGGACCTGATCAGGAAAATTGCCGTCAATTCCGCCACCGGGGCAAAACTGCTGGAGGAATTTGCCCGGCACGATCCTTCGATCAACCTGGACGCCATCTGGCTGCCACCCGGCGAAGCAGCCACCCGCAATGCGATTGCGGCCACCAAACAGAAGGAATTGTTAAGCCAGACCGGCGACGAATTTGAACTGACCCTGCTGCTGACCCAGACCGAGGCATTGAGTTATGCCTGGCACCTGGCCCAGGTGGCCGGCGAAAACGAGCCTGACCCCGATCGCGCCCATGCCCTGGCAGGCTTGAGCCAGGATATGCAGAACCTCTACCGCGAAGTGTTCGTGGTGTTGCTCTCGAAACCCATTCCATCGGCACTGAACCAGACCGGGACTCAACCAGGTTCCGCGCGGAGCACCGCCTCAATTTCAGAGTGGGGTTACATTCCAGGGGAAGATTGACCTCCGCAAACCAACCTGCCGAACCCGCCGGTCGCGGGACATTTTTGCCGTCATGTTGACGGCGAATACAGCCAAACCAACAACCAAAGACGAACCGTTATGAATACACTTGAAATCAAAGGCGACTGGAACATCACCAAGGGCAAGCTGAAGGAAAAATGGGCCAAGCTCACTGACAATGACCTCCAATTTGCCGCAGGCAAGCAGGATGAATTGATCGGCCGGATCCAGAAGCGCACGGGCGAAACCCGCGAGGCCGTCGAAAAGGCGGTCAAGGAATCCTGCTCCACCTCTTGCGGTTGCAAATAGGCTGGCAACTACGCGGGCGTACTGGTTAAACCCGGCAGAAACCAGCGGCCGCATAACCAACCATTCCGTGAAATCCAGCCGCCCATTGATTCCGGGCGGCTGGTGCAGTTTTCGAGGAATGCTTCTCCTGATTACGGTAGGGTTACACCCCATGGAACTGGGCCGGCCCGGCTTGTAGTGTCCCGCCAGTGTTAAAACCAAAAGCACAAAACAAACTTATGAAAAACAAAATATTAGTCGGCGGAACCCTCCTCATGCTGGCCGTAATGTCAGCCGTGGGACAGGACAATGCGAACAACAGCCAGACCGCCTATTACCGGGCCAACGAACTGTCCTTGGACGGATTCGGGACGGCGTCTCTGGGGGGATACACCCTTGATCATTTGTCGGGTGAGAAAGTCCGGCAAAATACCGAGGGGGGCGCCGGAGCGGGGATCAACTATTTCATCACCCGGTACATCGGCGTTGGCGCGGAGGCTTATTCCGAAAACACCACCGGGGTTTTCATTGATAATGCCTCGGCCAACCTGACCCTGCGTCTCCCGCTGGGCCAAAGTGGATTCGCTCCGTACGCCTTTGGCGGCGGCGGCCACCAGTTCGACATGGCCAGGCTGTGGTTTGGCCAGGCCGGTGTCGGCATGGAATATCGTTTCACCCCGCATATCGGATTATTCCTGGATGCTCGCGCGGTGCTGCCCAATGAAACAAAATATTACGGCGTTGCCCGGGCCGGCCTGCGCGTGTCCTTTTAAGGGGAAGGTGGGGCAACCTCGGCTGCGCCGGCGGACTTCCCGCCGGCGCTTTCTTAATTCTATCGCCGCTGGATCAACTTTGCGGGAACAACTTCAACATACTTCCCGGTAGGGTTAAACCCCATGGCGCAAGAAGAACTTCCCATCGTAGCTTCCTCAAATTGGCAGGCACAACCACTGACTTAATATTTAACGGAATTATCATTTATGAAAAATAAAACCCTGGTCATCACCTTCCTGTCCATCGCGGCTTTTGTCGCGGGCTGCGAGAAACAGCAAACCACCTCCCAGCAAATTGACAGCGTCAAAGCTGAAACGAAAGAAGCCGCGCAGGATATGAAAGACTATACTTTCGCGCAAAGAGACGAATTCGTTAAGCAAATGCAGATCCAACTGGACAATCTCAACCGGGACTTGGACCAGCTTTCGGCCAAAATCGACAGTTCCAGCGACGCCGTCAAGGCCGAGGCCAAACCCAAACTGCAGGCCCTGCGCGATCAGTCGGCCCAGTTGAACCAACAGCTCGCTGACGCCAAAAACGCCACCGAATCCACCTGGGCCAGCGTCAAGGACGGCTTCTCGAAGGCCTTCACAGCAACCAAGGACGGCTTCCAACAGGCACGCCAGTGGGTGAGCGACAAGATCGCACCCTGAGGGCAGGCCTGGTGGACACAACTCCAGGAACGCGGGCGGGCGACGGCACGGGTGATGCCCCGCCCGAACGCGCACCGTGTGCGGACGGTTCCGAAATCGAAGCACCAACCACTCCAGCGCGCAGCCCGGCGGCGCTCAAAACCACCGCCGGTCAGATCATCATAAGCGCGATCGGTGTGATCGCGTTCCTCTACTTTGCCCGCCCCGTGGTCCTGCCGGTCGTCCTGGCCTGCGTGGCGGGAATGACGCTGAAACCATTCATTCGTTGGTTGTCCTGCTGCCACATTCCGCCGGCGCTCTCCGCCGCCGTCGTGCTCGGCCTCGTGGTGACCGCGGCCGGGATCGGTTTCTTTCAACTGGGCCGCCCGGCGTTGACGTGGATGAATGAAGCGCCGCAACACATGACCGACTTGCGGCAGCGGGTTCAGAAAATTTTTCCGCGGCTCGCCCACTTCAACCAGGCGGCGGCCGCGGTCAACAACCTGGGTGCAACGGAAGAGGAAAAAAAACAGGCACAAAAGGAAACGCCCGTGGTGGAGGTAAAAAGCAGCCGGAGCACCGGTTCCATCCTTAACTGGACCGGAACCCTCCTGGTGGGGATCGGTGAAACACTGGTGTTGATTTATCTGCTGCTGGCCTCCGGCGATCTCTTCCTGCAAAAACTCGTCCGGGTGATGCCCACGTTGCGCGACAAGAAGAGCGCGGTCGAAATCAGCCACGAGATCCAGCAAAACATTTCCAATTACCTGTTCTCGGTTTCGCTGATTAATTTCGGCCTGGGCATTGCCGTGGGCGCCGGACTCTGTTTCATGGGCGTGCCCAACGCCGCGATGTGGGGAATGCTGGTCGCGGTGCTCAATTTTGTCCCCTATTTTGGTCCCGTAGCCGGGGTCATCATGCTGGGCACGGTGGGTCTGCTCACTTTCGACACGTTATGGCAGGGCCTCTTGCCACCCGCATGGTACCTGCTGTTCCATCTGCTGGAGGCGAACCTCATCACGCCGGTTTTGCTGGGACGCCGCTTCACCCTGAATCCGGTGGCCATCTTTGTTTCGTTGATCTTCTGGACGTGGCTCTGGGGGGTTCCCGGCGCGTTGTTGTCGGCGCCCATCCTTGTTTCGATCAAAGTCGTTTGTGACCGGGTCCCGGCAATGTCGCCCGCCAGCGAACTGCTCTCCCGATGAACCGGGCGGGCGGGGGAAGCCGCCGCTACCTGCAAACATTGGCGGATGCAGGCATTGAGGGGCAAAACCAATTTGTCCCTTTCTGGCGGAACCGGTCTTCAGGCTGCGGTAGGGTTACACCCCATAGCGCCGGCCGGACTCATCACTTAGCGTGTCGCAAGTGTTAACAATCAACAACCAAACAAACGAAAGAAAATTATAATGAAAATGAAATCCAACTACCCGCTCGCACTCATCGTGGCCACGGGCGCCATTATGGTCGCCAGCTCATCTGCCCGCGCCTCTGATACGGACAGCCGCATCGAGTCGTCCGCCGCGAAGTCCTACGTGTTCAAAACCTATCTCAAGGACGATTCCATCAAGACCGAATCCAAGGACGGCGTCGTCACATTGACCGGAACGGTGAACGCCACATCTGACAAGTCCCTGGCCCAAGACACCGTGGCAAGCCTGCCCGGCGTCGTCAGCGTGGACAATCAACTGCTGGTCAAAGGCGAACAGCCTGCCGAACACTCGGACACCTGGATCAGCTTGAAGGTGAAATCCGCGCTCCTGTTCCATCGCAACGTGAGCGCCACTGGAACGACGGTATATGTGAAAAATGGGATCGTCACCCTGCAGGGTGAAGCCGCCAGCCTGGCCGAAAAAGAACTCACCACCGAATACGCCAAGGATGTGGACAATGTCAAATCGGTCAGGAATGAGATGACCATTGCCACCACCCCGGCAGCACCCGATGCAACCATCGGCGACAAAATTGATGACGCCTCCATCACGGCTGAAGTCAAGTCGTCGTTGTTGTCGCATCATTCGACCAGCGCCATGCACACCACGGTTTCAACGACGGACGGCGTGGTGACCTTGAGCGGCATCGCCAAAAATGATGCCGAGAAGAGCCTTGTCACCAAGCTGGCCACCGACATCAACGGTGTGACCAGTGTGATCAACAACATGACCGTTGCCGTGCCGGTAGCTTCCAACTAACCATCAACTTATTTGCCGGCTGGCGCGAAAGCGCGCCAGCCTCAACGACAATCCAAACCAAAGGGGAAGATTTATGTTATACACCATTGCGGTGGTTCTGCTGGTTCTGTGGCTCCTTGGCTTGGTGAGCAGTTACACGATGGGTGGGTTCATCCACATTTTGCTGGTCGTTGCCATAATCATGGTGCTCGTCAACTTCATCTCCGGTCGCAGGCGGGTGAATTGAGAGCCTGCCAACAACGAGAATTGATATGAACACCAAAACCATTGTCGCAGTCCTCCTGGTCACTCTGGGCATCGTGGTGCTCGCTTACTCGGGCATCACCTTCACGACTCCGGGAAAGCCGGTTGATTTCCTCGGAATGCACTTTGAAACCACCGTCAGCCACTTCATTCCGCCTTTCGTTGGCGTGCTGGCACTCGTCGGCGGCATCGTGTTGCTGGTCGTAAACCCCAAGCGGGTTGGATAAGGGAAGCCAAGGACGTATGCGGTTTTATCTCCAACAAAACGTCATGTGTCTGACGTATCAGAATCCGCTCCTGTTGGATCGTTCCCGGGGCTGGGCGCCGAAAAACCATCTCTGGGCCACTGAAAATCCACGGTCGCGGCAGCCGGCAAACGACCGGGCGCTGACGACGATTGTTCCAGCAGACATCTACAGATTTGAAGGCGAAGACGGCTCGGAAGCGCCCGTGCCCGTCAGGGATATGACGGCCATTTCCTTTGGCAACACCGATGGGCAGAGGTCGGTTGTTCCATGAAGGCAAAAATATTCGAAGTCGTCCTTCACAAGCTGCCTTCCGGCAAGTCGCCGGCAACCGCGCTGGAAGAACAGCTCAATGAATTCCTCGCGCAGCACCCGGATCTGAAACTGGTGTCCTCGCACATGAGCTCTCTGGTCACGCCCGCCGAACCGAATGCCATGCCCCGGACCGATGAATCATCCATCATCATCTTCTGCACCCTGTTCTACAGCGATGGCGAACGGACGGGATAATCCAATGGATGCACTCAAATTCATCGGGCTGGCCCTTTTCCAACTGGTCAAACAGATCTGGTCGCTTCCCCAAACCATCGCCCGTGCCGCCAAACGGAGACGGCGGCGGATCGCTTTTAACGAATTTGAAACCGAACGGCTCGACCGGATACGCAACCCGTCAAAATATCTCGGGAAGTGACTGGAAATTTGACCCGGATAAAAGAGTCAACAAACCTGATTTGATCTTTCCAAACTGGCGGAAGGGGTGGGATTCGAACCCACGTTAGGATTGCTCCTAAGCCTGATTTCGAGTCAGGTGCCTTCAACCACTCAGCCACCCTTCCGCAAAATGCCCGGAAACCGCGCTGCGCGATGTTCCAAGCGGGTACATTGTGCGCGGGTTTATTTCCGGGGCAAGCTCATTCGCAAGGTTGCGGCTACTGCGGTCTTATGAATAAAAATAACCCAGTTCGCGCAGCGACGCGTAATCCTTCGGACGTTCCTGTGTGGCGCGGCCCAGGATGATGTGGTCGAGCACCTCGATCTTCAAAAGCTGCCCGGCGCGGATCAGGTCGCGCGTCACCTTGATGTCCGCCTCGCTCGGGGTCGGGTCGCCGCTCGGATGATTGTGCGCCAGGACGATGGCGGCGGCATTGGCGGCGATGGCGGCCTTGAACACCTCGCGCGGATGCACCAGGATCGTGTCGAGCGTGCCCTGCGAAATTTGTTCGACGCGGATGAGCCTCCGCCGCGTGTTCAGCAGGATCGCCTGGAACGTCTCCACCTGTCGGACGCGGTTGTCCTCGCGCAGCAATTCCACGATGGCCTCCGGCGTTTCGAGCAGGGGCGCCTCCCGGCGCAAATCCCCGGCCAGCTTCCGCGCCAGCGCAAACGCGGCCACCAGCGTCACCGCCTTGTCGCGGCCGATGCCCTTGACCGTCTGCAAATCCTCGACCGAGGCCAGGGCCAGCGCTTGCAGCGTGCCGTGCTGCTGCATCAATTGCCGGCCGATCTCGACCGCGTTCACGCCCTTCAATCCGGTGCGCAAAAGAATCGCGATCAATTCCGCGTGGCTCAAGGCGTCCGCACCCTGCGCCACCAGCCGTTCACGGGGACGTTCACTGACGGGTTGGTCCTTGAGCCGCAAGCTGGGAGTCATGAGACTAATTTATTCATGGCGCATATCAAAATCACGCAGATAATTTAGATGTGCTTCTACAAAAATGCTGCGCCGACGGTGCTCTCTTGAGCGTGCCCTTTCGGGTGCGGAATAAATCTGTGTTTCATCTGTGTTCATCTGTGGCTAAATTCCCGCAAGCATGGAACCGCCGCTCCCCAAAAATGACGACCGCCTGACATCCTCGCAGCGCCGGGCGGTGGAGGCGCGCGGCAACGTGCTGGTCATGGCCGGCGCCGGCACCGGCAAGACGCATACCCTCGTCGAACGCTGCCTCGACTGCCTGTGCCGGGAACAGCCGCCCGCCTCGCTCGAGGATATCCTCGTGGTCACCTTCACCGAGGCTGCCGCGGCCGAGATGCGCCGGCGGCTGGGCGAACAAATCCAGGATAAACTTCAAGCCGAGCCGGGCGAATTGCGCTGGACTGAACAACTGGCGCTCTTCGACGCCGCAAACATCGGCACGCTCCACAGCTTCTGCCTCAAGCTCGTACGCGAACATTTTCACGAGCTCGGCCTCGACCCGCAACTGGCCGTGCTTGATGCCGGCGAGTCTCGCCTGCTCGCCGAGGAAACCCTCGACGAAGAACTGCAGACGCATTACGCCGGGCAAAATGAACTGGCCGTGGCGGTACAAAAGCTGATCCAGGTCTATGGCGGCGGACGCGATCTGGTGATCCGCCGGCTGGTCCTGCACCTGCATAATTATGCACAAACCCGGCCCGATGCCCCCGGCTGGCTGGCAAAACAGATAGAACGTTTCGCGGCGCCCACGCCGGATGATTGGCGGGAATGGCTGATTGACGCCGTCCAAGCCTGGCGCGACGAATGGGCACCCGAACTGGAGAAATTAACTCCGGAAAATGAAAAAGCCTCCGAATGCCTTAAAATCCTGCAAAAACTGCCGGCTGAATTTTCCCGCAAACAGGCCGCGGCGGTTTTGCAGGAAATTCAAGCAGCTGCCACCACCTGGCCGCCCCGTAGAAAAACCGTCCTGTTGAAGCCGCTGGAGCGCTTCTTTGCCGACGCGGAGTTCCTGGTGTCGCTCGCCCCGGTGGAAAACGACCACGATCCGCTGGCGGAGGATTGGGGCTGGGTGCGCAGTCACATGGAAGCCCTGCTGCGATTGACGCAAAACTTTTCCGCCCGGTTCGCCGGACGCAAACGCGCCGATGGTGTTCTTGATTTTCACGATCTGGAACAGTTCGCCCTGACACTGCTCTGGGATTTTGCCGCAGACCGGCCCAAGTCCGCCGCCGAACACTGGCGCGGCAAAATTCGCTTCGTGTTTGTGGACGAATACCAGGACATCAACGCCGCGCAGGACAAAATCATCCAGGCATTGAGCCGTGACGCCTGGTGGGGCGAAACTCCCGGCGAGCCGTCGAAAACATCCGTCTTGGAACCCCCCAACGGCTCGCGGGGACGCTCGCGCCACCAAGCCAACCGCTTTCTGGTCGGGGACGTGAAGCAGAGCATCTATCGTTTCCGCCTGGCCGACCCGAAAATTTTCCGTGACTACGCCCGGAACTGGCGCGGCCAGGCCGGCCAGACGATCCCATTGGCGGAAAATTTCCGCAGCCGCGAGGGACTGATCAATTTTGTAAACTCCGTTTTTGAACCGCTCATGCGCGAGGAAGTCGGCGGGGTAGGTTATGACGCCGAAGCGCGATTGCAATTCGGCGCCCCCGACCACCGCGCGGAGCTGGGCGTGGCAGCGGATGCAACACCGCGAACGGAATTGTTGTTGCGTTTGAAAACCAGCCGCCAGGACACAAAACCAGGTGATGCCTCCGGCGATGATGACTGGGCGGATTTACAGGAGACGGAAAAGGACGCCCGGCTGCTCGCCCAGCGGCTGGCGCGGCTGGAGGCCGAAAAGCACCAAATCTGGGATGCCCGCGAAAAAGGATTCCGCCCCGCCGGCTGGCGCGACATGGCAGTGCTGCTGCGTTCACCGTCGGGCAAGGTGGAAATTTTTGCGCGGGAATTCAGCCGCGCCGGCGTGCCGCTGGTCGTTGCGCGGGGCGGTTTTTATGACAGCAGCGAAATCCTGGATTTGCTGAGCCTGTTGCAACTGCTCGACAATCCCCTGCAGGATGTGCCGGCCATTGCCGTGCTGCGGTCTCCGCTGGTGGGGCTTTCGCTCGATGAACTCGCGGAAATCCGGCTGGCGGCGAAGGGCGTACATTTTTGGACAGCGCTGAACCGGAGCCAGAAGCCAGAAGTCAGAAGCAAGAATGGAGCGGTGCAAAAGACCGGAAAATTTCTCGAACGGTTTTCACGCTGGAGA
>Ga0265338_10004813_pt1 | contig 18044 bp, 14 predicted proteins | sample 42126metaG_FD_193579 | JGI IMG/M metagenome (GOLD analysis project Ga0265338, IMG submission 193579) | Rhizosphere microbial communities from Carex aquatilis grown in University of Washington, Seatle, WA, United States - 4-21-26 metaG | ecosystem: Host-associated > Plants > Roots > Rhizosphere... | reverse complement strand
TTCGTAACCAAAATCAGATCGCCGGCCACGGCCGCATCAACGGCATCCTGTAGGTTGGTTGCCGCCGTGCTCCAATCCAAATATGGCGATAGCGGACTGGTATTGTTCAAATTCACATAACGCACGAATGGGGCAAGGCTGGCCAATGGCGTCAGCGAGGCTGTCCGGCTGACTGTCGCGCTCAACAGGTTCGTGACGATGGCGACGTAGCCGCCCGCGTCCCCGGATTGAACATTGGCTACGCTCAACGTTGGCGTCGCGCTGCCGCTGATTCGCCCGCCATCCGCCATGGGTGCTCCATTGAAATACCATTGATAGCCGGGCGCCGTGCCGGTTGCCGTCACAGTGAAACTGGCATTACTGCCCAATAACAGCGCTTCGCTTGCCGGCTGTCCTGTGATCTGTACCGGCGCATAAACCGCCAACGTCGCCACGGAACTGGTGACGGAGCCGTAATTGTTGTTGACGACGACCTGATACGAGGTGCCGCTGTCGTTCGTCTGGACGTTCGCGATGGCCAAAGTCGCGGAAGTGGCGCCGCTGATGCGCCCGCCGTTCGCCAACGCGACTCCGTTGGAATACCAAAGGTAACTTGGCGGAGCGAAACCCGTGGCCCCGACCGTGAAGGTGGCGGCGTTGCCGACCAGCAGAGTTTGATTCACCGGCTGATCGGTGATGGCAACTGGCAACAGCACCGACACCGCCGCCACCGAACTGGTCGCCATCCCAAAACCGTTTGACGCCGTGACCCAATAATTCCCGGTGTCATTGGTCTGCGACAGCGAGACGGTGAGGGAATTGGAGCTCGAGCCGCTGATACGCCCGCCGTCGGCCAGCAGCGTGCCGTTGAACCACCATTGATAGGCCGGTGGCGGATTGCCGTTCACCGAAACGGTCAACGAAAAATTGCTTCCGGCCAGGACGTTTTGGGTCTGCGGGGATTGCGTGATGGCCGGGGGCAGCAGCACGTTGAGCACGGCCACCGCACTGGTCGCCGAGCCTGCCCCATTGGCGGCGACGAGCGCGTAATTGCCCGCGTCGGAAGCCTGGACGTTTGACAGGCTCAAGCTGGAGGTCGCGGAACCGTTGATGCGAGCAGTGTCCGCCATTTGAGCTCCGTTGAAGAACCATTGATAAGTCAGCGGCACCGTGCTGTCGGCGATGCCGGTGAAAGAAACAGTTTGGCCAGCCAGCGACGACTGTCCCAATGGTTGCGTGGTGAACGCCGGCGGGACAATCACGGTCAAGGTCGCGACCGTGCTCGTGACGGAGCCAAAGGCGTTTGCCGCCACAACCAGGTAGTCGCCGGCTGAGTTTGTCTGCACGCTGTTCAGGACCAGCGTGGAATTGGTCGCGTCCGGCAGGTTCTGGCCGTTAAGCTGCCACCGGAAGGATACGGGCTGGGTGCTGTAGGTCAGGACGCTGAAGGAGAAATTTGTCCCTTGCACAACCGAGGCGCTCGCGGGCTGGCTCACGATTTCCAACGGAACCACGGTGAGCATGGCGCTGGCGCTGGTCGCTCCGCCCAGCACATTGCTTACGGCCAGCGAATAAGCGCCGGCCTGCGCAAATCCGATGTTGGTCAGCAACAGGGCCGGCGACATCGCAGCGGGCAGGTTGGTTCCTTTAAAACGCCACTGGTAACGCAGCGGAACCGTGCCGATTGCCGGCGAGTCAAACAGGCAGGCTTGTCCCACCACGACCGTCGCGCTGACCGGCGGCTGGATGATCGCCGGCGACTGCCTGCCGACAAGGGTTGTGCAGCGGTAGGCCAGCCCGGCGGAAATCGCCATGACATTGGAAACGCCCGCCGGCACTTCGATGGCGCCGTACTCATCACCGCCCCAGGCGGCCACCGTGCCGTCCGCCTTCAACGCGAGACAGTGATTGTAACCAGAGGCGATGGACACCACATTGCTCAATCCGGCGGGGACATTGGTTTGGCCTTCGGAATTGTCGCCCCACACCACCACTGTGCCGTCCGCCTTCAGCGCGAGGCTGTGGCTCACGCCGCAGGCGACGGCGGTGACGTTGCCTAGGCCGGCGGGAATATTGGCCTGGCCCGATGCGTTTGCGCCCCAGCCGGCGACCGTGCCGTCCGCGCGCAGGGCCAGGTTATGCGAATCACCGCTGGCAATGGCCGTGACGTTGCTCAAGCCGGCAGGGATGTTTGTCTGACCAAGATTGTCGTCGCCCCAGGCCACGACCGTGCCGTCCGACATCAGTGCCAGGCTATGGTTGGCTCCTCCCGCCACCGCCACGACATTGCTTGACACCGGCGGCGGATAACTTTCCCCGTAATTGTTGGATCCCCAGGCCACGATCCCGCCGCTGGTGGTCACTCCCAAGGTGTGCTGGCTGCCGCTCGATAGTGCGACCAGACCGCTCCATGGCCAATAGACATAACCATTGACCCATTGAATCCATTGTCCGTCGGCTCGAAGCGCCACGCCGTCGTAATATTCACCCGCGATGGCAACCACATTGGTCAGCAGCTCCTCGGGCGGTGAACAGGCCCCGGCGCGGTTGTCGCCCCATGCCACCACGGTCTGTGCCGTCAGCGTGGCGCTGGAACTGTTCGTGGTTCCCAGCCGGTTGCTCACCACGGCCTGATAGCTGCCGTTTTGGGCGGGAGAAACGCCGGCCAGTTGCAGGATGGAATTCGTGGCACCCGGCAGGGCGTTGCCGTTGAACGACCATTGGTAACTCAACGGCTTCGAGCCGGTGGCATTGATCTGAAACATCGCACCGCTGCCGGCGTTGGGAAATTGGCTGGCGGGTTGCGTGAGAATAACCGGTGCGGTGTCCAAAACCGTCAATGCGGCGTTGGAACTTTGAATCGAGCCGCCGGCATTTGTGACGATCACCAAATAATTACCCGCTTGATTGGTCGTGGCCACGAAAGCGAGTACCGCGTTGGTCTTTCCGGTCAAATTCGCGCCGTTGAACTGCCATTGGTAGCTCAACGGCGCGGAGCCATCGGCCGAGACGCCGAACACCGCGGCATCGCCGGCATAAATCGTCTGGTTCGTTGGCTGCGACGTTATGCCCAGCGGAAACAGCACGGTCAGCGTTGCATTGGAGCTGGTCACGCTGCCGCGACTGTTGGTCACAACCACATGGTAATTGCCGGCGTTGGCGGCGGAAATATTGGATACAATCAGAGTGGCATTGGTGGCACCACCGACATGAAAATTGGCCGGGAGATTGGTGCCGTTGAATGACCACTGATAACGCAGCGGCGACCGGCCGCTGGCGATGACAGTGAACGCGGCATTCGTTCCGGCCAGGCGGTTTTGGCTCTGCGGCTGTTGCGTGATGGTCGGCGCGGACTGGGCGAAAGTTGTCTGTGACGAGAAAGCACCGATCACCAGGCAGCTCGAAATCAAAAAACCCATCCACGAATGGTTCACCCAATTCTTCACGGGATCATTTTAAGAACGCCAAAATACATCGGACCCTGATCCGGCTCAAGAGATTTTGCGGGCAAAATCCATATCTCAGCACATCACCCTTTAACTCGCTATGGCAGTTATGGTTGTCCTCGCCCGGAAGCAAAACGGCGTTATAACCAAAATGGTGATTGCCATCGGCGGCGAATTTTTCGGATAGTTTCTGAAACACAACAATCCTGTTAACTTTCATTTGCAATGAGTTCATCAAACAACGTCGAGAAATCTTTTTCACTGGCCCGGGAACGTTATGCCGGACTGGGTGTGGATGCGGACCGCGCCCTGAAACTTCTGGAGAAAATCCCGGTCTCGCTCCACTGCTGGCAGGGCGACGATGTGGGCGGCTTTGAAAATTTCGGCGGAACGCTGGGCGGCGGGCTCGTCGCCACCGGTAATTATCCAGGCAAGGCGCGGACGCCGGATGAGCTTCGCGCCGACCTGGAGATGACCTTCTCGCTCGTTCCAGGCAAACATCGCCTGAATCTGCACGCGTTTTACGGCGAGTTTGGCGGCAAAAAGGTGGACCGCGACCAGATCACCCCGGCGCATTTCAAAAACTGGATCGCCTGGGCGAAGCAAAACGGCATCGGCATGGATTTCAATCCCACCTGTTTCTCGCATCCGAAGGCGGCCGACGGTTTCACGCTGGCGCACGCGGACAGGAACATCCGCCGGTTCTGGATCGAGCACTGCATCCGTTGCCGCGAAATTGGCGCGGCCATCGGTGCGGCGCTCGAAAAAACCTGCATCACGAATGTCTGGATCCCCGACGGCATGAAGGACACGCCCGCCGACCGCAACGCGCCGCGCGCCCGGCTCGCCGAATCGCTGGATGCCATCTTCAAGAAGCCGATTTTGCCGAAGCTGAACCTCGATGCCGTCGAGCCGAAGCTGTTCGGCATCGGCAGTGAAAGTTACGTCGTCGGCTCACACGAATTTTATCTCGGCTACGCCGTGAGCCGGAAAAAACTCCTGACGCTCGACGCCGGCCATTATCATCCCACGGAAGGCATTGCCGACAAAATCTCCAGCGTGTTGCAGTTCATGCCGGAGATTCTGCTGCACGTCAGCCGCGGGGTGCGCTGGGACAGCGACCATGTTGTGATCTTGAACGACGACCTGCAGGCCATCGCCCGCGAAATCGTGGCGAACGGTTTTACCGACCGCGTCCACATCGGCCTCGATTATTTCGACGCGAGCATCAACCGGGTGGCCGCGTGGACCATCGGGACGCGCAACATGCTCCGCGCCCTGCTCTTCGCCCTGCTGGAACCGACCGCAAAACTCCGCGCCGCCGAGAGCGCCGGTGATTTCACAACGCGCCTGGTGTTGCAGGAAGAAATCAAGTCGCTGCCCTTCGGCGCGGTCTGGGATTTTTACTGTGACTCGAAAAATGTTCCGGTCGGCGAGGCGTGGCTGGCAGAAGTGAAGCGTTACGAGAAAAATGTTTTGGGCCAGCGACAGTAAAGCGTGCATCAACCCAGCACGAGCAACCAACCATCCGCTGAAACAAACATGAAACCAAACCGCAATCCCTTAATGTTCGCGTTCCTGATGGTCGCTTCCCTGTTTTTCATTTGGGGGTTCTGCCATGCCATGCTGGATGTCCTGAACAAACACTTCCAGAACATCCTCAACGTCAGCAAGGCGCAATCGGGCCTCGTCCAGACTTCGGTCTTTGGCGCGTATCTGCTCGTGGGAATGCCGGCAGCGTTGCTGATTCGCCGGATCGGCTATCAGCGGGGCATCCTGGTGGGGTTGGCGGTGCTGGCCTTTGGCGCCTTCCTGTTCATTCCGGCGGGATTGGTGTTCCAGACGTTTTGGTCGTTCTGCCTGGCGCTCTTCATTCTTTCCTGCGGCCTCGCGTGCATTGAGACCGCCGCGAATCCCTATGTCACCGTGCTCGGACCGAAAGAGGGCGCGGCGGGGCGCTTGTCGGTGGCGCAAGCGTTCAACTCGTGCGCCTACATCCTCGCGCCATTCCTGGGCGGCTTTCTCCTGTTCGGCAAGAAGGCGGAAGCCGGCGCGGCCGTGGATTTCCACACTCTCATCCTTCCCTACGCGGTTCTGGGCTGCGTGGTGCTCGTCATCTTCGGCGTTTTTTCCTTCATCAAATTGCCCAGCATCGAGGACGGCCTCAAAGCCGAGCCAGGCGATGACACCGCAATCTTCCAGGCCCACTTGACGCGCCAGCCGCATTTCACCTGCGGTGTATTCACCCAGTTCCTTTACATCATCTCTCAGATAGGGATAAACGCGTTTGCGGTGAACTATATCGTGAATAACGCGGTGGTCAAAGATGCCGCCGGGGCAACGTCAACAGCCCCGCTCTTTGCCTGGTATGGATCGGTTACCCACGCGGGCACTCCCGACGCCACGGCGGCCTATGTGATCACTTTCGCCATGATTCTTTATGCCATCGGCCGCTTCAGCGGTGCGCCCATCGCGCGGGTCATCAAGCCCAACCTCATGCTCGCCCTTTACGGCATCGCCAACTCCATCGTCATTCTGCTGGCCATCGCCGACATCAAGATGGTCTCCTGGATGATCCTCCCGTTCAGCTGGCTGTTCATGTCCATCATGTTCCCGTTCATCTTCGCCATGAGCGTGCGCAACCTCGGTCAGCAGACCAAAATCGCCGCCTCGTTCCATGTGATGGCGGTCGGGGCCGCCGGCTCCATCTCGGCGGTGCTGATGGGCTGGCTTTGGGACCGCTACCACAGCGTGGGGATCTCCTTCACCCTGCCCTTGATCGGCTTCATCGCCACCACGATTTACGGTCTGGTTTATCCGCGCTTGCTGGAGAAATCCAGCCGGGCAGTGTGACCCGGTCCTGACCTCACCATCGGCGGCGGAACTGCGCGCGACGGGCGTTTCCGATTACTCGATTTTTCTCGACGAGGAAAAATTTGCCAGACGCAAAACCGATGACTGAAACCGGCTACGCAAAAGGAACATGTCAAAACTGTGGCGGACACCTTGAGTTCCCCGCCGCCGGAATTGGCCTGACGGCTGATTGCCCCCATTGTGGCAACCAGACGATTTTGTCTTCCCGTCCGCTCGATCCCGCTGCACCGACCGGGAACTCCCCAGCACAACCCAAAAGAAAATTTCCCGTCCTTTTGGTTTCGGTCATCCTCATACTGATTTCGGCGGCGGCGGGCGCAGCGCTTTATTGGTTCAAAAAGGAAGGGTCCCACCCGCCGGTGACAACCAGGGCAATCCTTTCCATCCCGACGAATTCCGAAATTCCAAAAAAACTTTCCCCGGCACCGGAAGCCGCCGACTTGTTCAGCGCCGGCCAGGTCATGCTGCAAAAAACGGAAGGCAGCACTTTGATTTATGCGGTGGGAACAGTCAGAAACAACTCCAGCCGCCAGCGATTCGGTGTCAAAATCGAATTGAATTTGCTGGACGCACAGGACGACAAAATCGGCACCGCCAGCGACTACCGGGCCATCCTGGAACCTCATCAAGACTGGCAATTCCGGGCCCTGCTGACACCTTCCAAAGTTGCAAAGGCGGTCGTGATGAAGATCGAGGAACAAAAATAAGTCTGTTACTTTTGCGTTTTCAAGGCCGTCTGATATTATTAATTAACAAAGGACATTAATATGTTTGAGACGTGCCAGGACCATGATTTCCGGCCGGAGGATTATCTTCAAACACGCCGGCAGTTTCTCCACCGCTTCGGCATGGGTTTTGGCGCCCTGGGCCTGGCCAGCCTGCTGGGACCGGAGTTGTTGATCCCTCAAAGCGCGCGGGCCGAGGCCGACCTGTCTTCGCTCGCGCCCAAAGTGCCGCCCCTGCCCGCCCGGGCCAAACAGGTGGTCCACATTTTTGCACAGGGTGCGCCGTCCCACATTGACACCTTCGATCCGAAACCGGCGCTGGCGCGCTATGACGGCCAGGCGCTCCCGGGCATGGGCGGCGTCGCCATGCCCTCACCGTTTAAATTCGAGAAGCGGGGACAATCCGGCATTGAGATCAGCGAAGTGTTTCCCTACATCGGCGAGCACGCGGACGACATGGCCGTCATCCGGTCAATGTGGACGGACATTCCGGCGCATGAAATTGCGACCGTGATGATGAACACGGGTTCGTTGCGGATTGCCAAGCCGTGCCTCGGGTCGTGGGTCGTGTACGGATTGGGAACCGAGAATCAGAACATGCCCGGTTTCGTTTCCCTGCGTCCCGGCGGCGCCCTGCCGCCCGGCGGCTCGCAAAACTGGCAGTCAGCCTTCCTGCCCGGTGTTTTTCAGGGCACCAGCGTCAACACCCAGGCCCAGGCCGTGGACGTGATGATTCAGAACATCCGAAACCCGTACATCCCGCTCCCGGAGCAGCGTCGGCAACTGGATTTGATTCACCAGCTTAACGAAATTCATTCCCAGAATTTGCAGAAGGATGCGCTGCTCGAAGCACGCATCGAAGCTTCGGAAATCGCCTTCAAAATGCAGGCCGCCGCTTCTGATGCGTTCAACATCAACCAGGAACCACCGGCGATCAAGGAGATGTATGGCCAGACGCCCCAAGGCCGGCAGATGTTGATTGCGCGTCGGCTCATTGAGCGGGGCGTGCGCGTGGTCCAGGTCTGGGCCGGCGGCTGGGATCATCACAGCGACATCGAGGAAAAACTGCGCAAGAGCGCCCTGGAAATTGACCAGCCGGTGGGGGCTTTCTTGAAGGATTTGAAACAACGCGGTTTGCTGGACACCACGCTCGTGGTCTGGGGCGGTGAATTCGGCCGCAAGCCGACCCGCGACCGCAATGGCGGCGATACTCCCGGCCGGGACCATAACAACCAGGGTTTCTGCACGTGGATGGCGGGCGGCGGCGTCAAAGGCGGGACGATTTACGGCGCCACGGACGAATTCGGCGCCAAGGCGGTGGATGGCCGGGTCCACATCCACGATTTGCACGCGACCATCCTCGCCCTGCTCGGCTTCGATCACACCAAGCTTACCTATCGTTACAACGGCCGGGATTTCCGCCTGACCGATGTTGCAGGTGAAGTAGTGAAAGGGGTCATCGCTTGATCCTCTGCGGAGAATTTCCATGCCAACAGCCTTCCAGTTTGCATTGCGAGCAGCCCTGCTTCTGTTCAGTCTGGTGATTTCTTTTCCGGCAACGGCGCAGCAACTGACCCGCGAGCAATCGGACTTCTTCGAAAACAAGATTCGTCCGATTTTCGTGAACGATTGCTACAAGTGTCATAGCCAGCAAGCGCCCAAACTCAAAGGTGGTTTGTCCCTGGAAACTCGCGACGGCTGGTCCAAGGGCGGTGACACCGGGCCGGCCATTGTGCCCGGTGATCCGGAAAAAAGCCTGTTGATCAAGGCGGTGCGTTACACCGATGAAGATTTGCAGATGCCGCCCAAAGGCCAGAAACTTTCCGACGCCAAGATCGCTGACTTGGAGGCCTGGGTGAAAATGGGCGCACCGGATCCCCGGACCGGAAGTGTAGTAGCGGCGAACCAATCGCCGCGCGATCATTGGTCTTTCAAACCCATCCAGAATCCGCCGGTGCCTGTGGTGCAGGAGACCAACTGGGTCCAGACACCGGTTGACGCCTTCATCCTGGCCAAGCTGGAAGCCAACGGGATGAAGCCCAACGCCCTCGCGGACAAACGCACGCTGATCCGCCGGGCGACGTTCGACCTGATCGGGCTGCCGCCCACGACCCAGGAGGTGGATGATTTTCTGGCCGACAATTCGCCGGACGCCTTTGCCAAGGTGGTTGACCGCCTGCTCGCGTCCCCGCATTACGGCGAACGCTGGGGCCGCTACTGGCTGGATGTTGCACGTTACTCGGACACCAAGGGCGACGTGCAAAAAATCCGTGAGGATTATCACTATCCTTACGCCTGGACCTACCGCGATTACGTCATCGGTGCTTTAAATGAGGACAAGCCTTTCAACCGGTTTATCCTGGAACAAATGGCAGCCGACAAGCTGGCGCAAACGCAAGCGGACAAAACCATTGTCGCGGCGATGGGCTTCCTGACCGTGGGCGAACGTTTCGAGGAAAAACAAAACGACATCATCAACGATCGCATTGACGTGGTGACGAAAGGTTTTCTGGGGCTGACCGTCACCTGCGCCCGGTGCCATGACCACAAGTTCGATCCGATTCCCACCAAAGATTATTATTCCCTGCACGGCGTGTTTGCCAGTTGTCTCGAACCCGCCCAGGAACCGATCATCAGCAAGGTCAACACCACCTCCAGCAATTATATTGATTATTACTACAAATCCACGGCGTTGAACAATCAGATGGCCGCGTTGGAACAGGAAAGAAAAGAGAACCGCGGCAACCGGCCAAAAGTCAGGGACATCCTGCTTAAGGAAGCCCAGGTCCGTGGCGACCAGGCGGAATTGGATATGACTCATCCGGGCGCGCCTGTCCGCGCGATGATGCTGGTGGACAGTCCGGCGCCAAAAGATTCACCGGTCTTCATCCGGGGCGAGGCGGAGAACAAGGGGCCGATCGTACCGCGACAATTTTTGGAAATCCTGTCACCGCCGAACCGGGTACCGTTCAAATACGGCAGCGGCCGGCTGGAACTGGCTCTCGACATCGCCAGCACCAACAATCCCTTGACGGCCCGCGTGATCGTCAACCGCGTCTGGATGCACCATTTTGACGAAGGCATCGTGACCACGCCGGATGACCTGGGCAACCAGTCGGCGCCGCCGAGTCATCCCGAACTGCTGGACTATCTGGCCACGCGCTTCATGGCCGAAGGCTGGTCGCTCAAGAAACTGCACCGGCTGATCATGCTGTCCAGCGTCTATCAGGAAAGCAGCGAAAACAACCCCCGTTACGCGCAGATTGATCCCATGAACCGCTGGCTGTGGCGCGCCAACATCCGGCGCATGGACTTCGAGGAGGTCCGGGATTCCCTGCTGGCCATTGGCGGGAAACTGGATGAAACGATGGGCGGCCGGCCGGTCAGCCTCGGGGCCTATCCGTACTCCACCCGGCGCACCATTTACGGTTTCATTGACCGGCGCAATCTGCCAGAACTATACAACCAGTTTGATTTTGCCAATCCCGACATCACTACGGGCAAGCGTTACGAGACCATCGTGCCGCAACAATCGTTGTTCCTGATGAACAGCCCGCTGGTGATCGAGCAGGCCAAAAACCTGGCGAACCGGCCCGACTTCACGGTCCTGACCAACGACGAGGACCGGGTGAAGCTGCTATATGAATTGTGCTATCAACGTGAACCGAGCCCGGTGGAAATCCAGTTGGGCGTGAACTTTGTCCTCAATTCGCCGGAGAACGAAAATGTTCCGCGGATGGCAGTCCGCAAAGCGGTGAACCCGATCCGGGCCAAAAAACTGGAGGATTCCTTTGCCAGCATCCCCACCGACCGTCAGCCATTGAAGCCCTGGGAAAAATACGCCCACGCCCTGTTGCAAGCCAACGAGGCCATCTTCGTGAATTAAGGCGCTCCGAAGCCGTCCTTATGCGGCAACCGCCAGCGCCGCCGTTTCATCAGGGGCCGGACGGTCGCGTTCTTCCATCCCAGCCCGCAATTTCTTGAGCGCCTCTTCCTGGATCTGCCGGATGCGTTCGCGCGTCACGCCAAAATGGGCGCCGAGCTCCTCAAGGGTTTTCGACCGGTCATCGTCCAAGCCAAAGCGCATGGCCAGAATGGACCGTTCGCGCTCGGTGAGCGTGGCCAGAACTTCCCGCGCCAGATTCCTGTCATTTTCCCGGACGAGCCGGTCAAACGGCAGGGCCGCATCCGGGTCGGCCACGACTTCCGCAACCCGAAACGACTCGTCATCACCCATCGGCGCATCCAGTGAAACCGGCGCCTTGGCTGCCTGTCGGTATAATCGCACGCGCCGCGGATTGAGTCCCAAATGTTCCGCCACTTCTTCGTCGGTCGGTTCCCGGTCGAGGACTTCGCGAAGCTTCAATTCCGTCCGGCGGATGTGAGCCATCTTGTCCACCACATGCACCGGCAGCCGGATGGTTTTCGAGTGGTTCGACAATGCCCGCATGATGTGCTGCTTGATCCACCATGAAGCATAGGTGGACAGCTTCGCCCCCTTCCGGGAATCGAACCGTTCCACTCCCTTCATCAGGCCGATGTTGCCTTCGTTGATGAGGTCGAGCAGCGGCAGGCCCAGCCCTTCGTATTCGCGCGCAATCTTCACCACCAGCCGGAGATTGGCCTTGATCATCTGTTCGCGCGCCGATTTGTCACCCCGCTTGATGCGCCGGGCGAGCACAATTTCCTCCTGCGGCGTGAGCAGTTTCACCTGGCCGATCTCGCGAAGATAGAGTTGCAGCGCGTCGCCCCGGGGCAAATCGGTTGGCAACGATTCCACCGGCTCAAGGTCGGTAATCAGCGGCGGCGCCGCGACGTCGTTTGCCGGCAAGCGCGAAGCGATGCGATATCGCCGCGGCCGGCGTGACGGGGTCAAACTGATGTGTGGCAGCCTGACTTTTGATGTCCCCGACCGGTAATCCCGCTTGAATGTCGTTTTCATTTGGTCCTTTCAGTTTTGTTGATGGGCCAGAGCCAGTTCCTCCGGCGTGACGATGACGTTGAGTTTCTCCGTGTACCGGATGACCGTGAGCGGCGTCGCGACGCCAATCGCGCTGGCAACCAGATGCCGATGCAGCTCGTCAATTCCGGAAACCGGTTCGCCGCCGAAGGCCACGATGATGTCGCCTTCGCGCAGGTCGGCGCGGCCCGCGGGACTGCCCGGTTCAAGGCCCACCACCAAGACTCCGTGATTCACCGGCAGCCGATGGAAACGAACTACCCGTGGATGCAGGGGCACGTTTTGTCCGGCCACACCAATCCAGCTGCGGCGGATGCGCCCTTCCTTGATCAGCCAGGCCGCCACAAACTCGGCGGTGTTGCTCGCGATGGCAAAACAGATTCCCTGCGCCGGCAGAATGACCGCCGTGTTCACGCCGATGATTTCCCCGCGCGAATTGACCAGCGGTCCGCCGGAGTTGCCGGGGTTCAAGGCGGCGTCAGTCTGGATGACATTGTCAATGAGCCGCCCGGACTGGGAACGCATCGAACGGCCCAGCGCACTGACAATGCCGGCGGTCACCGTCTGGTGAAATCCATACGGACTCCCAATGGCGACGGCGATTTGTCCCACCTGCACGGACTTGGAATCACCCAGGCTTGCGTGCGTAAGATTTGAGGCGTTGATGCGGATGACGGCCAGATCGGTCTCCGGATCGTCACCCACCAAAGCTGCACCAAACGTACGGCCGTCCGCCACTGCGACTTCAATTCGGCTCGCATCATGAACCACATGGCTGTTGGTTAGAATGTAACCGTCCGGCGCGATGATGAACCCCGAGCCTGTGCCAGATCCCGATCCCCGCTGCCGGCCACGGTTGTCATGCTGAACCCGAATGTTGACGACAGTGGGGCCGACCTTCCCGACAACCCGGGCAATCGTCCGGGAATAACTGTCGAGCAGTTCGCCGTCGGTCGCCGATGGGTGCGTCGGCGCGTCCGCAACAATTGAACTGCGGTCGTGGTCAAATATATGGACGAAGCCGGTCTGGCGACGTCTTTCAAATGTTTCCGGGATTTTCATTTGTCCCTTTCGGTTTGGTGTCGTTGGTTGAATCTTTACGCCGCAACGGCGAGCGCCTCCAGTTTCGAGGCGATCGCTTTTTTGCCCTGGACGCCGACGCTTTTGTCGCGTATCTCGCCGCCGGCGAAGTAGATCAACGTCGGGATGGCCTGCACGCCGAAGCGCGCGGCCAGCGCGGGATTGTTGTCCACATTGACCTTGGCAACTTTCGCCCGCCCGGCCTGTTCGGCGGCGATTTCATCAAGCACGGGTCCGAGCATTTTGCATGGTCCGCACCATTCAGCCCAAAAGTCCACGAGGACGGGTTGGGCCGATTTTAGAACTTCAGACTCGAAATTTGCTTCGTTGATTTCAATGGTCGCTTTCATATTTCAATTCCTGGCTTAATTTTTTCGGTTGTTGGCATCAGCCGGTCCCGTTCAGGCCGCCAGCCCGTACTTCGGGCGGGTCCGCCTCACCAATTCCTGACGCCGGTTCCAGGCGGTGACTGCCTGGACCTTTTCCAGGGCCAGCGTGGGGAAGACCAGGTGGGGATACATCGTCTGCCGGGCTGCCGCCTCGGCTTCATTCAACGCCAGCCGGAGCAGGCGTTCCTGCGACTGGAGCGCGTGGGCGGATTCGGCGAAGATCGCCTCCTTGACCTTGGCTACCTGCGCCAGAATCTTCTGGCACGAGGCCAGGCAGGCGCCCGTAAAAGAAGTTCCCGCTTCCGCGGACCCGTGGTTTTGATTCGCTTCGTTCAGTTTCATATTCTCACCTTTCACTTTTATGTAACATCTATAGTTACATTATTACACAAAAAAAGAGACCGTCAACCGGATTTTTTTTGATCGCAGCAACCCGAGGCTTTCACCGCATTAATCACGCCCGCCAGGGTGGTTTTTTCCAGGTCGCGTTCCAGCGCGGCCTCCGCCGAGGCAAAAACCTTGTCGAGCGTTTCCCGGATGCAATGGCCCACCGGGCAGGCCGCGTTGGGTTTTTGGGAAGGTTTGGCAAAGGGTTCAACCGCCTCGACGGCCCGATAAACTTCGGCAAGATTGATGCGGCCTGGCGAACGGCTCAGGCGGGAACCCGACCCAGCCCCCTTGCCGGTTTCCACCAGCTTGGCCCGCTGCAGGGCCAGCAACAGCCGCCGGACAATGACCGGATTGGTGTTGATGCTGCCCGCCAAAAGCGTCGAGGTCACCCGGTCGCCCTCCTTGTAAGCGAGGACCGCCAGCACGTGGACCGCCATGGCAAAACGACAGCTTGTTCTCATAGTCTGTCAGTTAAGTAACCTAAATGATTACACTTGTCAACCGGAATTGGTGAGGCGAGGCCACCGACGAGTTGGCTCGCGAGGACGCTCGCCCACCCGATAGACATTCAACTCCTCAGTTGAGATCAAACAGCAGCACCTGCGCCTTGCCTTGGCCGGCCAGTTCCAGCTTCGATTCCTGGCTCAGTGCCGCGCCATCGCCGGCCGTCAACCGTTGACCGTTCAGTTCCACGTTGCCCTCGGCGACGTGAACCCAGGCATGCCGGTCCGGCCGCAATTCATGCGTCAGCGCCTCGCCGTTGCTGAACCGGGCGAGCCACAGGTCGGCATCCTGGTTGATGCGGAGACTGCCCTCGCGCCCCATCTTGCTGGCGACCAGATTCCATTGCCCGGGAATCGCATTTGCCAACGCCTTTTCGCCGTAGTTTGGCTTCGCCCCGGTTTGGTCTGGCTGGATCCAGATTTGCAGGAAATGCACCGGGTCCTTCGGCGAAGGATTATATTCACTGTGCAAGATGCCGGTGCCCGCGGCGATGTATTGGAACTCGCCCGGTTTGATGATGCGGCCGTTGCCCATGGAATCCTGGTGCTTCAGCGCCCCCGCCAGCACATAGCTGATGATCTCCATGTCCCGATGCGGATGTTCGCCAAACCCGGCGCCGGCAGCGACCGTGTCGTCGTTGATCACGCGCAGATTACGGAAACCCATCCAGTCTGGGTCGTGGTAATTGGCGAACGAGAAGGTGTGGTAACTGTTCAGCCAGCCGTGGTCGGCGTGGCCCCGTTGATTGGCTTTTCGAATAGTCATCATAATTGCCCCAAGATGCCACTCTTTGTATGCTCCGCAATCAGGCACCTTTGGGTGCCCACATCATGAAACTCAAATCGGTTGAATGTGAGGTGGAACGATTGCTGGCCGTGATTGGCGGCAAGTGGAAGGTGCTCATCCTGCGCGAACTGTTCAAGGGTGCCCGTCGGCACGCCCACCTGTGCCGCGCGCTGCCGGGCATCAGCCAAAAGGTGCTCACTGCCCAGTTGCGGGAACTGGAACTGGACGGTGCAGTGCAACGGCGGGATTTTAAAACCAGTCGCCCGCACGTCGAGTATTCGCTCACCCCGTTCGGCGGGCAGTTGCGCCGTCTGATCCTGGAGATGCATGGGCTCGCCCGGCAAAACTGCGAGTTGCTCAAACGCCGCCCGCCGGCGGGAAAATTTGTGAAACCGGATTCAGAATTCAGGAGTCAGAAGCCGGAATCAACGATTTAGAAGCAGTGCGCCAAGCCGCAGGTTCAAACAAAGCGGACGGCAAAGGCTGGTGCACGCACCAGGAGTTGAACCTGGAACCTTCTGATCCGTAGTCAGATGCTCTATCCAATTGAGCTATGCGTGCAACCAAAAGGAGTTGCAAGCTACGGATTGGCAGCCGTCCGCGCAAGGAATTTCAACGCGCCGGCGGTTCAACCCTTGAAAAGATTCCGCAACGCCAGCGTCAGAATCGTCAGCCCCAGCAGCATTCCGCTCGGCATGAATTTCTTCGTCTTGGCCAGCCGGATCGCAAATACCACCAGCAGGGCGGCCAGCAGGATGTTCACCAGGTTGCGCGCCACATTGGTTTCAAAAATTCCGGTCTGGGTCAACACCAGCACGGCGGCAAACACCGACGATGAAATGAGCGACACCTTGCTGCCCGCCTTGAAAAAACCAATCATCCCGCCGACCAGCAGCAGGACGATGTACACCCAAAGAACCACGTTGGCAAAATGATGCATCGGCGGCAGGCTGCCTCAATTTCCCGCCACGTCCAAGCTCAGAATTTCTCCCGGCTCGCATTCGGCGGTGACCTCGAACGGCCGGCAGCACACTTCGCAGTCCGTCGTGAACCGCTGGCTGGCCACGCTGGTGTCCACCACGAGGTCGAAGGCCTGCCCGCAAAACGGGCACTGGATTTTCTCCGAAACTTCCACCCTGCAATCTAGTCCCGGGGCGGCAAACCGCAAAAAATCTTTTTCGCGTCCGGCTTAAAACCGTTTCGTGAGCGTCAGCGTGATCGCGTTGCCCTGCGCCCGGCTGTCCGCCATGAATTCGTAATTGTAGCGGAGGGAGACAAAAAACATCTGCTCGGGAAAAGCCAGACTGGCTTCCGGACCGGCGGCGGCCACGCGGCTGCGGTTGCTGTACGACGTGCCACCATTCGGGTTCACCTGGGTCTGGTAATAACCGACGGCGCCGAGATCCACCACTTTTGCCAGGGTTTTGCTCACGCCCCATTCCAGCGTGTAGGTTTGTCCGGGAATGGCGTCCGTGTTGTGTTGTTCCGTGTTGAGTTCATACCGGTTCAACGCTGATACCGCCCAGGTCTTGTCCCCGTCAATATACCAGGTGACCCCGGCCGTCTGCATGAATGTCCAATAGCCTGCCCCGACGCGGGTCGTGGGTGGAGCGCCCGAATCGCCCGTGGGCGCCCAAACCCCGCTGCCAATGGAAAAATCGAACTGCTTGGGATGCCACGAGAGCGTGCCTTCGCCAAAAAAATCTCCAATGCCAAAAGTTGTGCCATCAAATCCGCCGGCCCGCACATGTTGATCCACCAGTGGCAGCAGCGCATCCACACCCACGTATCCGCCGAGAAGCTTGGTGTCAGTGATCCAAATCACACGGGGTATGTTTGCATACGTAAGAGCATCGAAGTTTGGGACCCCGGCATTGTCGCCCGCCGCATTGTTCACCTGGCCGGCCCAGTAAAAGAAGTTGTAGTCACGAACATAAAATCCCGGCGGCGGCAGCGACGCGCCCTTGATGCCTTCCGAGCCTGGCACATAGTGGGCCGAGGGCTGGGCTTGGACGAGGTTGGGCAGAGCCGCGAGCGACGCTGCCAGCATGAGGAACTGGATTTGGATTTTCATGGTTTATTCTTCTGAGAATTGGATTCGGGTTAAATATCCTGCATCTTGCCACCGAGGTAGGTCTCGTACGCGCTCAAGTCCAGCAGGCCGTGGCCGGAAAGATTGAACAGCAACACACGCTTCTTCCCCGCTTCGCGGGCCTTCACGGCTTCATCCACAACCGCGGCGATCGCGTGCGCGGATTCCGGCGCCGGCACAATGCCCTCCGTCCGCGCGAACAGCGTCCCGGCCTCGAAAACCTTCGTCTGGTGATAAGCCTGGGCTTCCATCAGGCCCAGCTTGAGCGCGTGGCTGACCATCGGCGACATCCCGTGGTAGCGCAGTCCACCCGAGTGGATGGACGGCGGCATGAACTTGTGGCCGAGCGTGTACATCATCAGCAGCGGCGTCGTTTCCGCCGTGTCGCCAAAATCGTAACGCAGATCGCCCTTGGTCAGCGACGGACAGGCGGACGGCTCGACACCGACGATGCGGTATTTCTTTTTCTCCGTGATTTTCTTGTGAATGAATGGGAAGGCGATGCCGGCAAAATTGCTCCCGCCGCCGCAACAGCCGAAAATGACGTCCGGTTCCTCGCCGGCCAGCTCCATCTGCTTGATGCATTCCTGGCCGATGACGGTCTGGTGCAAACAGACGTGATTCAACACGCTGCCGAGCGAGTATTTCGTGTTCGGGTGCGTAACGGTGTCTTCGATGGCCTCGCTGATGGCGATGCCGAGGCTGCCGGGACATTGCGGATCTTCGGCCAGGAGCTTGCGGCCGTATTCCGTCAGGTTGCTCGGACTCGGATGCACTGTGGCACCCCAGGTGTGCATGAGCATACGGCGATAAGGTTTG
>Ga0265338_10004812_pt1 | contig 18049 bp, 16 predicted proteins | sample 42126metaG_FD_193579 | JGI IMG/M metagenome (GOLD analysis project Ga0265338, IMG submission 193579) | Rhizosphere microbial communities from Carex aquatilis grown in University of Washington, Seatle, WA, United States - 4-21-26 metaG | ecosystem: Host-associated > Plants > Roots > Rhizosphere... | reverse complement strand
AGCGGGACCCGGACGCGCCTGCCGGCCCCGCGGTGGACGCGTCGGGAACGCGCCCTGTTAGCGGTGGGCCTCGCCATTTCCGCGGTCGCCGCCGCCTGCTTCGCGACCGGTGCCGGCGACTACACCTACTACCCGCTGGCGGCGAACCCGGTGACGACCGCCGCGGTGGCAGCGTCGGCGGCGATGCTGGTGCTGGGCGCAGCGGCAGCCGGGGTGGTGCGATGGCTGGATTGACGTTCGAGTCGGTTGGCTACCGCTACCCGGGCAGCGGCCGCCCCGCGCTGGACGGCATCGACCTCCACGTCGAGCCCGGTGAGCTGGTGCTGGTCGTCGGAGAGTCCGGCTGCGGCAAGTCGACCCTGCTTCGGGCCGCCACCGGCCTGGTGCCGCACTTCCACGGCGGAGAGCTGTCCGGGCGGGTCACGCTCGACGGCAAGGACACGCGTGACGTGAGGCCCGCCGAGCTGGCGCGGCACGCCGGCCTCGTGTTTCAGGACCCGGAGGCGCAACTCGTCACCGAGCGCGCCCTGTCCGAGCCCGTGTTCGGACTCGAGAACCTCGGATTCCCGCCGCACCTGATCGCCGGGCAGGCACACGAAGCCCTGATGGCAACCGGAGCCTCGCACCTCGCCGGGCGCCGGAACGTCGAGCTGTCCGGAGGCGAGCAGCAGCGGGTCGCCATCGCGGCCGTGCTGGCAATGGGGACGACCACGCTGCTGCTCGATGAACCGACCAGCCAGCTCGACCCGGTGGCCGCCGAGGAGCTGCTGGGCCTGGTCGTACGCCTGAACCACGACCGCGGCATCACCGTCGTGCTGGCCGAGCACCGCACGGCCCGGCTGTTCGCAGAGGCCGACAGCGTGGTGGTCATGGAGGCCAGCCGGATCGCGTTTGCCGGCACCCCGGAGCAGGCCGCGAGGCACCTGGCGACAGCCGCTCCCTGGCTGCTTCCCCCCGTCGCGCAGGCGTTCGTCAGTGCCGGTCGCTCCGAGCTGCCACTGAGCGTGAGGGCGGCCAGAGCGCTCGCAGTGCGGCAAACGCCGTCCGGCGCGGCGCCGGTGCGGCCGGCTTCGCCGCTGGGAGTGACCGGCGTCAGCAAGCAGTTCGGGGCGATCACCGCGCTCCGCGACGCAACGGCCGGCTTCGAGCCGGGGACGGTGACGGCGCTGCTGGGCGAGAACGGGGCCGGGAAGTCGACGCTGGGCCTGATCGCCAGCGGCCTGATGGAGCCCGACCGCGGGCGCGTCAGGGGCGCCGGGAGCGCGGGCTATGTCAGCCAGAACCCGGCGCATTACCTGATCCGCGAACGGGTGGCCGACGAGGTCGCCTACGCCCTCGACCAGCAGAGCGTCCACGGCGCCGAGCGAGACCGCCGAGTCGAGGCCGAGCTGGCGCGGTTCGGCCTGGCAGACCTGGCCGAGCGCCACCCCCGCGACCTCTCCAGCGGCGAGCGCCAGCGGCTGGCGATCGCCTCGGTGACCGTGATGCGGCCCCAGCTCCTGGTGCTCGACGAGCCGACCCGCGGGATGGACGGCCTCCGCAAGCTGGCACTCGGCGAGCTCGCCCGCAGCCTCGCCGCCGAGGGCACTGCGGTGGTGGTGATCACCCACGACGTCGACTTCGCCGCCGAGGCGGCGGAGCTGGTGACGATGATGGGCCACGGCCAGGTGCTGTCCGAGCGTGTCCCCAGGTCGGCGCTGGCCCAGGGCATGTTCTTCGTGTCGCAGCTCGGCCTGGCCTTCGGCTGCAGCACGCTGGCCGAGGCGGCGGACATGCTTCGCGCCACCGCCGGAGCTGTCCATGCCTAGCCTCGTCCTCGCCGCAGCGGTGGTTGCGGTCGTGGTGGCGCTGATCACGATCGAGACGGGACCAGGTCACAGCCGCGAGCTGGCGCTGGTCGCGTCGCTGTCTGCCGCAGCCGCGGCCGGACGGGTGCTGTTCGCGTTCATCCCCAACGTCCAGCCGGTGACGATCGTCGTCGCCGTGACCGGCGCGACGCTGGGGGCACGTGCGGGGCTGGCATGCGGCGGCGCCGCGGCGCTGCTCAGCAACGCCTTCCTCGGCCAGGGCCCGTGGACACCCTGGCAGATGATCGGCTGGGGGCTGGTCGGCGTCACAGCGGCGCCCCTGCGCCACGTACTCCGCAATCGCTACGCCCTGGCGGCCTTCGGCATCGCCTGGGGCTTCCTGTTCGACTGGCTGATGGACGTCTGGGCGTGGAGCTCGCTGGGATCGGGCGCGAACGCCGGCTCGTTCCTCGCCTTCGTCTCCACCGGGCTTCCGTTCGACATCGCGCACGCCACGGGCAACGCGGTTCTCGCCCTGGTCGCCGGCCCGATGCTGATCCGGATGGTCTCCCGGTATGCCCAGCGCCTTCACCCGACGTTCAAACCATTGGAGCAACCATGATCCGACGCGCTCTGGCACTTGCACTGACGACGCTCGTCGTGGTCGTCCCGGCCGCCAACGCCGCGACCGGCGCCGACTACCTGGTCAGCCGTCTGACGACGTCAGGCGGATTCGCCGAGGCCGGGTCCTCCAGCGCCTCCGTGGGACTGACCGAGTGGACGGTGATGGCCCTGGCCGCCGCCGGCCGCAAGCCGGGGCTGATGCATCGCGCCGGCGGCCGCACGCCGGTCGGCTACCTCGCGGCCAACGTCAAGAGCTTCACCGACGCGCCGACGATCGAGAAGGCGATCCTTGCGCTGGTCGCCATGGGCCGCTCGCCCGACTCGTTCGCCGGACACAACCTGGTCACGATGCTGCGGAGCAAGGTGGATTCGGCGAACGGCCGGATCGGCGCGTACTCCAACAGCACGTACTGGGGTGTGCTGGCGTTCCGGGCCGCCAACACCACTGCGCCGGCAAAGGCCTACACCTACATCCGCAACCAGCAGCTCTCCAACGGAGGCTTCGGCTGGGCGCCGGGCACCGGGGCGGACTCCAACGACACAGCAGCTGCCATGATGGCGCTGCGATCGATCTCGATCCCCTGTAGCTGGGCGATCTACAAGGGAGGCCTCCGGTACGTTGCCTCAGTGCACAACAGCGACAACGGGTACTCGCTGACGATCGACGGCGCCTCGGACAGCCAGTCGACCGCGTGGGTTGTGCAGGCCCGGAACGCCTGCTCGCTGAAGAACACTGCCGCGCTGGGCTACCTCCATGCGCGGCAGCTGCCCAGCGGCGCGTACAACTATCAGAAGGGGCGAACCGTGACGCCGGCGTGGGTCACCGCCCAGGTGCTACCCGCCGTGAACGGGCGCCACTACCCGATTCGCCCGTAGCAGCCCGAGGCAGACCAGCAGCGCGGCGAGCTCGAGCCCGGCGCCGATCAACAACGCCTCGGAGATCGGCAGGCTGGTGACGAGGAAGGCAACGGTGACCAGTCCGAGGCCGTGGGTGGCGCGGTGCACGGTGAAGAACACGGCCATGGCCCGACCCAGCCGGCCAGACGGGATCTGCTCCTGCATCGCAGAGACCAGCAGGATCCTGGCCACGGCCTCTGCGGCTCCCGCCGCAGCCGCTCCGACGATCAGCGGGACAAGGTTTCCGGCAGTGGCGAACACGACGAAGCACACGCTGTAGCCGACCCAGGCAACGACCGACACTTCCGCCTTTCGCTGGACGTGCACCCGACTCAGCACGACGGCGGCGGCAATCGCGCCGGCTCCAAATCCCAGCATGACGAGGCCGAAGGAGCCCGGGCCGTCGTTCAGCCGCGCACTGACCAGCGAGGGCGCCGCCGGGATGAACATGCCGGCCCCGATCGTGATCCCCAGCCCGAACATGAGCGTGGCGATGCCGAGCGCGGGCCGGGAGACCAGCTCGCGGACCCCACCCGTCAGCTCGGCGAGCGGCGCCTCGTGCTCGCTGCGCTGCGCCACCGACCGCGTGGCGACCAGCGAGAGCAGGCCCGCGGACGCTGCGAATGACAGCATGTCGAGGGTGAAGAAGTGCACCAGCGGCAGCACCGCCAGCAGGATGCCGGCGGCGCCCATGCCCAGGGCGGAAAGCGCGTCGGAGGTCGCCTGAAACAGCGCGTTGGTCCGCTGAAGCATCGGAGCCTCGACCAGATCGGGCAGAATCGCACCCGCAGCCGGCTCGAAGAAGGCATCGCCGATGCGGATCAGGAACATGGTCAGGGCCAGGGCGAACACGGTCGGCTGGCCTGCCGCGGCCACCGAAACCAGCAGCACGAGCACCGCGGCGCGGAACAGGTCAGCGCTGATCATCAGCCTGCGCCGCTCGACACGGTCGGCGACCACGCCCGCCAGCAGCCCCACGACCACGCTGGGGATGCTGTCTGCCAGCCGGACGATCACCACCCCGGTGGCGCCGCCGACGTCGTAGGCCAGCCACATGAAGGCCAGAAACGACAGCGCGTCGCCCGACCACGAAACGACCGCCGCCAGCCACACCAAGCGCAGGTCGCGGAGTGCGAGCAGCCTCATCCCAGGAGCCAGAATGCCACGGCAACGATGAAGTACACCGTGAGGAGCTGCAGTCCCTCCAGCCAGTTGGTCTCGCCGTTGCGGGCAACGACCATGCCGAGAATGGCGGCAGCACCCAGGGCGCCCAGCTCGAGCGCCGGAAACGCCAGCGTCATGTCATTGCCGATCAGCGCACTGGCGAGCACGGCCACCGAGCTGGCCAGCAGCGCGATCTGGATCGCGGAGCCCAGCGCGATGCCCATCGCAAAGTCGAGGCTGCCCCGCCAGGCGAGCCGGACGGCCGAGAAGTGCTCTGCGACGTTGCCCACCAGCGGCACCACGATCAGGCCGATGAAGGGCCGCGGCACCCCCCACGCCCGGACGGTCGGCTCGATCGACTTCACCAGCACCTCCGACACGACCCCGGTGCCGATGGCCGTCACTCCCAGCAGCACCAGCGCCTGGGTGCGCGACCAGTGCGAGGCCCCGCCGACGCTGCGGAAGTTCACACCCGGCATCGTGAAGGTGCCGTAGACGTAGGCGACATAGGCAACGAACAGCGCCACCGCGGTCCAGCGGGACATCAGCGCCGCGTCGGTCGCGCTGTGGTGGACGGTGATGAACAGCGTCGGCAGGCCCAGCCCGGCGACGGCGAAGACCAGCATCGAGGAGTTCATCGCCGCCAGCCGCTGGTTGAACGTCTGTATCCCGTGCCGCCAGCCACCGATGATCAGCGACAGCCCGAGGATCAGCAGAACGTTCCCGATCACCGAACCGATGATCGAGGCTCGGGCGATGTCGAGGAGGCCGCTGTTGATCGCGAGCACGAGGATCACGACCTCGGGCAGGTTCCCGAAGCTGGCGTTGAGCAGGGCGGACACGCGCGCGCCGGAGGTCTCGCCGGCGTGCTCGGTCGCCTCTCCCAGGAGCCATGCCAGGCCTGCGACCGCGACGGCGGCAACGACGAACACGAACTGCCCCGCGACGTTCACCTGCTCGAGCACCAGCGCCAACACCGAGACGGTGAACACCGCCACGAACCCCAAGCGCTCTTGCCGGGTCACGGGCGGGCGGCGAAGACGTGGCCGGGGGAGGCGCTCGACAACCACTGGCCGGTGGTGCCGCCCTTGTAGATCCACCGCACGACGTAGTTACCCGTTCGGGGGAACTTGACGAACCGGTGGTAGAGACCTGTCGACGTCACGCCGGTCGAGCCGATCTGCGTCCACCTGCTGCCGGCCGCCGGCCGGTACTCCGCCACCACAGGGCGGCCGGCAAGCTGCCGCATGGTGTGCCCGCGAAGGTCGAACACCTTCCCCACCTGGGCCTGATACACACCGTGCTGCAGTGGAAGTGACGAACCCAGTGCAAGGGGCGGGATGACGTAGACCATGTACCCGCTCCTGACCGCAGGCGCCTGGGTCTGGCTACCAAGGTAGGCGACGTGCCAGTGTGCCCTGCGGTCGATGGCCGTCGAGAGCTTGACGAGCCAGTGGCCGTTCGCGTCAGTGAAGCGCGTCCACTCGCGGATCCCCGTCTGGTCCTCCAGCTGCAGGAAGACGCGGGCGCCGACGATGGGGTTGCGACCCGAATCCTTGAGCACGCCCCCGAACGTTACGGACTGCCCAAAGCGGATCGTCCGGTTCCTGGTCGGAGACACCGCCAGCGTGGTCGGGTCGGCCGACAGGGCCGCAGGCGTGAACGCCGCGAGGGCAGTCCCGAGCCCCATCGCGTCAGGCGATCCGACGCCGGTGGCCATGTCGTAGCCCGAGGTGGCCGGGTACTGCGCTTTGCCGCCCACGTTGTTGTTGCCCAACGTGACATCGTGGAACGCTCCCGGCACGGTCCGGAACGTGTTGTAGAGGAACGGGTTCGCGTACCCCATGCGCTGCCCTCCGTGGGCCAGCGAGTACTCGTTGGCGTCGGCGGCAATGCCCGCCATCAGCGGCGCAGCGCCGCTGGTGCCGCCGATCGTCTGCCAGCCCGCGCCGCCGCAGGGGCCAGAGGTGCAGTACACGATGTAGCCCTTGCTCCCGGTCGCGGCGTCGAGAGCGACGTCCGGCACCTCACGGCAGATGCCCGGCGACGCCTGGCACGGCCCGCCGCTCGAATAAGAGCTGTGAACTCCCGGGCCGCTCTGCCACGAGGGCGCCGCCCAGAACCGCGAGACACCTCCGCCGCCGGCGTTCGATCCCTCGTTCCAGGTGACCTCGTGCTGGGGCCCGCTGGAGGGGGTTCTGTTCAAGGCTGTGCCGCCGACCCCGGTGGCCCACGGCTCGGAGGCTGGATCGTCGACCGAGAGCATCGGGAACCCGAAGCAGTCGTACGACCCGTCGTCGCCGGAAGCCGCGAACACGGAGATCCCGGCAACCGCCGCCAGCTGGAGCGCATGAGCGTTCGCCTCGACACCTGCCGGCGACATCGCCGCCTCGCACAGCCCCCAGCTGTCCGATATGACGTGGACATGCGTGGTCGCCTGCCCGGCAACGATGGCGTTGACGACCTGGGCAATGCTGCCGTTCGTCGGCGCCACATAGACGTATGCACGATCGAGGCCGGGAGCGGCCCCGACCACCTCCTCGACGTCCAGGGTCACCTCGTCGGCGCCGGATACCGTGCTCGTCCCTCCGGCCACGCGGACGGTGGTGAGGGGAACTTCGGTTCCGATGCAGCTCTGGAACACGCTGACGTCGGACGGGTGGTAGTTCGAAAACTCGATCAGCGCCACGGCCTCGCCCGAGCCGTCGGCGCCGGCCGACTCGAGGGCGCCGTGGTTGTATGCGATGGCGCCACCGAGGTCACCGGGCAGGTAGCCGCCGTGGACCGTCTGGAACGTGTGCGCCGCAGTGCAGGGCGAACCGAGAGCCGCCGCCTGCCGGCCCGCGGTCAGCGGCTGGAGGGACTGGGACGTGTCCAGCCCCTGGACGTCGGCCACGAGCGGCGCGATCGCCGCGGGCACCGACACCCGTCCGGCTGGTGCCTGGAAGGTCTCGCCGTTGGACGCGCGGTAGACCCCGAGCGACACGCTGAACGTGGACTCGGCCGCGGCGGTGCGGCCGATGTAGGACGCGGACAGCCCGTGAACGCCCGCCGGCCTCAGACCCTGGGCCCGCATGGTCCGGTCGACAAGCGCCAGCTGAGCGGCGGTCGGGTAGAACAGCGAGGCGATGCGCGAGGGCGACAGCGGCGGGCGGCCGCCCGATCTCGCCGCCAGCCGCTGGAGCAGGGCGGGGTGCCGGGGTCGCAGCAGCAGCGTCACCTGGAGGGGGCGCGAAGAGGGCACCGAGGCGATGCGCGCAGCACCGGCAAGGGCCGGAGGCATGGTTCCTGCGACCACTGACCGGGGTGTGGCGGCGTGCGCGTCCGCTCCGCCAATCGTCCCCAGTATGGCCGCGACGGATGCGATCAACAGCGCACGCACGGTACCGGCACGGTATCGCGTGACGCGGTTGTCTCCTGTCACTCCACGAACGCGCCCATGCGCTCGAACTTCTGCCGCCGCAGCCGCCGGCGCTCCGCAGACGGCAGCGAGTTCAGGAACTCGAGCTCGACGGCGATCGCATCACCGAGCAGCTCAGCCGCCCGGGCGGCATCCCGGTGGGCCCCGCCTGACGGCTCCGGGACGATCACGTCGACCACGCCCAGAACCAGGCAGCTGTCCGCGGTCGGCCGCAGTGCGGCAGCAGCGCGCCGGGCCTCGCCGGCATCCTTCCAGAGGATCGCCGCACATCCCTCGGGCGAGATCACGGTATACGTCGTGTTCTGCTGCATCAGCACCCGGTCGGCCACGCCGATGGCAAGCGCGCCGCCCGAGCTGCCCTCGCCGATCACGCAGGCGACGACGGGCACGTCGAGCCCCATCAGCAGCAGCTGCGAGCGGGCGATCGCGCCGGACTGGCCGCGCTGTTCCGCGCCGACCCCGGGATAGGCGCCCGGCGTGTCGATCAGCGTCACGACCGGGAACGAGAGCCGGTCCGCCAGCTCGAACACCCGCATCGCCTTGCGGTAGCCCTCCGGGCGCGGCATCCCGAAGTTGCGGTACGTCCGCTCCTTGAGGTCGCGACCCTTCTGGTGCCCGACGAACGCGACCGACTTGCCGCGGAACGAGCCGATGCCGGCGACGATCGCCGGGTCGTCCCCCTCCGCCCTGTCGCCGTGGAGCTCCACGAAGTCGTCGCAGATGCGGCTGAGGTAGTCGAGCGTGTACGGCCGGTCCTGGTGACGGGCCAGCTCGACTGCATGCCACGCGTCCCCGTCGGCGCCGCGGCGCCGCAGGAAGCGGAACCGGCGGTCAGGCGCCGTCACGTTCGGGGATCAGGTCGCCAAGCCGGCGGCGGGCGCCGCCGAGCAGGCGGCCAACCGCGCGCTGGGCGCCGAGGTCGGGGATCAGGGTCTGGCGCCGGTAGGGCGTGCCGCCAGCCAGCAGGGCGGCGACGCGCGCAACCGTGTCGCGGAGCTCGGGCCGGGGGACGATCATGTCGACGTGGCCGTGCTGGTAGTTCGACTCGGCCAGGCCGAAGTCGTCGGGCACGTTCTCGCGGGTGGTCTGCTTCACGACCCGCGGCCCCGAGAACGAGAGCAGGGCGCCGGGCTCGGCGATGATCACGTCGCCGAGTGCGGCGAAGCTGGCGGCGACGCCGCCAGTCGTGGGATGGGCAAGCACGGAGACGTACGGCCTCCCCGCCTCTCGCAGCTCGTCGACCGCGGCCACGGTCTTCGCCATCTGCATCAGCGCCAGCACGCCCTCCTGCATCCGGGCTCCGCCGGAGGAGGCAACCGAGACCAGCGGCATCCGGCGCTCGATCGCAAGCTCCGCACCGCGCACGAACTTCTCGCCCACCACCGATCCCATGCTGCCGCCGAGGAAGCTGAAATCCATCACCGCCAGCGCGACCGGAAGACCCCCGATCGCCGCCTCGCCGACCAGCATCGCGTCGCTCAGGCCGGTCGCCGCTGTCGCAGCGGCGAGCCGCTCCGGATAGGGCTTGGTGTCGACGAACTCAAGCGGGTCGGCCGACCGCAGGTCGCGGGCTATCTCCGTCCAGCTACCCTCGTCGACCAGCTGGATCACGCGTTCGCGCGAGGCGACCGGGAAGTGGTACCCGCAGTGCCCGCATACCCGGAGGTTCGCAACCATCTCCTCCTCGCGGTAGTGCGAGGAGCAGACGGGGCAGGTGTTGCGGGCGCGCACGGCCGCGGTCTCGCCGCCGCCCTGGTCGTCACCCACCACGCTGATGTCGACGCTGATGTTGTCTGCCACTGACCCTCTTTCAGGTGGGACGCCCGTCCCGTAACCGCGGTTGCGGTCGCGGGTTACGCGGCGTCCCACCGCCGCAGCACCAGCGCGGCGTTGTGCCCACCGAACCCGAACGAGTTGGAGAGCGCGATCTCGACGTCCGCCTCGCGGCCGGTGTTCGGCACGTAGTCGAGGTCGCAGGTTGGGTCGGGATCGGTCTGGTTGATCGTCGGCGGCACATAGGAGTCGCGGATGGCGAGTACGCAGAAGATGGTCTCCAGCGCGCCCGCCGCGCCGAGCAGGTGACCCGTGCTGCTCTTCGTCGAGCTGATCGGAATCTGCCTGGCCCGCTCCTCGCCGAGTGCGAGCTTGAGCGCCTTCGTCTCGGCGGTGTCTCCCACCGGCGTCGAGGTCGCGTGCGCGTTGACGTACCCGATCTGGCCGGCGTCTATGCCCGCGTCGGCAATGGCGTTTTGCATCGCGCGGGCGGGATTCCCGCCCGTCGGGTCGGGCTCGGTCAGGTGGTGGGCGTCGGACGACATGCCGTACCCGAGCACCTCGGCGTAGATGTGCGCACCGCGCGATTGGGCGCGGCCCAGTTCCTCGAGCACCAGTACCGCCCCACCCTCGGCCAGGATGAACCCGTCGCGCTGGGCGTCGAACGGGCGGCTGGCGCCCTCGGGATCCTCGTTGCGGCGCGAGAGCGCCCGCATCGTCCCGAACCCTCCCAGGCCGAGCGGGGTGACCGGAGCCTCGACGCCGCCGGCCAGCATGGCGTCGGCCATGCCCGCGCGGATGAACAGGATCGCGCTGCCGATCGACATCGCCGAGGCGGCGCACGCCGTGCACTCCGTGGTCAGCGGGCCCCGGGTGCCGTAGCGCATCGAGATCTCCGCAGCGCCCATGTTGGGGATCAGCGCCGTCACCCAGAACGGGTTGAGGCGGTCGGGCCCGGCCTCGAACAGCTTCTTGTGGGCGATCTCCTGCGTCTTCAACCCGCCGATGCCGGTGCCCACAGAGCACCCGATCCGCTCTGCGTCGGCGGCGATGTCGATGCCGGAGTTCTCGATCGCCATGGCCGCCGCGGCGAGACCGAAGTGCACGAAGCGGTCGGTGCGGCGGGCGGTCCGGTGGTCGATGTATTCGAGCGGGTCGAACTCCTTCACCTGGGCAGCAATGCGGACGATCCCGTCGAACCCGTCGACGGTCGAGATCCCCGACCGTCCAGCCTTCACGCTCGCCCACGTCTCTTCGACGTTCATCCCGCACGGGGTGACCGCTCCGATGCCCGTGATCACGATCCGGCGCCGACCGTCCTGACTCATATGCCCAACCCTCCGTCCACCGCTAGCACGTCCCCGGTGATGAACGAGGCCGCATCTGAGACCAGGAAGCGTATCGCCCGGGCAACGTCGGCCGGGTCGCCCAGCCGCCCCAGCGGAGTCCCCGCCAGGATCGCGTCGCGCGCGCCGTCCGGCAGACCCGCCGTGATCTCGGTGGTGATGTAGCCGGGTGCGATCGCGTTGACGCGAATCCCGCGACTGCCGAGCTCCTTGGCCAGCGACTTGGTCAGGCCGATCAGGCCAGCCTTGGACGCTGCGTAGTTGGTCTGGCCCGCATTGCCGTGAACGCCGACCACCGAGCTGACGTTCACGATCGATCCGCTGCGCCGTTTCAGCATCGGCCGCGCGACGGCCTGACAGGTGAAGAACGCCCCTGCCAGGTTGGTGTCGATCACCTGCTGCCAGTCCTCGACGGAGAGCTTCATGATCAGGTTGTCGCGCGTGATGCCGGCATTGTTGATGAGGATGGCGATCGGCCCGACCGACTCCTCGACCCCTCCCACCAGCGCTCGCGCACCGTCGCTCCCGGAGACGTCGCCGGCCACCGCGTGGGCCGTGCCCCCGGCGGCCGAGATCTCGGCGCAGACGCGCTCGGCGGCCTCAGCGTTGCGCACGTAGTTGACCGCCACGGTGGCGCCGGCCGCCGCCAGCTCGGTGCAGATAGCCGCTCCGATGCCGCGCGAGCCCCCGGTGACGAGGGCGATCCTGCCGTCGAGCTCACCCACGGGCGAGGCTCCCCTCGGCCGCCGTCAGGTCGTCGGGCGAGGAGATCGCGATCGCGGTCACCGAGTCGTCGATGCGCCGCACCAGCCCCGCCAGCACCGATCCCGAGCCGAGCTCGACGAACGTACGCACGCCGTCGGCAACCAGCCCCTGGATGGCCTGGGTGAACCGCACCGGCGCGGTCAGCTGATCGACCAGCAGCCCCGGCACACGGTCGACGGTCTCGAGCTTGCTCGACACCGTGCTCATGAACCTCGTCCCCAGCTCGCGGAAGCTGACCGCCCGTAGGGCCGGCTCGAGGCGGTGGGCGGCATCGGCGACGAGCGGGCTGTGGAAGGCTCCTGACACCCGTAGGCGGATCACCTTCGCCCCCAGCTCCCTCGCCTGCTCGGAGACGGCCGACACCCCGGACTCACGCCCGGAGATCACGAGCTGTCCTGGGCAGTTGTAGTTGGCGGGCCAGACATCCTGCGCCTCGGCGCACAGGCGCTCGATCTCGGCATCGGGCAGCCCCAGTACGGCCGCCATCACGCCCTCGGCGCGCGACTCGGCCATCGCCAGGCCCCGCTCGCGGACGAGGTGGATGACGTCGCTGACGCCGACGCTGTCAGCCGCAGCGATCGCCGCGTACTCGCCGACGCTGTGGCCCACGACCACGTCGGGCGCCAGGCCCAGCCGCGACTCCACGGCCCGCAGCGCGGCGAGCGACGTCGCAACCAGCGCAGGCTGGGTGTTCTGGGTCTCGGACAGCTCTTCGAGCGGCCCAGCGAAGCACATCCTGGCGAGGTCGTACCCGAGGCGCTCCGACGACTCCTCGTAGATCGCGGCAGACTCGGGGAAGGCCTGCGCCAGCGCCTGCCCCATGCCCACGCGCTGGCTGCCCTGCCCGGGGAAGCAGAACGCGACCTTGCTCATGACTTCTCCTTTGTCCATTCCATCACGCACGAGCCCCACGCCAGCCCACCGCCGAACCCGACCATCAGCACGACGTCACCGGCGGCGATGCGCCCTGCACGGTAGGCCTCGTCGAGACAGACCGGGATTGATGCCGCCGACGTGTTGCCGTAGCGGTCGACGTTGGCGAATACCCGCTCGTCCGGGATGCCAAGCCTCCGCGAGGCGTGGTCGATGATCCGCCGATTGGCCTGGTGAGGAACGAACACGTCGATCTCGTCGACCCGCAGGCCCGCCGCATCAAGGCACCGCTCGGCGGACTCCACGCACACGCGGGTCGCGAACTTGTACACCTCCGGGCCGTTCATCTGGACGTAGGGCGACTCGGCCGGCTCGGCTGCGTGGCCGGCTGCGGCGACCGAGAGCAGCGCCGCGCCCCGACCGTCCGAACCGACGTCGAACCCCCGCAGGCCGGAGCCGCCCCGCTGCAGGATGACCGCCCCGGCCCCGTCGCCGAACAGCACGCAGGTCGAGCGGTCGCTCCAGTCCAGCAGGCGGGAGAACACCTCCGTACCGACCACCAGCACGGTGTCAGCCAGGCCGGAGCCGATCTGTGCGTACCCCTGCGCCAGCGCGTAGATGAACCCTGTGCAGGCGGCGGACAGGTCGAATCCGGCTGCGCACCCGGCGCCGATCCGCTCGCCGATCAGCGACGCGGTGGCGGGGAAGTAGTAGTCCGGGCTGGCCGTGGCGCAGACGATCGAGTCGATGTCGGACGCCTCCAGGCCCGCACTCTCGACTGCACGCTTTGCGGCGGCCGTGCCCAGGCTGGCCGACGACTCGGCCGGGCCGGCGATCCTCCGCTCGCGGATGCCGGTGCGCTGGGCGATCCACTCGTCGCTGGTCTCGACCAGGGTTGCGATCTCGTCGTTGGTCATCACGCGATCGGGCGCGTATGACCCGATCCCCAGCACGGAAACCGGCGTCGTGCAGGGGCCGATCACGCGTCCAGCTCCGTCAGGGCGAACGTCAGCTTCGCGCGGCAGGCGAGCTCGCCCGCGACGCTGGCCTCCGCCTCCGCCTTGCCGACCGGGGCGCGCAGGCGGGTGATCGAGCAGCGCAGGTCGAGCGTGTCGCCGGGAACCACGATCCGCTTGAACCGGGCCTCCTCGATGCCTGCGAACAACGCCAGCTTGCCGGCGAAGTCCGGGTGCGCAAGCCCGCACACCGCGCCCACCTGAGCCAGCGCCTCGACCTGCAGGACGCCGGGCATGATCGGCCGGCCGGGAAAGTGCCCGCGCAGGTACCAGGCATCTGCCGGCACCGTGTAACGGCCCGCTGCGTGCTCGCCCGCCTCGAGCTCAAGGATCTCGTCGATCAGGAGAAACGGGTCGCGGTGGGGAATGATCGCCTCGATCCCGCTGCGGTCGAGTGGGAGGCAGCGGCGGTCGGTCACGCGGTGACCGCCTCGCCGACCGCCGACATCGCCCGGCGCATCCGGGCCCGGCCGCGGTGAGCGTGGCACTTGACCGTTCCCACCGGCATGTCCAGCACGTCCGCGATCTCCTGGTAGGACAGGCTGAGGACATCCTTCATCACCATCACGTGCCGCTGCTCGATTGACAGGCCGGCGAGCTGCGCGGCCAGCTGGCGGCGCTGCTCACGCTGCAGCGCCAGGTCGATCGGCTCGCCGTCCGCGGGGACGTCGGCCATCGCCTCTAGCGGCAGGTGAGCCCGGCGCCGCTGACGCTCGCCGAGGTCGCGACAGGTGTTGGACACCAGGCTGTAGAGCCAGGTGGCGAACCGGGCCTCTCCCCGGAACTGGCCGATGCGGGTGCAGAGCTTGGCAAGCGATTCCTGGGTGGCGTCCTCGGCGTCCTGGGGGTTGGGAAGCAGGTACCCGGCGAGCCGCCGCACCGAGGGTGCGTGCCGTTCGACCAGCGACTCCAGCGCCCGCCGGTCGCCGTCCCTGGCACGGACGGCGAGCACGACATCCGAGAGGCTTGCATAGACGATCTCGTCGCGTACCCGATCTCGCAGCGTCAGACGGGCTTCCGCACGTTTGGGTTGCGGGAACATCCGGCGGCTATTCTAGGGAATGGATCCAGCAACCGTGGAATCGCTGCTGCGGGGCCGCTTCGGGCGGCCCTACATCTTCCAGGAGCAGTGCCCGACCACGCAGGAGCTGGTGAGGGGCCTGCCCGAGGGCGCGGTCGCTGCCTGCGACGAGCAGACCGCCGGCCGGGGACGCCGTGGACGCAGCTGGCTGGCTCCGCCGGAGACATCGGTGTTGTTCTCGCTCTCGCTGTGGCCCCAGATCGCACCCGACCGCCTGGCGGCGTTCTCGCTGGTGGCCGCCGAGGCGGTGTGCGCCGCCTGCGGCCCCGACGTCGCGGTGCGCTGGCCGAACGACGTGATGGCTGCCGGGCGCAAGCTGGCAGGCGTGCTGTGCGAGCTGCGCGACGGCCAGCTCGTCGTCGGAGTCGGCATCAACGCCAACGTGGCCGAGACACAGCTACCGGCGGAGGCCCGGGTGCCGGCGACCTCGCTGCAGCTGCTCCGCGGCGCTCCGGTCGACCGTGCATCGGTGCTCGCAGACGTGTTGTGGGAGCTGGAGGCGCGCTATGACCGCTACCTCGAGCACGGGTTCGAGGGCCTCCAGCGCGACGAGTTGCGCGGCCGTGCCGTGCAGCTGGCGGGCGGGCGCTCGGGACCGGCTGAGGGGGTCGACGACCTGGGCCGGCTGATCGTCGGCGGTGTCGCCCACAGCTCGGCCGAGGTCGAGCGCGTGGACGTGTAGCGCGCTCTAGTCAACCATGAGCGTGTGCGCCTCGTCGACCCGGGTCGGAGTCTGGAACACGTACCGGGCGCGCATCTCGACCACCCCGCTCGATGCATCCCAGCTGCCCTTGCTGGGCACGTCGAGAGCGCGCTCCGCCACGCACGGGTGACCGGCCGCGACCGAGCACGTCCCCACCGTCGCCCAGGCGTTCGCCGTGTAGTTCCAGACCTGAACGACCGCGTCGCTGACAGCAGTGGTGGGGGTGAAGCGAACGCCCACCTCCCTGGCTGCGGCCAGCTGGGGTTCGGTGATCCGGACGGCGTTCGTGGTCGCCAGCACGGCCGGCGCGCCTGCCACGTCGAGCGTATCCCCGTCGATCTTCAGCAGGCTCTCCAGGTTGCCGCCCGTGGTGGTTCCGGAGTAGGCAACCGGGGCGCCGCCGGCAACCCACGCGGCCAGGGAGCCGAGCGACATGCTCACTCCCCGCGCCCCCGGGGCGGTGAGTGTCCAGTGGTAGGCACCTGGGGGAAGGTTCGCGGCCTGCCCCGACCACGTCCAGGCCACAGTGGCGCCGTACCCGCGCCGGGTTCCGGCCGTCTCCCCCAGCGGTCCCTTCACCTGGAGCTGCCAGGTGGTCGCATGGCTGAAGGCCGCATGGAAGGTGATCGGATCGGCGGTTCCCGGCCCCGTGCCGCGGATGGGGGCATTGATCATCGGGTGGTAGATCTTCGGCAGGCCGATCGAAGCCGCAGCGCGGGCGATCGCCGGAAGCAGCGGATACAACGCGTTGCCCGGACAGGCAGTCGGGTAGCCGTCGCGGTGTCCGGAGACGTTTCGCAGCCGCAGCTTGTGCCCCGCCGCATATTCCGGGTTGTTGCCCGACGAGGTCATCAGCGAGGTGCTCAGCGGGTTGACATGGGCGACGTCGAGCCGCCAGGCGATCAGCCGCTCCAGCGACCAGAGGGCGGACGAGGTAGGGCGCACCGTGTTGAACGTGCCAATCATGGCGATGCCGGCGGTCTCCCAGTTGAACCCGCCGGTCTGTGCGCCCACGACCGGCCTCGTCATACCGCCGTAGCGGCCCTCGAAGATCCGGCCGCAGCGATCGATCAGGAAGTTGTAGCCAATGTCGTTCCAGCCCAGGCTGAGTACGTGGTAGGCGTAGATCCCGCGCACGATCTGGGCCGAGCTGGAGCACGAGTAGGAGTTGGTCGTGTCCGTGTGGTGGACGAAGACCATCTTCAACGCCGGCGCGACTTCGGGCGGCGCCCGGCGCAGCGACTCGTTCGCGCCCCAGCCGGCGCGGGTGATGATCGGCGGCATCCCGGCGGTATGGGCCACCATTCCGGCCTGTTTGGGCATCCGCATCGGCGGCACTGCGATGAAGGTCACCGCCAGGTCTCGAACCGGCCCGGGTCCCGTGCGGCGGATCTGCACGGCCCGCGCGGTGGCGGTCCAGGCGGGCTCCTCGCTGTCCACCACCGCCCACGCGCTCCACGAGCCTCGATCGCGGCGCGACCGGAGCTGCAGGCCGCCGCCGCCACGCCAGCGAAGGCCGACCATCCGGAACACGAACGGCGCCCGGAGCCTGGTCATGGAGCTCGGCGCCGCGACACGAACGGTCGTCAGCCGCATTCCGTCTCCGGCCGCCGATGCCGTGGGAGTGGCGGCCGAGCAGCACAGCGCTGCACTGAGCGCAACGATCGCCAGGGTTGCGGATCGGGGGGGTGGACGCATCGGGTACGGTGGAACGTGCCGGGGCCACCCTAGCCCAGCGAGGCGGCCTCCACCCCGATCTTTTCGAGGTGCTTACAGATCGACCTGCGATACAACCCTCTGACGCAGATACCGGTCGTGATCGCCGCCGGCAGGGCGACCCGTCCGGGCGCGAGACGGGGCGTCGAGCTCGCGCCGTCAGACCCGTCGACATGTCCTTTCGACGAGGGCCACGAGGATCGCACTCCGCCGGAGGTCGACGACGTCGGCCGACCGCAGGGTGGGCTGCCCGACACCCCCGGATGGACGGTCCGCGTGGTGCCCAACAAGTACCCGGCGTTCCCGGGCCAGGAGGTCGCGGTGCACGGACCCGCTCACGCCACCAGGTTCGCGCATACGGCGCCGGGAGTCGCCGAGGCGATGGCCACCGCCTGGTTTCGCCGTCGCGATCACCACCTGGCAGCCGGTGCCGGCTACGTGCTGTGCTCGATCAACGAGGGGATCGAGGCGGGCGCCTCGCTCGAACACTCCCATTCCCAGATCCTGCCCCTGGCCGAGGTGCCGCCTGTGCCCGCGGCCGAGGCTGCGGCGTTCGCGGCCGCCGCCGACTGTCCACTGTGCCAGCTCCTGGCCGCCACCCGGCCCGTCGTGGTGGCCCGTGGTCTGGCGGCTGTCTGCCCGCCCTGGAGCCGGATGCCCTACGAGACCTGGATCGTGCCGACCAGGCACGCCACCCGGCCGGCCGACGCCGAGGCGCTGGGCGCGTCGATCCGCGACGCTGCCACACGGCTGGGAGGGGTGCTCGGCGATCGCCTGGCGTGGAACGCCCTACTGCACGACGGGCCCCCGGCGGACACCACGTTCCACTGGCACGTCGAGCTGCTGCCCCGGCTGACGGTGGCCGCGGCCGTGGAGCTCGGCG
>Ga0265338_10004811_pt1 | contig 18050 bp, 15 predicted proteins | sample 42126metaG_FD_193579 | JGI IMG/M metagenome (GOLD analysis project Ga0265338, IMG submission 193579) | Rhizosphere microbial communities from Carex aquatilis grown in University of Washington, Seatle, WA, United States - 4-21-26 metaG | ecosystem: Host-associated > Plants > Roots > Rhizosphere... | reverse complement strand
TTGAATTCCGCTGCCCCCGGGAACCATCGTTGGGACCAGCCCGTATTTCTTTAGCATGGGAAAATCGTTGGGGCCGACCAGGTCGATGCCATACACGCCGAGACGGGCTGCTTCACGGAATTTGCCTTCCATGTCGAGCTTGGCGCCGCCGAAAACACCGGGACAGACTCCTTGCTTGAGGCGGCCCTTTCGTGGCTCCGCAAAAGCGCGGGGCGCACTGCCACTCACGATTGAAAATGCGGTCAGGCTTCCAAGTGTAGCTAGGAATCCCCGGCGTCGAAGAGGAAGAGAGAATCTGAGTTTCATGAGGCGAGAATAGGATCCCAGCCACGGAAGACAAGAGCGGATGCAGCAGGCGGAGATGGCGCCACTTGCGCTGTCCCACGTCGCGTTCGGCGGGCTGATGCAGGATCGTAGCGGCGCGCGTCTCGCGTGCCGTGGAGGGCTGGCTTGCCGGCCGTGGCGTGTCCGCGAAGGCTGGCGTCTCGCCGCCCGGAAGAGGCCCGAACCCCCTACGCCGTCGCCACCAGGTGGTGTGGTAGCATCCAGACGCAGTCAGCTCACCGCAGCTCGCTTAAGCGCGCAATTTATCGCTGTCCATTCCCGAGCTTCCATGGTTGATTAGCCGGACCATGAGAGCACTGGTCCTTAAAGAGTATAAAAAGTTCAGTTTCGAGGAAGTGCCCCCTCCTGAGTTGCAGCCAGGACAGGTACTGGTCGCGGTCAAAGCATGCGGGATTTGCGGCAGCGATGTGCATGGTATGGACGGCAGCACGGGCCGGCGGCGCCCGCCAATTATCATGGGGCACGAGGCATCCGGCGTAATCGAAGCCACCGGGAACGGTGTGACCGACTGGGCGCCCGGAGATCGTGTTACCTTCGATTCAACCATCTACTGCGGGGAGTGCGCCTATTGCCGGGAGGGAATGATCAACTTGTGCGACCGGCGTCGCGTTTTGGGCGTTTCCTGTGAGGATTACCGCCAAAATGGAGCTTTCGCGGAATTCGTGGCCGTCCCACCGCGCATTCTGTATCGCATGCCGGAAGGGTTGCCATTCGAGCATGCGGCCATGGTCGAGCCTTTCAGCATCGCCCTGCACGCGGTGCGCCGTTCGCCGCCGGCCTTGAACGACACGGTGGTAGTGGTGGGGGCGGGCATGATCGGGCTGGCTTTGGTCCAGGCGTTGAGCCGCACCGGTTGTGGACAGCTTCTTGTGTTGGATGTCGCGGACGACCGACTGGAGCTAGCCGCAAGTTGCGGAGCGACCGAGACAATCAACTCCGGCAAGCAAGATGCCTTGGGCGCCATCAACAGCCTTACAAACGGGCGCGGCGCTGATGTGTCGTTCGAAGCGGTCGGGCTAACGGCCACAGTAGACCTCGCGCTGCGGTGTCTGCGCAAGGGGGGTGCTGCGACGCTCGTGGGAAACGTCGCGCCCAAAATCGAGTTCCCACTCCAGGTTGCCGTGACCCGCGAATTGACCGTTTATGGCTCCTGCGCTTCGCGCGGCGAATATCCAGCCTGCCTCGACATGCTCGCGCGCGGAACGTTGAAGGCGGAGCCGCTTATCAGCGCCACCGCACCGCTCGCAGAGGGAGCAGCGTGGTTTGAGCGACTTTATCGCAAGGAACCGGGATTGCTGAAAGTCGTACTCAAGCCGTGATCGCAGATTTTTCGGTTCGTTTTCCCACGCAATGAGGCCTTTTTTATGAGCACAAACCCCTTCGACTTAACGGGCAAGGTCGCCTTGGTAACAGGCACCAGCAGAGGGTTGGGTCAGTACTTGGGCCGCGCGCTGGCGCGGGCTGGAGCAGACCTGGTGATTACCAGTCGTACCGCGGGAACATTGAAGGGGTTTCAAAGCGAGATTGAATCACTTGGTCGGAAGGCATTGCCGCTCGCGCTGGATGTGCGCCAGCACGAGAGCATTCAGAAAATGGGTGAAGCCGCCGTTGCCCACTACGGCAAGATTGACATCCTCGTGAACAATGCGGGCTGCAACGTGCGCAAGCCCGCCCTGGAAGTCACCTGGGATGATTGGAACCTCATCCTGGACACGAATTTGCGTGGGACCTTTTTTGTTTCCCAAGCCGTCGCCCGGCACATGATACCGAAGCAGAACGGCCGGATCATCAATATCGGGTCGGTCACCTGCGTTGCCGGTTATGCCGGGCTGGGCCCTTATGGAGCGAGCCGCGGGGGAGTGAAGCAACTGACGATGAGTCTGGCTGACGACTGGGGAGTTCACGGAATCACCGTCAATTGCCTTGCTCCAGGATGGTTCAAGACAGCGCAGAACGCAGTGATGTATGAAGACAAGGAGTGGGTAGAATATCTTTGCGATCGGATTCCACTCAAGCGCCCCGGACGGCCCCAGGACCTCGATGGAGCAGTGGTTTTTCTGGCATCAGATGCGAGCGCTTACGTCACTGGTCAAACGCTTCTGGTCGATGGAGGCATCTCGACGGGGGCCACCCGCGCCTTGCCGAAGAAAAAGTGAGACCGGGATGTGACACTCGCCGGCGAGACGCCGGCGCTCCCAGGTTCGGAATAAGGCGTCTTGTTTGGATCTGGCCCGCGCTAGCTTGGTGGGCGGCCACTGCTCAGGCGGATGATTGGCCAAGGCTGGGCGGACCTGAAGCAAGCGGGGTGTCTCAAGAAACGAACCTGTCGCGGAGTTGGCCACCTGAGGGCCCTCGCGTGGTTTGGAGAACGGATGTCGCGGAAGGCTTCGCGGGCGCGGCTGTGTACGGGGGTCAGGTCTTTGTCCTCGACCGCTTGGGAAATCAGCAGGACGTGCTTCGATGTCTGGATCTGAATAGTGGAAAGGAGCTGTGGCGGCTGGCTTATGACGCACCTGGGTCTCTTCCTTACAATGGGTCTCGAAACGTTCCGACAGTTGAAAACCAGTATGTATTCACAGTCGGGCCATTTGGAAATCTTCATTGCATCGATAGAAAGGCTCACAAGATCGTCTGGGAACATCACCTGGTCGAGGATTTCAAAGAAGCCGGAATCGACACGGATGAACCTCCTAAAGGCCGCGAGGAGACCCTGGCGCGCGCGCAGCTTCCAACTTGGGGAATGACGCAAGCCCCGTTGCTGTACCGGGACACGGTCATCGTTGCTCCACAAACCCTCAAAACCGGCCTGGTGGCCTATGAAAAATCCACTGGCAAGATTCGTTGGAGGTCGAGCTATATCGGACGGAATTGGTACAGTCATGTGAGCCCGTACCTGACGAGCTTATGCGGTGTCGATCAGGTCATCATGATGGCTCAACCCAGCGACCCGGAGAAATCTCCGCCCGATGCCCCGCCCGCGATCATTTCATCTATCGATCCCGGGAGCGGTCGCATTCTTTGGACAAATCAAACACCGGCCCCCGATAAAATTCCAGTCGCGGAACCGGTGCGAATAAGCCCCGACACTCTCTTTATCACCGGGGGTTTCGGTTTGGGTTGCCTCGCGCTGCAAGTGAGCCACGAAGCCGAACGATGGCAAACGCGACTGGCCTTCCATACGCGGGCCGTAGCGCCCTTTATTCACTCACCGATCTTTTACAAGGACAGGATTTATGCGACGAGTTTCAAGGAACATCGGGGCGCCCACACTGGACTGGTCTGTTTGCGACCCGATGGCGAAGCGGTCTGGCAGACCGGCCCGGAGGTTAAGTTTGATTCAGGCGCATTTTTGATAGCCGACGGGATGGCCTTTGTGATGCATGGAAAGACCGGTGAACTAAGTCTGTTCGAGCTCTCCGATGGCGGTCCCAAATTACTGGCCAAATCAAAAGTGCTCGAGGCCAAGGGGGGCAACGTTTGGGCGCCGATGGCGCTCTCGGACGGCAAACTCATTGTGCGGGACCAACATGAGATGAAGTGTCTCGACGTTTCCAACGCGACCAGATGAGGAAGAAGATGACTCCGGCAACCAAAGTCGCCATCGCATAGGCCAGCGTCAGTTTATTGGTAGTCACCAGCAGGAAAATCCAGCCGACCAAGGCGACGAACACAGGCACGGGGTACAGCCAAATCCGGAAAGGCCGCTCCATTTCGGGTGCTCGACGCCGCAGCCACACGACTGCCGCGATTTGGCCAATGAACTGAACCACGATGCGTGTCGTCAGCAACGCATCGATGACTGTCATCAAGGGCAAGAGGCTGCACAAGATGGATAAGCCGCCCACAAACAGAAGCGAGATATGTGGAAAGTCTTTGCGCGGATGAATGCGGCCGAAAATGCTGAAAAAGTTCCCATCTCGTGCCGCCGCGAAGGGGATACGCGAGTAACCAAGCAAAAGGCTGAAACAACTGGCAAACGCGGTCCAGAGGACCATCACGGTGAAAACCTTGGCCGCTCCGTTTCCGTATAGCTTTTGGATGTACCAGGAGACCACCGGAGGCGGCGGATCCGGCATCGGCTGTCCGGCTGCGGGCACAAACTCCCGCCACGGCACCACGCCGATCAGGGCGAGATTGATTGTGATATAGATTGCCACCACTGCCACCAGGCTGATGAGAATCGAGCGAGGGATGACGCGGCCCGGGTTCTTGACCTCGTCGCCAATATAGCAAACGTCGTAGTAACCCAGGTAATCATAGACTCCCACGCGGGAGGCTTCACCCAGGCCCAGCAGAAAGCCCAAGGAAAACTGGAAGGCGTGCGGCGGGAAATCGAATGCCAGTTTTGGATTGAAATGGAACGGCCCAGTGACAATTACAATGCCCACGGTCAGGAGCGTGCCGATCCACAGGGTCACGGTGATTCGCCCAATGGTTGTGATCCTTCGATAGAGTAGAGCCACAATGAGGATGCCAACGACGGCCATCAGGACGCGAGCTTGCGGTTCGCTCATGCCAGGCCACAGAAAACGGGCATACTGCGCAAAACCGATATACCCGGAGGCAATCTCGAGCGGGCCGCTCAGCAGGAATTGCCAGATGAACAGAAATGCCATCGCGCGCCCGAACCCCTGACGTCCGAAAGCGTCCCGTAAATAGAGGTAGCTGCCGCCGGAACCCGGCATAGCCGCGCCCAGCTCGCTCCAAATCAATCCGTCGCCGCAGGCAATAACAAGCCCGACCACCCAGCCGAGCATGGCCTGAGGCCCTCCCATGGCGGCCATCAAAACGGGAATCGTGATGAACGGGCCGATCCCGATCATGTTCGACATGTTCAGCGCCGTGGCCTGCAGCAAGCCAAAACGCCTGGGCAGGCTGTGCTCTGCAGGTTGCGGAATCGACTCAGCCGGGGTCGGGGAAGCCGTGCCCATATTATCGTTCGGGCATCGCAGCCCCATCCTTTCTCGGGTCCGACCCGCCGTAATTGATGCCCGTGGCGAAATCCCGCAAGACAGCCTGTCCGCCACCGACGGAACTCGCGAAAGCGCCTCGCATTTGTAGTTGGTGCCCTTTAGCCGACAACTCATTCCGCACTGCTTCAGGCACGCGTGATTCCAGTTCCACATCGCACCCGGAAAACGTCTGCTTGGTGAAGCGCGGTGTTTCCAGCGCGGCCTGGATGTTCATTTGGTGGTCCACGATGTCCGAAACAAATTGTGCGTGCGCCTGTGCCTGGTTCCAACCGCCCATGATGCCAAAGGCAATCCGGACGTTTCCCTTGGTCATGAAGGCGGGAATAATTGTGTGAAGCGGACGTTTCCGTCCACCGAGCACATTGGGGCTGGCCGGGTCGAGGCTGAAGAGCCCCCCGCGATTCTGCAGGGCGAAACCCGTGCCGCCCGCCACCACACCCGAGCCGAAGGAATTGTAGTTGCTTTGGATGTAGGAAACCATATTACCCTCGGCATCAACGACGCAGAAGTACGTTGTATCAGTGCCCATGGGCGGCGGTTGTCCGGCCTCCACGCTGCAATTTGCCTTGGCGAGGTCGACCAGGCCGGCGCGGGCTTGGGCGTATTGCTTCGAGAGCAGTCCCGCTACCGGCACTTTATTAATCTGGGGATCGCACACATAACGCAGCACGTCAGCATACGCCAGTTTCTTGGCCTCGATCATGATATGAAATGCGCTCGCCGAGCCTGGGCCGAAGTCAGCCAATGGAAACCTCTCCATCAGATTGAGCATGATCAGCGCGCCGATCCCCTGGCCGTTGGGCGGTAACTCGTAAACCGTCCATCCATGGTACGTCGTCGAGATCGGTTCGACCCACTGACTGGAAAACCGAGCCAGGTCTTCGGCATTCATCGTGCCTCCCTGTTCTCGGGAAGTCGCCAAAATGCGCTTGGCGATCGCGCCCTCGTAATAAGCCTTGCGGCCATGCCTGGCGACTTGTCGTAGCGACCAGGCCAAATCGGGGTTGCGAAAGATCTCTCCCGGCCGCGGGGCACGACCGCGCATAAGAAAAGTGCGGGTTGCGTTCGTGTCGCGGAGCAGCTTCTTCTCGCTCTCGACCCAGTAACTCGAGAAGATTTCGGTGACGGGGAACCCCTCCTCCGCGTAGTGGATAGCCGGCGCGAGCACGTCCGCCAGGCTCTTGCGCCCGAATCGGCGCAGCAATTTGTCCCAGCCATCGACTGCGCCGGGAACAGTAACGGAGTTGATCCCGTTCTGTGGCATCGCCTTGAGACCTTTGTTTCTCAGGAACTCAGGAGTCAACCCGCCCGGCGCCCAACCGCTCGCATTCAAACCGTAGAGCTTTCCTGACTTAGCTTCATACGCGATGGCAAACAAATCGCCTCCCATCCCATTGGCCATGGGCGCGAATACCCCAAGGGCGGCATTGACCGCCACAGCCGCATCCACGGCGTTGCCGCCCTGGGCCAGAATCCGAGTGCCTATTTGGCACGCCAACGGTTGTTCCGCGGCGACGATTCCATACCGGGTCATCACCATGGAGCGCGCCTGGGTGCGATCCTGTGCCTGGCTGGCCGGGGTCAGGCTAAAAACCAAAGCGAACGACAAAACAACAACGCATAGTCGATGCCAAGGCGGAGGTTGCATGCATTTGAGATAGCCTGCGCCGCTCATCCCTTCAAGCGAGATCACCGTGTAGAGGCGGGCCTCCGGCCTGCCGTTGAGGGCGTCGTCCCGCCGCCCGGGCGGTAGCAACGTATTGATCCAGGCACATCTCCAAACTCTTCGCAAAAAACGGCAGTCCGCGGCGTCAGGTAGCTGAGGCTTCAATAAAATCAGATCAATCACCCGCTCGTCGCACGCGCTTCCAGAAAGCTCACCAGGGAAGTTTCGATCGGCGTGATGGCTTTGTAATCCTTCACGTCGCGAGGCGCTTCCCGAACGACGTTGAGGACGGATCGCGCCCGAATCGGGTCAGTGGCTTCTTCTGCCACAGAGCTGTTGTAGGTGTGGATGCCAAAAAGCAGGCCCTGCGACCGGGGCAGCCGGGTGAATGTCTGTCGTTCGATCCTTATGAAAACCGCGCTTCCCACATCATCGGCCGTCAACAGCGGAGCCCGCTGCGCAAAATCGGCTTTGTAGGCCGGCTTGTGCCGGGTGGTCATGTCCATCTGATCCGAGAGCTTGAAATTCCAGCTCATTCGCCAGTAAGTCCTTCCAGGTTTTAGATTCTGCAGGAACCGCGCGCCCGTTTCCACCGAAGGAATGGTGGCGGGCGGAGTGCGTTGGTGAATCTCTAGAAATGACTTGCCCAAGCGGTCGCTAATGGCCCAGCCATTCGCAAAGCATAACTGGCCGCCTACAAAAGTTGCGGCCGAGTCGGCGCTCAGGAGCACGAGGTCCTCCTGGATCTGCCGCCCAATCCAATCGATCGGCTCCAAAGGGAGCGTTGCCGGATCGCCGAAATGAAAAGTAGCCGTCGCGCCGGTGATCGCGTTGTGCCAGCGCCACACATCGCCCTCGCATTGCAGTTGAAAGTGCTCCGGATAATGCTGAGCGAGATTCGTGGTCACCAGCTCAAGCACATCCCATTGCGCTGTTATAGTCGAGGCGCCGCCCTGAAAATAATACGGGTAATCTTCGGCGAGCAGTTGTTCCTTCAGGGACGTCTCGACTGTGTACTTGCTCAGATCCACCTCGCACAAAGGCTCATCCGCCTTTAGCAAACGCATCCCCATGCCCGGATCGAACGATTTTTCAAATGGAAAATGAGGCAACACCTTACTCGCTGATTTGATCAGGTTTTCTTCAGTCGGTCACGGCACTTGGGGTTCGAAGGATACTAACCCTCACCATTAGCTCATTCAAAGGAAAATACGCGAACGCGACCCGAAGCCAGGGCTCTCAGGCCAAAGGCCTCATTTCGTAACATTTTCCAAATACCTGGACTGTTTCGAATTTCGGCCTTCGGCTTTCTTTCGGGCTTCGGCCTTCGGTTTTCGGATTTCCGGCTCGGCCGGCCGTGTGCATCCGTGGTTCAGTTAGAAATCTCTTTGCGCTCCCATTCCTGGCTTATATAGTTCGCGCATAACTCAACGACAGGAATCTCATGAAACCCTCTGTCCTCTCGGTTCTGCTGGCCACCTCCACTTCGCTCGCTCTAGCCGCGCCGCCGCCGGATGATGGCAAACTGCGAATCATTTGCTTCGGCGCCCATCCGGACGACTGCGAAATCCAAGTCGGCGGGGTGGCGTCAATGTGGGCCGCCAAAGGACATCATGTGAAATTGGTTTCAGTCACCAACGGTGACATCGGCCATTGGCGCGAAGCCGGCGGACCGCTGGCGAAGCGCCGGAAGGCCGAAGTCGAACACGCCGATGCAATCCTGGGCGTGACTTCGGAGGTTCTGGACATCCACGATGGTGAGTTGCTGCCGACGATCGAGAATCGTCGGATGATCACCCGCCTGATTCGTGAATGGAAAGCCGATATCGTGATGAGCCCGCGTCCCAATGATTATCATCCGGACCATCGCTACACTGGTGTTTTGGTCCAGGATGCCGCGTATATGGTTACGGTCCCGTTTTTCTGCCCGGACATTCCCTATCTGAAAAATAACCCCGTATTCCTGTACTATCCGGATTCCTTCCAGAAACCCAACCCATTCCAACCGGATGTCGCCGTTTCAATTGACGGCGTGATCGAGAAGAAGCTCGACGCGCTGGACGCCCTTGAGTCGCAGTTTTACGAAGGTGGGGCCAACGGCTATCCTGAGTTGATTCCCACCGACCCTGCCAAGCAGCAGGAACGGCATCGCCAGGTTCGCGGCGGCTTTGAAAAACGGTACCTGGACCAGGCGCAACGCTTCAAAGCCAAGCTGGCTGACTTCTACGGACAGGATAAAGTCGACACCATCAAGCATGCGGAGGCATTCGAAGTTTGCGAGTACGGCCGACGACCGAACACGGAAGAGTTGAAGAAGTTGTTCCCCTTCTTTGGCGAGTAGCCCGTCATGAAGACGGTTTGCGATTCATCCACGCTCGATATTCATATCGAGGTGTCCGATAGCTATGAGGCCTTTAGCCGCCGGGCGGCGGAATTGATCGTAGCGGATTTGAAAGAAAAGCCCGCATTGATACTCTGCGCCTCCGCCGGAACCACACCTACGCGCGCTTACGAACTACTCGCCTCTCGCGCGGCGCGCCAGCCGCGCCTGTTTGAAAAAATGCGTGTGCTGCAGATTGATGAATGGGGCGGGTTGGCTCCCGGCAACTCGGCGAGTTGCGAGCATGATTTGCGCATCAAACTCCTGGAACCGTTACGGGTAAGCAAAGACCGCTACATCGGCTTTCAAAGCGCTGCGCCCCGCCCTGAAGCGGAATGCCATCGCATTGCCAGGTGGCTGTTGCAGAATGGCCCGATCGACATTTGCCTGTTGGGACTGGGAATGAATGGCCACGTAGCGATGAATGAACCCGGGAAATCAGCAGCTCCTCATCCACATTTGGCAAAACTGAGCTCCAGCTCTTTGTTACATCCCATGCTCAGTCATATGCCGCGCAAACCAAAGTTTGGATTGACGATTGGCCTCGGAGACATTCTTTCTTCACGCAGAATTCTCCTGCTCGTGAACGGGCGCCATAAGCGGGCTGCCCTGGAACGTCTAATGGTGCCTCAGGTGTCGACGCAATTTCCGGCATCATTTCTTTGGTTGCATCCACAAGCCACAATTCTGTGCGACCGCCAAGCTGCCCCCTCCTGGGAGCGCCGGCGTCTCGCCGGCAAGTTCGGCGAATTAAAGCTGCCGCCCGCGAGACGCCGGCGCTCCCAGGTGAACGGAGAACGATAAACCGTATTTACACCATGAATAACAACACTCCTATAAAACAGAACCAAAGCCCCGCGCCCATTTCTCGGCGCAGTTTTCTGGCCGCAACTGGCGCTGTCACCACCTTCATGGCCTTGCCGGCGCACGTGCTGGGCAGAGGCGGAGCCACCTCTCCCAACAATAAACTCAATATCGCCGGAATTGGCGTAGGCGGCCAGGGCGGAAACGATATCGACGAGGTCAGCGGCGAGAATATTGTCGCTTTATGCGACGTTGATGCCGATCACGCCGCCCACACTTTCAAAAAATATCCCAAGGCTAAACAGTTCAAAGATTACCGCCAAATGCTCGATGAGGAAAAGGGCATTGATGCGGTGGTGGTGGGGACCCCCGACCACCAGCACGCGATTGTCTCGGTGACGGCCATGAAGCACGGCAAACATGTTTATTGCGAAAAACCCCTGACTCGCACGGTTTACGAAGCGCGTGCGGTAGCCAAAGCGGCCCGGGAAGCCAAGGTCGTGACCCAGATGGGCAACCAGGGCATGGCGTTCGATGGAAACCGCCTCATTAATGAATGGCTTTGGGACGGAGCCATCGGTCCCGTGCGCGAAGCCCATGTGTGGTCAGATCGCCCCACGCACCGCGGCAAGATGCCCCTCTGGTGGGCGCAGGGCATCGAGCGGCCAACTGACACCCCTCCGGTTCCGGACACATTGGACTGGGATTTGTGGCTCGGCCCGGCACCGCATCGGCCGTATAATCCCGCTTACGCACCGTTCCGCTGGCGCGGTTGGTGGGATTTCGGCTCGGGCGGTCTTGGAGACATGGGCATTCACAACCTGGCACCTGTCTTCTCGGCGCTCAAACTGGGTGCGCCCGAGACTGTGCAGGGAAGTTCAACCCCCGTTTTCCCGGAAACGGTTCCGGTCGCCGCCATCGTGCATTACCAGTTCCCCGCTCGTGGAGATATGCCGCCCCTAAAATTGCATTGGTATGATGGCGGCATGCTGCCCGAGCGCCCCGCCGAATTGGAACCCAACCGCGAACTGGATCCTGAAGACGGTATCATTTTCATTGGCGATAAAGGCAAAATGATTGTGACCGGTTGGGGTGGTGAACATCCGCGTTTGCTGCCCGAGAATTTGGATAAAGACTATAAGCGGCCGCCAAAAACCTTGCCGCGCTCGCCCGCCGGCCATTACAAAGAGTGGACGGAAGCCTGCAAAACCGGCTCGCCGACCCGGTCCAATTTCGATTTCGCCGGTCGGCTCACCGAGGCCGTTTTGCTGGGGAGCGTCTGCATCCGCAATGGAGGCGACAAGCTCGTTTGGGATAGCGAAAATATGAAAATCACCAACGACCCGGACGCAAACAAGTTCCTTCATTACGAGTACCGGAAAGGCTGGAGCTTGTGACGAAGGACAAAGTTGGCGTAGCTCTGATTGGCTCCGGTTTTATCTCGGCGATCCATGCCGACTCCCTCAAGCGTTGCGCCAACGCTGAAATCATCGCCGTAGCCTCCCCCAGCAAAGGCAAAGCTGAAGGCTTCGCGCAAAAATACGGCATTCCTCATCATTTCACCGATTATCGCAAATTGCTCGAGCTGGATAATGTCGACCTGGTCGTAATTGGAATTCCAAATGATTTGCATTGTGAAGTCACTTTAAAGTGTGCTGCGGCGGGCAAACACATCGTTTTGGAAAAGCCAATGTGTCTGAACATGGCCGAGGCGGATCGTATGGTCGATGCCTGCAAAAAAGCCAAAGTGAAGCTCATGTATGCCGAAGAGCTGTGTTTTGCTCCGAAGTACGTTCGTTTGAAACAACTCCTGGATAGCGGCGCGCTCGGTCTTCCCGTGCTGCTCAAGCAGTCTGAGAAGCATGACGGGCCGCACACCGCCCATTTCTGGGATGTGGAACGTTCGGGGGGTGGGGTGACCATGGACATGGGCTGCCATGCAATCGAGTTTTTCCGCTGGCTCCTCGGGCGACCCCCGATCAAGTCGGTTTATGCCCAGATGGGCACTCATGTTCATGCGGATAAGACCCGCGGCGATGATAACGCGATTCTTATCCTTGAATTCGCTAATGGCGCCACGGCCATTGCCGAGGAAAGCTGGACCAAGCTGGGCGGGATGGATGATCGAGCGGAAATTCACGGTTCCAAAGGGGTGGCCTTTGCCGATTTGCTCCACGGCAATGCCATCGAGACTTACAGCGCTAGCGGCTACGATTATGCCGTCGAAAAAGCAGGATCAACCATCGGCTGGTCTTTCACCATCTACGAGGAAATCTGGAACTACGGTTTTGTGCAGGAAATGCAGCACTTCGTAGATTGTGTTCAGCACGACAAGAAACCCGAGGTCACAGGTGAAGATGCTCGCGTCGTAATGGAGGTTTTGTTTGCGGCCTACGAGTCGGCCGGCACTGGCCGCAAAGTCATGCTCCCTTTCAAAACAAAAGCCGCCAAGCCCTTCGATTTGTGGAAAGGCAAACGCAGGTAGGGACATCGCGCTGCGATGTCACCGCCCGCGTTCAGCGGGCGGAACGCAAGCCGGCGCGCGCGAAGGAAGGATGATCTGGGCTGCTTTTGAGCCACATTGCACCGCCACCACAAAATCAATCTACGGATGCACACGGATAAACAAAGACTTCCCTCAGTTGCGGCGCTTCCCCAGGGGGGTGAGTCAACTCCTGGTCCTTACTACAATCATGCAAGTCCTGGCATTTTTGACAAACAGTTCACCCTGCACAATTCGGTCCTCAACAATCAAAAGGTTTTCCAGCTGGTTTTCGGATTTCGGGTTTCGGGCTTCTTTCGGCCTTCGGCCTTCGGATTTCGGCTTTCCCGCTCCGCCGGGCTACCCTTCTAGCCCCTGGGCCTCACGTTTCTTTTCCTGGCGTTCCCAGTACCACGCTATCCAAACGCTAATCTCATAGAGTAATAACAGGGGAACAGCCATTAAGATTTGGGTGATCACTTCGGGCGTGGTGAGCACTGCCCCAAGCACAAACGCAATAACGATCACGTAACGCCGCGCCGCCTTCAGGATCCCGTAGTTCAAGAGCCCAATCTTTACGAGAGTCAGAATCACCACTGGCATCTCGAACCCCAGCCCCATCCCCAGCATAAACTTGCAAACAAAGTTAATATACTCTTCCGCACGCCATTGGTTCGCTTTGAACCCGAACCACTCCGCGTATTTCGCCGAAACGGCCAGCGCTACCGGCATCAGGACGAAATAGCAAAAAGACACGCCAGTTAGAAACAGGGCGATGCTGAACCCCAACCCGCGATAGATATACTTCTTTTCGTGGATCTTCAGCGCTGGGAAAACAAAATTAGCGACAAAATAAAAGATAAAAGGCGACGCAATCGCCAAGCCGCCGTAGAAGGCGATTTTCGTCGCCACCACGAACGCTGCTGCCGGTCCGAGGCTCACGATATCGATCGGACTGTCTTGTGACCCGGGAAACTGGCCCTCCGCTTGAACGGTTACCCCGAGCACAGTATTCGTGCCGATGGTAACCGGGGCGATGTCCAGGCGGACGTAATGATTTGTGCCGGCTAACGCAGTCAGCGAATCATTGGTGCCAACGTGGAAAACCCCGACCTGGTTCGTGCCCAGCATCAATCGCACAACCTGGGGCTCGCGTCCGCTGTAGATGGGGGCCCGGTTTAGGGGCCACTTGAGAACCTGGAAAACGTAATTGCCCGCGAAAAAACAAACCACCATTGCCACGCCGGCGGCTGACAAGCTCTTGATTAAAACCCAACGGAGATCCTCGAGATGCTCGAGAAACGATTTTACCGGTCCGCCCTCTTCTTCCTCTTCTTGTAATTCGAGGCGTTCCGCTTCGGGTTCATCGGCCATGGCTGGAACCGCTCAGCGAACTACGCCTTCGTTCCGGAAGTAGTTTGGGGGACTGTTTGGGTCGTCTGGACCGGGGTTGCCTCGGGAGTCGGAGTCGGTGGTGTGGGAGGCAGGCGCTTGGGCTGTGTCGGCGTTTCGTCCATTGCGTTCGAAACTTCCTCCGTCACTTCCCGAGTCGCCTTCTTGAATTCCTTAATGCCAGTGCCCAGCCCTTTGGCTAGCTCCGGCAGTTTCTTTGCCCCAAACAAGATCAAAACCAAAGCCAGAATGAGGATAATTTCCCCACCGCCCAGGTTAAACAGGCCAAACATTACATTCATACTTGAACAAACCATGCTTAGATAAGCTAAGCCGGTCCAAAGGAATAGTAAAGAGCCAAAACATCACCACAAATGCCGCTAAATCCGTAAGGGTAGGGACCATCGCGCTCTGCGATGTCCCCGCCCGCGTTCACCGGGCCGAACGAATGAACGCGCACGTGAATGATAATCCGCGGCAACGTTTGGAACGATGTTGCGCCGCTGTACGCGGCGCGGACGGCGCAGCGCGCCATCCCTGCAGCCAGAATTAGATGCGTCTGCCCAGCCAAAACAGAGTCGGGCAAGCCCCCAAAAACCAAGCCCAACACCCCTCAACCCCAAAATGCGTCGCCGCCTTGCTCCGTCTTCGGCATTTCGGATTTCGCGTTCGGATTTCTTTCGGGTTTCGGCCTTCGGCCTTCGGATTTACTTGCCCATCGGCTTCATCGTCAGCGGATCCCTCAACGGCAAATCCACCAGACGGCCTCCAGCCAATTGGGTCAGCTTCACGTCGTGGCTTGGGTGGCCCAGTAAAATGTCCTCCTTCTTCCCAACCACCAGCAGCACCAGCTTATCCGGCTTAAGATATTTCTTGGCCACCCGCTGAATATCCCCTTTGCCCACCGCTTCAACCCTTGAGCGATAGAGCTTCCAGTAATCCGGTTGTTTGGCATACCGGCCGGTAAACTCGTCCAGGGCATACCGGGTGGCCACTTGCGTCTTGGTGCCAAAGGTTCGCGGAAATCGATCGATGAACCCGCGCTTGGAAGTGTTCAACTCCTGCTCGCTCACTTCCGTCGCCGTTATCTTTCCCATTTCTTCCAGCACTATCGAAACCGCGTAGGCCACGGTCCGCGATTTGGACTGAAACCCCGCCGTAAACGTTAGCGGATAGTACGTCCCGCCCGGGAAACTTGAATGGGCGTCATAGGCCAGTCCTTCGTCCGAGCGCACCCGGTTCATAATTCTCGAGGTAAACCCGCCGCCGCCCAGGATGTCATTCATGATCAGCACCGGGAAGTAATCCGGATCGTCCCATAGAATTCCCGGCAGCATCATCTCGACCCGTCCTTGATTGACGTCCTTATCCACTATGTAAGCACCCGTCTGCGCAAACACGGTATTGGTCGGGATCGCCGGGGGTGTTCCCCCTTTAAAAGGCCAATCGCTAAAAAGCGTTTCCAACTTCTTCACCATCTCGTCTCGATCGAAATCGCCGCTGGCCGCGACGACGAAATTGTGCGGCTGAAACCACTTCTGATGAAAGGTTTCGATATCACTGCGAGTCAATGACTCCACCGATGCTTCCGTCGAGTAACGATTCGCCCAGAAATCATCGCCGTAAGCCAGGAATTCCGCCTCGCGTCCTTCAATCGCGCGCGAATCGTCATTGCGTTCCTTCATGGCCTGGAACAGTTGCTGTTTGCGCAAAGTGATTTTGTCGTCCTGAAATCGCGGCGCCGTCAGCACCTCGCGCAAAATCCCCAAGCCTTCTTCCAGGTCTTTCGAGAGCAGATTCAGACTGATGCTGCCTTGGTTCTCTCCCACGCCCGAATCCAAATGCGCCGCCAGGAACGCCAGCCTCTCCTCGAGTTCTTCGGCCGTTTTGGATTTCGTGCCTCCACGCGCTAGCAGGTAGCCCGTCAACTCCGCCAGCCCTTCTTTGCCCTGGGGTTCCACGTATTGCCCGGTTCGAACATAGATCACCAGGTTGACCAGCGGCAGCTCTCGGTCCGGCACGACATAAGCCACCGGGCCGCTCTTCAGCTCGACTCTATATTTTTCCGGCGCCGGCGGTTCGTAAACCAATGGCGGGTAACTGAGCTTTTCCGGTCGGTCAGGAATCCCCTGCGAACCCGCCGATTGCCCCCGCGCGTCAACGAGATTTATGAATGCGCCTGCCCAAAGGGCCGCCGCCGTCCAAATCGCAAATCGCAAATCGCAAATCGCAAATTTCATGGTTTCACCTGTTCGGGTTTTGGCTGCGACGTCGTTCCGGGTTTGCGCGTATAAACCGCCACTGTCCGATTATCCTTGGTAAAGTAAGTGTTGGCCACTCGCATCACATCGGCCGACGTTACCGCCTGGATTTTTGGCCCGGCTTCATTAATTTGCTTCCAGTCGCCTTCGCCGTCGTTTTGGATGAGTTGCATCAGGATGGGGAAGTTGGCGCTCAGCCGGCGATATTCCGCCGCCGCGAAATTGTTTTTCACTTTTTGCAATTCCTCCGCTGGAACCTCCTCTTTCTTCAACTTATCCAGATTATCGTAAATGCCCTTCTCCACTTCCTGGGGCGTGTGGCCTTCCCGGGCTTCGCCGCCGGCATTGAAAAAACCAGCCCATTTTTGGGAATCTTCGTTCGCGTACACGTCGGTCGCCACTCCGCTCCCCAGCACCAGCCCCTTATACAACCGGCCCGTCCGCGTCGACAGCACTTGGCCAAGGATTTCCAATGCATAAGAATCCTTGTGCTCGAACGGGACCGTGTGCCACAAAATATCCACTTGCGGGTTCGTGTCCGCCTCGGCGTCCATTCGTTTCTCCGCCATCTGTTTCACTTCCAGGGTCACCACATCCGGCGCCTCTCTCGGGCCTCGCGGAATCCGCTCGAAATATTTCGCCGCCAGCGCTTGCGCGTCGTCCGGTTTGAAATCGCCTACCAGGATTAACGTGATGTTCTGCGGCGCGTAGAACGTTGCGTAGAAATCGTCCGCCTGCGCCTTCGAGATCGCCGGGATATCCGACGGCCAGCCCACTACCGGCCAGCTGTAAGGCGAGGACTCCCAAAACATCGCGTTGAATTCTTCGGCGAATTTGCCCAACGGCGTCGAATCGGTGCGCATGCGCCTCTCCTCGAAAACCACATCGCGCTCCGCGTAAAATTCCCTGAAGACCGGGTGCCAGATACGCGCCGACTCCATCCACATCCAGAGTTCGAGTTTGTTCGCCGGAACATTGATGAAATACGCGGTCAGATCCTCCGTCGTGAACGCGTTCATGCCGGATCCCCCCTGGCCTGTGTAGATTTTATCAAATTCGTTTTTCACCAGGACCTCCCGCTGGTGCGCGATTAAATCGTTGAACTCTTTCTCCAATTCCCGGTACCGCGCCATCTTGTCTTCGGGCTTCAGGATATCCTCGATTTCTCCGTGACGATACATCGCCCGCATTTTCCGATCCTCGGCCCGCATCTGGTCCCGCACGCGTTCCTGCGCGGAGATGATGGCCAGGTCCTTTGCGTAATCCTTGGTTCCAATCGTCGGCGTGCCTTTGAACATCATGTGTTCAAAGAGATGGGCAATGCCGGTCATTCCAAGACGTTCATTGGAACTCCCCACGTGCGCCACCCAACCTCCCGCAACCGACGGCTCATCGTGCCTCTCCACCAACAGCAGGCGCATCCCATTGGTCAGCTCCTTTTCCACCACCGGCACTTTCTGCGCCCACCCCGCCGGCTGGCTCGTCAAGAAAGCCAAAAGAATTGTTCCGGAAAAACGTCCCAGTCTGAAAAGTGTTCTCATCGCCGTACTCCGTTCGTTGTTTTCCATTCCCGTGAGACTTGCTTAGCCTAACACTTCAACGACCAACTGCAAATACTCGAAAATCCTCGCTATCCGGTGCTGAAAGATTATGTTGCGGTCAAATGAAGATTCGAGTTTTTGGGAGGAACCTTGCCCCCGCCTTGGCAGTCCTGGCGTTGGGTATTGTTGCTTCTCCGGGCCAGATG
>Ga0265338_10004810_pt1 | contig 18051 bp, 9 predicted proteins | sample 42126metaG_FD_193579 | JGI IMG/M metagenome (GOLD analysis project Ga0265338, IMG submission 193579) | Rhizosphere microbial communities from Carex aquatilis grown in University of Washington, Seatle, WA, United States - 4-21-26 metaG | ecosystem: Host-associated > Plants > Roots > Rhizosphere >... | reverse complement strand
ACGGAACTGCTGGGCCAGCAGGGTGTCGCGGACGGCTTCGGGCAGAAGCGCGAGATCGGGGCGGGACTCGCGGAAAAGCGCGAAGCGGAAATCCTCGTCCCTGGCCTCTTCGCGGCGCAGGCGCAGCACGGCAGGCGGCGCGGAAATCTCCGTGGCAAGCAGGGTCTCGGCGATGGCGGACATGACGCGATGCTAGCGCTAAGCGAGGATGCGAACGAGGAGGTTTTCTCAGATCGCCGCCGGGCTATACTGCTGCCCCATGGCCCGACCAACCTCGACATTGACCGGCGCCCAGGCGCTCGCGGCCGCATCGGCGTTCTACAAGGCCGGCATGTTCGGCGAAGCCGAAAGCCTTTACCGCGCGATCCTGTCGACCAACCCCGATCATTTCGACAGCCTCCATGCCGTGGGCGCTCTCTGTCTCAAGCGCGAGGCGCCGCAAGACGCGCTCGCGCCGCTCGAGAAGGCGCTGGCCGTGAACCCGGACTCCGCCGAAGCGCACAACGATCTCGGCATGGCGCTTGCCGCGCTTCACCGCAACAGCGAGGCGGTGACGCATTTCGCGCAAGTCGTCGCCCTCTCGCCCGATTTCGCCATCGCGCACAACAATCTCGGCAATGCGCTCGCAGCTCTGGACCGCAGGCGCGAGGCCATCGCACACTTCAAACGGGCGATCGCGCTCAGGCCCGATTACGGCCTCGCCGAATTCAATCTCGCCAATGCGCTTTCCAAGTCGGAACGGTATCCCGAGGCCGCCGATCACTATCTCCAGGCGCTCCAACACGATCCCGATTGGGTTCCGGTGCTTTGCGGATTGGGCTTCGCGCTGCATATGTCCAACCGCTCAGCCGAAGGCTTGCAATTTTACCAACGCGCTCTCGCGCTGAATCCGAACAGCGCGGAAGCCAATAACGGCTTAGGCCGGGTGCTGCAGACTTTGGGGCAGATGGAGGAATCGCGCCGCGCGCTGGAGCGGGCGATCGAGCTTGCGCCCCAGCGGCCCGCCTTTCACCGCATACTGGGCGAGGCAAAGCTGTTTCGTCCCGGCGATCCGCAGATCGCGACGATGGAAGGCTTGCTGTCCAACATCGCATCATACGATGAGGAATCGCGGACCGAACTGCATTTTGCGCTCGGCAAGGCCTATGGCGATCTCGGCCGTCACGAAGAGTCTTTCCGGCATCTCATCGCGGGCAATGCGATCAAGCATCGGCTCGACGAATATGACGAAGCTGCGCATCTGGCGATGATGAAGCATATCGAAACGGTGTTCACCGCGGACCTCCTGGCACGCAGCGAGGGCGCGGGCGATCCGTCGGAAGTTCCGATCTTCATCCTCGGCATGCCGCGCTCGGGCTCCACGCTCACCGAGCAGATCCTGTCCAGCCATCCGCAGATCTTCGGCGCCGGCGAATTGCGCGATTTTGGCGAAGCGACCAAGCAATTCCGCGGCCGCGACGCCAGCGCCTTCTTCCCGGAGGTGGCAACATCGCTCTCGCCCGAGCAGTTGCGGGTGTTCGGTGCGCGCTATGTCGAGCATATCCGGGCTCTGGCGCCCGATGCGGACCGCGTGACGGACAAGATGCCGTCGAATTTCCGCCTCATCGGCTTCATCCGCATGACCCTGCCCAACGCCAAGATCATCCATACGAGGCGGGATCCGCTCGACACCTGCCTGTCATGTTTCTCGCGGATGTTCGGCCAGAAGTCCTTCATGGCCGATCTGGGAACTTTGGGGCGCTATTACCGGGCCTATGAAACCCTGATGGCGCATTGGCGCCGGGTCTTACCCGAGGGTGCGATGCTGGAAGTCCAGTACGAGGAACTCGTCGCGGATTTCGAGAACCAGGCCCGCCGGATCGTCGCCTATTGCGGCGTCGAATGGGATGCACAGTGTCTGACCTTTTATCAGAACGCGCGCCCCGTGCGCACCGCCAGCGTGACACAGGTGCGACGGCCCATTTACCGGAGTGCGGTAGGCCGCTCCAAGCCTTACGCGATGCTGCTGCGTCCGTTATTGGACGAATTAAGTATAGACCGAATATAGGTTATTGTTCTTTTAGGGGATAGCGGGCATCGAACAGCGTCGCTATACTTGACCCTTCGAACGCCTCCGTTTCTCGATTTGGGGCAGTGATGCGTAACGGCTAGGGGAGTTCGCGCGGCCAGCGCGTTCACAGGAGAGACGAGATGAGCGTGTCTCGGCGAACGGTTCGCGCAACCCTTTTGGGCGATTTGGCGACGGATCCGGCGGCGGTCGTTGCCGCGGCAGCAGGCGTCCCGGGCGTTGACCACACCCTTTCCGTCGCGCTGCAAGACGATACGCTGCTGAACACGACCAAGACCCAGCCGACGGAGAATGCCGACGGCACGCTGACCCTTTCGCAGTTTGCCGCCACTGAGGTCGCGCAGGATCAGGTCCAGCTTAGCCACGCGACTGTCGCGAATAGCGGCCATCTTGCGCATGCCCACGCGCTGACGAGCCACATCGCGCCGTCGACCGACACGTCGACGACTCACGATTCGGATGCTGCGCTGAGCGCCGTGAAGTTGCCCGACGCATTCACGCCGTCTAACGCCTACGCGCAGGACGCTTCCGGCCACATCCTTTCAGGGCCGGCGGCGGTTGCCGAGATCGTCGTCCCTGCCACCGGCCCGAGCCCCGGCGCCGCGCAGGCCCATATTGAAGCCGGGGGCGTCGCACCTTCCGATGGCGGCAGCGGGCCTGTCGATCCGGAATTGTGGATCGCGGCGAATGACGGCACCAGCCAGAACCTGATCACCCATGCCGACGACGACGGCACGGGCACCGGCACCGCCACGAATGCCGGCAGTCTGATCACGCCGGTCAGTTCCAACAATCCCTCGGTCGCCGACGGCATCGACGCTCTCGACCTGTTTCAGCTCGATACCCAGGACAACGCCTACTTCATCGGCACGCAGCACGGCAGCAACCCGGCTGTGATCATGAAAGGCTCGCTGTCCTCGGTGCTGGCCAGCCCGACCAGCACGCCGACCTTCACCACGCTGTTCTCCGACAACAACAGCACCGCGGCGATCACAGGTCTCGCGGTCGATCCCGACAATGCCACGGTCTATTTCGTCGATTCCAAGAGCTTCGAGAAGGTCGGCTATGCCGGCGGCACGGTCACCAATCTCGACACCGCGGGCGTGTTCCTCGACGGGCTGGCGCTCGACCTGCCCCATCACATCGCTTATTTCGCGAGCGGGACCAGCGTCACCACGACCACGACGACCTTCGTGGGCGGCACGCATGTGCACTATCACACGAATTCTCAGTCGCAGGTCTACGAGACGTCGAACCTCACGAACTCCAGCACCACCGTCACCATCAGCAAGCTGGCGGACGTTCCGGTGGCGGACGGTTCGATCTTCAACGGCGTCGGCATGCCCGGCATCACCGTCGATACGACGACCGGCGTCATCTATTTCACGACCAAGACCTCGGGCACGAACGAGGGCGGCATCTGGTCGATGACGTCGGCCGGCGTGATCACCAAAATCTACCAGCAGACCGGCGCCGCCACGACGCTCAACAACGGCATCATGAACGGCATCGTGGTCGATCACAGTACGAACGAATATTTCGTCTCGATCATCAACCACAACGGCTCCGGCGGCGGCATCTATGTCGGCCATCTCAACAGCACCAGCGCGCCGACCTTGTGGGAGACCTTGCCGACCTATAACAGCGGCGCGACCACGCCGAGCCCCGAAGGCTTCTCGCTCGACAACGCGCCGACCTTCTCCAGCGTCACCGGCACCTCGGCCTATGCGCTTCAGGGCGGCAACGCGCTCAGCCTCCTCACCGCCGACGGCACGGATGCCGACTCCGACAACGACAAGGGCGATGGCGCGACCATCACCATCACCAATGCCCAGACCGGCGACCAGTTGTTATATGGCGGCGCCACCAGCGGCACGCTGGATGGCGGCAAGGTCACGTTCAACTACAACTCCACCACCCATGTGATGACGCTGTTCGGCACCGACAGCTTTGCCGAATACCAGACGCTGATCGACCAGGTCCAGTTCAAGGACACCGGCACGGACGTCACCTCGGGCAGCCATCCGACGCGCAGCATCACGTTCCAGACCTATGACGGACTTCTGTCCTCCCCCGTCACCGGCGGGACCACGACGACGCTCCTGATCGACCGCGCGCCCAACGCTGCGGCCTTCTCGCCCGCGACCGTGGTGCAGGACGCGACCTCCACCGCGAATGCCGGGGCCGGCCTCAAGTCGAACGGCGATCTCGACGGCGACTCGCTCACTATCTCGGTGTTCGCGAACCATTCCGGCACCAACGGCACGCTCGGCACCTCGCTCGCCGGCGATTACGGTCATCTCACGCTGAACGCCGACGGCAGCTACAGCTATGTCGCCGACAGCGACGCGGCGATCAACGCCGCGACCACCGGCTCGCATCCGGTCGACCACTTCACCTTCACGCTGTCCGACGGCGTTGGCGGCACGACCGCCGGGACGCTGAACTTCACGATCGACCGCCCGGCGACGCTCGCCGCGGACAACTACAACGTCGTCGAGGCCAATTCTAAAACGTGCACCAGCGGCACGGGCGGTACCGGCGTGCTCGGCAATGACAGCGACAAGGACGGCGACTCGCTCACCGTCACCGCCGTCAACGGGTCCGGCGCCAATGTCGGCTCCGGCACGTTCCAGGGCACCTATGGCCACCTCAACCTGGCGGCCAACGGCTCCTTCACCTACACGGCCGACAACACCTCCGCCATCGACAGCGGGGCCACCGGCTCGCACCTGACCGACACTTTCACCTACACGGTGAGTGACGGCTTCACGACCACGACCCAAACGGTCACCTTCACGATCGACCGTGCGCCCACGCTGGGTGCCGACAGCTACAGCGTCGTGGAGAGTGGCTCTGCGAGCGGCACCAGCGGCACGGGCGGCACCGGCGTGCTCGGCAATGACAGCGACAGGGACGGTGACTCGCTCACCGTCACCGCCGTCAACGGGTCCGGCGCCAATGTGGGCTCGGGCACCTTCCAGGGCACTTACGGCCACTTCAATCTCGCGGCCAACGGCTCCTTCACCTATACGGCCAACAATACCTCGGCTATCGACAGCGCGGCCACCGGTTCGCACCTGACCGACACTTTCACCTACACGGTGAGCGACGGCCTCACGACCACGACCCAGACGGTCACCTTCACGCTCGACCGGCCTCCGACCGTCGTGGCGGATACCGGCGCGAGCCAGGCGGTGGAAAGCGGTTCGGCGGTCACCGGCAATGTGCTGACCAATGACAGCGACCGCGACAGCGATTCACTCACGGTCTCGGCGGTGAACGGCTCGGGCGGCAATGTCGGCAGCTCGACCGCCGGCACCTATGGCCATGTCACCATCGGCTCGAACGGCTCGTACAGCTACGTCGCCGACAACACGACGGCGATCGATGCGGCGGCCACCGGCTCGCACCTGACCGACAGCTTCGCCTACACCGCCAGCGACGGTCATGGCGGCACGACCTCGACCACGCTCACCTTCACCCTCGACCGCGCGCCGACGGTGGTGGCGGATACCGGGGCAAGCCAGGCGCTGGAGAGCGGCTCGGCGGTCACCGGCAATGTGCTGACCAATGACAGCGACCGGGACGGCGATACGCTGACGGTCTCGGCGGTGAACGGCTCGGGCGGCAATGTGGGCAGCTCGCTCGCCGGCACTTATGGCCATGTCACCATCGGCTCGAACGGCTCGTACAGCTATGTCGCCGACAACACGACGGCGATCGACGCCGCGGCCACCGGCTCGCATCTGACCGACAGCTTCACCTACACCGCCAGCGACGGTCATGGCGGCACGACCTCGACCACGCTCACCTTCACCCTCGACCGCGCGCCGACAGTGGTGGCGGACAATCCGGCGACCGGTGCAGTGGAAAGCGGCTCCTCGGTCGCCGGCGATCTTCTGACCAATGACAGCGACCGGGACGGCGACACGCTGACGGTTTCGGCGGTGAACGGCTCGGGCGGCAACGTCGGCAGTTCGATCGCCGGCACCTATGGCCATGTCACCATCGGCTCGAACGGCGCCTACAGCTATGTCGCCGACAACACGGCGGCGATCGACGCGGCGGCCACCGGCTCGCATCTGACCGACAGCTTCACCTACACGGCCAGCGACGGTCACGGCGGCACGGCCTCTACGACCATCACCTTCACCGTAGACCGTGCGCCGACCGTAGTGTCGGACGCCCCGGCGAGCCAGGCGGTGGAAAGCGGCTCGGCGGTCACCGGCAATGTGCTGACCAATGACAGCGACCGCGACGGCGACACGCTCACGGTCTCGGCCGTGACAGGCAGCGGCGCCTTCGTCGGCACCTCGGTCGCCGGCACCTATGGCCATGTCACCATCGGCTCGAACGGCGCCTACAGCTATGTCGCCGACAAGACCAGCGCGATCGACGCGGCAGCCACCGGCTCGCACCTGACCGACACCATCAGCTATACCGCCAGCGACGGGCACAGCGGCGCCACCACGACCAATCTAGTCGTCACGCTGGACCGCGCGCCCACCGTTGTGGCCGACAGCGCCAATGTCGTCGAAGGCGCCACGGTCAATTCGGCCGCATCCGTCCTCGCCAATGACAGCGACCGGGACGGCGATACCGTCACGCTCTCCTCGTTCCACAACGCCTCCAACGTCACCGGAACGCTCGGGACCGCGCTTGCCGGCACCTATGGCTCGCTGACGCTGAATTCCGACGGCACCTACAGCTACGTCGCCAGCAACACCGCTGCGATCGACGGCGCGGCCGCCGGTTCGCATCCGACGGATGTCTTCACCTATGTGACCTCGGACGGTCATGGCGGCACCTCCTCGACCACGCTGACCTTCTCGGTGGACCGCGCGCCGGTCGCGAACGGCGATACGGATCTGGTGTTCGCGGGCGGCAATGCGAATGTCGCCGCGGGCAGCGGCGTGCTGCTCAACGACACCGACTCCGATTCCGACACGGTGACGGTGACCGGCATCTCGAACACGACCAGCGGGCCCGGCACGCTCGGCACGTCGCTGGCCGGCGTCTATGGCCATCTGACGCTGAACGCCGACGGCAGCTATTCCTATGCCGCCGACAACAGCGCCGCGATCGCAGGCCAGCCCGACAATGCGGTGCTGACCGATGTTTTCGCCTACACCGTCGCGGACGGTCTTGGCGGCACCTCGAATGCGACGCTGACCGTCACGGTGGACCAGGCGCCGACGGTGACGTCCTTCGGGGCGGCGGCAACCTAGGGCGCGGATCTCACGGCCTCCCATAGCGTGACCTTCACGTTGGACACCGGCAAGAACGTGACCGTGGCGGGTGGCACGACGCTCACGCTCAGCGACGGCGGCCACGCGACCTATGTCTCCGGCTCGGGCACGCAGGCGATCACCTTCACCGAAACCGCGACCACCGCGCCGGATTCGTCGTTGAGCGTGACCGGGATCGGCAGCGGCTCCATCGCCGACGCGGCGGGCAATCCGCTCGCCATCGCCGGCACCACGGTGGGCTCCTATACCGACGCGGTCTCCGACACGGCGGCGAACATCTCGGCGCATATCGACGATCTTCAGGCAGCGCTTTCGCACATCACATCGATCACGGACAGCGATAGCGGGGTTCTGTCGATCACGCAGTCGCAATTCACCAACGATGCGAGCTTCACGGGCGACCAACTGACCGGCGGCGCGCTTTCCAAGATCGCCGGCGCGTTCTCGGTGACGGTCGCCGCGACGGGTACGGCGCCGAATCCGGACGAGACCTCCACGCCGCCGACCTATCATTCCTTCGAGGATGTTTTCGACGCGTCGCACAATCTGACCGAGACCATCTACAACAACGACGATGGCACCCAGACGGCGGCGAGCTTCGGGGCGGTCACGGTCGACAACCACACCAGCACCACCGACGATTTCTACGATCTGCGCGGGGTCACGACCGTCACCGCAACCGGCGGCAGCGGCAACGACACCTTCGTGTTCGGCGCCAACTTCAATCCCGCAAGCGATGTGCTCAATGGCGGCGGCGGCAACAACAACCAGCTCGGGCTCGACGGCAGCTACGGCGCCCTGACGCTGGGGGTCAATACGGTCAGCAATATTCAGGTCATCGCGCTGCTCGGCAGCTTCGATTACAATCTCACGACTGTCGACAACAATGTCGCGTCGGGCCAGCAGATGGTGATCTGGGCGCTCAACGCCCACAGCCTCACTTTCAATGGATCGGCGGAGCACGACGGCAGTTTCGAAGTCATCGGAACTTCCGGCAGCGACACGATCACCGGCAGCACGAACGGCGATATCTTCTACGGCCTGGGCGGCGCGGACACCCTGGTGAGCAATGGCGGGGCCGACACCTTCGTCTATACCCAGGCCGCCGATTCCACCGGCGACACGTTCGACGCCGTCACCGGCTTCGATGCGGCCCAGGACAAGTTCGACTTTCCGGTCACCGTCGGCGGCGTGGATGCGACGGTCAGCGGCTCGCTGGACAGCGGCAGCGTCGACAGCGAGCTGGCTTCGCTGGTGGGCGCCTCGCAGTTGCTGGCCAATCATGCGGTCCTGTTCTCCGCCACGGGCGGCACGTTGGCGTCGCATACATTCCTGATCGTGGACGGCAACGGCACCGCGGGTTATCAGTCGGGCGGGCATGACTACGTCATCGATGTCACCGGTATTTCCGGCACTCTGACGACGGCGAACTTTATCTAGGGATTTGGCAGGCGGCGTTATGAACAGCATGAGCAAAATGGAGCGTGCCGGTGAAAGGCCGGCGACACAGGACGCGGCGGTGCGACGCCTCGTCTGGCAGAAGCCGCAGGTGCGCCGCGTGCCCGCGGGCGCGTCCGAACATCTGGTCTCGTCGCACCCGGATGGCGGAGTCACGACCTCCTGAAGTCCCGGCCGGCAGCCGCCTTCGACAGCCATGATCCGGCAGCCCGGCGCGTTCGACGCGGCCGGGCTTCCTATTTCTCGCGCATGCCTTTGCGGAACACGTCGCTGACCGGCTCGATGAAATAGGACAGCGCGGTGCGGTTTCCGGTATCCAGCGCCACCTCGACCGGCAGGCCGGGGATCAGCCTTGCATCCGGATAATCCTTCAGCACGCTGCGGTCGACGGTCACGTCCACGTTGAAATAGGCCTGCCCCGTGCGGGTGTCGGTGATCCGGTCGGCGGACACGTTGTTCACAGTGCCCTCGATGATCGGCAGGCGCCGGGCCTGATAGGCGCTCAGATTGACGCGTGCGCCCATGCCGATGCGCACGCTGTCGGCATCCTCGGGCCGCACATGCGCCTCGACTTCCAAGGCATCCCTCTGGGGCACGATCTCCATCATCGTGTCGCCGGGCTTCACGATGGCGCCGTTGGTGTGAACCTCCAGGGACACGATCTTGCCGGACACGGGCGCGCGGATCGTGAGCCGGGCGAGCACGTCGCGCGCCGCCTGCATGCGATCCAGCAGGTCGAACCGCTTGGTCTGGGCGTCGCGCAGATCCTTCACCACGTCGCTCAGCTGCTGGTTCCGCAGGTTCATCATCTCGAGCTGGTTTTCGCCCGACGATTGTTCCGTCTGCGCGATCTTCTCCACGAGCTGGCCGCGCTGGCCCGAAAGATCCGCCGCCTGGCGCTGCAGCGCCAGAAGCCGGGGCAGGGTGGAGAGGCCCTGGTCGTAAAGCCCCTGCACGCTTTGCAGCTCGCGGTCGATGAGCGCCATCTGCTGCTCGACCGAGGCCTGCTCCTTGCGCAGGCCGGCGACGATGCTGCCGTTCTCGCCGCTGCGCTGCGAGAGGATGTCGATCTGCTTGGCGAGCGTCGCGCGCCGCGTCTCGAACGTGCTTTGCTCGCCGCGCATCGCGGCGGCAACCGCCGGATCGGTGCTGCGTGCGACGAGATCGGCCGGGAAGGCGATGGCGGCCCTGCCGTCCCGTTCGGCGGCGAGGCGCGCCTCCTGCGCCTCCAGCGCGTCGTTTTCGCTTTCCAGCAGATCGAGGCTTGCCTTGGCCTGCGTATCGTCCATGCGGATCAGAAGCTGACCCGCGGCGACGAGCTCGCCGTCATGCACCAGAACCTGGCGCACGATGCCGCCTTCCAGATGCTGGATCGTCTTGCGATGCGACGCCACCACGATCACGCCGGGCGCCTGGATCGCGCTCTGCAGCGGCACGAACGCGGCCCAGCCCATGAAGACGACGAAGAACAGGATGATGACGAGCCGGCCCGTGCCGATGATCTTGCGGGCGCTCATGAATTCGAGTTCGGGGTCCTTCGAATCCTCGATCGGCGCGAAGAAATCCCGGCTGATCGTCGCGGCGTTCGCGGCGTGGGATTTGACGGCGGGCCAGGTCAGCGTCTGCCATGCCGCGCCGCTTTGGGCCGGCTGCGCCGCTTCAGGGCTCTCTTCCGGAGCGTCGTTCTGCGGATCGATGGTCATGGCGCGGTCCCGGGTGCCAGCGGAACGACATTGGCGGGCGGGCGGACCGCGGCGCGCTGGGCGAATTTCTGCATGACCTCGGCCCGCGGCCCGAAGGTTTCCACGGTGCCGTTGGCGCGCAGCACAAGCAGATAGTCCACATTCTGCAGGATGCTCGGCCGATGGGCGACGATGACGGTGGTGATGCCGCCTTCCTTGAGCGCGGCGAGCGTCTGCACCAGCGCGTCTTCGCCGGCGCTGTCCAGATTGGAATTCGGCTCGTCCAGCACGACCAGGCGCGGATCGCCGAACAGCGCCCGCGCGAGGCCGATGCGCTGGCTCTGTCCGCCCGACAGCGCATGGCCATAGGTGCCGATCTCGGTGTCATAGCCTTTCGGCAGCGAGAGGATCATGTCATGGGCACCTGCGCGCAACGCCGCCTGCGCCACGGTGTCCGGATCGCCATCGGTCATGCGCGCGATGTTTTCGCGGATCGTGCCGGCGAATAGCTCCACGTCCTGCGGCAGATAGCCGATATATTTGCTCAGCGCCGCGCGCGGCCAGGCATAGATGTCCCCGCCGTCCAGCCGTACGGTGCCGGCGCTGCACGGCCATGCGCCGACCAGGAGACGCGCCAGCGTGGATTTCCCCGAAGCGGAAGGACCGATGACGCCCATCGACTGGCCCGCCGCGAGCTCGAAGGACACATTGGACAGGATGTATTTCCGCGAACCGGCGGCGCTGTAATGCACAGCGGTGGCTTGGACGCGACCAGACGGCGCCGGCAAGGCCATGCCTTCGTCGCGCCTGGGCGCCTGTTCGAGGAGCACCGCCAGCCTTTCGCGCGCCAGCTTCACCGCCGTGAGGCTCCGCCACGCCGAGACGAGCGCCTCGATCGGCGCCAGCGCGCGCGATCCGATGATCGACGCCGCGATCATGATGCCGCCGCTGCCCTGATAGTTCAGGATGAGGAATGCGCCGGTGCCCAGGAGGCCGATCTGGATGAACTGGCGCACGACGCGCGATGCGGACGCGAACCGGCTGCCCTGATCGGAGGCCTGCGTGCCCGCCCCCTGCGACCGGATCCACTGGCCGCGCCAGCGCGCGACGAAGGTGGAGGACATGCCCATGCCTTCGAGGACGTCCGCATTGCGCAGTCCGTCCTCGACGGTTTCATTCGCGCGCATGGACAGGAGAATGGAGCGGGTCAGCGGCGCGTCGGTGGTGCGCTGCGTCATCATGGCGATCGCGACGATCGCGCCGCCGCCCACCAGCACGATCACGACGAAGGCGGGGCTGAGCAGCAGCAGCACGACGAGATATACGAGGACGAAGGGCGCATCCATCATCGCCGAAAGGGCGGGGCTGCCGATGAAATTGCGCACGGTGTCCACGTCGCGCAGGCCGGAGCGTGCCGCCACGCCGCCATTCTGCGACGTCGTCGCCACCATCGCGCGGAAAACCCGCGTCGACAGATCGTCGGCCACGCGCAGGCCCACGCGCATGAGCAGCCGCAGGCGCAGCGAATCCAGCACGCCGAACACGGCGAGCGCGACGATGGCGATGAGAGTGAGCAGCAGCAGCGTGTCGAGGCTGCGGCTCGCCAGTACCCGGTCATAGACCTGGAGCATGTAGAAGGAAGTGGTGAGCGCCAGCAGGCTCATCGCGGCGCTGAACAGGAACGCGGCGGCGAGCAAAGGGCGCTGGGTCAAGAAGGCGGTCATGACCGGATCGGTCTTGCCAGCCTTGCCGGTGCTGTTGGGGACGTTCGACACTACCTGTTTCCCGTCAGTCGCCGAAGCCGAACCACGCGCCGGCATTCTCGTCGTAATGGATGCCCGGATCGAAATAATGCACGTTCAGTCTGAGCGCCCGCGCATTGAGCTGGCCGGTCGCCTCCATCACGCGATAGGCCGCGACGACGCTGTCGTGATGGGCCTGCGCCGCGGCGACCTGCGCCGAGAAAAGCTCCTGCTGGGCGTTCAACACGTCGATGACGGAGCGCTCACCAGCTTGCTGTTCCAGTTTCACGCCGGCGATCGCGCCCTGGTCGGCGGCGATCTGCGCATCGTTCGCCGCGACGCTGCGCTGGGCCGAAAGGAATTGCTGCCAGGCGGTGTCCAGATCCTGCCGCACGCCACGCTCGGCGACGACGATGGTGATCTCCGTCGCATTGCGCTGGTCCTTGGCGCGGCGCACCGTCGCCTCGTCGCCGCCGCCCTGATAGATCGGGACGGTCACCTGGCCCAGGATCGAGCCGACCCATTGCTCGTTCTTCGTCGCGAAGATGTTCGTGCCGGCCGCGTCCTTGAGATACTGATATTGTCCGACTACGGACAATTGCGGCAGGAGCGCGCCTGCCGCGTCGTCCACGGCATAGTCCGCCGCCTTGGTGTTCGCCTTTGCCAGGAGCAAATTGGGATTCTGCCGCAGCGCGGTGTCGAGCGCCGCATCCCGCGAAAACGGAATGCGCGGCAGCGGGGGCGCGGCTTCCAGCGTTTCCGCCGGACGGCCGACCAGATTCTCGAACGCCGCGCGGCTGGCGTTGAGCTCGTCTTCGGCCAGCGCCTCGTCCGAACGCGCGCGGGCGAGGCGCGCTTCGGCCTCCAGGGAGTCGGTCTTAGTCACTTCGCCGGCGGCGAGTTGCGCATGCACCGCCGTCACTTCGGCTTCCAGCGATCTGACATTGTCGCGGTTGTAGCCGAGCGCCTGGGTGTCGCGGACGACATCCATATAGGCCGTCACGGCCGACAAAAGCGTGTTCTGCTCCGTCACGAGAAGCTGGGCCCGCCCGGCGCGGACCTGGGCGATCGCCTGGCCGATCTCCGCGACCGTGCGGCCGCCGCGGAAGATCGACTCGCTCACTTCCACCTGACCGGACACCGGATGGCTGTTGAAGGGCGCCGTGACCCCTCCCACGACCCCATGCTCGACGCCGTAGGAACCGGTGACGTTGACGCTCGGCCGCCATCCGGCATTGGCCTGCGCCACGCCCTGATCGAGCGCTTCGAGCGCCGCCCGGTCCCGGGCGATCAACGGATTGGTTTCGTATGTCAGGCCGAGCGCGTCGTTGAGCGTGAAGGTCTGGGCCAGGGCCGGTGCGACCGTGCCGAGAAGGAGCGCGGCCGCCAGCAAGCCGGTTTTGCGCATCCCCCGCGCCAATTGGCGCCTTATCCCGCCCCGCCAGGGCAAGACGCGACGGTCCACGCCCGCCACTTGAATAGGTCCGGCCAAAGTAATTCTCCACCCAGCTGAAGAAACTGCCAACCCAGCGGCGCCGTCGGCTGCCCCTTCCTCAAGTATAGAGAAAATTCATATGAAATCAAATGCTTAAAGGCATCTTGGCGCAGACTGTCCGGCTGAAAAGCGGGAAAATATCCGCGCGATTTCGGCTGGCGTCGTCAGCTTTGGCGCTGTGAATGCAGCTAAGGCCGCCAGCTCACTTCGAGGCCCGCCACGTTGACATAGGACTGCGTCGTGCCCGCGAGCGTGCCGCGCAACGCCGCGCCGGGCGCTGCCGGGCTAAGCGCGATCGGCGCCGTCAGATTGAACAGCCGCGAGGCGGTGACGTTGAGATCGACATCGTCGCTCAGCGCCACGCGCGCGCCGGCCGAAATCCAGATGCGATCCGCGTCGGGGATGCGCGGCTCGCGCGTGGCATCGGTCGCAGGGCTTTCGTCATAGGCCATGCCGGCGCGCAGCGCCCAGATGCGGCTGGGGCGATATTCGACGCCGAGCGAGCCGAAAAGCGTGTCTTTCCAGCTCAAATTCGTCGTATCGGCAGGCTGCGCGGGATTTTCCGCGATGACCATGAGCTGATGAACCCGGCTCCAATGCGTCCAGTCGAGCTCGGCCATTCCCGACCAGCCATCGGAAAAGTCCATGCGGGCACCCGAGGTGATCATGTCCGGCATCGTGATCGGCGTCTTCTGCCGCGTATTCGCGAATAGTCCGGTCAGGCTCCGGATCGTCGCGCCGACGCCGGCCCCGTCGAGCGTGAAGGTGAGCGGCCCCGTGAGATCCTGCTGCAGCGACGAGCGATAGGCGATGCCGAGCGTCAGCCCCGGCATCGGACGCAGCATCGTCCCCAGCGTGTAGCCGACCGTCCAATTGGCGCCGCTCACGCGCGCGAAGCTGTCCTGACCGCCCGGGATCGAGCCAGGTATGCCGTTTAGCGCACCCAGTGTTCCGGTATCGATACTGCTCGTGAGCGTTCCTTTGGCGTATTCGATCTGCAGTCCCGCGCCGAACGTCACGGCCGGCGAAAGCTGATAGGCGACCACGGGCGTCACATTGATCGTCAGCAGCTCCGATTCATCCGCGTAATAGCGGCCGGCCCAGCCCGCCGGATAGTCGGTGCGCAGGCCCCAGGGGGCGGAAATCGAAAGCCCGACCGTCAGCCGGTCATCCAGCCGGTGGCGCACGCCAAAGGCGGGGACGGGCGCGTCGCTGATGTAGCCGCTCGGCGTCTTGCCGCCGCCGGTCGGATTGCCGGCCGATGTCGTCGCGGTGGAGTAGGAGGCGCTGGATCCCGGCAGGATGGCGACGAGACTGGCCGAGAAATCCGTATCGGCCACGCCGGCCGCCGCGGCCGGGTTGTAAACCATGGTGCTCGCATCCCGGTCGCTGGCCGCGGCGCCGGCATAGGCCGCCGCCATGGCGTCGGCGCTGTGCTCTTTAAGGCCATAGCCGGCCGCAACGGCCGGCAAGGCACTCGCGGCGAGCCAAAGTGCGGCAAAACCGGCCAGACGGCGCATGCGGAAACCCCTGGGACTCAAGCTGGAATGGGACATGACGGCGATGGTTCCAATCGTTGCAATGGAATGAAGGGGCAAAATGGGTCGTTAACCCTGATCGCTATGCAATTCTTTACTCGGGCCGGGGATCATGGGGCGGGATATCCTATTCAAGGCCGCTGGTTTTCCGGATGCAGGCGCCAATCCAAGACGGTACGGAAACGGCCGGACACGGTTACGAAGTCGACAAGCTTCGTCTCCGTTTTCGCGACCCCGCGGTCGAGGCGCGTTATCGCCTCGAGAGCATCAATGAATCGCGCTCGCTGATCCGCACCTATCTGATCGCCGCGGCGATGCTGTATCTGACCTTCGGCGTGCTCGATGCCGAAGTCGGCGGATCGGTGGTGGGCGCGTTGTGGTTCATCCGCTATGGCATCGTCTGCCCGATGCTGATCGGCGCCGCGCTGCTGACCTATGTGCCGGGCTTCGCGCGCTTCGCGCAGACGGTCACCTCGATCGCGATGGTCACGCCGGGACTTGGCATCATCGCGATGATCGCGATCATGCCGCCGCCCTATAGCAGCTTCTATTATGCCGGCCTGATCATGGTGGTGATCTATGGCAGCTCGCTGGTGCGCCTGCGTTTCGTGAATTCGCTGCTGATCTCGACCTCGCTGGTCGTGCTCTATCAGGTCGTTTCGACGCAGATCAATCCGATCCCGTTCAAGCAATGGCTCAACAACGACTTCTTCCTGGTGATGGCCACCGCCGTCGGCCTGTTCTCCGGCTACATCCAGGAGCTCTATATCCGGCGCAGCTACCGCGCGCAGAAGGTGATCGAGGCGAAGAACGCCGCCGCCAATGTACTGCTGCTCGAGGCCGACAAGGCCAACCGCGCCAAGAGCGAATTTCTTGCCAATATGAGCCACGAGCTGCGCACGCCGCTGAACGCCATCATCGGCTTCTCCGACATCCTGAAGAAGGAGCTGTTCGGCTCGATCGGCAATGACCGCTATGCCGAATATGTCGCCGACATCAACGACAGCGGCCTGCATCTGCTCGCGATCATCAACGACATCCTGGATCTCGCCAAGGCCGAGGCCGGCAAGCTGACGCTGCAGGAAGACGATATCGACATCGTGCGCTGCCTTGACGATGCGATGCGCATGTGCCGCGGCCGGGCGATGGCCGGCGGCGTCGAGATCGACTTCGCCGATGCCAACAGCGAGGTCTACGCCTGCGTCGACGAGCGCGTCCTGCGCCAGATCGTGCTCAACCTGCTCACCAATGCGATCAAGTTCACCCGCGAAGGCGGCCGCGTCAGCCTCGCCATCGCGGTCGAGCCGGAAAACGGCATCGTCATCCGCGTGACCGATACCGGCATCGGCATCTCGCCCGGCGACATCGCGCGCGTCATCCGCCCGTTCGAGCAGGTCGAGAACGTGCTGTCGCGCAGCCATGGCGGCACCGGCCTCGGCCTGCCGCTCACCGCGAAGCTGACGGAGCTTCACGGCGGCAGGCTCGAGATCGAGAGCCAGGTAGGGCAGGGCACCACGGTGATCGTCACGCTGCCGCTCGAGCGTCTGCGCACGGCACCCGTCAAGCGGCTCCTGAAAGCCGTCTGACACGGGCGTCAGCCCTTGCGTACGAACAGCATCCGCACGCGGCCGGTCCGCTCGGTTTCGGTCCAGGCCCGCGCCGCGTTCAGGCCCGCCGCCCAATCCATCATGTCAGCGTCGTTGCGGTAGTGCAGCGTCCAGTCGGTGATGAACTCCATCGGCCAGTAATTGCTCAGCGGGCATTCGTTCATGTTGCCGATGATCAGAAGGCCGCCCGGCGCCAGCAGGTCATAGAGCTGCTTGACCAGCGCCTTGGCGCGGTTGTGCGTCAGATAGTCCAGCAGGCCGACGGAATAGACCAGATCCTGCGGCGGCAGGCCGGTCAGGCCATCGGTCCCGCGCAGGATGTCGGTGAAGGACATGTTCAGCCCCTGCACCTTCAGGCGGCCTTCGGAGTTCAGCACATAGGGATAGGTCGATTCATGCGCGTAGAGCAGGGCGACCTCTTCCTGGTCGATCAGCGAGAACTCGGCGCGGTTGCCGCCGGCCGAATGGCTGGACAGGAACGAGCCGACTTCGCGGGCAGGCCCGCTGCCCAGGCTGGTGATGCGCGCCGGTCGGTCGACGCCGCGCTCGCGCACGACATCGGCGATATGGGTGCGCACGACCTCCATGCGGGTGCGAATGCATTCGGCGACCTCGAGGCCGATGCGGTGCATCAGCATCTCATAGGCGTCGGCGCCCTTGCGTTCCCAGTCATAGACCTGATTCATGATCTCGAAGTCGCCGGGATAGCCGAGCGGCTTGGCATAGGAGCGGTCCCAGATCGCGCCCTTGCGCAATTCCGGCGTCAGCACCAACTCGGTGTATTCCTTCGTCGCCTCGCGCACGTCGCGGTCGTTCACCATGCCGTGCGTCAGATCGTTGCCGGTGCGCCACAACGAGCGCCATTGCTGGATCAGCCGCGGCTCGCAGGTCTCGAAGGCTTCGACCTGGTCGAGGCCATGCTTGAACTCGCTCGCCACCGCCGAATTGGATTCGAGCAAAGCGCGATAAGAGCGCAAGAGGCGCAGCACGTCGGCGCAGAAGGCGCGGTATTCGTGCGGCACCAGATTGGCGGTTTCGCCGCCAAAGGCCGGCGAGCGCGCCGCGATCTGCGCCTGGGTGTTGCGCGTGAGCAGCTTGTCGAACTCGACATAGCGGTCGACGAAATTGAACGCGAGCTTGGAGCCGAACACGGTGCTCTCGGAGCGGCACACGCGCGCCGCGCTCTCGAAGATCGGAAGGCCCGATTGC